>Ga0310334_100349_pt1 | contig 12946 bp, 14 predicted proteins | sample LakMicMIDCLREDC7_FD_195548 | JGI IMG/M metagenome (GOLD analysis project Ga0310334, IMG submission 195548) | Enriched freshwater cyanobacterial communities from Lake Michigan, Michigan, United States - MI23.DCL.RED.C7 (v2) (version 2) | ecosystem: Environmental > Aquatic > Freshwater > Lake...
GGCCGCTGGGGCATGGGGGATGCTGGGGTGCTGTATCAGCTGCAGGGAATGGCCGCGGTGCCCTGGGAGCTGCTCCTGCTCATCCCCATGGGCATCATCGCCGGGTTGCTGGCCGGCCTGCTGGGCATCGGCGGCGGGCTGGTGTTTTCACCCCTGCTGTTGGGGTTGGGTCTGGCCCCGCACCAGGCCCTGGCCACTAGCACCCTGGCGATCCTGCCGACCACCTTTGCCGGCAGCTGGACCCACTGGCGCAATGGCACCTTGCCGCTCCGTGGCGCGGCCGCGATCGGTCTCGGGGCCTTGGGCGGCGGCCTGCTGTTTAGCCACCTGGGCAGTGGTCTACAGGGGTGGCTGCTCCTGGGTCTGCAGGCCCTGATGTATTTGGTTTTAAGCCTGGTGATCGAGCCCCGCAGCCCCCTGCCTGGCCAGGACGGCACGGCAGGCTTCCTGCGGCTGGCTCCCCTGGCCCTGGTGGGCCTGGTGGCTGGCTGCGCCAGCGGCATGCTCGGCGTCGGTGGCGGCCTAGTGATGGTGCCGCTGATGGTGCGGGGCCTTTCGGTTCGGGTTTACACGGCGATTCGGCTCAGCACCCTGGCCGTGTTTGCCTCCGCGGCCGTCTCGTCGGCCACGTTCCTGGCCGATGGCCGCGGCAACCTGGCCATGGCCCTGGTCCTGGGGCTCAGCGCCGGCCTGGGGGCCCGCTGGTCGGCCCAACGCTTGCAATGGGTCAGCGAGGCCCGGCTGGTGTGGCTGCTCCGCCTGTTCTGCCTGCTTTTGGCGCTTGATTCTGGGCGCCGCGCCCTTGGCCTGCTGCTGTCCAGTCCTTAGGCATGGAGCTTTAGGCCGCCTTCCGCTGAGGGCTGGAGGCATTGCTTTGGGTCCCAGGCACGGGGGTGGGCCCTAGTCGAGGGCCGTCCAGAAGTGGGGATCGAGCTCGTAGCCCAAAACGGTGGCCATGGCGGTGAGCTGGCCACGGCAGGCGATCCCCTGGCTGCGGCCCCAGGCCTCCAACACGAACAGGCGATGGGTGATCCACAGCTCCAGGCTGGCGGGGGCAAAGCGGATCCCCTCGCTGCGGCTGAAGCTATGGGGCAGCTGCATCGCCACATGGCGGCAGAGCTGGCCGCTGCTGCGCTCCAGCAGCAGGGGCATCCAGGGATAGTGGGCGTCGGCCCGCAGGCTCCACAGCCGCAATTCGGCAATCTCGGAGAGTTCGCGCGGATCTTCCGGGGCCTGGGGCCAGGCAAAGCTGAGGCTGAGCTGATCGCTGCGGGCCAGCAGTTCGGCTGGGGCGAGCTCTAGCCAGGGCTTCAAGACGGAAAGATCAAGCTGGCGAACCTGGTCAGCGCTCACCACCACCGGCTCGGGCGTGCTCAAAACCGGGGGCAGGGGATCTGGGGGCACTTGGTCTGGGAACACTGGTTCTGGGAACAAGGCGAGCAGGCCAAGGGCGTGGGGCCAGCGTTGCCTGGCGGGTCCCTGGGGGTCAAGAGCTGTGACAGCCAGGGCCAGGGCGGTGGCCGGATTGGCCCCAGGGGCAAACAATGGGTGTGAAGACATTTCCGCAAGCCCACCATGGCCCACACCCTCACCCTGGCTGAAGTGGCGATTGCCCTGGTGGTGGCCGCCCATGCCGGCGTCCTGGCCGTGCGCTTGGCGGTGACCCTGCATGAGTCCTGAACCCCTTGGCAGGATCAACTTGTCCTGCTAGAAGCGGGACAACTTGATCCATTTGAGTCTTGAGTAACCGCCGGCCCGCCCGATCAGCCCAGGGGACTTCCACTCCCGCTCGACTGACGCAGGCCGGTTCCCAGGATTTCAGCCCCCGGCCCTCCCGGCCTCGGCGCCATGACGGCAGCCAGCAGGGAGCTGAAGGTGACGCTGATCGTCCCAAGCGAGCCGGAACTTTCGCCAAGCTGTTTGCCCTGCCCAGCCTGGGTGGCGGCCAACCGCCCCTAGGCGCATCCGGTTACGGGCAGGCTGGTTCCTCCAATGGCGTCTTGCCCTTGGTCTACCCCTCCAGCGACCAGCAGGAAAAGATTTGCAGTGCCATCGGCTTGAGCCTCAAGGTGGGCTTGTCCTTGGTGGCGGCAGTGAGTTTGGTGCGCCTGGCTGGGGCTTACCAGGAACGGCTCGATCGCAACGGCGAAATTACGGCCATCTTGGCGATTGAGCAGGCCAAGCTCAACAAGGCCGAAGACCGTTTTGATCGTCTCTTTGCCACCGGCGGTGAACAGCGCTTGATCCGGGAGCAGGATCAATGGATTGCCCCCGATCGGCTGAGGATTGTCTGGGAACACGCCAGTGGATTGCCAACTGTTGAGCCCCCCGCTGTTAAAGCCATCAAAGCCTTAGTCCATCCTTAGGTTGGTTGCCGTTCAGCCCCAGGCTCCCCCGTGTCCGCCCAGCAACCGTCTGCTCCTGAGCCCTCCGCTCCTGAACCGTCCGCCAACCCCCTGGCGGATCCAGCCAACGGCAACGCCGGCACCGTCCTGATCACGGGGACCACCTCGGGCGTCGGTCTCAACGCCTTGAAGTCCCTCGTGGATCGCGGCTGGACTGTGGTGACGGCCAATCGGGACCCGGTGCGGGCCGCTGCTGCCGCCAACTCCCTGGGCATTGATTCGGCCCGCGTGAATCACCTGCGCATGGACCTGGGCGATCTCGAGAGCGTGCGTGTGGGGGTGGAAACCCTGGTGGGCTCCCTGGGTCTGCCCCTTGATGCCCTGGTGATTAATGCCGCCGTCTACAAGCCACGGTTGAAGCAACCCGAATGGTCGCCGCAGGGCTATGAAATCTCCATGGCCACCAACCATCTGGGCCATTTCCTGTTGATCCAGTTGTTGCTTGAGGATCTCAAACGCTCGACCCACCCCTCGCGGCGGGTGGTGATCATGGGCACCGTCACCGCCAATTCCAAGGAATTGGGTGGCAAGATTCCAATCCCGGCCCCGGCCGACCTGGGTGATCTCGCCGGCTTCAAGGCCGGTTTCAAGGCGCCAATCGCCATGGCCAGTGGCAAGGCTTTTAAGCCTGGCAAGGCCTATAAGGACAGCAAGCTCTGCAACATGATCACCACCCAGGAGCTGCACCGGCGCCTGCATGGCTCCACCGGCATTGTGTTCAGTTCGCTCTATCCGGGCTGCGTAGCCGATACCCCCCTGTTTCGTAATACGCCGCAGGCCTTTCAGACAATCTTCCCCTGGTTCCAAAAGAACATCACCGGCGGTTACGTGAGCCAGGCCCTGGCCGGTGAGCGCCTGGCCCAGGTGGTGGCCGATCCGGCCTTTGCCGTTTCGGGGGTCCATTGGAGTTGGGGAAACCGCCAAACCAAGGGCGGCAAACAGTTTGGTCAGGAGCTCTCCGATCAGGCCAGCAACCCGGAAACCGCCGACACAATGTGGACCACCTCGATGCACTTGGTGGGCCTCTCCTGAGGCTTGTCTTGAGGAGCTGATGACCCTTGCACTAGGCCAGGGCCCGGCTGATCGTGCTCAAGGGCGCTTTGGCGCGGTTGCTTCCGATTGGCCTCAGGTTGCGGCTTCCCGTTCCTTTGGCCGTTGCCAAGCTTGAAGCAGGGGAACGGTGCTGGAGAGATCGCCATGGCAGCTGGATGGCCCATGGGCCTGGGCACCCGGACCGGCCGAGTCCCCCTGGCGCTGCTTCTGGCAGGGGGGCTGCTGGGGCTGGGTTGGGCCATCCCAGGCGGCCAGGCCCAGGGCCTGGGGCGACCTGGCCCCGGCCAGGGCCCAGGCGTCCAGCCTCCCGCTGGCCTGGGTTCGCCCTTGGGGAAACCCTGTGCCATCGGCATGGGGTTCTCGGATCAGCGTTTCATTGCGGCCATGATTCCCCACCATCAGGGGGCCATCGCCATGGCTGAGTTGGCCTTGCCTAAGGCCCGTCGTCCCCAGATCCGGGCCCTGGCACAACGCATCATCTCTAGCCAAAGCCAGGAGATTGGGCAAATGCGCCAGTGGTATCAGCAGTGGTATGGCGCTCCGGTGCCGGTGCTTGAGGCCAACGGCCATGGCATGGGCATGGGCATGGGTGGTCCATCCAGGCCAGGCACCGACTTGGCCGCCCTTAGCCGGGCTAAGGATTTCGATCGGGCCTTTCTTGCGGAGATGGTGGCCCACCACCGCATGGGCGTGAGGATGGCGGCCATGGCCCAGATCTACGCCCGCCATCTTGAGCTGCTCAACTTGGAGCAGGCGATGGTGCGGGTGCAGAGCAGTGAAATTGACCAGATGGAGTCCTGGGCCCGCCAATGGTTTGGTGCCCCATGATGCAGATCCAGCTGGCGAGATCCAGCTGGCAAGCCTTCGGCGTTCGTCGATCCGGTAACAGGCGGAAGCGGGCCGCGATTGCGGCTAGCTCCTAACCCCGCTTCTGCCGACGGCATCGGTAAGGGCCTGGTTAGGGGGGTGGTAGGAAATAAACATGGGCAGGGCTGCTCTCAAGCGATCGCAGGTAGCTTTTTGTGGGGAGACTGCAGTTGGGGGGCGAATCGATTAAGGTTGACTCTTAAGCCCCCAATGAATGAATTGTCGATGGAACAGGAAACTTATAATTATATGATCGTGTTTGGCGGCTTGTTGCTGCTTGCGCTGATGCTTGAGGGCGTTGCCGAAAAGCTGAAGCTGCCAGGCATGTTGCTGGTTTTAATTCTGGGCCTACTGTTTCCCGATTTCCTGGGTGATAATCAAACCCTGATCAGCCTTGATCAGGCCCAAGGAATTTCAAGCCTTGGCCTTGTTGTGATTCTCTTCTATGGCGGCATGACCAGCCGGTGGGAGGTGATGCGCAAGGTGATCTGGTCTGGGCTGCGCATGGCTACCTTGGGCTGTCTGATCACGGCTGGAACGGTTACCGCCCTGATCTATGGCCTATCCCACCTCAGCCTTAATAGCTATCTTCAGCCAGTCCTGGTCGGCCTTGCGGGGCAACGCATTGTAGCCGATTTGTCCCTATCGCTCTTTATTGGGGCGATGCTGTGCAGTACGGATGCCACGGCGGTCTTGGCGTTGTTGCGTCCTATTGCTAATAAGATTCCAGGTCGACTCCTTAACTTAATCGAATGTGAATCGGGCTTCAACGATCCGGTTGCAGTGATTCTTGCCGGCCTGGCCCTAGCCCTGGCTAAGGGGCAGCTGGAAGATCCGCTGATGTTGTTGCGCGATGTTGGCCTTGAATTTCTGGTCGGCGCCGCTGTTGGCTGGGGTGGGGCCTTACTTGGCATCAGGATTCTTTGCCGCAACAATTACTCCAAACACGGAGCCGGTGGCGAGGCCGTCAGTATTGCTCTGTTGATGCTCACTACGGCAACGGCTTTCCATCTCGGTGGCAGTCCCCTGTTGTGTGCCTATGTAATGGGCTGCGTCCTGGGTAATTCCAGTAAGGTTGATGTGGAGGTGATTGCCACCGACTTTTCTGTGTTCAACCGGGCCAGCGAGTTTGTTGTGTTGATCTGCCTTGGATTGGTGGTCTTCCCCGCCAATGTCTGGCTGGTCAAGGGCTATGCCTTGATGGTGTTCTTAATCACCATGCTCGGTCGCCTGGTGATGACTTTTATCACCCTGCATCGCTCTCCGTTCAACCCCTCGGAGAAGCTGTTCTCCACCTTCGCGGGCCTGCGCGGTGCGGTGCCGATTGCCATTGCCCTGCAGGCGGCCGCCAGTCCGGTGGCCTGGGGCGCCTTGATGCCCGCCTTCGCTTTGGCGGTTGTGATGTATGGCCTGGTGTTTCAGGGTTACTTTTTACCGGCGGCAGCAGACCTGCTGGCCAGAAGCCAACCGCAAGCCAATCGGGAGCTGGCAACGGAGAGCTAAATCCTCCTGATCTCCTCCAGATTGGGTTTTGTAGGCCGTTTTACGGCTGCCGGCGCCGGTCCGTGGGTTTGGGTTTAAGACGGTCGCTGGGATCGGGGCGGGGCAGGGGTTTGGGGCCAGGGGCCGGGTCTTCCTGGGAATCGAGGTGGAGAAGATCCTGGAAGTCGGCGTAGAGCTCCCGTTCCCCGTCGCTGGTCGGCTGAAGGGCCTTGCCCCTGGCCAGGCCGCGTTTGGATTGGATCTGGTTGGCCTGGGGCCGGCGCCGGCCCATGCCCGGGTCTGCTGCTTGGTCCTGGCGGAGCGGGGCCTGGCGGGGTTGGGACTGGCCCAATGGGCTGGGGCCAGGGGGCTTGGCCAGTTGCTGCTGTTCGCTCTGGCGCAGGCGGTCGAGTAAATGGGGGGGCACGCTGCCATCGGTGCTCACCGTCATCAGCTCCCGGAAGAGGGCTTCGGGATCGGTTTCTGTTTCAACCCGGTGGCGCTGCTCGCTAGCGCGTTTCGGCTCTGGGCTCGGCGGCGCCACCGCCGGCAGGGGCTTGGGCAAGGTGCGGCCCAATTCCTTGAGGCGCTCCAGGCTGCGGGGATCAAAGGCCATCTCAGCTGCAGCCCAGGCTGGTGCGGGTGGCGACGCCGGTGACCGGGTTGGTGCCGCTGGCGATGGCGCAAAGAGCCTTGAGGGCATCGGCCCTCAGGGGCACGTTGCTGAAATCGGCGCCTTCGATGCTCACACCGCGGAATTTGGTGTTGAAGGCGAAGGCATCGACTAGCACCGCATTGTTCAGGTTGGTGCCTTCAAAAACGGCCGAATCGAGGGTGGCGTCCCGTAGGTCGGCGCTTGCCATGTCGGCATCCTGCAACTTGGCCCCAAACAGGCTGGCGCCGCGCAGGTCAGCGCCCTGGAAGTTGGCTTCGCGCAGGTTGGTGAGGTTGAAGGTCACCCCCCGCAGGTCGGCCCCAGCGAAATCGGCGCCGATCAGGGACTGCTTGGCGTAGTCCATGGCGGCCAGGGCCGGCGCTCCGGGCAGGAGCAGCAGCGATAGGGCCCCCAGCAAAGCCAGAACCGTTCTCCAGCCGCGGCGGTTCCAGGGCCGGCTCAGGCGCTGCGGCAGGTGGCGAAACATGGCGGCACCAGAATTGGTCCAAGCCTAGGCATCGGCGCTAGCGCCCCTGCGGGGCCGGCGGCTGACCGCAACCGATGGGGGGAATCCTGGGACCAGGGGAGGCGCGATGGCACGGACACACCAGCAGCGCCAGGGTGGCTGGGCCGAACAGCGGGCCCTACGGCTGCTGCGCTCCAGCGGTTGGAGCCTGGTGGCGCGCAACTGGTCCTGCCGTTGGGGCGAGCTGGATCTGCTGGTGGCCAAGGGCAACCGCCTGTTGCTGGTGGAGGTGAAGGGCCGCGCCCAGGCCGGTCCGGACCAGGGGGGCATCGGGGCCCTCGATGGCCGCAAACGGCGGCGGGTCAGTCGCGCCTGGCGCTGTTGGCTGGCCGACCATCCCGATTGGCAACACTGCAGCGTTGAACTGGTTTGCGCCCTGGTGCCCCTGCCGCCGCTCAGGGGGCCGGTGCGCTGGGTGCGTTGGGGCTAGGGCCGTTGGATCCAGGCCCGCTCGGGCTGGCCGATGGCGCGGCAACGGGGCTGGCTGCCTGGGCAGGGGGGGCTGGGCTGTAGGTCACGGTGCAGATGTAACGGGTACTGCCACCCCGCATGTCCACCTCCTGGCAGCTGTTGCCCGTGACGGTGGCCCCCCTGGGGATCTGGCTGGTGGCCCGTTCAATGGCATTGCTGCGGTCCCAGATCGATTCGGCCGTCACCGAGCCAGCCAGGGCCGGTGCCTGGCTGGCCAGCAGCAGCCCTGCCCCTATCAGCAGTAACCCTGGTCTTCTGCCTGGCAACTGGGTGCCCTGGCGGCTCTGGTGCCCCTGGGCCGGGCCTCCCGCCTGGGGGAAGGGGCTCTGGGATCTGGGTTGGGGCTGATTGCGGTCCATGGCGCTTAGGATCACGGCCCCCTGTCTATGGCCGGACCCCAGCCGGGGCAATCTGGGAGCCAGATCGAGTCCCAGCGCCCCCTGCCATGACCTTCGCGGCCCACCACGCCCGCAAGCGCTTTGGCCAGCACTGGCTGATCGATGCCAACGTGCTGGATCGGATCGTGGCCGCCGCTGAGCTCACCGGCGCCGACCAGGTGCTGGAGGTGGGACCGGGCCGGGGCGCCCTCACCGAGAGGCTGCTGGCCTCCGCGGCCGGCGCCGTTGCCGCCGTGGAGCTGGACCGGGACCTGGTGGCAGGCCTCCAAGCGCGGTTCGGCGCGGATCCCCGCTTCAGCCTGCTCCAGGGCGATGTGCTCGAGGTGCCCCTGCCCGCCGCCAACAAGGTGGTCGCCAACATCCCTTACAACATTACGGGCCCCCTGCTGGAGCGCCTGGTGGGGCGCCTGGATTGGCCGGTGCAGCCGGGCTACGGGCGGCTGGTGTTGCTGGTGCAGCAGGAGGTGGGCGAGCGCATCCGCGCCAAACCAGGCAGCAGCGCCTTTTCGGCCCTGAGTGTGCGCATGCAGCTGCTCGCCCGCTGCACCACGGTTTGCCCAGTGCCACCCCGCTGTTTTCAGCCACCGCCGAAGGTGCAATCCGAGGTGGTGCGCCTCGATCCCCTGCCCCCTGAGCAGCAACTGGCCCCAGAGCTGGCCCGCCGGGTGGAGCAGTTGCTGCGCCGCTGCTTTGCCTCCCGCCGCAAGATGCTGCGCAATACGCTGGCTGGCCTGGTGGCGGAGCCGGAGCTGCAGGCCCTGGCCAGGGCCGTCGGGGTGGAGCTGCAGCAGCGGCCCCAGGAGATCGCCCCGGCCCAGTGGGTGGAGCTGGCCGCCGGCTTGAATCAGCGCCTAGGACCCGAAGCCCTGTCCCCGAGCTGAGCCATGCCCGAACTCACCGTTTTGGCCCCGGCCAAGATCAACCTGCACCTCGAGGTGCTGGGCCTGCGCGCCGATGGCTTCCACGAGCTGGCGATGGTGATGCAGAGCCTCGATCTCACCGACCAGCTGGTGTTCAACCCCACCGCCGACGGCCTGATCAGCCTGCGCTGTGACAAGGCGGACCTGCCCACGGACGGGTCCAATCTGATCGTCCGCGCCGCCGAGCTGCTGCGGTCCCGCTCGGGCTTGCCGGAACTGGGTGCCCGCATCGACCTGCAGAAGCGCATTCCCATTGGGGCGGGCCTGGCGGGGGGCTCCAGCGATGGCGCCGCCACCCTGGTGGGGCTCAATGCCCTCTGGGGCTGCGGTTTTGCCATGGATGACTTGCAGGCCATGGCCACGGCCCTGGGTTCGGACATGCCCTTCTGCCTCGAGGGTGGTACCCAGCTCTGTTTCGGCCGCGGCGAACGGCTCGAACCCCTGGAGCTGGCCCAGCCGCCCAGCCTGGGGGTGCTGCTGATCAAGCATCCCCAGGCCAGTGTCTCCACCCCCTGGGCCTACGGCCGCTGCCGAGAGCTGCGCGGCGATTTCTACCTGGAGCAGGAGGCCGATTTCGAGCAGCGGCGCCAGTCCCTGCGCCAGGGGCCCCTGGTGGCGGCCCTGGCCGGCGAGGGTCCCCTGCCGCGCCTGCGCAATGACCTGCAGGCGGTGGTGGAACCGGAGGTGGGCAGCGTGGGCGAGGGCCTGGCCCTGCTGCGCGGGCTTGATGGCGCCCTGGCCGTGGCCATGAGTGGCTCCGGCCCCAGTTTGTTTGCTCTCTTCGAAGACCTGACGGCCGCTTCAGCGGCCCAGGCGGCCCTGGCGGCTCCCCTGGAGGCCGCCGGCTTTGAGTCCTGGTGCTGCCGCTGCACCGGCTCGGGTGCCACCCTGGACCCAGCTGCGGCCCCGTTGTGAGTGACTCCCCCTCCAGCCCCCTGGCCGAGCCTGGGAGGGGGGCAACGGGCAAGCCGATGCCCCCTGGCGCCAGCGTTCAGGCCGCGGCGGCGGTCAGCAACGAGGCCTCCCCAGCTCTTGATGGAAGGGCGGGGCTCGATGAAGGCAGCCAAGCTTCCCAGGCCCAGGCGCTTAGCGACGAGCCCACCGCCCGTGGGGCCAGCGTCCCCATGCCGATGACCAGGCCGAAGGGCCCACGGGGCGCCCAGCCCTCAGCAATCCTGACGTCCACCTCGGCGGACGCACCCAGCGGTGAGCCCACGGGTCCGAGCCCCAAGACCCCCTTGTCCTATCTCTTGGGTTCGCTCACCAGTGGCCTGATCGCCTGGTTGTGCCTGCTCTTTTCCCAGCGGGTGGTGCTCTACTTCAGCCTGCATCCGCCCCACTACTCGGCCCGGATTGCCCAGTCGATCGCCACGGCCATCAAGACCCTGATTGTGGGCATGGGGTTCCTCTCCACGTTCTCGAGCGCCTTCGTGGCCCTGGGGCTGTTTCTCGTGTTCATCCGCAGTCTGAGCCGGGCCGAGGCCCCGGGGGCTTCCTAGCCTGGGATCAAGCAATTCCAATCTCCGGCTGCCATGACCGTCCACGACTTGGAGCTGCTGGTGCTGCTGCTCTCCCCCGGGATGCTGCTCTCGGTGCTGCTGCTGGCCACCTTCGCCGCAGGCGGCTAAGGCTCGGTCGTCGCCAATCGCGCGGCCCTGCTGGTGGGGCTTGAGATAGGTTGGCCCCTCCCCCGGCAGCGGCCGGGACCGCAACCCCGCCGTGGCAGAGACGCTTCTCTTCAACGCCTTGCGCGAAGCCATCGACGAAGAGATGGCCCGCGACCCCTACGTCTGTGTGATGGGTGAGGACGTCGGCCAGTACGGCGGCTCCTACAAGGTCACCAAGGATCTCTACGAGAAATACGGCGAATTGCGGGTGCTGGATACCCCGATCGCCGAAAACGGCTTCACAGGCATGGCGGTGGGTGCGGCCATGACCGGCCTGCGGCCGATCGTGGAAGGCATGAACATGGGCTTCCTGCTGCTCGCCTTCAACCAGATCTCCAACAACATGGGGATGCTGCGCTACACCAGCGGCGGCAACTACACCATTCCCACCGTGGTGCGCGGTCCCGGTGGGGTGGGCCGCCAGCTCGGCGCCGAACACAGCCAGCGGCTCGAGGCCTATTTCCACGCCGTGCCCGGCATCAAGATCGTGGCCGTGAGCACACCGACCAACGCCAAGGGCCTGATGAAGGCGGCGATCCGAGATAACAATCCGGTGCTGTTCTTTGAGCACGTGCTGCTCTACAACCTCAGCGAAGAGATTCCCACGGGCGACTACATCTGCGCCCTCGATCAGGCCGACGTAGTGCGGGAAGGCAAGGACGTAACGATCCTCACCTACTCGCGCATGCGTCACCACTGTCTCAAGGCGGTGGAGCAGCTCGAAAAGGAGGGCGTGGATGCGGAGCTGATTGACCTGATCAGCCTCAAACCCTTCGATATGGAGACCGTCGCCCGTTCAATCCGCAAGACCCACAAGGTGTTGGTGGTGGAGGAATGCATGAAGACTGGCGGCATCGGCGCCGAGCTGATTGCCCTGATCACCGAACACTGCTTCGACGATCTTGAGGCCCGGCCGATCCGGCTCTCCAGCCAGGACATTCCCACCCCCTACAACGGCACCTTGGAAAACCTGACGATCATCCAGCCCCACCAGATCGTTGCGGCGGCCAAGCAACTTCAATCCGGCCAACTCTGAAATGGCACGTCAACAGGGGTGGTTTGCCCTGATCCTGGCCCTGGCGATTGCGGCTGGCGCCCTGCTGGCCAGTTTCCCCCTCCAGCTGGGGCTCGACCTCAGGGGCGGCAGCCAGCTCACCCTTCAGGTGCTGCCGAGCGGCCGGATCAAGACCGTGGAGAAGGACCAGCTCGAAGCCGTCAAGGACGTGCTCGAGCGTCGTATTAATGGCCTGGGCGTGGCCGAATCCACCCTCCAGACCGTCGGCAACGACCAGCTTGTCCTCCAGTTGCCCGGCGAACAGGACCCCAGCCGGGCCGCCAAGGTGCTCGGCACCACGGCCCTACTCGAGTTCCGGGTCCAAAAGGCAGGCAGCGAAGCTGAAATGCAAGGGCTCCTTAAGCTCAAGCGCCAGGTGGATGCGGTGCTGGGACTGCGCAAGGCCAAGGCGGCTGCTGCTGCCGACAGCACCGACAAGCCGGTTGAACCGAAACCAAGCCTTTCGGCTGAGGACCTGGCAAAGGCCCTCAGCTCCCTTGGCCTGAGCGTGCCCCCCGGCGCCTCGGAAACGGACCAGTTGGAACTCCTGCAGAAGGAGGTCAATCGCCGGGTGGTGGCTCTGTTTGAGCCCTCCAGCCTCACCGGCAAGGATCTGGTCAGCGCCGGCCGCCAGCAGGATCAAAGCGGCAGTGGCTGGGATGTAACCCTGGCCTTCAACCGGGAGGGGGGCGAAAAGTTTGCCAGCCTCACCCAATCGATCGCCGGCACTGGCCAGCTGCTTGGCATCGTGCTCGATGGCCGCTCGATCAGTGAGGCCAGCGTGGGACCGGAATTCAAGGCTGCCGGCATTGCCGGTGGTTCGGCCAGCATCTCGGGCCGTTTTACAGCTGATGAGGCCCGGGATTTGGAGGTTCAGCTGCGGGGTGGCTCCCTGCCCCTGCCGGTGAAAGTGATTGAGGTGCGCAGCATCGGCCCCTCCCTGGGAGCTGAAAACGTGCGCACCTCCCTGCTGGCGGCCCTTTCCGGGCTGGCCTTGGTGGCGGTGTTCATGGTGGTGGTGTACCGGCTGCCGGGAGTCGTATCCGTGCTAGCGCTGAGCCTCTATTCACTCTTTAATCTGGCTATCTACACCCTGATTCCGGTCACCTTGAGCCTGCCAGGTATTGCTGGCTTCATCCTCTCGATTGGCATGGCCGTGGATGCCAACGTGCTCATCTTTGAACGCATCAAGGAGGAGCTGCGCGCAGGCAACAGCTTGATTCGCTCGATCGATACGGGCTTTGCCCTGGCCTTTTCCTCGATTCTCGATGGCCATGTCACCGGCCTGATCAGCTGCATCGCCCTGTTTGTCTTGGGCACAGGCCTTGTCAAGGGCTTTGCGGTGACCTTGGCGATTGGCCTGCTGCTCAGCCTGTTCACCGCCCTGACCTGCACCAGGGCCCTGCTACGGCTGTTGATGAGCTATCCAACCCTGCGCCGCAGCACCT
>Ga0310334_100352_pt1 | contig 12865 bp, 10 predicted proteins | sample LakMicMIDCLREDC7_FD_195548 | JGI IMG/M metagenome (GOLD analysis project Ga0310334, IMG submission 195548) | Enriched freshwater cyanobacterial communities from Lake Michigan, Michigan, United States - MI23.DCL.RED.C7 (v2) (version 2) | ecosystem: Environmental > Aquatic > Freshwater > Lake...
ATCCCGGCAGATCCTCCGGCTCCAGGCGGTGCTGGGCCAGCCCGGCCAGCGGCTCCAGTGGATTGAGCAGCGGCGGTGGCGGGGCCTGTTGCAGCCGCTCGAGCGGCACCGCCTGATCCAGCCGAAACCCCAGGGCTTCACTGCGCCGCAGGCTGGCCAGGCAGCCGCCGCAGCCCAGCCGCTCCCCCAGATCGCGCGCCAGCGAGCGGATGTAGGTGCCGGCGGAGCAGCGCACAGTCAGCTCCACCCGTCCGCTGGCGGCATCCCAGCCCAGCAGCTCCAGGGTATGAATCGTCACCTCACGGGGCGGCAGGTCCAGCTGCTCGCCGCGGCGGGCGCGGGCGTAGGCCCGTTCGCCGTTCACATGCACGGCCGACACCTGCGGCGGCCGCTGACTGATGCAGCCGCGAAAGGCGGCCAGCTCCTGCTCCAGTCGCTCCAGGCTGAGGGCGGGAATGCTCAGCTGCTGCAGCGGTTCTCCCTCCAGGTCATCGCTGCTGGTGGTGAGGCCCAGCTGGATCACACCGCGGTAGGCCTTCTCGCCGCTCAGATAGGGCAGCAGCCGGGTGGCGGGTCCCAGGGCGATCGGCAGCACGCCCGTCACCGCGGGGTCGAGCGTGCCGCCGTGGCCCACGCGCTTGAGGCCGAAGGCCCGCCGCACCTGGCTGACGCAGGCGTGGGAGGTGAGTCCGGCCGGTTTGTCGAGCACCAGAAAGCCGCAGAGCTGACCCTCCTCGTCCGCTGCCATACCGCCTCGATCACTCGGCTGTGGGCACTGTTGCATCCGCTTGGGCGAAGCACTGCGCAGGAGGGTCGCCCCCCTACGGTGGCCCGAATGAGCACTTCTCTGGTCCTGCCCCCACTCACGCCCGAGCGTTTTCTGGCGGATGGCTTCGAACTCAGCCGTCAGCTGGCGGTCCATCTGGGTCTGAGCCCGGCAGCGTTGGCGGAGCGTTTGCCCAGCAGCACCGAGGATCTCGCGGCCCTGCATCCGGGTGCCTTCGATCCGCAGCGGGCGGAGGCCTTTTATGAGGAGTCTGTTGGTGATGGCCACCTGCTGGAGCTGGCGGCTTGGCACCTGGGCAGTGCCGACTACATCGCCGACACCCTGCGCCTGCAGCAGCGCTTCGCCCGCGGCCAGGTGCTCGATTTCGGTGGCGGCATCGGCAGCCATGCCCTGGCTGCGGCGGCCCTGCCTGAGGTGGAGGCCGTCTGGTTCGTGGATCTCAATCCCAGCAACCGCGCCTTCGTGGCGGCCCGCGCCGCCGAGCTGGGGCTTGCGGATCGGCTGCGCTGCTTCCGCGACCTTGAGGATCCCCAGTTGCCTGAGCGCTTCGACACGATCGTCTGCCTGGATGTGCTCGAGCACCTCAGCGACCCTGCCGCGCAGCTCGAGCGGTTCGCCCAGCGCCTGCAGCCGGCCGGTATCGCCCTGCTCAACTGGTATTTCTTCAAGGGCTTCAACGGCGAGTATCCGTTCCACTTCGATGATCCGCAGCTGGTGGAGCGCTTCTTCCGCACCCTGCAGAGCCGTTTCCTTGAGGTGTTTCACCCCTACCTGATCACAACCCGCGCCTACAGACCGGCCGGAGCTGGAACGAAAAAAGCCGGTGCGCGAGGCACCGGCTGAGGAGGCGTTCGGCTGAGGTGCTCGCTGTGGGCTTCAGCCCACGGCCACGTTGATGCGCTTGCGGGTGCGCAGGCCGCGCTTGATGGTGTCAAAGCTGACCACGCCGTCGGTCAGGGCGAAGAGGGTGTCGTCGGTGCCGCGGCCCACATTGATGCCGGGGAGCACCGAGGTGCCGCGCTGGCGGATCAGGATCGAGCCGGCGCTCACGGCTTCGCCGCCGTAGCGCTTGACGCCGAGGCGCTTGGAATTGGAGTCGCGGCCGTTGCGGGTGGAGCCGGTGCCTTTCTTGTGGGCCATGGTTCAGGGGGATGGCGGAGTGGAGAGCTCGGAGAGCGGTCGATTCAGTGGGCCGGGTGCCGTTCGGGCTGCGCTCAGGACAGCGCCTTGCCGCCGACGCTGATGGACTTGACCATCACGCGGGTCAGCTCCTGGCGGTGACCGTTCTTGCGACGGGTCTTCTTCTTGGGGCGCATCTTGTAGACGATCACCTTGGGACCGCGGCGATGGGCCATCACCTGCAGTTCCACCGTGGCGCCCTTGACGAAGGGCTGGCCGACGCTGGCGGCCTTGCCATCGTTCACCAGCAGCACGTTCTCCAGGGTGAGGGTGCTGTCGACCTCGGCGTGGATGCGATCGAGGTCGTAGTAGCGGTTCGGCTGGACCCACACCTGGGTGCCTGAGGTTTCGACGATGGCGTAGGGGCCGCTGATGGCCGGGGAGTCTGTGCTCATGGTGACGGGGGCGTGGTCAGGCTGACGCCGTGGCTCCGGAGATGGTTCGGAGACTGAGCGTCATTCGGCCTGCCGCACGGCAATCGAAAGACAAACAAGGATCCTCGCCTTTCAGGCGCCGGATCGTCAACACTGTGGGCCTCGCCACGGGCCTGATCGCGGCTCATGTCTCAGCCGGCTTTCACGATCGCCTCCCTGCTCTCCGACCCACGCCTGGAGAAGACCTGCCGTACCTGGCTCAAGGGAGGGCGCTACCAACTGGAGGACCTGGGCTCCCTGCCGGATCCGGTGGCGGAGCTTGAACAGCGTCGCGAGGCTTTTGATGTGGTGTTGCTGCAGCAGGGCACGATCCCCGCGGAGGTCTATGCCGGTCTGCGCCGCCAGGGCCTGCTGCTGCCGGCGGTGGTGGTCGGGGAGGTGAGCGGCCGGCTCGAGTATCACGAGGCGGAAGTCCACCTTCCCCAGGACCAGCTCGAGCAGATCGCCTACAGCGTCGATGCCGCCGTGTCGCGATTCCTGCGCCAGGGCGTGCCCGGCAACGGCGATTCCGGCGCGGTGGCGGGGGGTGTGACTCCGGCCACTCCAGAACCCTGGCGTCTGCCCAACCGCCTGCGCGGCCGGCTTGGCTACCTGGGAGTCTTCTACAAGCGGGATCCCGCTCTGTTCCTGCGCAACCTCCCCCAGACGGAGCGCCAGGAGCTGCTGCGCTCGCTAGAGCGCAGCTATCGCGATCTGCTGATCAGCTACTTCAAGGATCCGGCCTCCGCCAACCAGGCGATCGAGAGCTTTGTGCACACCGCCTTTTTCAGCGACCTGGCGATCAACAAGGTGGTGGAGATTCACGTGGATCTGATTGACGCGTTCTGGAAGCAGCTCAAGCTGGAGGGGCACAAGAACGACTTCCTCCAGGACTACCGCCTGGCCCTGCTCGATGTGCTGGCTCACCTCTGCGAGATGTACCGGCGCTCGATTCCGCCCGATCTGCCCCTGACGGCGCCGACCGCGGCCGATGCAGGCCAGTTCCCATCCCAGGAGGTGATCTAGATGAGCCCGCGCAAGACCTACATCCTCAAGCTCTACGTGGCGGGGAATACCCCGAACTCGATGCGCGCCCTCAAGACGCTGCGCAACATCCTCGACACTGAATTCCGGGGCGTCTACGCCCTCAAGGTGATCGATGTGCTCAAGAATCCGCAGCTGGCGGAGGAGGACAAGATCCTGGCGACGCCGACCTTGGCCAAGATCCTGCCGCCGCCGGTGCGCCGCATCATCGGCGACCTCTCCGACCGTGAGCGTGTGCTGATCGGGCTTGATCTTCTCTATGAGGAGCTCTCCGATGAGTCCATCGGCGATCCCTATGACGATCAGGACAACGAGTCCAGTCTCGACTGAGACCGCCCTGATCCCTGTCAGCGTCTGAACTCCCGCCTAGATTTACCCTCAGGACCACCCGATCCATGCAGGACCCCAGCTCCACATCCCATGCATTGACATCGGTGCAGAAGCTCCCCACGGGGATCGAAGGCTTCGATGACATCTGCCAGGGCGGTCTGCCGATCGGACGCTCCACGCTGATCAGCGGCACGTCGGGCACCGGTAAGACGGTGTTCTCGCTGAACTTCCTCTACAACGGCATCCGCCAGTTCGACGAGCCGGGGATTTTTGTCACTTTCGAGGAGTCTCCGCTCGATATTCTTCGCAACGCCTCCAGCTTCGGCTGGAACCTTCAGGAGATGGTGGAGCAGGACAAGCTGTTCATCCTGGATGCCTCGCCGGATCCGGAGGGCCAGGATGTGGCCGGCAGCTTCGATCTCTCCGGTCTGATCGAGCGGATCAATTACGCGATCCGCAAGTACAAGGCGCGCCGTGTGGCGATCGATTCGATCACGGCGGTGTTTCAGCAGTACGACGCCGTCTCTGTGGTGCGCCGCGAGATCTTCCGCCTGATCGCCCGGCTCAAGGAAATCGGCGTCACCACGGTGATGACCACCGAGCGCATCGACGAATACGGCCCGATCGCCCGCTACGGCGTGGAGGAGTTCGTCTCCGACAATGTGGTGATCCTGCGCAACGTGCTCGAGGGTGAGCGCCGCCGCCGCACGGTGGAGATCCTCAAGCTGCGCGGCACCACTCATATGAAGGGGGAGTTTCCCTTCACGATGGGTGCCCATGGCATCAGCATCTTCCCGCTGGGGGCGATGCGTCTCACCCAGCGCAGTTCGAATGTGCGCGTCAGCTCCGGTGTGCCGCGGCTCGACGAGATGTGCGGAGGCGGCTTCTTCAAGGATTCGATCATCCTGGCCACCGGCGCCACCGGTACCGGCAAGACGCTGCTGGTGAGCAAATTCGTGGAGAACGCCTGCGCCAACAAGGAGCGGGCGATCCTGTTCGCCTACGAGGAATCGAGGGCTCAGTTGCTGCGCAACGCCACCAGCTGGGGCATCGATTTTGAGCAGATGGAGCGTGACGGTCTGCTGAAGATTATCTGCGCCTACCCAGAATCCACCGGTCTGGAAGACCATTTGCAGATCATCAAAACCGAGATCAGCCAGTTCAAGCCCTCGCGCATGGCGATCGATTCGCTCTCTGCTCTGGCCCGTGGCGTCAGCCACAACGCCTTCCGCCAGTTCGTGATCGGCGTGACCGGTTATGCCAAGCAGGAGGAGATCGCTGGCTTCTTCACGAACACCTCTGAGGAGTTCATGGGCAGTCATTCGATCACTGACTCTCACATCTCCACCATCACCGACACGATTCTGCTGTTGCAGTACGTGGAGATCCGCGGCGAGATGGCCCGCGCCCTCAACGTGTTCAAGATGCGCGGCTCCTGGCACGACAAGGGCATCCGCGAGTTCGTGATCACCAGCAACGGGCCGGAGATAAAGGTTTCCTTCTTCAAGTTCGTTTTTATTATTTTTTGGGTGACCAACGTGATCTACACCGACGAACGCAGCGAGCTCTCGCGGATCGTGCAGGGCGTCACCAGCGAGGACCGGCTCTGACGGTCTCAGCCGGCGTTGAGGGCACTCACCTCAGGTAGGCGCCGCTCCGCCTCGATGCGCAGTTCGTCCTCGTCGGCCTGCTCCAGTGGCAGGTCGAACCAGAAGGTGGTGCCCACCCCCAGCTCGCTGGCCATGCGCACGCTGGTGCCGTGCTTGTCGAGGATGCCGCGGACGATCGAGAGGCCCAGGCCGGTTCCCACTTCGGTGTGCACGGCGTTCTCCACCCGGTAGAAGCGCTCGAAGATGCGCTCCTGGTCTTCGCGTGAGATGCCGGACCCTGTGTCGGCTATCTCCACCCGCAGCCGCGGCAGCGGCGCCGTGAGGGTGCAGGTGGGGGTGGCGGGGTTCGGGGCGGTGCTGGGGTCGAGCTGGCAGGTGTCGGGCCACGGGTAGGCACGCAGGGCCAGGTGGCCGCCGCTGGCCGTGAACTTGAGGCCATTGCCCACCAGGTTGTCGAACACCTGCAGCAGCAGGTCCCAGTTCCCGCGCACCCGCGGCACCTGTTCATCCACCTCCAGCATCAGCTCAACGCCCTTGTCGCTTGCGTTGAGGCGGTAGTTGCGCAGGGTCTGCTCCATGGCGGGCCGCAGCTCCACCGGTTCCATGCTCCAGATCCGGTCGCTTTCCAGGCGCGAAAGGTCGAGCACGTCGTTGACGAGCCGTGTGAGCCGATCGGTTTCGGCGTTGGCGATCGCCAGGAATTCACGCTTGTCCTCTTCGCTGAGCTGATCGCCGAGGTCGTGGAGGGTTTCCACGTAGCTCTTGATGTTGAACAGCGGTGTGCGCAGCTCGTGGGAGACATTGCTGATGAACCGGCTCTGGGCGGCGTTCAGTTCCACCTCGCGCGTCAGGTCCTGCACCGTCACGGCGATGCCCTTGAGAGTTTCGCCGCTGGCATCCCGCACCGACTGCAGCACGATCCGCAGGGTGCGCGCCGGTTCGCCGAAGCTGATGCGCACATCGCTGCTGTCCTTCTCGCCGATCAGCAGAGCCTCGAGCGGGGCCTGCAGCTCGATGCTGATCTCCTCCGGCAGCTCATCGGCCAGGGGTGTGCCCTCCAGCTTGCGGCCTTCCCAGCGGAACAGGCGCCGGGCGGTGGGGTTCACCAGCACCAGCTGGCCCTCGGCATCAAGCAGCAGGGCCCCATCGGCCATCGTGGCGATCAGCGACTGCTGTTTCACCTGGGCGGCGGTGAGCTCCTCGATGTTGGCCGCCTTGTAGTCCTCCAGCTGCGAGGCCATGGTGTTGAAGCCCTGCAGCAGCTCCCCCAGCTCGCCGCCCACCGGCAGGGCAATGCGGGCCTCGAAATTGCCGCCGGCGATCGAGCGCACGCCCCGCAGCAGCTCCTTCACCGGCCGGGTGATGGTGAGGGCGTTGAACACCGCCCCGAGGATCACCAGCACCCAGATCGAGATGAATACCGCCACGGTGACTTCGCGGCTGAGGGCTGCGCTGGCCAGGACGGCTTCATTGGGGTTGATGCCCAGGGCCAGCACGCCGAGGGTGCGATCACCGCTCACCAGCGGCACGAAGACATCGGTGACCTGGCCGTCCGGGGTGAGGTGCTGCCGGATCAGCGGGTTCTGGGGCCGGCGGGCCAGGTCGGCCGGCAGCTCCAGACGGCGGCTGAGCAGCAGTTCGCTGCTGCCGGAGGTGCCGCTGATCGGGATGCCCAGGTAGATGATCCCGTCGGGATCGGCGAAAAAGATGTAGCGGAGGCTGCGGCTGGAGCGCCAGAAGCGCTCGGCTACCGCCGCCAGCTCGCGGTCGTTGCCTTCGGCCACCAGCGGTGTCACGTTCGCGGCCAGCAGCAGGCCCAGATCGCGGGCGAAACGGGTGTCGCTCATGCGCACATCGGCCTGGATGCCGTTGAGCGCGAAGAAGGTGATGCCCGTCATCATCAGGCTCACCACCAGGGTGGCGGCCGCCAGCAGCTTGGTCTGCAGGCTGAATTCCGCCCACCAGCGGCTCAGCCGCAGCCACCAGGCCGGCCTCGCTGGGGTGCTGGCAGCGATCTGGCCGCGGGCGGGATTGGAGGGGCTGGCGCTGGTCACGGCGGCGAGCCTAGGAGCGCCGCACCTGATGGCCGATGTCACGTCGGACGGTCATCCCCGCGAAGTGCACCTGCTCCAGGCCGGCGTAGGCGCGGGCGAAGGCGGCATCGAAGTCGTCGGCCTGGGCCACCACCGCCAACACGCGGCCGCCGCTGCTGACGCAGCTGCCATCCGCGAGGCGGCGGGTGCCGGCGTGGAACAGCTGCAGGTCATCGCCGCTGCGGATGCCGCCCTCGATCGGATCGCCCTTGCGAATCTCACCGGGGTAACCCTGGGCCGCGGCGATCACGCAGGCGCTGCAGCGGGGGGCGATCGTCAGCTCCGGGGCCTGATCCAGCCGTCCCACGGCGCAGGCCAGCAGCACCTGGGCCAGCTCCGGACCCAGCAGCGGCATCAGGGTTTCACATTCCGGATCGCCGAAGCGGCAGTTGAACTCGATCACGCTCGGGCCGGCCTCGGTGAGCATCAGGCCGGCGTAGATCACGCCGCGATAGGCGATGCCGCGGGCTCGCAGGGCCGCCAGGGTGGGCTCCAGCACCAGCTGTCGCACCTGTTCCAGACCGGCGGCATCCAGCAGCGGCGCCGGGGCATAGGCCCCCATGCCGCCGGTGTTGGGGCCGGTGTCGCCCTCGCCGATGCGTTTGTGGTCCTGCGCCGGCGGCAGCAGCACCATCCGCTCACCGTCGCTGAGGGCAAACACCGACACCTCTGGTCCGTAGGTGCGCTCCTCCAGCACCAGCGAGGCCCCCTCCCCCTCGCCGAAACGGCCGGCGAAGATCTCCTCGATGGCCGCGCGGGCCTCCGCCACGCTTTCCGCCACCGTGACACCCTTGCCGGCTGCCAGGCCATCGGCTTTGACCACCAGCGGCCGGCCCTGGTCGTCCAGCACCGCCAGCGCCTGCTCGCGGCTGGTGGCCGGCCAGTAACCGGCGGTGGGCACGCCCGCCTCCTGCATCAGCGCCTTGGCCCACTGCTTGCTGGCCTCCAGCTGGGCGCCATCGGCACCGGGGCCGAACACGGGAAAGCCAGCCTCACGCAGACGGTCCGCCAGGCCGGCGGCCAGGGGGGCTTCCGGACCCACCACCACCAAGTCGATGGCGTGCTCGCTGCAGGCGGCCAGCAGGGCGGGCTGGTCTGACTCGGCAATGGCCAGCTGCATCACGCCGGTGAGTTCGCCGCTGCCGCCGTTGCCAGGGGCCACCCAGACGCGCTCCACGCCGTGGCAGCGAGTCAGAGCCCAGGCCAGGGCGTTTTCCCGGCCGCCGCCGCCCACCACCAGCACGCGGGCGGGGCTTGGCAGGGGGGCAGCGCTGCTCATGGTGGCCATGGGGTGAAGGGTGGGGCCGGTCGCCTCCCCTAGGTTGTGGCCCAGAGAAGCAGCGCCGGTGCCATCCCTTCTTTACACGCCGGAGGGCATCCGTGTTCAGTTCACGCGTGCTGCTCGCCGGCCAGCGAGCCGATGGCGGTGGCTTCCGATCCTGCTCGCCTTCCCGTTCCTGACGGGCCTTCCTGCCCAGGCTCAGGGAAATCTGCTCCGGCAGCTGGGGCGACTGTTCAATCCTCCTGTCGTGGCCAAACCAGGCCCATCGGCGCCCGTCGTGCCGGGCAGCACCCCAGAAGCGCAGTTCCAGCAGGAGCTGCTGACCGGTGACCTGCCAACCCTCAATCGGGCCTGTGCGGAGGCGGTGCGCTTCGATTTCACGACCCGGCTGCGGCTGCTGCAGGAGCGGCTGCTGGCGATCGCCCCTGCGCCCCAGCCCCTGCCGGTGGTGCTCGTGAATGCCAATGCCCTGCTCAGCTGCAAGGCACCTGATGCGGCCCTGATCGTGCTCAACCGCTTCAGTCCCGAGCAGGGGCAGGAACGGCAGCAGTGGCTGGTGCAGCGCTGGCGGGCGGCCTACGCGGGCCTGCACCATCAGTTGGCCGCCGAGAGCCTGGAGCTGCTGGCAGCCGGCGGGCTGGCTTCCCTGGAAACGATCGCCCTGCCGTTGCAGCTTCGCGAGACCGGCACCCTGGCAACCAGGCCGGCGCTGGACATGTATGCCGACCATCTCGAGGTGCTCGGTCGTCGCCAGGAGGCGGCTGCGGCGCTGTTGGCTGGCCAGATGCCCGGCCAGCTCGCCGCCGAACGCCTGCAGCGGGCGGTCGCTCTGTTCGAGGCGTTGCCCCTGGAGCAGCGGGATGCGCTGATCGAGCGTGCGCTGGACCAGGCCGCTGCCGCGCAGGCCTGGGGGGTGGCGCTGGCGCTGCTGGAGGATCAGCGTCGTCTGATGGAGCAGGCGGGCGGGTCGAGCGAGCGTGCCAAGGGCCGTCTGCTGGTGCTGAGCCAGCGGGTGGATGACGCCTACAGCGAGTGGCAGCTCAGGCGGCAGGATTCCCGGCAGGGCGCACGCACGGCGCAGCTGCAGCAGCAGCTGCGCTCGCCGCGTGCCCCCGGAGGCCACGCCACATCTCAGCCATGACCGCCTACACCCTCGGAACGCTGCTCTACGAAGGCAAGGCCAAGCGCGTCTTCGCCACCGACCGGACCGATCTGGTGGCTGTGGAATACAAGGACGACGCCACCGCCTTCAATGCGCTCAAGAAGGCGCAGCTTGCCGGCAAGGGCGAGCTGAACTGCCAGATCTCGGCGCGACTGTTCGAGCTGCTGGAGCGCGACGGCATCCCCACGCACTACCTCGCCCTGGAGTCGCCGAACTGGATGCTGGTGAGGCCTGTTCGGATCGTGCCGGTGGAGGTGGTGGTGCGCAACACCGCCTTCGGCTCCCTCTGCAAGCAGATGCCGATCGCCCCCGGCACCCCCCTGGAGCCACCGTTGCTCGATCTCTATTACAAGGACGACGCCTTTGGCGATCCCCTGCTCACCGACGCGCGCCTGGAGCGGCTGGGCCTGCTGACGCCGGCGCAGCGAAGCGAGCTGGAGCGACTGGCCTTCGCCGTGAACGACAGCCTGCGGCGCTTCTTCGCTGACCTGGCGCTGCAGCTGGTTGATTTCAAGATCGAGCTGGGTGTGACCGCGGAAGGTGAGCTCGTGGTTGCCGATGAGATCAGCCCCGACACCTGCCGCCTCTGGGACCTTCGCGTGGCGGACGGTCAGGACCGGATTCTCGACAAGGATCGCTTCCGCCAGGATCTCGGCGGCGTGGTGGAGGCCTACGGGGAGGTTCTCAAACGGGTCCAGGGGGCATGTCCATCCCCCCGCATCCACGGGTAAGTTCAGCGGAATTTGCGGCACTGCCGCACCCGATTGGTCCCTCATGGCTGCCCACCGCAACCGTCTGAGCCGCGTTGTCCCCCTGGCGGCCATGGCGGCAGCGGCAGCACTGGGGCAGCCGGCGCTGGCTTCACCGCCGGTGTCCGGCCAGGTGGATGCACCATCGGCGCGCCCCGGTTCCGCTCCCGCGGCAACACCCACCCCGAAGCCCGAAGCGGCGAGTCCGAAGCCGGAAGCCGCGAGTCCGAAGCCGAAGCCAGCCGCAGAGGCTCCGGCGGCCAGCGAGTCGTTGACGCCTCCGTCTCCTGCGGAGCCGAAGGTTCTGATCAGCGAGGTGGTGGTCAAGGGGATTGAGGGGCATCCGGAGCGGGAGAGGCTCGAGATCGCCGTCTACGACGCGATGGCCACCCGCCCCGGCTCCAGGGTCACTCGCAGCGAACTGCAGAACGACCTCTCCGCCATCTACGCCACCGGTTGGTTCTCGGATGTGCGTATCCAGCCGACGGACAGCCCCCTGGGGGTGCAGCTGGTGGTGACTGTGGCGCCCAATCCGGTGCTCACGAAGGTGGAGCTGGATGGGGTGGGTGCCAAGACGAAGATTCCGGCCAACCTGATCCCCGACACCTTTGCTGCCGATTACGGCAAGACCCTCAACCTGAACAGCCTGCAGGCCCGCATCGGCAGCCTGCAGAAGTGGTACGCCGATCAGGGCTATTCCCTGGCCCGCGTCAGCGGTCCTACCCGCGTCAGCCCGGAGGGGGTGGTGCAGCTGCTGGTGCGTGAGGGCACCGTGGCGGGGGTTGAGGTGCAGTTCCTCAACAAGGAGGGGGAGAACACCAACGACAAGGGCCAGCCGATCCGCGGCAAGACGAAGCCCTGGGTGGTCACCCGAGAGGTTTCGATCAAGGCTGGCGACACCTTCAACCGCCGCCGGCTCGAAGATGACATCAAACGTCTTTACGCCACTGGCCTGTTCGGCGATGTGAAGGTGACCCTGCGGCCGGTGGCAGGCAACCCCGGTGAGGTCACGATCGTGCTCGGCGTGATTGAGCAGTCCACCGGTTCACTGTCCGGCGGTCTGGGCTACAGCCAGAGCCAGGGTGTGTTCGGCCAGATCCAGATCCAGGACAACAACCTGAGGGGCCGTGCCTGGGATCTCGCACTGAATCTCACCTATGGCCAGTTTGGCGGCCTTGGCGATCTTTCCTTCACTGATCCCTGGATCAAGGGAGATAAGTTCCGCACCGCGTTCAGGGCGCGTGTGTTCTTCAGCCGGGAGGTTCCACAGATCTTCCAGAGTCAGAACAACGGCACGATTACCACCGTTTCCGACGTTTCCAGCGGATTCTTCCAGGCGCCAGCCACTGCCGTCGCCTACAACAGCAATGTCACCAGTGCTGCCGGCGGGCCTTATCCCTCGCCAGCGGCTGCCAAGGCTCAGAACACGGCTCTGGGCGTCAATAACAACTTCTTCGCTCTCGATGGCAACTCGATTGCCCTGCAGCGCATCGGTGCGAATGTTCAGTTCGTGCGTCCCTTGAACGGTGGAGATCCCTTCAAGCGAGCACCCTGGAGTGTGGTGGTTGGCTTGAGCGCCCAGGAAGTCACCCCGATGAACTTTGCCGGGGACACGATGCCCTACGGCATGAGCAGTAATAACTACAACAATGGCCAGACCCAGGTCCAGGATGTGATCTGTATTGCTTACAACTGCGCAACCCAAAACCAGCTCGTGGGTCTGCGTGTTGCGGCCACGATGAACAATCTCAACGATCCGCGCAACCCGACGTCTGGCAATTTCCTGAGCCTGGGTACCGAACAGTTCGTTTCCGTTGGCGTCGACTCGCCGACCTTCAACCGCCTCCGGGCCAGTTACTCCCATTTCATCCCTGTGAACTGGCTGAAGATTTTCAAGGGATGTCGCCCCAAGCCTGGCCAGGCGGCTGATTGCAAACAAGCTCTGGCGTTCCAGGTTTCCGCTGGTGCAAACGTCGGCAATCTGCCCACTTATGAAGCCTTCTGTCTGGGCGGCTCCAACTCAGTGCGTGGCTACTTCGACTGTGATCTGGGCGTTGGTAAGAATTTCGGCGAGGCCACGATTGAATACCGTTTCCCGATATTCAGCATCATCAGTGGCGAGCTGTTCATTGATGGCGGCACCAGTTTCGGCAGCCAGGCCAACGTGACCGGTAATCCCGGCGGACTGCTGCTGAAGCCCGGCCAGGGTTTCTCGG
>Ga0310334_100353_pt1 | contig 12828 bp, 7 predicted proteins | sample LakMicMIDCLREDC7_FD_195548 | JGI IMG/M metagenome (GOLD analysis project Ga0310334, IMG submission 195548) | Enriched freshwater cyanobacterial communities from Lake Michigan, Michigan, United States - MI23.DCL.RED.C7 (v2) (version 2) | ecosystem: Environmental > Aquatic > Freshwater > Lake...
AGGCGCATTGGCTGGGGCCCAGTCGAGCAGGCACAGCACCCGGTTGCCCAGGGTGCGGCGGGCCATGGGCGCCACCGCCGCCGTCGCCATGGCCGTGTCGCACAGGATCGGCGCGCCGGCCTGCAGCGCCGCCAACCCGCGGCTGCAGGCGTCGAGGGATGGCTCTGGGGCGACCTGCTGCGCAGCAGGTGCAAACACCAGATCGGCCGCCAGCGCCAGGTCGCCACTGCTGTGGATGCAGCGCTCGAGCACATCGCGCTCCAGGGGGCTGAGAGCCTGCAATCGTGCTGCCAGGGCACCATCGACCTGCGCACGCACGGCCAGTTCCCGGCGGATCAGGGCGATGCTGGCCGCAAAGATCGGATGATCAAGCACCAACGCGCTCCAGCCGTCGTCTGACGATCATGCCGATCCATCTGTATTGGGGCGACGACGAGGCGGCGCGCAACCGGGCCGTGGAGGCCCTGATCGACGCCAGGCTCGACCCCACCTGGGCCGCGATCAACCTGAGCCGCCTCGATGGCAACGATCCGGCCCAGGCGGCCCAGGCCCTGGAAGAGGCCCGCACCCCACCCTTTGGCAGTGGCGCCCGCGTGGTGGTGCTGCAACGCAGCCCCTTCTGCAACCAGTGCCCGGCGGAGCTGGCCGCCCAGCTCGACGCCAACCTGGCGCTGATCAACCCCGACTGCCACCTGCTGCTGGTGAGCAGCGGCAAACCCGATGCCCGCCTGCGCACCACCAAGGCCCTGCAGCAGCTGGTCAAGGAGGGTCGGGCGAGCGAGCAGAGCTTCGCGCTGCCGCCCATCTGGGATGGGGCCGGCCAGGTGCAGCTGGTGACCCGCACCGCCACCGACCTGGGGCTGACGCTCGAACCGGCCGCCGCCGAGGCCCTGGCCGAGGCGATCGGCAGCGACAGCGCCCGCCTGGCCAGCGAACTCGAAAAATTGAGCCTCTACGTCAGCAGCCGTAACAACAACGCCGCACCGATCACCCTGGAAGCCGTGCAGGCCCTGGTGGGCGGCCGCAGCACCAGCGCCCTGGCGGTGGGCGATGCCCTGCTCGCCGGCCGCCCCGCCGACGCCATCGCCCTCACCGATGCCCTGCTGGAGGCCAACGAACCGGCCCTGCGCATCGTCGCCTCCCTCAGCAGCCAGATCCGCGGCTGGCTGTGGGTGGCACTGCTGGAGCGCAGCGGCGAACGGGATCCGGCGGTGATCGCCAAAGCCGCCGGCATCGGCAACCCCAAACGCATCTACGTGATGCGCAAACAGATCCAGGGCCGCACCCCCGAGCAGATGCTGAAGCTGCTCGGCCAGCTGCTCGAGGTCGAAGCCGCCCTCAAACGCGGTGCCGACCCCGGCGAGGCCTTTCGCGACGGCTTCCTGCTCAGGGTCTGAACGGCGGGCAACCCCAGAGCTCGAGCCAACCGTCCTCTGCAAAGCCCAGCGACCGGTAGAGCGTCACCGCCGCGTCAGACGCCTGCACATGGATACGGGCGACACCGCAGCCGGCCAGCCAGCGGCAGGCGGCGGCGGTGACCAACCGTCCCAGACCGTGACGCCTGCAGCTGGGATGGGTCCCCAGCCACAGCAATCCACCGAGGGGGGGAGCTGCCGGACGGCTGACCATGGCAGCCGTGATCGCAGCCAACAATGCACCCCTCCGATCGAATGCCAGGGTCTGCAGGCGCACCGAGGCCTGCCCCATGGGGCTGAACCGCTCGCTGACAAAGGCCTGCGCCACCACCGCCGCGAGCGACGCCGGAATGCCGTGACAGGCCTGCAGCAGCGAACCGTAAGCAGCCCTGTCAGCAGCGATCAGCTGGCGGCTTGACCCAGGTTCCACCTCATGCGTTGACGGGGACCAGAGCCCGGGTTCGAGGTCGCCGTCCCGACAGGCCACAGATGCCAGCCACAGGCGTTCGCAGGGCCGAAACCCGCAACCCTCCAGCAACCGCTGCTGACGCGAGGGCTGCTGATCGGGCCAGAGCAACCATCCAGCAGGCGCAGGGCGCCGGGCCATCCAACGCGCCAGCGCCCCAATCTGCCGATCACTCGCACCGGGATCACAGGCCACCACGAGATTGGCGGCCATCGCGGGCAGGCCGCTCAGCCACCAACCCATGCCGCCATGCTCCTGCCAGACCCCCACCTGTGCAGCCTGGGCCTGAACGCTGGCAGCAACCAGATCCCGGGATTGCTCCAGCTCTGCCGACAGCTCTGCCGATGCCACAGGGTTGGCCCGCCACCAAGGCGATGATCACCGATCGCAGTCCTGTGCCGTTTTTCAGCAACTGCCGGGCTGCCTATGTCCTGGGGAAGCTGTCTCTGAAGTCCCTGACTCTCGCGTTCAAGGGGGTACGTCCTCTTGGGCCTCTTCTCATCGTTGTACAAACGTACAAATGCCCGTCTCTGCCAAGAAGGGCCAACGCAACGCTGAGCGCTGGGACGCAATCACCAGCGTCTTGATGCCTTCTCCAAAGCTTCTTTGAACGGGCTCTCGCAGATAATCGACGGCTCAGAGTTGCACGCTGCCGCCGCGCGTCCCGCCATGGCCCTGCTGGTTCAGAAATTCGGGGGCACCTCGGTGGCCGATGTGGAGCGCATCCAGGCGGTGGCGGCACGCATTGCCGCCAGCCGCGACGAGGGCCACGAGCTGGTGGTGGTGGTCTCGGCCATGGGCCACACCACCGACGAACTCACCGGCCTGGCCCGTGCCATCAGCAGCAATCCACCCCAGCGGGAGATGGACATGCTGCTGGCCACCGGCGAACAGGTCTCGATCGCCCTGCTGTCGATGGCGCTGCACGCCCTGGGCGTGCCGGCGGTGTCGATGACGGGCACCCAGGCGGGCATCATCACCGAATCGGCCCATGGCCGCGCCCGCATCCTCGAGGTGCGCAGCGAGCGGCTGAGGCGCCTGCTGGATGCCGGCCAGGTGGTGGTGGTGGCCGGGTTTCAGGGCACCAGCGGCGGCGCCGCCGGCACTCCCGAGATCACCACCCTGGGCCGGGGCGGTTCCGACACCTCGGCGGTGGCGCTGGCGGCGGCCCTGGGGGCCTCGGCCTGTGAGATTTATACCGATGTGCCCGGCGTGCTCACCACCGATCCGCGCAAGGTGGCCGACGCCCAGCTCATGGAGCAGGTCAGCTGCGACGAGATGCTCGAGCTGGCCAGCCTGGGTGCGGCGGTGCTGCATCCGCGCGCGGTGGAGATCGCGCGCAACTACGGGGTGCCCCTGGTGGTGCGCTCCAGCTGGAGCGATGCCCCGGGCACCCGCCTCACCAGTGGCGCAGCGCGGCCGATCGGCCATGGCGGCCTCGAACTGGGCAAGCCGGTCGACGGGGCCGAGCTCGATGCCGACCAGGCGGTGCTGGCCCTGTCGCATGTGCCCGACCGTCCGGGGGTGGCGGCCACCCTGTTCGAGGCCCTGGGGGCTGCAGGGCTCAACGTCGACCTGATCGTGCAGGCCACCCACGAGGGCGCCAGCAACGACATCGCCTTCACCCTGGCCGCCGCCGAACGCGACCGGGCCGAACTCATCTGCCGTGAGGTGCTGCTGACCATGGGCGCCCAGCTGGCCAGCACAGACGACGACACCGGCGCCCGGCTCAGCGCCGAGGCCGGCATGGCCAAACTCAGCATCTCGGGGGCGGGCATCATGGGGCGCCCGGGCGTGGCGGCGCGGCTGTTTGACACCCTCGCCCGGGCCGGCATCAACCTGCGCCTGATCGCCACCAGCGAGGTCAAGGTGAGCTGCCTGGTGGCCGGTCACCAGGGGGCCAAGGCGCTGCGGGCCGCCGCCGAGGCCTTTGAGCTGCACGACTCGCAGCTGCAGCACAACCCCCAGACCTGCGATCTGGGTGATCCGCCGGTGCGGGGGGTGGCCCTCGATCTGGGCCAGGCCCAGGTGGCCGTGCGCCGGGTGCCCGACCGGCCCGGCACCGCCTCGTCGGTGTGCCGCGCCCTGGCCGATGCGGGACTCAGCCTCGATGCGATCGTGCAGTCCGAGCGCACCCACGACGGCACCAAAGACATGAGCTTCACGCTCAAACGCGAAGAGCTGCAGCGGGCCGAGCAGGCCCTGCAGCCGCTGCTGCTGCAATGGCCGGGCTCGCACTTCGAGCAAGGGCCCGCCATCGCCCGGGTGAGCGCCGTGGGTGCCGGCATGCCCTGCACCGCCGGCACCGCGGCCCGCATGTTCAGAGCCCTGGCCGATGCCGGCATCAACATCGAACTGATCGCCACCAGCGAGATCCGCACCAGCTGCGTGGTCGCCGAAGCCGACGGCGTGCATGCGTTGCAGGTGGTGCACGCAGCCTTCGGCCTGGGCGGATCGGTGCAGCACGAGGCGCAGGGCACCGAGTCGCCTGCTGGCTGAGTCGGCCCGACTCTTGACAACCACCAACCATGGGATTGCCGAACCGGCGAATTCGACAAACCATCAAGACCGGCACTGGCCCTCTGGCATGACGCTTCGATCCATCGCAGGACGCTGGCTGCAGCGATCAGGGCCCTGGCTGCACAAGCCGCGAACGCTGAGAAGTCAGTTGATTGTCAGTGTGTGGCTGGGCATGGCTGTTGTGATTGTTCCGTTCAATCTTCTGACCCTCAAAACCCAAACGAAGCAGGCGATCCAGAGCGAACTCTCCGTCTTGATGGATCAGGCCCAGATCTCGCAATACATCGTCAAACAATGGATCACGTCGCTCGATGATCTGCTCAAGGCCATCGTCCTGACAGAAGCGATTCAGACGCTGAACCCACAACAGTCACAGCTTTTGTTCGATCGCCTGGCCCCCATTCATCCAGATCGCGGCTGGGGTCTTGTCAATCAGAAAGGCGTCATGATCGCCAGCAGCGGCACCCTGAAGCGACTTGAGCCCAGAGAGAATCTCACTGTGGAATGCCTGCGCCAGAGCCTGGCGGGGCAACCAGCCGACTGCATCGATGATCGCCAACTGACAACAACACATTCCTATCTGCTCAGCGTGCCGGTTCAGGCACCAACCTCCACATCAACAGACGCAAACAGCAAGCCTGCCCAGCGCACCGTCGGCTCTCTGGTGCTGGCCATTGAACTGCGCAACACAACCCGTGACATGCAGATGACGGGCGAGCACAGGTTGATCGAAATCGGCGAGTCCCTGGAGACATCCAAGCACAGAGCACCCAGCACGATTTCCTTTCAAAATGGCCAGACAGTAGGCAGTGAAGTGTTACTGCTCAGCGACGACGGTTACGTGATATTTCCACTCTCAACCGTGAATGATGCGCTGTCGGTTCAGTCACCGCAACAGTTGCTGAAAGGCCCCTGGGGCGCGGTGCTCAGAGCTGGCATGCAGGCCAAAGCCCAACCGAGCTTTGGACGAATTCAGGTCGCAGGGGAATCATTTCTAAGCTACACCGAGGAAATCAAAAATAACTGGACGCTGATGGTAATCAGCGATCGGGCAAGCATCGCAGCCAAGGTCAAGCGACAAATCCAAGACCTGGTCATCAAACAGCTGATCCTGCTGATGGCGGTCAGCGTGGTTCTGGCGATTGTCTGCCAGCGCGCAATCAAGCCGATCCGTCGCGCGGCCGCCACCATTCGCGAATTCAGCGCGGGCCATTTCGAATCCCGACTCGAGGCCGACAGGCCCGATGAAATCGGGGCCCTCTACAGGGACATCAACGAGACCGGACAAAATCTGGTGCAACTGCTCAACGAACGCCTTCAGCACGCGGTCACCGATAAACAACTGGAGATCGCAGCCCAGATTCAAACGCAATTCATCACCAAAGAGCAGCTCAGCAATCAACACGTTGCGATCGCCGCCGACTTTGACCCTGCCTACGAGATCGGCGCCGACTGGTTTGACGTGCTGCACCTCGATGGCGTCACCTACGTGGTGATTGCCGACGTCTGCGACAAAGGCATCCCGTCAGCGCTGTTCATGTCAGTGTTTCGCAGCCTGCTGCGCTATTCCCTGGCGAGTGCAGATGAGCAACCGGACCGCAGCATTGAGTCAAAACTCTGCAACACGATCTGCCGGGTCAACAACTACATGGCGTGCAACCACGGAGATTCCGCGATTTTTGCCACGATCTTCATCGCCGCCTACGACTACCGGTCCCAGCAACTGGTCTATCTCAATGCCGGCCATGAAAATCCATTCATTGTGAGAGCCAATGGAACGCTCGAGAGACTGGAAACTTCAGGTCCCATCGTGGGTATCTTCAAGGCTGCCCGCTACACCCCCAAGACCACAGCCTTTCAGAGCCATGACCTCCTCTACACCTTCACCGATGGGGTCGTTGACGCACGCTCCAACAGCGGTGAATCCTTCGGAACTGACCGTGTACAAGCGCTGCTCTCAACCCCGACAGCTTCCACCAACAACCCTGAGCAGCTGCTGAGCGCCACACTCGATGCCCTCAAAGAGCATTGCCAGGAGGCGGATCAGTTTGATGACACCACCCTGCTGATCATGAAAGCACTGTGATGCTTTCAGAATGATGCTTTCAGGGTGAGGGGTTCAGCCCCAGAAAAGGCAGACAGAAGGTGATACCTACGGGATCAGATCGTGTCAGTGACTGCAAAAAACGTTGGCGCCTCCATCTTGACGTTGTCGCCGGGATTCAGAAAATCAAGCCGGAAGAAGTGATAGCCATTAACATGGTCTGGGGTTGCAACATTCGTGAACACAACCTTTGGGTTACCCTCCGCCAAGGAAGCCGTCACGGAACGGTTATCGGCATTGAACGTTGTGATGATTGATTTGGCCGTTCCGCGCGTTGTGCGCTCCACGTTGAAGCTGATTGGGTCTGTCAACGGCGCGACCTTGATGGCTGCAATCTGTTGTGCAGAGAGACCTGCCTCAGCAGCACTGACCTGAGAAACCCTGAAATTCACGCCCTTCTGATCACTGTTGCCGCTGTAGGGAATGAAGTTGATCGCATTCTTCTGAGATTCACGGAAGACAGGAAGACCCGTCAGGCTGTCGGCAACCGCATTGGTGAAGCTGACACCATAAAAGGTGTTCTGCCGCCAGATTAAATTGGTGATATGGTCGGAAGGAGAATAATCAGCACTGTTCGGATTTGGGATAATACCTCGCCTCGAATAACCCGATCCACTCCAGAATTCTGAATACCACGACTGGGGCGTGAGATAAAAATCACCAGCAATTGTTCCCCGAAGACCCACCCGGCCAGCTCGCTGCTCCGAAAGATTCCATTGCTGAAGCTCGCCATTCTTGCTGAGCATGGTTTTCAGCGATGGAGTTTTAGTGGAAGAAAGAGTTGAGTTTTCGGTCTGAAAGTTGTTCTGAGGCAGACCAGCATTGATGGTCAAAGCAAAACTTGATGGGCTGCTTGCAGGATTAACGGCAGTAGACGCTGCGCTCGTGAAATTCAAGGAGAATTTCTTGTCTAAATTCAGATTATTACCTGCATCATTTGGATATGCGCCCTTAGCACCTCGAACAATATCATTTTTCTTGACATCAAACTCTGGCGCGCTGTAATTGTCCTGAAAATAAATACCAGAGGTATAGGTGCCCTGATCAAGAGCAACAATTGGCGAACTTTTAAATCCTTCACCGCCTCCGATTTCGCGAAGATGAAGAATGATCTTGCCGCGCACGTCACCAAGCGTCAAATTTTCATAATTCAGCCTTGCACCAGACACGAGGCGAGGATTATCAACACTTAATTCATACCCCGAGCCCGACTGGTTGAGATCCGCCAAACCATTGGTGTTCCGGGCGTCACGGATCGACTGAAAATCAGAGGGTCGCGCAACCCACAGACTGTTGTTCGAAGCAGGCAGTTTTGCATTGGTCGCATAGCTTGTTAGATAAGCTTCCAGATCAGCCGAATCGATCTCTTTGGTTGCTTGCTCTGCAGGTTTGTCTTCGCGCTTGAGTGTCAGCACGATAGTCTCTGTCGGATTGACTTGCAGAAAAGTCTGTGCAGCACTTAACGCATCATTCAATCCCTCATTGAGATAGAAACTCAATGGGTCGCGGCCGTGAAAAAACTGAATATTATTTCCAAGGTTTGTATCACTATCCTTGCGAACCCGGAGGTCCATGTAGCGAATTCCCTGCTGGAACTGAGCAGAAAAATCGCTATGCGTGTCGTGAGACTGCACGAAACGGTTGTTCGGAGTATTGAGATTCCCAGAGGTGTAGCCAAACGTGGCTGCGCCATGGGAACCGGGCATCACCACATCAAACAGACGGGTGCGATCCGGCAAGTACGCCATCCAGTTGGCAGAACTCAGTGCCGTTTGATTGATCGCTGCCATGGCTGTTTGTCGGCTGTTTTGATCCCTGTTACGACCCATACCAGAGTGGCTGAGGCCACGCAACCACTCGATCGGGTAACGCTTGGTCGCCCCACCGGGCCGAGACGTGCCCGGCCTGAGGGCGATGGTGATGAAAGGCCATGCCAGCACCACCACAGCCACCGCTGCCGTGCCACCCCAACGCGGTGTTCGCCCTGCAGGACCTCCCCTGGGCGGGGGCTCTCAGGCCTTGCCCACCAGCTGCTGGCGCAGGGGCTTGATGCGGTCGCGCAGGTTGGCCGCCTCCTCGAACTCCAGGTTCTTGGCCGCCGCTTTCATCTTGTCTTCGAGCTGCTGAATCAGCTCGGGCAGGGCGTCGAGGGGCACGTCGTGGTGCACAGCCTGCTCGACCGCCTCCTCCAGCTGCTCGTCGTTGAGCCGGCGCGACACCTCCAGAAACGCCAGGATTGAATTGCCCGCCCGCTTGCCCGCCGGCGTGGGGGTGATGCCGTTGGCGACGTTGTAGGCCTGCTGAATGGCACGGCGCCGCTCGGTCTCGTGGATCGCCTTGGCCATGCTGTCGGTGAGGTTGTCGGCATAGAGCAACGCCACCCCCTCGATGTGGCGAGCGGCCCGGCCGATGGTCTGAATCAGGGAGCGCTCGGCCCGCAGGAAGCCCTCCTTGTCGGCATCGAGGATCGCCACCAGCGACACCTCGGGCAGGTCGAGGCCTTCGCGCAGCAGGTTGACCCCCACCAGCACGTCGTAGGCACCGTTGCGCAGGTCCTGAATGATCTCGATCCGCTCGATCGAATGGATCTCGGAGTGCAGATAACGCACCCTCACGCCGTTCTCGGCGAGGTAGTCGGTGAGGTCCTCGGCCATGCGCTTGGTGAGCGTCGTCACCAGCACCCGCTCCTGTTTGTCGGCCCGCACCCGGATCTCACCCAGCAGGTCATCGACCTGGCCATCGGTGGGACGCACCTCGACGATCGGATCGAGCACGCCGGTGGGGCGGATCACCTGCTCCACCACCTGGCCGTGGCTCTGCTCCAGCTCCCAGTTACCGGGGGTGGCGCTGACAAAGATCGTCTGGCGCGCCTTCTGCCAGAACTCCTCACCCTTGAGCGGGCGGTTGTCGGCGGCACTGGGCAGGCGGAAGCCGTGCTCGATCAGCACCTGCTTGCGCGACTGGTCGCCGTTGTACATGGCCTGCAGCTGGCTGCAGGTGACGTGCGATTCATCGACCACCAACAGCCAGTCATCGGGGAAGTAGTCGATCAGGCATTCGGGGGGGGTGCCGGCTTCGCGGCCGGCCAGGTGGCGGGCGTAGTTCTCGACGCCGTTGCAGTAGCCCACCTGCTCGAGCATCTCCAGGTCGTAGGTGGTGCGCTGCTCCAGCCGCTGGGCCTCCAGCAGGCGCCCCTGGCTGTTGAGCAGGTCGAGCCGCTCGCGCAGCTCGGCGCGGATCGCCTTGATCGCCTCGGCCAGGCGCTCCTTGGGGGTGACGAAGTGCTTGGCGGGGTAGATGTTGATCGCATCCAGGCTCTGCAGGATCTCGCCGGTGGTTGGATCGACGTAGCGGATCGCCTCGATCTCGTCGCCGAACAGCTCGATGCGCACCAGGCGGTCCTCGTAGGCCGGGCCGATCTCTAGAACGTCACCCCGCACGCGGAAGCGGCCACGGGCGATCTCGATATCGTTGCGCGCATACTGGTTGTTGACCAGCTCCCGCAGCGACCCGCGCAGGTTGAGGGTCTCACCCACCTTGAACTTGACCGCCGCCTTGAGGTACTCGCTGGGAATGCCGAGGCCGTAGATGCAGCTGATCGAAGCGACCACGATCACGTCGCGCCGTTCAAACAGAGAACGGGTCGCCGAGTGGCGCAGCATGTCGATCTCTTCGTTGATCGACGCGGTCTTGGCGATGTAGGTGTCGGAGACAGGCACATACGCCTCCGGTTGGTAGTAGTCGTAGTAGCTGATGAAGTACTCAACAGCGTTGTTGGGGAAGAACTCCCGCAGCTCGTTGCACAGCTGGGCCGCCAGGGTCTTGTTGTGGGCCAGCACCAGGGCCGGACGCCCGGTCTGGGCGATCACGTTGGCGATCGTGAAGGTCTTGCCGGTCCCCGTGGCCCCCAGCAGGGTCTGGTAGCGCTCACCCCCGTCGACGCCCGCCACGAGGCCCTTGATCGCCTCGGGCTGGTCGCCCTTGGGGACGTAGGGGGCCTGAAGCTGGTAAGGATTCACCATCGGCCCATTCTCGGGCAGGCGGCGATCAGGCGAGGGTGTCGGTGACCGCAAAGACGTAACTGGATGCTCCACCGATCGGGGCCATGCTGGCCTGATCCAGAACAGCAAGGCGGAAGAAGCGGTACCCCTCGATACCGGGAGACGACTGCACCGTGAAAGACACGCTGGGTGAAGCCTCCCTGACCGTGCCCACAGCGGTTCTGTCGGTGGCATCAAAGGATTTCAGCACGGAGCGTCTGGCTGCGCGCGAGCTGGAGCCGACGTCAAAACGCACTGCGGCATCCCTGGGTGCCACCAACGCGGCTGCAATCTGTGCCGACGAGAGACCGGCTTCAGCAGCTTCCACCTGCGCGACCTGAAACAACACGCCCTTGCGATCAGGGTTACCCAGATAGGGAAGAAAGTGAACCGTTCCCCTGGCACCCTCCCTGTAAACGGGAAGACCGATCACTGGATCAAGACTGGCACCTTCAAAACTGACCCCATACAACGCATTCTGACGCCAGATCGCCTGCGACAGGTGGTCGCTCGCTGCATAGTTGGGAGCATTCAGATCAGGGATCAAAAGATCGCGCGAGTACAGGCGATTGTTCCAGAAATCGTCATACCATTGTTGTGGCGCCAGGTAATAATCGCCCACCATGGCGCCACGCAGCCCGGATGCTCCAGCCCTCTTCTCAGCCAGATTCCAGGCCTGCAGTTCACCACCGGGACTGAGCAGTCCCTTCAGGCTCGGCGTGTAATCAGAACGGAACAGGGAAACAGTATTGTCCGTTTTCAGATCCTTGGCTGTGGAACCTGAATTGATGGTCAGGGCATAGTCAGCCGGGCTCGCGAGGGCCGTGTCGATCTTGTTGAGATCAAGCTTCTTGATATCTGCAAGCGCCAGGGTCGCGCTGGTTGAATTCCAGGAATAGCGCTTGTTCAGATCTGAAGGGGACGTGCCTCCATAGCGGCCCTTGGCCGCTGAAACAATGGCCGTCTTCTTGTCAGCATAAGCAGGCCCCGCATAGTCATCCTGAAAATACAATCCAGACGTGAAGCGACCTGAATCGAGTGCGACGACACCGGAATCATTCCAGTCTTCGTAGCCACTGAAATCACGCATGTGGAGGACAACCTTGCCACGTACATCCCCCAGCGCGAGGTTTTCATAATTGAGCTTCACCCCAGGCTGCGTGCGGGGATTGCGGATTTCCAGCTCAAACCCCGAACCCGGAGCATTGAGATCAGCCAGAGCGCGACGCTCTCGAGCTTCAACAATCCTGGCGAAGTCAGCAGGACCTGAGACCCAGAAGCCCTGACTGGCGGCCGGCAGGGAAGCGTTGGCGTTGAACTGATCCAGATAGGCCTGAATATCCGACGCTTCGATCTCGCGGCTGGCCGTTTCGGTGAAATTCCCTTCGCGCTTCAGGCTGATCACCAGGGTTTCGCCGGGATTGTCCTGCAGAAACCGCTGCGCAGCAGACAAGGCCTCACGAAGGCTGGTATTCACATAGATACCCCCGTGAAACATCATCAGATTGTTGCCCTTCTCATCTGAGACCTTTCTGACCCTGAGATCCCAGAATCTCAAACCCTGATCAAGCTGGCTACGAAAATCTGCCCGCTCTTCATTGGTCTGCACAAAGGTTGTGGCATTCAAGTCACTGGTCAGATTTGGCACCCAGCTAGCCGGAGTCCATCCAAGCGGACGTTGCGTATAAGCAAAGGTGGCCGTGTCGTGGGAGCCAGGCACCAGAACGTCAAACAGGCGCGTGCGATCTGGCAGATAAGACATCCAATTGGATGAATGCAACGCAGTTTGATTGACAACGGTCATGTTTTTATTGTCACTATTTAACTGTCACACTACCACCAAAATCACGGGCTGTTCTCCTGTCTGCAACCCTCAACTCAGGCGGATCCCACAGGTCAGCGCCGCTGATGCCGAAGGAACCGCCGTCTTGACCGCAGCAATCAGACCGCGGCTTTGACGCCGTTGCCCAGGGCCTCGCGCAGGCTGCGCACCACGGCCACCATGGCCAGCTCATCGTTGAGCTTGTTGACGGCCGAACCCACCCCCACGCCGCTGGCGCCGGCGGCAATCGCCATCGGCAGGGTCACGGCCGACAGACCCGAGGCACACAGCACCGGCAGGCTCACCGCACGGCTGATGCCATGGGCGGCGGCCAGGGTGGGGGCGGCCTTCTCAATCAGGCCGAGGCTTCCGGCACTGAACGGCTTGGCACTGGTACCGCCTTCGGTCTGGATCAGGTCGGCGCCGGCGACCGCCAGGTCGGCGGCCAGCTGCTCCTGCTG
>Ga0310334_100355_pt1 | contig 12798 bp, 10 predicted proteins | sample LakMicMIDCLREDC7_FD_195548 | JGI IMG/M metagenome (GOLD analysis project Ga0310334, IMG submission 195548) | Enriched freshwater cyanobacterial communities from Lake Michigan, Michigan, United States - MI23.DCL.RED.C7 (v2) (version 2) | ecosystem: Environmental > Aquatic > Freshwater > Lake...
GATCATCGTCTTCCGCCAGCTAAGCCGCGAATAAGTCAATGAGATCGCCGAGATAATGCTAAAGGAGGTGTTCGGTCGAATGGGCGAGAAGGGCAACCACCTCTCCGTCACAGAGGCCTTCAAGGCGCGGCTGGTGGAAGAGGGCTACAACCCCAGCTACGGCGCCCGCCCGCTGCGCCGTGCCGTGATGCGCCTGCTCGAGGATTCCCTGGCTGAAGAATTCCTCTCCGGCCGCATCGGCGATGGCGACAGCGCCGTCGTCGACGTGGACGACAGCAAGCAGGTGGTGATCCGCAAATCCGTGGAATCCCTGCCCGTGCCGGCGCTGGCCGGAGCGGGCGCCTGAGCCCAGACGCGATCATCGGAACAGCTTGATCCACGCGCCCCGGCTGCGGCAGGGGCGCTTGATTGCCAGCGATCCTGCTCACACTTTCGGGGGTGAGCACCGGGAGATTTGTGGCGGCACGGCAGGCCAGGCACTTCGTGTCCACCCATCCAGATTCGCTGCTCTGGTGGCTGGACGACGACCTTGATCTCTGCCGGGAGATGCTGCCACGCCTGCGGAGCACCGGCTGGCAGGTGAGAACGTTTGCGCGTTCGGAATCGATGCTCGCCGCGCTCCGGGCTGGCCTCCGCCCCGATCTGCTGGTGCTGGATCAACGGCTGCCCGATCAACTTGGCACCGAGCTGCTGAGGGATCTCCGCCAGTCAGGTGAATGCTTTCCCGTGCTGATGCTCTCCGCCATGGCCAGGGCCACGGACCGCATCCTCGGGCTGGAGCTGGGAGCCCAGGACTACCTGGTGAAGCCCTTTCATGCCCGCGAGATGCTGCTGCGCTGTGAGCAGCTGCTGGAGCTCAGCCGCCACCTGGCCGTGTCCCCCTCGCGGCAGGAACAGCGGATCGACCTGGGTGGGCTGACGTTTCACCCCCACGAGGGCTGCCTGCGCCGGGCCGGCGCCGCCGCTGTGACGCTGAGTCGGGGTGAACGGATCCTGCTGCTGGCCCTGTGCCGGGCTCCGGGCCGTGTGCTCACCCGCGAGCAGCTCGCGCTCGCCAGTGGCAGCCTCGCGCCGGTGAGCAGCAGCCGCAGCATCGACATGCGCCTCTCCAGGCTGCGGCGTCTGCTGGAGCAGGCCTCCGGTGGGTCGGTGCAGATCGAGACCGTGCGGGCCCACGGCTACACCCTGCGCATCGAGGTGCCCGCCCGGGAAGAGAGCGGCGAGGAGCAGACCAGCGAGGAGGTGTCCTGATGAAGCCGGCGTGGCGACGACGCTGCAACCCTCGCTGGCGCCGGCCGATGGCCGATATCGCCGACAGACGGCAACGCCAACTGGAAGGAATCGCCCATGACATCCGCGGGCCGCTGACGCGGCTGCTGCTGCGGGTGGAAACCCTTCGCGAGCAGGACAGCCACGATCCCGAACTGCTGGCCGGCCTCGAGGCTGATCTGATGGTCCTGCTGGCCCTGGATCAGGAGTTGCTGGCCATCAGCGAGCCGATGACACCCGCAAGGCAGCGGGCGTGGGTGCCCCTGGCAGCGGTCTGCAGGCAGACCGCCCGGAGCTACGGGATGCAGCTGGTCAGGGTGGAGATCCCGGAGGGCCTCATGGCCTGGGTGGATCGCCAACTCCTGCAGCGCACGCTGCACAACCTGATCGAGAACGCCCTCGAACATGGCGGACCGCCGGTCCTGATAACGGCGCGAACCGGCGAGGCCTGCACCCTGATCCAACTGGAGGACACCGGACGGACAGGCCCGGCCATACCCCCGCCACTGCCGCGGTTGCTGCCCGCCCACAAAGGGCTTGGACTGCAGGCTGCGCGAAGGTTCTGCCGTAGCCATGGCGGTGAGCTCCGGCTTGGCGCATCAGAACGCGGCGGCTGGCAGGTGCAGCTGACACTGGATCCCGGACCCACCCACCCTCCAAGGCCGTGAGTGATTCCCCCGGGCCGAGCCCTGATGCGCGCGAGCTTGAGCAGCTGGTGGCCCGCTGGCGCCTCACCGGCGACCGGTTCACCAGCGACCTGCTGCGGCAGCCCCTGCCCATCACTCCTGAGGAGCGGGCCCGAGCGGTGGATCTGCTGCTCACACTCGGCGCCTGGCCCCAGGCGCGGGCCCTGCTGCTCTCCTGGCTCCTGGAATGGCTGGCCGCGTTGCCGGAGCGCGGGCGGCCCGACCCCAGCGCAAGCGTCGATCTTTGGAGATGCCTGGCGGACGTGAGTGAACGCAGCCACGACGGCCAGTTGCTGGAACTGTTCTGGCAAGGCCTGGCAAGCATCAGGCCGGAGACCGCTCGGCCGGGCGTGCTGCCACTGGTCGGGGTACCGATCCTCAATGGCCTCGAGCATCTGCAGCGCCTGCTGGCCAGCCTGGACGTGCCGATCGGCATCCTGGCGATCGTGGATCAGAGCGGCGGACGCACCGATCCCCAGGCAGTGGAGCTGCGCCGCAAGCTGCGGGCGCTGGAGCAGCAGGGACATCCCGGCATCGACCAGATCCGCGTGGCCCGACCGTTCGGCAACGCCGGGGTGGCCGCCGCCTGGAACCAGATCCTGCTGAGCTTTCCGCAGGCGCCCCTGGCCCTGATCGTCAACCACGACGTCGTGTTTCCGGCGGGAGTCCTGGCCGAGGCACTGTCCCGACTGGATGCGAATCGTCCGCAATATCTCTCCCTCTTCCCAGGGGAGCGGGCCTTCTCCGCCTTTGCGCTCACGGCCCTGGCCTGGGATGCCGTGGGCCGCTTCGATGAGCGCTACTACCCCGCCTACTGCGAGGACCTCGACTACCGCGACCGGCTGCTCGCCCCCCCCAGCGTGCAGCGCCTGGATGGACGCTTTGCCCATGGCCGCATGCTGGCCTTCAACCCAAACGAAAGCCGCACCCTCGCCGACGATCCGGAGCTGGCACATCAGAACCAGCGCAGCTTTCAGCTCAATCGCCTCTGGTATTACTTCCGGCGTCGCGGACCGGGCAGCACCGCCCTGGCCTCCGGTATCTGGCGGCAACGCTGGCTGGGGCAATGGAGCTGAGGGCCGCGAAGCACCCGTCGTGGGCGTTCGCCCTGCATAGGCTCCGGCCAGAGGACGGCTGGATGGAGCGCCATGGCCGAGGCAGAGGCGGATCCCCGCCAGGCGCAGGACTGGCTGAACCAGGCGGAGCGCCTGTTACTGCAGCCAGATCAGGGGAGCAGCGCCAGCCGTCTGCGCCGGGCCCGTGAGGCGTTGATCCGGGCGCAACGGCTGGGCACCCCCCCTGCCACCATCGAGGCGCTGGGCCAGGCCAGCGGCCTGCACGCGTTGGCTGAGGCCCTGACGCGCGCAGGGCTGAATCAGGCCGCAGAACAATGCCGGCAGCTCGCCCGCGCATCCCTGCCCGCAGGGGCTGCCGCGGAGGTAACGCTCGACGCCCTCAACCGCTGGCTGTACCCCCGCTGCCTGCGCCGCTACCAGCGCGACATCCTTGAAGGACGGCCCGTGGTCCTTGAGCTGGAGGGGGTCACCCATCATCTCCAGCACTGCCGGGCCGACACGGATCGCAACCACCTGCTGCTGCGGCGGAGCCAGGATCAATCGCTGTGGTGGATGGTCTCCGGCGAATGCGCTGAGGGGTACCCGCTGCTGCCGCAGCATTTGCGGGCGGCGGCGGCAGCCGATGCCCTGCCGAGAGCGGAGCAGGGGGCGAGCAAGGGAGCCGTGGTGCGGGCGGGCAATGCCAACTTTGCCCACTTCCTCTGGAACGAGCTGGATCCACTGCTGCGCCTGCTGGCCTCCGGCCACAGCCTGGAGCTCCTGCAGGACAGCGACACGGTGCTGGACCTCGGCCAGCTGGAGGGGATCACGCGGGTGGAGCCGGAGCAGCTTGCCCAGCGCTCCAGCGTGCGGCTGGGTAGCACCCTGGTCAGCGAACAGGCGCGCGCAACGGTGCTGCAGACACTGGCCAGGGAGGCTCCGGACCCGCCACCGCCAGAGCGCCCGCAGCCGCTGATCCTGCTGGGCGTGCGCGGACCGGGACGGCGGGAGCTGCGCAATGAAGTGGCCTACTTCCAAGGCTTGATTGCAGCACTCACGCAGCAGTTCCAGCGGCCATTGATTCTCCTGGATGGCTTCACCTACCAGCACAACAATCAACGGCAGGTCCAGGCCCAGCAGCGTGAGCAGGACTGCACGGCGCGCGTGCAGGAGATCATTGAGGCGTGCCCCCAAGCGCAACTTGAGAGCCTCTCCGGCCTGGGATTCGCCGCCTGGCTGCAACGCAGCGAAGGCGTTCGCTTCTACGTAACCCATGAAGGCACGATGCAGCACAAGCTGGGCTGGCTGCGACCACAGATTCCCGGGCTCTGTTTGGTGGGGTCGCCCCATGCCCGAGCCATTGCAACCTGGCATCGGCAGCAATGCGAGGGCGCAGGATTGCTGTTCACCCTGCCCACCGATCTCTATGCCCAGGACCCAGCCACTGCCACAATGGTCGACGCAGAACTGCACAACCAACCGTTTCAGATCACGAACATCCAGCGGGCCATTGCGCTGAGCATGGATCTGATCAGAAGCCAGCTGGAGATCCCGATCAGCCGCGACTCCGCCACAGCCTGAGTGCAGATGGATAGCTGATCAGCCGCAGCACGACGTTGAGCGGCCATGTGATTTCTAGGCTGCTGTTTCTGGGGCAGACGATCGGCATGCGGACCATGCCACACGACCGCGCTTCAGATCACCCCTGGGGAGTCTGAGCCGATGGCACCCGAATGTTTTTACATCTTCGGCTATTACGGTTCCAAGAATGCAGGCGATGAGGCCTTTCGGCTCGCCTTTGCCAAGCTGCTGCCGAAGAGCGCAGAGTTGCGCTTCATTCGACCGTCACAACTGGCGGGAAACCAGGCCCTGGCAAGCCAGATCCAGCAGGATGTCATGTCTGGACGTGCCCGCCTGATCGTGGGCGGGGGAGCCATCATCGGCGAACCCTATTTCTGGGCCCACATTCCGCCGCAGACGCCGTTTCACATCGTTAGCGCCGACATCGGCTCCAAGGAGCATCTACTGCGCACCTATCTACCCAGCCTCAAGCAACTGCGTCAGTCATGGATTCGCAGCGAGGCCGACAGCGAACAACTGCGCCAGCTGCTGCCAGAGCACCGCAAAATTACCTTTCTCCCAGATATCGTCCATGCCCTGGGCGTCAGCAGCGCCGAACGTCAGGCCATCAAGGAGATGTTCCCCGATCTGCGCAACAGGAGACTGCTGGATCGGATGGCAGAGCACTGCGAGAACTGCATCCCAGCAGAACAGCTACGCAACAAGAACATGGCAATCTTCCTCTCCGACCATTACTACGACTACAAAACGATCAGCAGCTCCTCAGTACTGGAAGGCATCGAACGAGAAGCCGCAGACAAGATCTACCTGCGCAGACTGAGACAATGCCTAGACGAGATCACTCCCTACTACAACCTCTACTTCTTCAGCCTGAGTTACTGGTACAACTCCATTGATGCCTACGTCGGATACCGACTGGCCAAGGCCTCCAGCCAGGCACCGCTCTACAACATCGTGATGCACTACATGAAACCGGAAATAATCATGGAACTGATGCCCTATTTTGATGCCGCTATCTCAATGAAATTCCACGGGCTGATCTTCCCGCTCACAGCCAACGTACCAGCACTCAATCTTGGCAACTCCAAGAAGAACACAGACCTAGCCCAGCAGATGGGGATGATTTCCATCCAACCTGAGGACCTCAGCGTCAACTCCTTCCTGACAGCCCTGAAGCAGGTGGAATCCGTTGAATACGCCACCTCACTAGCAGAAACACAGAGACTGGCAAGCGAAGCAATTCACACGGCATTCAGCCATCCGGATCTATGGCACTAAGGATACAAACGCATCCTCACGCTCGACCAGGGCGAGCAGATCAAGCATGGACACACTGAGAACACAGGTGCGGCAATCGAACAGGTTGAAATACAAACGCACCTCATCTCCCGCCACCAGCACACTGCTCACGTAACACACACCAGGGTTTTTCCGAAAACCAGGATCACGAGCGAGCGCCTCACTATTCACCGACAGGATCGGCTCACGGCTGATCCGCTGCGGCCTCAGGCCATCGACCGACAGCAGGATCAGGTACTGGTCATAGATGTAAGTGTGCTGGCGGCGACGGTGAACCACAAGCCCCAGGCCACAATCCCCATGGGCATCATGCAGCCGGAATGGGTGCGCACTGTTGCGCAGCGGTCCCTGGATGGATGCCGGCAGCTCCAGGGGCTGATCGCAGATCAGCTGCCAATGGCGCAAGCTGAGATCGGCCTGGAAGACCCGCCAGGGTTGCAACGAATAAAACAGCAACAGCTGGTTGTCGTTGTGGTGGATCAGCCAGTTCTTCTCGAAACCGCTGGGCAACCTGGGCTCTGTGGCCTGCGGATCAGCGGCCAGTCCGAGCCGGGGCAGCCGCTCAAAGGCAAGCACGCCACGCTCAGGGTTCAGTCGTCCAAGCGACTGCACCACGAGCATGTCATCAATGGTGTTATTCGCAGCGGCCTCGGCTGAAATCTCCGGCAGCCAGGCGCGATAGCGCGAGCGCGACAGGATCAGGGCAGCAATCGCATAGATCGTGCCGTCAACAGCAAACAGCCGCAGATCCTCGATCTTGCACTCACTCGGATATCCGCTGTATACGAGTGGCACCACCCGCAACTCGATCCGGCCATCAGATCGACTGGAATCCGGGCGCTCCCAGCCCAGGAAGTTGAGGGAGGGATGACGGGCCACGTCCGCACTGCGGCCCGACCAGCTGTCGAAGTTGCGCTCGTAGCGCCAGGTGGACAGCAGCCCCTGGGGAGTGGCCAGCACGGATTGGTTCATCACCCCCGAAGGGCCATGGCCGGACACCCCCTGAACACGGGCATAGCGATCGGCGAGCTCATGGCAGGGGGTGAGCGAAAACGCAGCCAGCTGGCTGCGTACCAGCCCCCCCTCCACCGGACACTGGCGCAAGGAGGAGTTGGTTAGCAGGGAGGAGCTTGATTCCGCCCCCCGGAGGGACACGGACTCCCGCCGCGCTGAGAGCACGGGCCGGTGCTGGAAGGCCCCCTCGCCGAGGCGGTAATCGGCTGGATCGCGAAACGCCAGGCAGGAGAGGCTGTCCACCAGCGGGGCAAAGCAGAGCGGCCGTGCGCGCAGCTCCGACAGCGCCAGCAGAGGATCCCGGCTCAGCAGCAGATAGGGCTCAAGCCCGCGGTTGAGCGAGAACGGCACGGGTTTGCCACCGTCGAAATAGGTGGAACAGCTGTGGTAGCCCGGCTTGGAGATAGAGACCTTGCGGGTGCCGAGCGGCGCGCAGATCACGGCCTGAGGAGGGAGGTCAGGGTGCAACCGTTCAAGCAACGGCTGCACCTCCGCCACCAGGCGGCAGAGACGACTGGTGCAGGTGATGGCGATGTGGGACTGAGGCACCAGCACATAGGAGTGGCGACCGGGTGGCGGCTGTTGGTCGTCGGGACGCAGATGCCAGAGATCACCCAGCACACACTCCAGCCCGACAAAGGTGGTGGCGGGCTGCTGCGGTTCGGCACAACTCTCGGAATCCACCCCGAAGTACGCCGCCAGCTGACGACCGAAGCAGAGCTGCTCGACCTGCTCCGCCGCCAGCAACCGCGCTGTGGCATGCAGAGCCCGCGATTCCTCGATCTCCCGATCGAGCCCATGGCGCAGCCAGAAGGCCTGGGCGCGATGGTCGTACACGGCCTCCAGCGCACACACAAAGCGGTAGCGGAGCAGCAGCTCGGTCACCACCATCAGCAGGCCGGGCCGCGCTGCCAGCAGCACCAGCGCCCGGTAGTAGGCGCTGGCCAGCTGCTCCCCCAGGCCCGCCAGCGCCTCCTGCTCCAGTGCCGCTCGACCAATGGTCCGAAGCCCCTCGTCAAGCAGCTCGGCGGCCAGGAGCGTGAAACGATCCGAGCAGCCGATCACCGCCACTAGATCGGCAGCGAGCGGTGTCAGCGACTCTCCAGATCGATGCATCACGGAGGCGCCACCAGCACGAGTCGATAATCACGCCAGATCTGGATGTGCTCGTCGCCGAACACCAGCCCAGGCCTGCGCGGCAGCAGATCCTGCAGATCTCCATGCTGCGTGCTTCGATCGGGCAGAAGCTCCAGCTGCTGCTGAAGTGCCGCGTGCAGTTGACGGCTCAGCGACGGCTCCGGCAGCCAGGGGATGCGCCAGCGCAGCAGCTCCTGCAACTGAAGCACCTGACTCCAGTGGACGGCAGAGCGAGCCGAGGACGGCTCCAGGCAAGCCATCAGGATCCTGATCATCTTGCGGCGTTCCTTGTTGAGGAAGCGCAGCAGATGTGTGATGAGATCGTTGCTGTTATGGGCGATCGTGTCTGGATGGACCAGATCGAAAACCCGCAGATCGTTATCCCGGCACAGATCCGGAACAAGCTGCACCAGCGCGATGGCGATCAGGTGATGAATGCCCGCCAGCACCACCACCTGGTGCTCCAGGGTGTCCGAACTGGCCAGCGGCAAGGCCCTGTAGGCGAAGTCGATCCAGTCGCGCCGACGCAGGGCAGCCACGCTGATCCAGTAGCGGAACCAGTGGTTGACCTCATCCCGTTCCAGGGCGCGGGCGAAGGCCGCGTAGCCGCTGCCTCCACCCATCTCCGCCAGGAGGCCGGTGAGGGCATGGGTCCAGGCGCCATCCGGCTCGAGCTCCTCCAAGGCCGCGAGTGCCTCCGCCAGCCCCCGGGCATCACCGGACCTGTGGGCCTCCAGACCAAGCTGCAGCAGCTGGCCTGAGCGTTCAACCTGCGGCGTCTGTGCTGGTGTGATCGGGTCGACGAACAGGTCATCAAGGTCGCCGAGCAACAGGCCACCGCCGATGGCCTGGATGTACGCAATCAGGGTTTGCCAGCAGCCGGCATCAGCGGGGTGATCCAGCAGAGCCCACCGCAACCGGATCAGATCGGGCTGACTGGCCATGGTCAGCGCTGAAAGTCAGCCACAAGCACGCCGGGCAGATCGGCACCGAGAACGCCGTGTTTCCAGCTGCTGATCAGATGAATCTCAACCGCGGCAAACCCACAACTTGAAGCCAGTTCGAGAATCTCCCAGCCCGGGATCTGGTACACCAGTGATCCACGACTGGGACGAATCGGATCGCCGTGATACTCGGGCTCACCCCGGAACAGCTGCGCCTGGCGGGGTCCCTGGTACTCCGCCTTGATGATGCTCTCCTGCTGCCCGAAGGCCATCGGGAACGTGGCCAGCAGGCGCCCTCCGGGTTTGAGAACGCGCTGAACCTCTTCGATCGCCCTGGGGAGGTCATAGACGTGCTCAAACACGTCGTTGCAGATCACCAGGTCAAAGCTTTGAGAGGCATACGTGAGAGCACAGAGATTCTGATGCAGGGCCTTAGCAATGGGCACGATTTCCGCATCGTGGAGGAAGTCGCTGAGCTCCAGATGTTGAGGCTGATTCTGAGCCAGCCAGTGCACGAAACCGCTGGATGTTTCCGGCAGATAGACACGCTTGTCCCGCAGGCTGGCCAGGGTCTCCCCCCGATGCTCCAGCACACGGGTGATGGCCCTGTGGCGTGAAAGACACCCGGCCGCCAGAATCGATTCACGCAGGTTGTCGCGGCTGATCCCGATCTCGCGTGGCTCGATCTGCCGGCCGCTCAGCGGTTCGATCAGACCCAGCAGGGCCACGCAGGTGGCGGCGGCCTGCCGCTGCCGCCCCAAGTGCATCAACCCCGGCAGATCCGCCTCGAATGCGTCAAATCCGCCGTAGCGGCGATGGTCGTCATGAAGTTGGAGCAGCTCCGGGCGCAGCACGGGGCCTGACACGCGACGTTCGGGAGGCGACAGCGCAACCATGTCCTCAGGCTGAGGCCTTGGCGCGATCAGGAGTGCTCCCGCAGCAGCCCTTCAGCTGATTCGCAGCCAGCGGTCGCTGCGGCGTTGCCCCTGGCGCCAGTGCTGCCCGGTCGGCAGCTCAATGCCGAAGGCGCCATGAATCGCCGGCCCCATGGCCACGCAACTTGCACCATGGCGGGATCGAACGGCCTCGCACAACGGCAGGTCGTAGGCCCCAGCCGCTGTGAGAAACACACTGAAGGGACGCTGCCGGGCCAGGCCTTCGACCACGGCCAGGCAAGCGGCCAGGCTCGCCTCAAATCCCTGGTGGGGCCGCTCGGGATAGCGGGAGGCGGGCGCCTCCACACAGCGCAGGCCATAGGGAGCGATCGCCCGATCGACATACAGATCAAAGGCCCGGCCGTTGCGGTGCTGCTCCTCCACAACAGCAGCCAGGGGGCTGACCAGCACCACCTCCTGGCCGGCGAGAAGGGCATGGAAGCGCTCCTCGTCCGGCCAGGCCACAACCTCCGCCGGACGGTTTCGCTCCAACATCAGCCCCTGCAACACGGCCCACCAGGACCCCAGGGGCTGCTGGGGATCCAGCAACAGCTGGGAGTTGGCCAGCAGCGCCAGGCTGCGCTCGGCCCAGGCCCGCAGGCTGGCGGCGGGTGCGGCGGTGGCGGCATAAAAGCTCTCCTCCACGTGGAGAGCGCACAGCACCTGAACCGCATCACCGCCATCAGGATCCTGGCTGGCACCGCCCTGTCGCATGAAGCCCGGGTCATGGTGGTGACGCCGCATCAGCGCCAGACCCTGTTCGAGCTGTTCCCGCTCCAGCAGCCAGCAGCGAAGCGCCGCCAGCTGCACGGCGGAAGGCTGCACAAGACAGCAACCAGGCTCGAGGCTCGCGGGCGGCCAGCCGAGCGGAAGCTGCCGGGCAGCCAGATCATCGTGCCCCGCCCAGCGCTGCCACAGCCCCTGAGCGGCAGCCAGCACCCGACAGTCCGCCGCGGTGAGGAGGCCGCCGGAGCTCCAGAGATGCCCCAGAGAGGTCAGCAGGCTGGCGGCGGGTTGCCGCAGCTGCCAGCCCTCAGCACGGCGTGCCTGCAGCAGCGGCGCGAAAAACGCCGCCAGCACGGGCTCCAGCCACTGGGACGCGCTATCCCCCGCCACGACCACCGCCGCCACATTGAGGGCGAGCTGCCCGGGGGCGTGGGGCAGGAGCCGCGCCCCGGGGATCCACACCAGGGTCAGCTCCACGCTGGCGCCGGAGGCGGGATGGTCCTCCAGCCAGTCGTTCACCAGAGCGGTGATCTCAGCTGGGGCGACCGCCGCTCCACGGGGCTCAAGCGGCTGGACCTGCCCGTGCCAGGCCTCCGAGGCGGCCGCCGTTCCCAACCAGTCGCCTGCCGCCAGCACAAGTGAACCTTCCGCCAGAGCCAGAGCGTCCTCAACCGGCGAGCGGCGCTCGGGATCGTGCAGCAGTACCGCCAGCCCCTGCAGGGCCTCAAGCAGGGCCTGGAGATCGACGAGCGGCTGGCTGCTCTGCTCCAGGTCTGCCAGCAGGCTGAGGATGGCCAGCTCCAGGTGGGCTGGCAGCCATTCGGGCACCGGCGCAGTCCGCGCCAGGCGCAACAGCAGGGTGATGGCCTGGCGACGGCTGTCTCCATCGGCCTGCTGCAGCAGCGCCAGCGCCCCGCGTCGCAGCAATCCCTCCTCCACCACCGCGAACCAGGAGGGCAGCGGCCGGCCGAGGGCATGGATCTGCAGCAGCAGATCCGAGGCCAGACCGTGGACCTGGGCATTCTCCAGGGGGGTGGCAGGCGGCCGCCACCGGCGGTGGGTGAGGGCCTGATCCAGGCGGGCGAGCATCTGAATCAGACCCTCGAGCAGGCGCGCCGTGGCCGCCGCGGCCAGTGCAGGACGCAACACCAGCAGCTGGTGATGGTGCTCCAGAGCCTCCTGCCAGGCCCGTCGACCCTCCTGCCAGTCTCCCTGCTCCAGGCTTTGGCAGCCCTGCAGGGGCTCCCATTCCGTGAGCAACGCCAGCAAGGCCGCCCGGCAGTCGTCCTGGTCGCTGTCGCCGCCGGATCCGAGGGCCGCCAGCAGGCTGCGCCATAGCTCCAGCTGAGCCTGGGCCGTCAGGGGCAGGTCCGCCAGCGACTCCAGCGCAAGCCAGATCCCCAGGCCGGGCTCGCCGCCCAGGGGTCGATGTCGCACCGCTTCTACGGCCTTCATTACGCGCACCTGCATCAGGACGGCCCCACCCCAGGGGGCCCTGATCAGTTTGTGAAGGTCCTGATGCGATGAAGGGCGCACCCTGTGCCGTCAAGCCTGCCGGCAGTGATCGCGCCCTACCAGCGGGGGGACTGGGCCGGGCGGCTGGACGACATCAGCGTCGCCGGCGCTCTGAGTGGCTGGGCCTGCCCGATCCCGCCTGCAGCGGCAGCCACGCCCCTGCAGGTGCGGCTGGTGATGGAGGACCTGCTGCAGCCGGGACTGAGCCACACCCTGGCGGTGGTGGCTGCTCACATCCACCGCGATGACCTGGAGCGCGAAGGCCTGGCTGTGCCCTGCGGTTTCCTGCTCACGGGTCCCCTGGAACAGCAACTGCCGCCCCGCAGCACCGGCAGCGTGCTGCGGGCCTTCCTCGACACCCCGGATGGTCCGGTGGAGCTGAGTGGCAGTCCTCAGCGGCTCAATCGGGAGCGCTACCGGTGCTTGGAGCGGCTGGAGAGTCAGGCAGGCGGCGATGGAGGTGGTGGGCTGCATGGCCTTGACGGCCCCCTGATCCACGGCTGGGGTGATCCCCTCAGCCGGCTGGCTCTGCTGATCGATGGCCGCCCCGGTCTCCAGCTGCTGAGCGACGGCCACGGCCGGGTGCAGGGCGTCATCCCCCCCGAGCTCTGCGATGGCCGCCCCCATCACCTGGAGC
>Ga0310334_100356_pt1 | contig 12771 bp, 14 predicted proteins | sample LakMicMIDCLREDC7_FD_195548 | JGI IMG/M metagenome (GOLD analysis project Ga0310334, IMG submission 195548) | Enriched freshwater cyanobacterial communities from Lake Michigan, Michigan, United States - MI23.DCL.RED.C7 (v2) (version 2) | ecosystem: Environmental > Aquatic > Freshwater > Lake...
CTGGGCCGGGAGAACTGAACGCCATGCAGCTCGACCACGACCAGCTTCGCCAGCTCATCACCCTGCTTGGCGAGAGCGACATCCAGGAACTCAAGCTCGAGGGAGACGACTTCCGCCTCGAACTACGCCGCAACCTGCCGGCCAGCCAGCCCCAGGTGGTGATGCAGGCTCCCCCTGCTCCGGCCCTGGTGGCTGCTCCCGTGGCGGCCCCGTCCGCCTCCCCTTCCGCTGCGCCTCCGGCAGCGGCCGCCGTTCGCGGCGACCTGCTGGAGATCACGGCCCCAATGGTGGGCACCTTCTACCGGGCTTCAGCCCCTGGCGAACCCGCGTTTGTGGAGCTGGGTAGTCGCATCTCCGTCGGCCAACCCATTTGCATTCTCGAGGCGATGAAGCTGATGAATGAATTGGAGGCGGAGGTGAGTGGTGAGGTCGTGGAGATCCTGGTGGAGAACGGCACTCCGGTGGAGTTCGGCCAGGTGCTGATGCGGGTCAGGCCAGCCTGAACCTGGTAACACCAGCACGTCCAGCCAGTCGGTGGCCAAGCCAGTGAACGGCCCAGCCGAGCCTTCCCAAGGGCCAGTTCAGCCCAGCTCCCAGGCGGTTTCTAGGGCGGCTTCCATGCTCTGGGAGCGGGCCAGGCCTTTGCCGGCGATGGCGAAGGCCGTGCCGTGGTCTGGGGAGGTGCGCAGGAAGGGCAGGCCCAGGGTCGTGTTCACGGCGGCATCGAAGGCCAGCAGCTTGACCGGGATCAGGCCCTGGTCGTGATAGAGGGCCAGGTAGCCATCGGCGCCGAGGTCGGCCGCGGCGGGATCGGCCCAGGCGGCCCCGGCCCCGAGCCAGCAGGTGTCCGGAGGCAGGGGACCTAGCAGGTCCACGGTTGGATGGCGCAAGCGCCAGGCCGCCAGCAGGGGCTCCAGCCAGGCCTGCTCCTCCTGGCCCAGCTGGCCCGCTTCGCCGGCATGGGGGTTAAGACCCGCCACCACCAGCCGGGGCCGCGGCGCAAAGCGCTGGCAGAAGTCCAGCAATGTGTTCAGTTTGGCTTCGACCCGGGGCCCATCCAGGCTGGTGGCCACGGCGGAGAGGGGGATGTGGGTGGTGGCCAGCAGGGTGTTGAGGCGCCAGGAGCCATGGGGTGCCCGGGCCGTGAACAGCATCGAAGCTTCGCTGACCCCCGCTAGTTCGGCCAGCCGTTCGGTTTGACCCGGGTAGGCATGGCCAGCGGCATGCCAGGTCTGTTTGGCGATCGGCGCGGTGGTGAGGGACTGGCAGCGGCCCTCCAGGACCAGCTCGGCGGCCCGGGTGAGCCAGGCGAAGCTGGCGGCCCCGCTGGCGGCACTGGACTGGCCTACAGCGATGGGGTCGCCCAGGGGCAAATCGAGGATGTCCAAGCTGGCCGGATCGGCTAAGGGCAGCGCCGTGACCCCCCGCAGGGCCTGGTAGCTCTGCTCCAACCAGTGGCGGCAGCCCACCACCAGGGGGTTGGAGGCGGCGGCGTTGTTGCGATGCCGTAGGGCTGCGATGGCCTTGAGGGTGACCTCGGCACCAATGCCGGCGGGATCGCCTAGGGCGATGGCGATCCGGCGCTCTTTAACCTCGGGGCTGCTGGCCGGGTTTGCCATGCTGCGTCTGTTGTTGTTGGGACTGCTGCTGTTCGGCCTGGTCACCGGGGTGAACCATGGCTGGATTGAGCTGCGCTGGGACCGTTTCTTCCGCGACGCCGGCGTGCCCCTGTTCCAGGATGGTCCGGCGCCGGCTCAGCCGGCCGGTTCGGGCGCTGGGGCGCCGGCTCGCTCTTCGGCTAGGCAAGCCACCAGTCCTTCGCGGTAGCTCGGGTAGCGCAGCTGGTAGCCGAGCTCGCGGCAGAGCAGGCGATTGCTGATGCGACGGTTTTCGGCCCAGAAGCTCAACGCCATCGGCCCCATGCTGGCGGCCACGCTGGCGAACGTTTGCACGGGCGGCAGGGTGCAGCCCAGTAGGTGGGCGGCGAAACCGAGGGTTTCGCCCGACGGGCAGGGGCAATCGTCGCTGACATTGACTAGGGGGGGCCGCGTCTGGGCTGGTAGGCCCTGGCAGTGGCTCAAGGCTCCAACGATGTCATCGACGTGGATCCGGCAGAACACTTGGCCCGGCTTGTGGACCAGCCGGCTGGTCCCCTGCTGGAGTCCCGCAAACGGGCTGCGACCCGGTCCGTAGATGGCCGGTAGCCGGAAGCTCTGCACCGGCAGCCCACTGCTGAGCCAGGCCTGTTCACAGGTCAGGCGGGCACGGCTGCGCTCCAGGCCTGGAGTGGCTGCGCTGGTTTCGTCGACCCAGCCGCCCTGGCGGTCCCCGTAGACGCCGGTGGTGGAGAGGTAGCCCACCCAGTCGAGGGGGAGCTGGCGCAGCAAGGGCGCCAGGGCCTCCAGGGCTGGATCCTGGCCTTGGCGGTCGGGCGGGATCGTGCTGAGCAGGTGGGTGGTGCCGGCCAGGTCGCTTGCGCGAGGCACGAGCCCGGCATCGGGATCAAAGGCCAGCCAGCGCCAGGGATCAGCACCGGCGGAGTCCCTTGGGCCCCGGTGGGTGACGGTCACGTCAAAGCCGGCCTGGACCATGGCGGCGGCGAAGCGAAGGCCGCTGTATCCGCCTCCGAGCACCAGCAGTTGGCCCCGGGACTTGACAGGTGCGCTGGTCATCAGTACAGATGTATCACTGCTTTGGCTGTGGCCAATGGCGTCCTCCAGTTTCTCCCCTTCCCGTTCCAACAGCCTGCGTTCTCGCCGGCATGCCACCAGCTTGGATGGCGCTCCATTCGGGCTTGGTGCCGGCGCCGGCACGGCGGCCCTGCTCCTGGCCCTGGTGCTGCTTCTGGTGGCCACCCTGGTGGCTCCGGAGCAGCCAGGCAGCCTCGAAACCATTTGCCAGCGCCACAATGGAGCCGAGGCCTGCCGGGTGTGGTGAGCCCCTTGGCTGCCCAAGGCCCAAACGGGAGATCTGACCGTGATCCCAGCCACTGATCTCAGCCACTGATCTCAGCCACTGATCTCAGTCACTGATCTCAGTTCGATGCCTTGTTCATGGCCAGATCGGCCTGGGGTTTCAGGGCGTTGGCCAACAAATCTGTGGCGGCTGGCAGAAAATAGCCTTGCAAAATCAGCCCGTACAGAACGACGGCGAGGGCGAATGCCGGCATGAGGGGCCCCCAGGCAACCCCACTGGCGGCAGCCTGGAGGGCGATGGCGATGGGAACCGCTCCCCGCAAGCCCGCAAAGGCTGAGAAAGTCTTCTCTGGTGCCTGGAAAGGGGAGCGGTACAGGGTGATAAAGGTCATCAATAGCCGGCTGACCATCGTGATCAGGAACACCACAAAGGCGTACCACTTGAGGGGCCAGATGTCTTGGGGAAAGACAACAAGACCTAGGCAGATTAGTAGAATTAGTTCGGAAGCCCGATTAATGATTGTAAATTCGGAGACGATAATGCAATCGATTTTGCTGGAGTTGCCGATCACGCAGCCCATCACATAGGCGCACAGCAGCGGACTGCCACCAAAAAGGAAAGCCGTGGCACAGCTCAACATCAGCAGGGACAGGCAGATCACTTCGCTGCCAGCATTCGGCTTCAAGTAATGGTCTCGGCCAAGGATGTAGGTGCCTAGGTAAGCACCAGCCCAGCCGACGGCGGCTCCAACGGCAAACTCAAGGCCGACATCACGGAGCAGTAGAAGCGGATCTTCCAGCTGGCCTTTGGCGAGGGCAAGGGCGACGCCCGCCAGGATCACCGCCACCGGATCGTTAAAACCAGATTCACACTCAATAAGGTTCAGCAATGGGCCGGGGATTTTGCTGGCGATCGGCCGCAGGAGCGCCAATACGGCTGTTGCATCCGTGCTGCAAAGCATGGCTCCTACAAACAGGGCTAGGGGCAGGTCGGCTGGAAATTGAGTGCCAGCGCTATTGGATAGGACAGGAATAAAATTATAATCAAGATTCAATCGGGATAGGCCGTAAATTAAGGCTGTTGCTGCTCCAGCAGTGATCAGGCAGCCCAGGGTGGCCATCCGTAAACCAGACCAAATCACCCGACGCATCGAGGTCCATCGTGTTGTTAGACCTCCATAAAATAGAATGATGGCCAGTCCTAAGCTGGCGATTGACTCCGCCTGCTCTTCAGAAAGATAGGATTGATGGTTGCCGAGAAAGTCAGGCAAAAGCATCCCCATGATGAGAATGAGCAGCATGCCCGGGAGTTTGATTTTTTCGGAGATATTCTCTAGTAGGCGAGAGAGTAGTAACAAGCCTCCGAACAGAAGCATGTAAACATAGGTCGTGTGTTCCATTGGCATTGATGATTAATTGATGGCCATGATCCGCAAGGGTCATGGGACTTGCGGCAAGTATGGCTCAAATCTGTAGCAAGGCAGCTCCGATGGCGCCTTTTGCCCGGAAATGGCTTGGCGGTTGGCCCGGGCTTGGCCGCTGCCATGGGCGCCATGCCCCGCGGCAGGTGCTGCTGCCAAGCCCTTGATTAGGGGCTGGACTTGGACCTGGCCGTGAAACCCGCTGGCGGCCCAGTCCGCCCAGCGTTGGCGATGTCCCCTTGGGGTTGACGTTCTCCTACCGAACCGATCGAGCAATGGTTCCCCTAAGAATAAACGTCATGAGAGAGATACTCACCTGGTGATTGGTATTCGTCATGATGATCAAGCTGCCTTTTCGTGGGCAGGCGATTGATAGATCTTGAATGCGGGTGTAGGACTCAGGCCGCTTGCAGGGTCCAGCCGGGACCTGTGCCTGGCTTTGGATGGTTGTGCTTGGGCGGAGCGGTCTCGGTTTTTGCCGTCACGCCTGGGTTGGCCCATTGCAGTAGGCGGAGGGCCAGCTTGAGATCTCCGTCAAGCCAGGCCCGAATCGCCATGGCCCGGCGGGGGTCGTAGAAGCGTTGGCGTCGGTACCACTCGAACACGTCGGTGTCGCTTTTGAGGCCATTGCAGGACAGGCAGGCTGGCACACAGTTTTCAGTGACACTTAGGCCGCCACGGCTGCGGGGCAAAATATGGTCGATCGATTCGGATTGTTTGCCGCAATAAATGCAGGATTGATCCGTGTGTTTGTGGAGAGACTGCCTCCAATGTCTAACGCGAAGTTTCGGGCACAAATCTTCAAGGAAAACCGCATCCCTGGCGTGCATCCGATCGTCTCGGTTGGCGCAATTGTCGCCCGATCGGCCCAGATGTCAATGTGTCGAAGACTGCCATTTCCCCCTTTGGCAAGGTCTCCTGGTCTGGCCTGCTTGCCCTGGCGGACTGGGGCGACGTTGCTTAAGATTTCATTTTGTTTGGCAGGTTTGGAGCTGGCCTGGAGGCATTCCCCTGGGGCCCCCTGTTTGACCCAGCGCCCCTTTGCCCGATGGGGTGATCCCCCCTGCCCTGGGGTTCGAACCTGTCGGCCGATCACCCTTGGCTGACCCGTCCCGGTGCCTGATGCGGCTTGGTGCCGCCGGCACGATCGAGGTGGTCACCCCCTTCGATGCTGTGACCCAGGCCCAACTGAGGGCGATCCGACCCCAGGGCCATTGGTTTTCGCGCCGCCGCTGTTGGGAGTTTCCCCTGGAGGCGGGCGGTGCCCTCAACGCTGGCTTGGGCCGGCGTTTTCACCTGGAGCCGGAGCTGCTCCAGTGGCTGGCCTGGTTGGACCAGCCCTTGCCGCCCCTGCCGCCCCACCGCCAGCTCGTGGCTGCCGCTGCCCCAGGCGAGCCCCTGGCGGATCAGCGGCTCCTGTTTGCCCACCAACGGGCGGCGGTGCGCTGGCTGTTGGCCCGCCGCGGTGCCCTGCTGGCCGATCCGATGGGCCTGGGCAAAACGCTCACGGCGCTGGTGGCGGCCCGGGCGATGGTGCGCTGCGCCGATTGCCGGGTGGTGGTGCTGGCCCCGGCCGGGCTCCATGGCCATTGGCGCCGCGAGGCCGCCAGTTTGGAGTTGGACCTGGAGCTGCATAGCTGGGCGAAACTGCCCCGGGGCCTGCCCCCGGCGGGCACGGTCTTGATTGCCGATGAGGCCCATTACGCCCAGAACGTCACGGCTGCCCGCACCCAGGCCTTCCTGCGTCTGGCCCGCCATCCGCGCCTGCGGGCGGCCTGGTTGCTGACGGGCACGCCGATGAAAAATGGCCGGCCGGCCCAACTGTTTCCCCTCCTGGCCGCGATCGGCCATCCGATCGCCCGGGACCAACGGGCCTTTGAGGAGCGGTACTGCCACGGCCACTGGCTGGAGCGGGGCGGGGTGCGCCATTGGCAGGCCCAGGGCGCTAGCCAGCTCGAGGAGCTGCAGCGCCTGACCCGGCCCCTGCTCTTGCATCGCCGCAAGCAGGATTGCCTCGATCTGCCGGCCAAGGAGCGGCGGATGGTGCCGGTCGAGCTGGATGACGCCGCAGGCCGCGGCTTCCAACACCGGCTGCAGCGCAAGGTGGAGGACTATCGCCGTCGGGTGGCCCTCGGCGAGGTGAGGCGCGATGCCGAGGCCCTAGCCGTGTTCACGGCCCTGCGCCAGATCGGCGCCGACTACAAACTGCCAGCGGCGGCGGCCCTGGTGGGCCAGCTGCTGGCCCAGGGGGAATCGGTGCTGCTGTTCTGCAGTTTTGTCGCTTCTGCCCAGTTGCTGCAGGACCGGCTCGGCGGCCAGTTGCTCACCGGACAGGTCCCGCCGCACCAGCGCCAGAGTGCCGTGGATGCCTTTCAGGCGGGTGCTTCGCGCCTGTTGATTGCCACCTATGGGGCCGGCGGCCTGGGCTTCAGCCTGCAGCGGGCCCGCCATGTGGTGCTGCTGGAGCGCCCCTGGACCCCCGGCGATACCGAGCAGGCCGAGGACCGCTGCCACCGTATCGGCATGGAGGGCAGCCTCACCAGCCATTGGCTGCAATTGGGGGTGGCCGACCAGCTGGTCGATGCGCTGATTGCCAGTAAGGCGGAACGGATTGCCCTGTTGCTGCAGCGGCGGCCGCTGCAGCTGCGACGTCAGGGTTTTCCAGCCATGGTCAAGGCCCTACTGGCGGATTGGTGAACGGAGGCCGGGCGGCAGCAGGGCTGGCCAGCAGGTCGCGGCAACTGGCGGCTCGGCCCCGGATTTCCATGGCCATCGTGGGATCCACCGATTCCCCTGGGGCCCCCCGGGCCAGCAGGGCGGCGGCCTTGGCCGTGTCCTGGCAGGCCGCCCCCTGGCGATGGGCCAGGCTCAGCAGCAGGGCCCTGTCGTTGAGGGGTCGGGGATCGAGGGGGTGGGCCGCCACCACCGCATCACACCGCGCGATGGCCCCCTCCAGCTGCTCGATCGCCACGGCATTAAGACAATCGCCTGGATCGGGGACCTGGGCCTGGGGCGTTGGTGCGGGGCCGCAGGCCGTTAACTGGGTTGCCACCAGCCCCGCAACCAGGCCAGCCCGCACCACCAGGGGAACCGCCCGGCCTCGAGGTGGCGACGAGCCCCGCCCGGGCCTAATTGGGACGATCGCTTCGGTTGACTCCGCTGCTGCTGTTGCTGGGTTGGCTGGTGGCGGCGGCAGCGGCAGCAGCTTCGGAGGCCGCTTGCTTTTCATAGAGGCTGCCTAGGTATTTGCCGCATTCCGGGAAACTTGTGGGGTTCTGGACCACCGCTTCGGTGATCATCACGGAGGCATGTTCTGGCGAGGTTTTGAACAGGCTGGCGCTTTGACGTTTGATCAAGGCATAGGCGGCGATCCAGCTGACCTCATGGCTGTTGCCGTTAGCGCGCATGTAGCAGTACACCTGGGCGCCCTTGCCCCCCGGGGTGTCGCCAGCGGCGGCTAGGGCAGGGCGGACCAGGAGCTGGCTGGGATCCAGCAGGCCGATGGCCAGAGCGGGGAGCAGCAGAGCCCGGCGCCAGCTCTGGCCGGGGCGCCGGGGCTGGCGGGCGCAGGCAAGGGGGTGGATCGCCATGGGTCTGGATTCGGCGCTGGAGGAGCTTCGATCACCGTATCGATCGCCTGGCGTCTGTCCAGGTTCGCCAGTTTTCAGGGCGGCTGGCCTGGGGGCGGCGAAGCGGCCTTCAGTTGGCCGGTGGGGCCTGACCCAGGGAGAGCACCAGCCGCACCACCAGGGGTAACACCAGTAGCACCGTGATCAGGCGCACCGCATGCAAAGCCGCCACGGCCGCCCCCACGCCAAATTCGGCGCCCACCAGGCTCATGCCGCTGATGCCACCTGGGGCGGCGCCCAGTAGGGCCACGATCGGATCAATGCCCAGCAGGCGGCTGCACCACAGCCCCACGACCAGCCCTGTCATCACCAGGGTCACGGTGATCAGGATGGCGGGACGCCATAACTGGCGTAATTCGGCCAAGGCCGTGCTGGTGAGGCTGGTGCCGATCACCGTGCCAATGGCGATTTCCAAGACCGTGCGGGTGCCCTGGGGCCATTGGGCCGCCTCCAGTTTTCCGCTCATGCTCACCAACCCGGCCCCCAGCAGGGCACCGGCCAGGGGGGCGGCGGGAATGCCGGTGCGGATGGCCAACAAGCCGCCGCCCAGGCCCGCCACGAGATAAAGCAGCAGGGTGATGGGGCCGTGCATCCGGGGCGGATCCTGGGGGTGAAGGCAGTCTGGGAGATCACTTGAGCGTTGGCCATTTCTGTGGTGTCATCGGCCCACCTCTTCGCCATTCGACCGTGTCCGAATCCGTGTCCTTCCGGATCAGCCGCACCGCTGAAGACCTGGCCCAGACCGTGGCAGCCCTGTCCAAGCGCCTGGTGAGTCTCGAGCAACGGCTTGGGGCCCTGGAGGTGCAGGGCGCCAGCCTCCAGGCCCATGTCAGGACCGTTCCCGAGGTTGATCCGGCCGAGCTGGCTTGCCTGGATTCGGTCGACCAGCTGTTGGCCGATTGCCGCAGCCTGTTGGCGGACACGGAGCTGCCCCTTGCCCCGCTGCCGATCAGCGAGCTGCCGATCGCCCCAGTCGATGCTGCAGATCCAGGCCGGGAAGACCTAGATCCCGAGCTGGACTGGGATGAGCTGGCGGAGCTGGAGGCTCGAGAAGGCGATGCCCTAGGGGTGGAAGCCGGGATGGCCAGCGAGGAGACCCTCACCTTGGCGGCTGGCTAAGGGCTGGCCATCGATGCCACAATAGGAAGAAAGGCAACGATGTCATCCTTCAACAGCCAGTGCGCTGGACAATCGCCCGTTTCCACCCAGGCCAGTAATGGGCGCCTTGCTACCAAGGTTGGGCCCGGGACACCAGCCTGTCAGGCCCTGGAGGAAGGGGGCCACCAACTGGAAAAGCTGGAATTCGCCCTGGCGGTTGCCATCACCCGGGGTGACGAGCAACGCTCGGACCAACTCCGGGCCCAGATCGCCGAGCTGGGTGGCAACCGCGAAGAACCGGGCACCTGACCCCTAAATCGGTCGAGCCCCGCCACGGCTGATCCGGCCTTGTTCAGGGGTTGTTTGATCAGCCAACCGGCTTTGCCATGTCCGCCCGGATCATCACCCTGGATCACCCAGAGATTGTTGGCCCCTAGGTCTCCATGCTGGCTTGATCTTGGTGGCTTGATCAAGGTTTCCAGCTTCCCTAGGCAAAATGTTTCGCCTGGCGGTATATTTCTATCAAGGTATCAGTTTTGTCCAGGCCAGACATGCAATCAGTCCTACCGGCCGTTGGCGGTGATCAGAAAAAGATCCTGATTGGCCAGGCTTCCGTGCATGAGGCCGCTGCTGAAGCCGCAGCGGTGCAGGGTGACGTCGAAGCGGCCGCCCGCTTGATCCTGCGGGCCCTCGATTGTGAGCGTCGTGCCGGCAGTCTCGGTCCCCAGGTGCTGCAACTGATCAAGCCCCGCGGCTGAAGGGGCCTTTGGTCAGCTCTAGTTAAGGTTAGGCCGATCGTTCTACGGGCGACTTGGCAACTATTCGCCAAATCTGGGATTAATGTTCGGGCCTGAAAGGTCAGACCTAAGCCCTGGTCCTAACTGAGCTCTCGAAGCGGGTGACCGGATTCGAACCGGCGACGTTCAGCTTGGGAAGCTGACATTCTACCACTGAATTACACCCGCATAGATCAATATTAGCAGCCCTGGCTTGCGCCCCTGCCCTGGTTGGGCCCCCATTGGGGGATGGTGCGAGGTTGGCAGCGGGGATCGGGAGCTTTGGCCGGGCCCGGGGGGTTGGCCCCGGGCCCGGCGATCAGGGTCAGCGGGCCAGTTCGAGCGCTGCTGCGCCCACTCCGGAACCGATGGCCGCCTTGGCCAGGCCGAGTTCCTGCAGGGTGGCTTCAATCGCCGCTACGGCGGTGATCACGTCCCGGTCGCAGACGAAGCCCAGGTGGCCGATGCGGAACACCTTGCCCTTGAGGTGGTCCTGGCCGCCGGCCAGCAGGATGTCGAAGCGATCCTTCACCTTCTTGCGCAGGGCTTCGGCATCGATGCCCTCGGGGGCCACGGCCGTGATCGCCGGGCTGCCATGGCCCTCGGCGGCATAGAGGGGCAGGCCAATGGCCTTCATCGCCGCCTGGGTGGCGCGGCGATGGCGGTCGTGGCGGGCGAAGATCGCCTCGAGGCCCTCGGCCTGCATGATTTCGAGCGAGGCCTCTAGGGCGAAGTAGAGGTTGATCGCCGGGGTGAAGGGGTTGCTGTCGGCGGCGGCCGATTTGCGGTATTTGCCCAGGTCCAGATAGAACTTCGGCAGGTCGGAGCGCTCGTAAGCGGTCCAGGCCTTATCGCTCATGGCCACAAAGGCCAGGCCCGGCGGCATCATGTAGCCCTTCTGGGAGCCGGAGCCCACCACGTCGAGGCCCCACTCATCCATGGGCACATCGGTGGCTCCCAGGCTGGTGACGCAGTCGGCGATGGTGAGGGCCGTGCCGTGGGCGCGCACGTGGCCGGCAATGGTCTTGAGGTCGTTGATCACCCCGGTGGAGGTTTCCGAGTGGGTGAGGATCACGGCTCGGATCGCCTTGGCCGTGTCCGCTTCCAGGGCAGCGCGGAAGGCTTCGGGATCGAGGGGCTGGCCCCACTCCGCCTTGATCACCTGCACATCCAGGCCATAGGCCTTGGCCACCTTCACCCAGCGCTCACCGAACTTGCCGTTGTCGCCGCAGAGCACCCGGTCGCCCTTGCTCAGCACGTTGATGATGCCGGCCTCCATCGCCGCCGTGCCGCTGCCGGTAAGGGCCAGCACGTCACCGCTGGTTTGGTGCAGCCACTTCAGCTGGGCGGTGGTGCGTTTGACGATCTTCTGGAAATCGGCGCTGCGGTGGCCGATCGGGTGGCGGCTCATCGCCAGCAGGACAGTTTCCGGCACCGGTGTGGGGCCGGGGATCATCAAGGTGAGCTTGTCCTGCATGGCAGTGGCGGGGGCGAGGGGCGGGGTGACGCCGCGGCGGCGCGATCGACCACCATAAAAAACGGTGAACACCCCCTGCTTCAGCCCACCAAGCACCCCACCTCTTTGATGTCGCGTCCCGATCGGTTCGATGGCTGAGGGCTACACCCTGCCCGTGTGGGTGGCGGCGGCCGCCCGGGCCGCCCTATCGGCCCTGCAGGGAGCTCCGTTTTCAGCCGAACAGCCGCTGGAGCTGATCGAGCCCCCCGAGCGGCGACCGATCCCGGTGGTAGCTGCCGCACCCCTGGGGGAGGGTCAGGCCCTGGCGGTGGCCCGCTGCGAGCCCGGTGCCCTGCTTGACCTCACCCGGGGGCTGGTGGTGTGGGTGCTGGTGCGTTGCCATCCCCTGGAGCCCGGCCAGCCCTGGCTGCAGCTTCAGGCCGGCGAAGGGGTGGGGGTGCACCAGCAGGACCGGGCCCTCTGCCATTCCGCCTACGCCCGCCAGCTGTTGGAAACCAACCTGAGGCCCTTGTTGCCCCTCGGTCAGGCCCTGGAGGTGCGGCTGGTGTTTCCCCAGGGCCGGGCCCTGGCCGAACGCACCAGCAACGCGGCCTTTGGCGTGGTTGATGGCCTGGCCCTGATCGGCACCCAGGCCCTGGTGCAAAGCAGTGCCGCCCCGGACCAGCTGGCCCTGGCGCGCTCGGAGCTGGAGCGGCGCGCTGGCACCGATGGGTTCAACGGCGATCTGGTGTTGGTGATCGGCGAGAACGGTATGGATTTGGCGCCGCGCTTGGGCCTGGCGCCGGAGCTGTTGCTGAAGGCGGGCAACTGGCTGGGGCCCCTGGTGGTGGCCGCGGCGGAGGCGGGGGTGCGGCGGCTGTTGCTCTTTGGCTATCACGGCAAGTTGATCAAGTTGGCGGGGGGCATCTTTCACACCCATCACCACCTGGCCGATGGCCGAGCAGAGGTGCTGGTGGCCCTGGCGGCCTTAGAGGGGGTGGCTGGGGCGGATTTACAGGCCCTGCACGCAGCCGCCACGGTGGAGGCTGCCCTGGCGGGTCTGGAGGCCAGCGATCCAGTTGTCGCCCATCGCTTGCGCTTCAGGATCGCCACCAGCATCGAGCAGCGGGCTGAGGCCTATCTGGCCCGCTACGGGCAGCAGGCCACCCGGGTGGGGGCGGTGCTCTTTGATCGCCAGCGCCAGATCACGGCCCAGGGACCCCAGGGAGAGCTGCTTTGGGAGGCCTTCCAGGCCTGACGCCTAGGCTGGCCCCAGAGACCTGGCGGCTGTAGCCCAGCCGCGCCCCGTCGCCCCAACGAGCCCCTATGTCCGCTGCGCAGCAGAACGCCAACGGTGAGAACGGCCGTTCCCCGGCGATCGTGATTCTGGATTTTGGCTCCCAGTATTCCGAGCTGATTGCCCGCCGGGTGCGGGAGACGGAGGTGTATTCCCTGGTGATGGGCTATGCCACTAGT
>Ga0310334_100357_pt1 | contig 12739 bp, 21 predicted proteins | sample LakMicMIDCLREDC7_FD_195548 | JGI IMG/M metagenome (GOLD analysis project Ga0310334, IMG submission 195548) | Enriched freshwater cyanobacterial communities from Lake Michigan, Michigan, United States - MI23.DCL.RED.C7 (v2) (version 2) | ecosystem: Environmental > Aquatic > Freshwater > Lake...
CCAGGCACCGCCCACACCCCCAGCCGCTGGGCCTGGGCCTGACGCTCCGCTGCCAGGTAGGCCTGCCGGTCGCAGCGCCCAAGGTATTGCCGGTACACAAAGGCCTGGCCGCTCTGGACCATCGCCAAGTTGACGATTCCCTTGCCGATCACCTCGGCCACTGAGCGGCCATAGCGATCCACCACCTGAACCCTCAAGCTCACCTTGGAGCCAAGTGGAGAAGGGCCTTGAGCTGGTTGCGGCTGGCCAACCCATAAGGGCTTTGGGCTGTCTCGGGGGCATCAATGCAGGCCAGCCTCACCTTGATCTTCTGCCCCCTCTCCAGCACGCTGATCGTGTCGCCATCGCCGATCGACAGCACCGTGGCAGCCGTTGCCGCCTGGGCGAACGGGACCAGGACAGCCAGGAACAGGCCCGCCAAGCCGAGCCGGGTTTTCGAGGCCTTCCGCATCACGGGCACCTTGTGGAGCTTCAGGCCAAAGCGGCCTAGACGACAGGCTATTGCCAGCTTGAGCGTTTGTACTACCCTCGCCCCATAGACTTCCGCCCGGGCGAGCTGGTCGCAGTTAGAGCCGGCACCCATTGGCCCGGACTGGTCGGCCGGATCCAGATGATCCATGCCCAGGGCCATCCCATTTGGCTGGCGGTCCTCGATGTCGATACCGGCGATGTCCTGGGGGTGCCCACCACCCATGTGATCGGCAAGCTGGAGTACGCCGATCCAGCCCCCAGGGAGTGGGTGGAACCCGAGGGGCCGATGGAGAGCTTTGGTTTTGATGACTGGCCAGGCGTGGGGGTGGTCTATGCCGATTGACCAGGCCCGGCGGGTGCTGGTGGGGCGGCAGCTCAGCAGCCGCCTTCCACGACCCACCTCAGAGTGTCAAGTCGCTGGCGCGGATCAACGCTCGCTAGTTCAGGGATGGAACAGAAAGGCTGGCCCACCAGCCTTTCCTTGGTGGCTACCATTGGTATCTACCCGCCAACGACCACCCATGGATACGGCGCGCTTGTTCCAGTCCGGCAGGAGCCAGGCCGTGCGCCTGCCCAAGGACTACCGGTTCAACGGCAGTGAGGTCGTCGTCAAGCATTTTGGCAATGGGGTGCTGCTCCTGCCAATGGAGGATCCATGGCAAACCCTCACGGCAGGCCTGGCGGCCTTTGAGCCGGGGTTTGTGATCACACGCGAGCAGCCTGATGAGCAGATTCGAGCCGAAATCAACCCATGATTCTGCTTGATACCAACATCTGCATCTACATCATTAATGCCAAACCTACGGATGTTTTAGAGCGCTTCCGCCAGTATCGAATGGGAGAGGTTGGTTTGTGCAGCGTCGTTGCTGCCGAGCTGGCCTTTGGCGTAGCGAAAAGCGGTTCCCTACGCAATCGTCAAGCCCTGGAGATGTTCTTGGCCCCCCTAACAATCCTGCCGTTTGACCAGCAAGCCAGCTGGGTCTATGGCGATCTACGCGCAGACTTACAAAAGCGAGGTACACCCATTGGCTCCCTCGACACCTTGATCGCAGCCCACGCCCTCAGCCAGCAGGCCACACTTGTCACCAACAATACCCGGGAATTCGCCATAGTCCCAGGACTACGCCTCGAGAATTGGTACCCCACAATCTAACGAGACTTTTACCGCATGCTTCAACCACAACAGCAAGAACCTTAGCGCTTACAGGTGATTATCACCGCAAGTCAGTTTAATCTAAAACATAGTCACAGGCGGCCCGAACCCGACCAGTCATTGCAAGGGGTATGGCATCACGCTCAGCCGCGGCAAGCACAGAGGGTTTGAGATTACGTGTCGTACTAGATCAACCCGGCAATGCAAAGCGTCTTCCAATGCTTGCTTTAAGGTGTTTCGATCAAGCAGTCCTGTATGAGGGGGAAGATCAACAAGTCAATCCACATCACTGTTCAGTCCGGCCTGATTACGGGCTACCGAGCCAAAAATAGCCAAGTTGGTCGCACCGTGTGAATCGGCAATCTCCCTGATCCGCTCAGCATGGGCGAGGAGGTCGTCGAAATGCATGTCAACCCCTGTCCCATGTCACTTTAGGCGAAACCGATGGTTATGGGTTTTCTAGGGCATCCCTCTGTCTAGATGTTGGGGGGCAACGGGTGTCCTCATGCCTTCTAAGCCGCCCCTTCTGGCACTAACGGATTCCAAGTTTGCTAAAGCCTGGTGGAAGCCCCTTGAACGCGCCCATGGCTTCTGGGAACCCCCCGCAATCCTTACCAGGTAATACATCCCGCCGACCAGTCGTGGACGCCGCCACCACCTGCTCGATGACCAGCAAGGGACAGGTCACCATCCCCAAGGCCCTGCGCCAACAACTCGGCCTAGGGCGGGGCAGCCGCGTGTGCTTCCAACTGGTCGGCGACCACATCGAGGTGAGGGCCTTGCGCCCGCAGCAAAGCTTGCCTGCCAGTGGCTTTGGGCTGCTCAAAAGCCAGCGTCCGCCCGTACCGGTCGACCTCGATGCCGCCAGCCTGTTGCAGCCGTGATTGGACTCGACACCAACGTTCTGGCCCGCTATTTCGTCGAGGAAGACTCTGCCGATGCCGCCACTGCAGCCCAACGGCAGGCAGCCCGCCAGTTGATCGAATCAGGCCAAGAATTGTTTCTGCCCAAGACCGACTCTCTGGAGCTTGAATGGATCCTGCGCGGCTATTACGGCTTCCCGGTGGAGTCTGTGCTCTAGGTGTTCGAGCATCTGCTCAGTCACCCCTCCCTCCACATCGAAGACCGACCAGACCTGGAACAGGCCATGGCGGGGCTCCGATCAGGACTCGATTTCGCTGACGCCCTGCATCACGCCAGTTGCCGCGATTGCGAGACCATCGCCTCCTTTGATGACCGTGGTTTTGCTCGGCGCCTCCGCCAGCTCAACCTGCCGCCATCTGTGGTTGTGCCAGTAGCTCACTGAATCCAGCCCCACCAAACGGCAAACCATCCGGCGGCGAGGCTAGATCGCGTCAGGCGGCGCAAGGGCGTTGTGGACGCAGGCCCCGCGGGTCGGGGTTGTCTACACCGACTATTCAATTCAGAAATCTGGTCGTTACCGGGGGCTGCTAGGCAGCCGAGTCCGGCCACCCTATGGACGAGCTTGAAAAACGACTGGTTGACCGACAGAACCAATGGAGATCTTGCGCATTCTCATCGTTTCCAGAAAAAAGGGTTCGCCCCAGCAGTGCGACCTCATCAATTCCTACTGGACCAACCGTGCCAACTTGCATGCTCTTGCTGAGAAATTGAGCGATTCTTTCGTGATAATGCAGGAGTATTTGCTGAAATACGTCACGCCCCCTATTCGTTAAATCCTTCCCCAATGCGGTCATACTGCCAATCATTCGAGCAACAAAGACAAGCGTAATAACCCTCCACCACGGCATAGGCCTCGTCGACTTGAAAAGCCTTGGCCGGTGATGAAAACCCCGAGGCCATCGCCCCGCAGGATTCGATACCTAGCCACGACTGGGCAATCGGCACCCTCATTAGTTGCCGATCTTGCGATCCAGCCACTGGGTGAATACATAGACCCCAACAAACATCGGCAGATAGGCGACCCACATGTTGGGCAGGTCGAGCTCTGAGTTATTGATCAGAGTGAGGCCGCCGTAGCTGACCGCTCCATAGATCAATGCCCGACGCAGGGGTGCGGTGATCTTGTTCAAGAGAAATTGGATTGATGCTGACGCTCAGAGTAGGCCCGGAAGACGTGTGCTGCCCTTTGAGGCACCCGAGGCGATCCTGCCGTGATCAATCCACAAACCGCTTGTAGAGCCAGCGCACAAAGCCACCCAGCACGGGCACGGGCTCAAACGTGGGACCTACGAAATCAAAGTAGTCGCGATGCTCAATGATCTTTCCGTCAGCACCGATGCGCAGGCGAGTGGTGCCGGGATAGACAAACTCAATCCCCTTGATCTTCAGGCCCATGGTCCACTCAACAAAAGCGATCTCGCCGCTCAGAGCCACAGCACCGGGCACAAGCAAGACATCATCGCAGCGGCGCATCAATCCCTCCTGGGCAATGATATAGGCCTCTATACCACGTCTTTCTTGGGTTGGATCCTGAAAATGGACTGACTCGTCGTAGACGGCCCGCCACTGCTCCGCACTAGGCCCTGGCGTTCCGTAGGGCTTGGTGAAGAGGGCCCTGAGCAGCTCCTCACTGAGCGGTGGGGTAAGAACTGTGTTCATTGTGTTTCGGCAGATCGGCTGACAAATGGATCAAAAAGACGGCTAGAAATTCAGGGGGAGTGCTGATCCATCGTTTCGAGACGTTCCCTACTGAAGACAACCTAAAGCACCTCCTCACCCGGCTGGGGAGCCTCGGGATGGACCCTGTAGCGGCTTGGGACAGATTCGCAGGAGGTGCGCCCTTGAGAGCGGCGCAGGTTCTGAGTCAGCAGAGCACTGCACCGCCAGTGGTAGGCGCAAAGCAGATCAAATCGATGACAACCAAGCGGTTATTCATGGTCGAACCCGCTCTTACCCACCCTATTGCGAACAAATGCGAACCATCGTTTCGCCATCTGGAGCTCGCCTTGGCTTTGTGTAAGGAACCGGGGATTCGGCGCTGCTAACGATCAGCCAAGGCCGATCTGGTTGGCGCTAAGGGCCCATAGCTGCCTTGCCAGGGCGTCCGAGCAGGCTTCTGCACTGGGTTGGCCTGCCTCGAAACGCAGCCGACCCGGGCCCACCACCCGGTTGCTCCAATACTGGAAGCCGCTGGATTCCGGCCTGGACTGGGGCGTTAAGCCGGTGGCCAGGCCGGCCAGCAGGGCGCCAGCCCTTTGGGGCGTTTCCGTGATCCGCAGCAGGTCACGGGCAACCAGGGCGAACAATGCCTGGGCCACGGGGTTATGGCTGCGGCTGTAGCGGAAGAAGCCATCCTTGCTGCGCGGGATCACCAGCCCCGGGCTCCAGGCGAGCACCGGCAGGGGCGTGCCCTGCTCCCGCAGCTGCCTGTCCACCTCCCGTGCCATCAGCAGGTTGCAGAGTTTGCTGTCCTTGTAGGCCTTCTCGGCATTGAAGCTGTTGCTGCCATCCAGCATGGGCGCCCCAGGTCCCTGGCGCAGCCCCGCAAGATCACCCAGGCCGGCCGGCCTGCCCACCTTGCCTCCGGCGCTGGTGGGGTCATGCACTTCCGAGGCCGTCACCACCAGCGCCGGAGCGGTGCTCCGTATCAGTAGGGGCAACAGCTGCTGCAGGAGGGCTTGGTGGGCCAGGTGATTCACCGCGATAGTGAGTTCAAATCCCTGGGCCGACCAGCGGGGTTCAGCCCCGCCGCTGTACTGCAGACCGGCGTTGAGCACCAAAGTGTCGATCGGCATCCCTTCCGCTAACAGGGATTTGGCGCAGCTCTCAATGCTGATTAGATCGGCCAAATCGCAGACGGGGGTGGAGACCCGGCTGCCCAGGCGCTGACGTAGGCCCGCGGCGGTGGCGGCATCCCGGCAGGGCAGGGTGAGGCGGTGGCCGTCTTGGAGCAGCAGAGCTGCTGCCTCAAAACCGATGCCAGAGCTGCCGCCGGTGAGCAGGATGTGCCGCATACCGGAAGGAAGCGCGCTCATCGCCGGCAGGCCCGCACCAGCAAGCCATCCTTTGGCGAAGGGCTGGGAATGATCCTGAGCGTCAGATCTTGATCCGGCTCGAGCGCCAACGTCAATTGCTTGAGCAGCCCCACCGCCAGCAGACGGATCTCCAGCTCGGCCAACGCCTTGCCCAGGCACACGCGTTCACCTCCTCCAAAGGGCAGCAGGGTGGCGTTGGTGCCGCCGGCCAGATGGCGCTGCGGCCGGAACACCTCCAGATCCTCATTCCCCCTTCCATAGCGATGGCTTGCGGTGATGCTGACCTGCACCACCTGATCCGCGGGAACCAGCACATCCGCCAGCACAATCGGCTCGCGAGTGCGGCGGAAGAAGCCCCCTACCGGCGGGGCCAGCCGCATTACTTCCTTCACCACTGCATCCAGGCGCGGGGCACGGCTGCTGTCGTAGGCCGTCAAGGCCTCCCCCGGTTCGGGAGGCCAGGGCAAGCCGTCCAGCTCCTGCTGCAGCCAGGCCAGCTCGGCTGGATGTTGCAACAGGCTCAACAGCAAACAACTCAGCGACGACGCGGTGGTTTCGTAGCCGGCGAACAGCAGCAGCAGCAGCTGCTCGGTCACATCAGCGTCGCTTAATGGCAGGCCCGCCTCATCCAGGCCACCAGCCAGCAGATCGAGCCCACCAGCCGCGAGGGGCACTCCGGTGGCAGCAGCGCTCTGCGCCTTCTCGAGCACGGCGCCTAGGCCGCGCAGCAGGCGTTGGCGGGCCTGAAGGGCTCGGGCGTAGGGGCTGCCGGGTAGGGCAAACGGCAAGGAGAACAGGCCCTGGCACCAGGTTTCGAAATCAACGAACAAAACCTCGCGATCCACGGAATCGAGCCCAAGCACCGTGCTGGCAATCACGCTGAAGGCAAAGCGCCTCAGCTTGGGCACCAGGGCCAGCGGCGATGGATCAGCCAGCAGCTCCTCGTTGAGTGCATCGACCAGCGCCACGATCGCCGGGCTATAGCGCTTCAGGGCAGAAGCAGCGAACAGCTGGCCCACCACCCGTCGACGGGCTTTGTGGTCGGCACCGTTGCGGTTCGCCAGGGACAGGGGCCCCAGCAGCTTGCGCACACTGTCTGGCCACCAGCCCTCAACGGCATCGCCCTGGGCGAATAGGTCATGGATGGCCTGCTCCCCCCGGATGAACACGGTGCGTTGCCCCAACAGGGTGGTGCCATACACATCGCCGTAGCTCTCGAAGCGAGAACGCGCAAAATCGGGATCCCGCAGAAAGGAGAGGGTTTCAAGAACTCCGCTCACAGCAGGCGTGATCGGCAGGGGCCTAGGGGTGGCGGGATCGGGAGGCAACCAACCATCTCTTGGAGGACTACCAGGCTGCCGGATCGCCGCCGGCACCGCGTCCCGTTGGATCGTCTATGGCCGCCGCAATGCCCGTGTCCAGCACCGAGTCCGCCTCACATAAGCTGTGGGTGCTGCCCATACGCCGGTCGAACCCAAACCGAAAACAGCCCCTAGGTTCTGGGTCGAAAGCGACTGCGGGGCTGGCAGTTCTCTCACCCGCAGGGACTCTGCCAAGCGAACTGCAGTCACGGGGTTGCATAACAACCACCAGCATGGGTTGATCGATGAGCCCGCCATGCTGCTGAACCCCTTTTGCCCGCTCACCACGGCGAAGGTTCTGGCCCTCAAGGCCACCATCCTCGTGCTGTTGACGCTGCTAATCAAAGCCCGGGTTCAGATCGTGGCAGGGTCAGCCCTGGGCATTGCTCTGCTGCTGGTCCAGACCCTGGTGGTTCTGGCCGTCAGCGGTGGCTTAGTGCTGGCGGCTGGCGGTACGGCGATTGTCACCAGCCAGCAACGCAAGGGCGTTGTGGCGTAAGCGCGAACCATGGCGGTTGAAGTCGCCCTGGCGATTTTGCACTTGGAGGACCGCTGGTTGATGCAGCCTCGCGATGGGACTCTCGCGATCGTGGCCCCCGTTTCTGAGGCGCTTAGGGAAGCCTCTCAACCCGGGCAAGGTACCCGAGCAGGCTTCGCGTCGCCACCGCTGCAAGGCCCGCCTGTGCTGGGCTGAACTCCTAGTGCACCTGCAGCGACGCTGGCCTGGGTGCGTTCGTTCGGTCGAAACGGCCTGATCGATTTCAGGTCAGAAGCTCTTGGGTTGTTGGACGGAACTGACGCTGCTTTCATCTCGGCGGCCAGGTGTCAAGTAGGAGGTCGGGTGGCTCCTTGCATCGAAATCGCTGAGAGTGTGCTCTGAGTATCCATGGCAGCCAAGCTGTGCGGCTACGATTGATTAGGATTAAATACTTCAAAACTCTTCTTATCCCCAATGTTAGTTCTCAATCGCACGCTGCGCGCAGGCGTCGCTGCCCTGTCCCTGAGCCTGTTGGCTTCCACAAGCGCTCTGGCAGGCGGCACCAAAATGCCCTCTAAGGACATCGTCGATACGGCTGTTTCTGCGGGCAGCTTTAAGACGCTCACGACTGCCCTCGAGGCGGCCGGGCTCGTCGCAACTCTTAAGGGTAAAGGGCCCTTCACCGTTTTTGCTCCCACCGATGAGGCCTTTGCGAAGCTGCCGGATGGCACTCTTAAATCGCTGCTCAAGCCGGAGAACAAACAGACACTAACGGCGATTCTTACTTATCATGTGGTTGCTGGGAATGTGAAGGCCGCCGATGTCATCAAGCTGTCGAGCGCTAAAACTTTGAATGGCCAGTCGATCACGATCAAGGTCGTTGGAGGCAAGGTCTTCATCAACGGCGCTACCGTCGTCAAGGCCGATATCGCAGCGTCCAACGGCACGATTCACGTGATCGATACCGTACTGATGCCGAAGTGATCTGCTGTTAGTCAAATTGAAAGGGTGCCGCGCCCGGCCGTGGCACCCCGGCCACCAGCTTCCTCTGACCCCCATGGCAGCACCAGCAAGCGGTTATTCCCAGGGTTCAGTGGCTAGGCCTCAGTGGCTAGGCCTCAGCACTGAACGGATCCAGGCGCATCAGCAACGCCGCCTCCACGGTGAGGCCCGGACCGAAGCCCAAAGCCAGGCATGGCCCCGATCCGGCCCTGGTGCGAATTCGCTCCAGGATGAACAGAATCGTTGCTGACGACATGTTGCCGAACTGGCTCAACACCTCGGTGGACAGATCGATCTGAGCTGCTTGCAAAGCGGCGCTCTCAAGCACCGCCCGCAGGATGCGGGGGCCGCCGGGGTGGACGGCCCAGGTTTCCACCTCGGGCAACGCCAAGCCCTGGCCAGCCAGCCAGTGATCCAGCCATGGACGCAGGTGGGCGGCGATGCGGCTTGGGACCTGGGACGAAAGGACCATCGAAAAACCATGATCTTCAATGGTCCAGCCCATCAGCTCTTCGGTGCCAGGGAGCACCGTCGATGCTGAGGCGACGAGCTGCAGACCACTTCTTTTGTCCGTGTTGCCACCACTGTCCTCACGAGCCACTGGGCTACCCATAGCAACCACAGCACCAGCACCATCGGCAAAGAGGGCATTGGCCACGATGTGGTCGGGATTCCAGCCCTCCTGCAGGTGCAGGCTGCACAGTTCCACCGCACAGAGCAACACGCAGGCCCTGGGATCGGCCTCCACAAAAGCCCGCGCCACCCGCAAGCCGTTGAAAGCTCCATGGCAGCCCATGAAGCCCACGTGGGTGCGGGCCACATCCACCGATAGGGGCAGGCTGGCGATCAGGGCCAGGTCGAATCCCGGCGCGCCGAAGCCCGTGCACGACACGGTGATCAGATGGGTGATCGCGCTGGCCTCGATGCCGGCATCATCGAGGGCCCGGCGGGACGCGCGTTGGGCCAAATCCAAAGCCGCCGGCTGATAGCGCCGCATGCGCTCAGCCGTGGTGGGGTTGGCGGATACCGAAGGGGGAATGCAGTGGCGGTGCATCACCCCCGAGCGTTGATAAATCCGCTCCAGCAGGCGCTGTTGGCGGGGGCTGGCAGTGGCCATCTGGGGTGCAAGGGCCAAGGCTTCGTCCTGGCTAAGCCGCCCCTGGGGCACCGCGGTGCCAAGACCAATCACGGACAAGGGCATGGTCAATCAGTCCGTCCAGCAGGGCAAGGTGGGCCGCTGCACAAGCCCAATCATCGAACTGGTGATCGAGGGGAAGGTTGCAGCCAACCTGGACAGTCCCCAGGTGGCCCGAGGGTTCCGCAAAATCAAAGCGAGCGCTCGGCAGAAACCCTGGCGCTGGCTCACCCAGCGGTGGTGACGGCGCCGCCAATCCGCCTCGATGGCGCCATCCCAATTCTCCAGTCCGCGCAACACCAAGGGCAAGGCCGCCAAGGCGGAGGTCAAGGCCCAGCCCATGCCTTCCCCGGTAAAGGGCTCCACGTAGCCGGCGGCGTCACCCAGCAGCAGCAGCCGGTGGCCCGCTAATGGGCTGGTGCGGCGGCTCAGGGCTGCGGTGAGTTGCCAGGCCGCCCCTTCCAGGCCGGACGGGGCTGCAAAACCCGCTTCCGTAAGGATCGCCTGGCAGGCACCGGCCGCACCGCCGCTGGAACGCAACATGGGCGGATCGAATGCACAGGCCACATTGATCTGGCCCCCTTCCATCCGAACTAATCCCGCATAGCCGCCCCGGCCCACGGCCATCTGCAGAACTCCTGGCGGAGGCCCGGCAGCGTCACCCGGCAGTACACAACCGGCTCCAACCCGACTAAGCGGATCAATGCTGCTGGTGATCTGCGCCTCGCTATCCAGGCAGCGGTGAGTGAGGCCCGCCGCGATTAACACCACCTTGGCGCTGACCATCCGCCGGGCGGAACCGTTTTGCAGCACCACCTCCCGATAGGAAGCCAGACCAGCGGTGGCAGCGCCGGGTGCGGCCTGGGCGCCCAGGACGGCCCGGGTGCCCGTCAGGACCGTGACCCCTGCAGCCTCAGCCGCTTCCACCAGCGCCTGATCCAAGCGGGCCCTTGACAGAACCTGGCCAGAGCCCATGGCGATCGGGCTCACCAAACCAGCCACCCCAAGCTCCAGCGACCCCAGGGCCAGGCCACCCTGGCCCGACACCAGCCCAGCAAGGCCAGCGGCCTCAAGGGCTGCCAGGGCTTGGGGGCTGAGGCAGGCCCCACAGACTTTCCAGCGCGGGAAGACCCGCTGCTCTACCAACAACACCCGCACGCCGCGACGGGCGAGGCCATGGGCCGCCAAGGCGCCGGCCAGTCCAGCGCCGACCACAACCACATCCCAGTCGGACGCGATCGTCCCTGGCAGTGCCAGGGGCATGGACTCAGGGGCTGGGGGCATCTCGGCTCCAGGAGAGCAGGAAACGCTCGGGCCAGAAACGGCTGATCTGCGCGCCCGCTAGGCCAGCGGCGGCGGCCAGATCGGCCACTTCATCGAGCTGAAAGGCACCCCCCACCGAAAGGGGTCCATCGATGTGCACGATCGGAGAGCGGCTTAGCAACCGGGTGCCGATCCAGGTGAGCACCAGATCGAGGTGGCTGCGGATCAGATCGTGAACCAACAGCTGATCGAGGGTGGCGGCGGCCATGGAGCGCAGGAGGGTTTCGGCATCGGACTCTTTGAGGTGATGCAAAAACAGGGACGAGGTGATCAGGTGATAGCCGCCGGGAAGGGGTGCAGCGATGGCATCGGCCTGAAAGAAATGGGCCTCGATGCCCTCCACCTGGGCCGCTGCGCTGGCGAGGGCGACGGCTTCCTCGCTGAGGTCACAACCGTGCACCTCGAGATCAATACCCTCCCGGCGGCCCAGGCGACTGATGGCCCGCACCGTGTCGCCCCCACCGCAGGCCACATCCAGGATGCGCAACCGCAGTGAAGGGTCAAGGCCTGCCAGGCGACGGATGGCGGGGGAAAAGCAGCTGGCACTGCGGGTCAAGGCGTTGATCCGTGCGAGGCCAAGCAGGGCCGCCTGGTGCTCCTGAGGATCAAGGCCAGGCTGATCCATCACCTCGGGCCTCAGCTGCCGCTGGGCCAGCTGGCTCCACAAAACGGGTATGGGCACCGCTAGCGCTGCCTGGAGAGTTGAGGAAGACGGCTGCAAACAGCTCCCTTGGGTGTTTCGGTGATGCACCAACCCTAGGAACACCTGCCCCTGGCGATTTCTAGGCTGGGGCCATGGCCAATCCCGCACTCACTCTCCTTTTTGATGGAGCCTGCCCCCTGTGCCGCAGGGAGGTCGAAGCCCTGCGCAGCCGGGATCAGGGCAACGGCCTAATTTGTTTTGTCGACATCGATGCACCGGACTACGACCCCGCCGCCCATGGGGGGATCAGCTACCGCGAGGCCATGGGCCGCATCCATGCCATTGGAGCTGATGGCCGCGTCATCGTCGACGTGGCGGCCTTCCGGGAGGCCTACAGGCTGGTTGGTCTCGGTTGGCTGTATGCCCCCACCACCTGGCCGTTGCTCAAGCCAGTCGTTGATGGGATCTACGGCCATTGGGCGACTTGGCGCCTAAAGATCACGGGTCGAGCTGATCTCGAGACCCTTTGTGCGCAACGGGAGGGCCGATGAAAGGACCCTCACCGGAGGTGCACGGCGATCATCCGTCCTCATGCAAGGAAGCCCTGAGCAAGGTAAAGCCAAGCCATAAAAAAGCCCCCTCTTGGTAGAGGGGGCTTTGGTTCAGCTCAGGCCCTAGGGCCAAGAGGTGATGGGATCAACCAATCGCAGGTGCGGTCAGAGCCACGGGGGTGGACTGGGCAGCAGCCAGGTCGAGGGGGAAGTTGTGAGCGTTGCGCTCGTGCATCACTTCCATGCCCAGACCAGCGCGGTTCAGCACATCGGCCCAGGTGTTCAGCACGCGGCCCTGGGAATCCAGGATCGACTGGTTGAAGTTGAAGCCGTTGAGGTTGAAGGCCATGGTGGACACGCCGAGGGCGGTGAACCAGATGCCGACAACGGGCCAGGCTGCCAGGAAGAAGTGCAGGCTGCGGCTGTTGTTGAAGGAGGCGTATTGGAAGATCAGGCGACCGAAGTAACCGTGGGCAGCCACGATGTTGTAGGTCTCTTCCTCTTGGCCGAACTTGTAGCCGTAGTTCTGGGACTCGGACTCGGTGGTTTCACGAACCAGCGAAGAGGTCACCAGGGAGCCGTGCATGGCGGAGAACAGGCTGCCACCGAAGACGCCAGCCACACCCAGCATGTGGAAGGGGTGCATCAGGATGTTGTGCTCAG
>Ga0310334_100359_pt1 | contig 12675 bp, 1 predicted proteins | sample LakMicMIDCLREDC7_FD_195548 | JGI IMG/M metagenome (GOLD analysis project Ga0310334, IMG submission 195548) | Enriched freshwater cyanobacterial communities from Lake Michigan, Michigan, United States - MI23.DCL.RED.C7 (v2) (version 2) | ecosystem: Environmental > Aquatic > Freshwater > Lake...
GGCCGTTGGCATAGGTGAGGTCGGTGGAGGCCGCCACATCGGCGCCGGTGATCGATGCCAGACGCTCGATCAGTTGTTTGCCTTTAGCCCCTTCCGCCAAGTTGCAGCCATAGAGCAGGAGATCGCCGCCCGGGGTTAGGGCATCGCCGATCGCCTCAAAGGCACCGCGGTAGCGCCAAAGAGTTCGTGTGGATACATTATTTTTGCCAACCCGGAAGCTGTCGTCGGCGCCATGGCTAAAGATTTGAATCTCGTCGTAATGGCGCCCCTGCTGCTGGAGCGTGCGGGCCAGGTCGTTCAATCCCTCGCGGTTGGGGTCGAGTACGAGCACGGTTTCGCCTTGGCGCCTGAGCTCCTCGGCCAGGGCCCGTAGCTGGTCGTCCTCCAGGCTCACCACGCTGAGACGCAGGGGGCTGGCCTTGTCCAGGCTGGTACTCAGCAGGTCGCCGGGATCCGCTAGGGAGCCCAGGGGCAGAAGGGGATCCTCGAGTCGGTCCCAGCTCAAGCCGAAGAGGGGTTCCGGTGTGCCAAGGGGGCTAGCGGCTAGGTCGCGCTGGCTAAAACCCGAGTTGGCAGAGAGGAAACCTTCCACTTTGGATACAGCATTAATGATGCAAACCTAACCTCCTCAAGCTGCTGCATGCAGCCCTATCCAGCTGTTTTTGGTTCATGGGAGGGTCTTGCCATGACGCGCTCGAATGCCCTACGACCTTGAGATCCCAGGCTGGCACTGGCTTTGTTTGTGTCACCAATCCAGGATCAAGCAAGCAAGCCCTGTTTTCACAGGGGCAGACCCCCAAAAGGGGACATTCCCCTTGGTTGAAATATTTCTTATTGCAATCTCCCCGGCGTTGCGTTGGCGTCCCGGTTGGGCTGCTCGGGGCGGCCCAGCGTTTTCGAGCGGGCCGGGCCAATCCGGTGGCCAAGCCCTGGGTCCGGGCCCATGCCCCAACCCGCAACCCATGGGGATGGACCGCTCCAGCCCTGCAAATGACTTGGCCATCTCGGGCGCTAGCCGCCCCCGGTTGTCATGCCTCCATGCAGGGCCCGGCAGGCCGATCCAGGCGATGGGGACCTGGATGCTGCGGTTCGCCGGTGCGGGTGGGGGCCGGTACTCCCATTTTTGCTTCGTTGGGTCCCCCCTGAAGATCCGCTGGAAGACCTCCTTTTGGGTTCCTCCTCCTTCTCTCTTGCGTTCATCTGGGCCGCAGGTTGCATGGCTGTTGTGTCGCCATCCCTCGTCCGCACTCCCATTGGACCCCGTCCCCCTTCGGCCTGCCCCATGGGCGAGGCTTCAGTGCCGCAAATTTGCTGATACAGTCAGATTTATCATTTTTTTGACACTCTGGTGCCCCCCTAGGGGCCCAGGCCATGCCTATGGCCCTGGAAGGCGTATCCGATTATTCAGGTGGTCTTGCCAGCCACTCCCCCGGCTCAGACAGGGATCTGCTGGACCTTTGGGAGCGCTCGCAGCGCTCCCCAGGGGCTGTCAGGGAACCTGATTTTAGCGGCAGGGAGCGCTCCTTTACCGATCAGGACGGCGTCGGCAGCTCAACGGGCTTGCCGCACGATCGAGCCTCTAATCAGGAGTCCAGCGTTGGGGCGTTGCGACCAAGCCCTGGAGCGGACACGCTCGGCGATGGCCGTTCTGCGTTAGATCCCGGACAACGATTGGATCGCGAGTTGGCCAGCCTTAGTGGCCAACTTCCGGGGCTTAGTTTAGATCCAGACGTTACCCATCCCTGGACGCAGCTGGCATCCTGGTCTCCGCTGCTGGGCGGCCCCAGCGCCGAGGCCCTTGATGCCTGCACGGGCCTAGCCCACGGCCTTGGGAGCGATGCCAACGGCACCCTGGTGGCTAACAATTTGTCGCCCTTGCTGGCTGGATCCTTTGCTGCGGATCCCGTGCTGGTGCATCGGCAAGGAGATTCAAGTTTCCCATCCCAGGCGCTTCCAGGGTTTGACCCCGAGGTTGACCAAGGCCCCGCTGCTTTTCATGCCCCTGCTGATGTTCTTGAGGCCCCTTCCCCTTTCGCGCAGGCTCCCGCTTCCCCCCTAGCTGCTGGGTTGGAACGGTTGGACGGGGCTACGAATGAGCTTTGGTCCACTGCGGAGCAAGGGGTTCAGGATCGCTTGGGGTCCCTGGCTGTCAATCCGCATGTCCAGTCGCAGCTTCTGGAGACCGTTCCCTATGCCGGACAGCCCATTGATGTTTCCCCCGGCCTCAAATTTGATGCCAGTGACGGGCTGCTCGATGCCAGCCAATTGATGCAGGCCAGCACAGGCCGCCTGCTCGCCGCTGGCCCTCAACAAATCTGGGAAGAAGCCCTGGCAAGCGCTAACCAAACCCTTACTAGAGTCGCCAACCAAGCCAATTTCAACGCCCTCATCCAAGGGTCCTTCGGCACCGCTGGCACTGATATAGCCCTTTTTGATCAGCGTGTTGCCGCGCTGCAAGTCCAGCTGGCTGGTGACGGCCTCGGCCTCACGGTGGAATTGCGTAGCAACAGCGAGCTGAACGGAGCCGCCGGTGCCTATGCCGCCATGGGCCACACCGGCACTGAACGCATTTATCTCAATGCCGATTGGATCACCAATGGTGCGAGCGCCGTCCAGATCCGCCAGGTGTTGCTGGAAGAAGCAGGCCATGCCATCGACCATCGCCTCAATGGAACGCTCGATTCAGAAGGTGATGAGGGCGCACTGTTTGCCAAACGCCTCATAGGCGAGGAACTCACCACTGACGAGAGAGCTGCGATAAGTGCAGATAACGATTCGGCCCTCCTCACCATTGACGGGGTGCAGGTGTTGGTGGAGGAGGCAAATAGTGCCAACGGCGCAAGCACTACTCTTGCAAGCATTCTAGAAGACACAACAAATTCTACCGGGAATACGATCCAAAATTTATTTGGCAGCCTGTTCCAAAGCACACCACAGACCATACGAGACGAGACCTTCGACACCAACCCTGGCACATGGACAAATAGTCGTATAGACACGACAAGCGCCTGGGGCAACTTTCTTGGAAGATACTGGTATGGAACAACCTCGGGAACAAATAACAACCTTACGAGTACAGTACTCCAGCTATCGGGCCAACCATCGACCATAAGCTTTGACTTTCTGCGAATCGATAGCTGGGACCCCCCTGCCGAAAGCTTTCAGGTCCTAGCAAATGGCCTCACAATAATCAACGAGCCCTTCTCAGCAAACATAAGAGAAACTGCAACCAGGTCTGGCAGCACAGGGGCCTACACATGGACTATGGTGCCAGGAGTATACGGAAATTCAGCCGTATTCAGCAAGTGGTCCGATCAAAAATTTAACGTAACCATACAAGTTGCAAGTGGGGTCAGCGCACTAGAGCTCAGTCTTACTTCCAGTCTGAACGATTTAAAAATAGATGACGAATCCTGGGGCATTGACAATTTCAAGGTCACCACAAATGAGAACCATGCATTAAGCGGAATTGTCTTAACCAGCAACGCCGCCACCTCTGCGCAGGGGGCCTGGCAATGGCTGGAAGGTTCCACATGGACGGATATCACCACCACCTTGACGGACTCGGCTGGCTTCTTCCTCAATGCTGCCACTTCCCTTCGTTTCCTACCTGCTGCCAACTTCAATGGCACTCCAGGTTCACTCACCGTTCGGCTCGCTGATAGCAGCATCACGGCTCCGAGTAATGGCAGCACCGTCAACGTCTCCTCCAATGGCGGCACTACGGCCTATTCCGCCGCCACCGTTTCCCTCGGTACATCAATCACCGCCGTCAACGACCAGCCGTCACCCATCACCGTCGGCGCCATCACCACGGTTAACGAGGATTCCGCCAACGCCACAGCTGTCTCCCTTTGGAGCTCGGCCCCGGTTTATGGCACCGGCGGAGGTAACGATGAAAGTTCCCAGACCCTCAGCTACACAATCACCGCGATCCCATCCTTCATTACGCTCTTTTTGAGCAATGGCTCCACTGCCGTCACCGCTAACACCACGCTTAGCGCGGCTGATTTCGCTGCTCTGAAATATAAAACCTTAGCTAACGCCAATGGCACCGCTACCATCAGCTTTGATGTGATCGACAGCGGCTCTGGTACTGACCCTAACGTTAACACCCTCGCCAGCCAGAGCGTCTCCTTTACCGTCAATGCTGCCAATGACGCTCCCCTGGCTACCGGCTCCGCAACTCTCCTATCTGTTAACGAAGACTCCGCTTCTCCGGCTGGTTCTACCGTTGCTTCTCTCTTCTCCGCTAATTTCTCAGATTCTACGGACGCCATCTCCGGTGGTTCTTCTGCAAATTCACTTGCAGGCATTGCGATTTCCTCCTATACGGTAGACGCCCTAAAGGGATACTGGCAGTATTCCGCCAACGGCTCTACTTGGACAAATCTACTGTCTTCAACAAACTTCGCAGCGGTTACATTAAAGGCCACTGATTATCTGCGGTTTGTTCCGGCTGCAAATTACCATGGAGCGGCCACTCTGTTGTCTGCATATCTGATTGAGACAGGTGGATCTGCCGTCATCACAGGTCCCACGGTCAATCTGTCGGGTGAAGGGTCCCAGCTCATATTGGGAGCCACGAATGTGATTGGTTGGAGCTCGATCTACAGCGGCAGTTTTGCGGCAGATAATATTGTTGATGAGCAGACCGGTTCTGTTGTTGCAGACGTCTTTGGTAACAATTATTGGCTTGGATTAGACGGAGCCGGAAGCGGATCGATCCTAATCGACCTTGGGGTGGCCACCCCTCTCAGTAGAATCGAGCTGTTTAATGCCACTAACACTGGCTACAACGACCGTGCAACGGCCCAGTTTCACATTGAGGTGAGCAATGCTATTACTGGAACTAGCGCGACAAATTACCAGCTCTCCAATGGATTGACAGTCGCCAACGGAACCTTGGCATATGCGACTGTTGGCGTTGCGCCAAGCCCCCAATCGTTTGCATTATCTTCAGGCGCTACGGCCTATCGCTACGTGAAGTTCATTGCTGATACTTCTAAAAACAACAACCCGGCACTTCATGAATTACGTCTTTACCCTGTCAGTGCAACGGCCGTAGGCAACGCAACTAGCTATTCGGCAGCTACTGTTGCCCTTGCCACAGCGATTACCCCCGTCAATGACGCACCATCAATCGCAAGTGGTTACACCTACAATTTTACCACTATTAATGAAAACACTAACTCCTCAGCCACTCTCGTATCCACAATTCTGACAGCCGCAAGCCTGGCCGATGCCGATTCCAGTGCCCTGAGCGGCCTAGCGATCACGTCCAGCACAGGCAATGGCACTTGGCAGTACTCAACCGATGGCACCACCTGGCGGGCCTTTGGGTCCGTGTCTGCCTCCAATGCTCTCCTGCTCACTTCGACGAGCCAGGTCCGCTATCTCCCAGACGGCAATAATGGTGAGACAGCTTCCTTGGCCTATCTGGCCTGGGATCAAACGACCGGTTCTGCTTCCACAAACACCACCGCCAATTACGCCACCACAGCAGTCGCTGGCGGAAGTTCCCCATTCTCAACCAATACAAGCTCTGCCCAAATCATCGTTTCTGCCGTTAACGATGCACCCATTTTAGATAGCGCCCAATCGCCTGTTCTCGCCACAATCACCGAGGATACCCCCGCGCCTGCGAATGCATCCACGGTCAACAGCACGCTTATTTCTGACCTGGTTGTTGGTATCAGCGATGTTGACACCAGTGCCCTGAAGGGAATCGCCATCACCGCTGTCAACAGTGCCAATGGCAACCTCTACTATTCCACCACCGGTGGCTCGACTTGGGCACTTGTCGGATCTGTCAGTAGTTCGGCATCCCTGCTGCTTGCCTCGGACTCCAATACACGGCTCTATTTCCAACCCACAACGAACTACAACGGTACCATTGCGGATGTTCTCACTTTCCTTGCCTGGGATCAATCCTCTGGAACCAATGGCAGCAAAGTTAGTACCACTTCTACTGGCGCTTCTACAGCGTTTTCATCCGCCACCGACACTGTCGCTTTAACTGTGAGCGCTAGTAATGATGCTCCCACCATCACCGTTGGCACCGGTAATTCCAGGACTGCATCCCTAACGGAAACCAACGCTGCCCTCTCCACCTCTGGCACCCTCACCGTGTCCGACATCGATGGCATCGACATCGTCACGACTGCCAAAAGTCTCTCCGTTTCAGGCACCTCTAGTCGAATTGATCCCGCTGCTCCCTCCGAGACCAGCCTGCTGGGCATGCTGTCCCTCTCCCCAACTCCAATTCTTGAGGCGGGCCAGCAAACGAACACACTCAACTGGTCTTTCAACTCAGGTTCAGACAGCTTTGATTACTTACGCAAAGGGGAAACCCTCGTCCTCACCTATACAATCACCGCTACCGATAACGGTTCGCCGCTCCTAACGGGTAGTAATACTGTCGCCATCACGATTACTGGTACCAACGATACGCCGGTGATCACGAATGCACCCGATACTGCTTCCCTGACGGAAACCCATACAACCCTCTCAACTACAGGTTCGATCACCGTCTCCGACGTTGACACCACCGACACCGTGACCGCCACCGTCTCCACCGTTGCGCTCTCTGGAACCTTTACCTCCTCTGGCAGCACCTTACCCGCCAGCCTCAGCGCAGGCAGCAACCAGGCATTGCGGACCATGCTCGTCCTCAGTAACCCGCTAGCGGGCACGGCCATGGCAGCCAACTCTGCAAGCAGTGGCACCAGCTTTGACTGGACCTTCACGTCGGGCAGCTCCGGCGACTCTGCCTTCGACTTCCTTCGCGATGGCGAAACCCTGGTGCTGACCTATACCCTTACGCTGACTGACAACAGCGGTGCATCAGGCTCTGATCAGGCCGCAGCTTCCACAACCACCGTTACCGTTACGATTGCCGGCACCAACGACACGCCGGTGCTCACAAATGCACCGGATATCGCGTCCCTCGTTGAAACCAATACAACGCTCACATCCTCCGGGTCAATGACAGTGACCGACCGAGATCTCACCGATACGGTTGTCACAACCGTTGAGTCCGTTGCCATCACCGGAGGCAGCTTCAACGCAGCCCAGGTGCCCCTCAGTAATGCAGCGCTTAAAGAGATGCTGAAGGTGTCAACGAATGTTCCCACATCGAGTCTCTCCCTTGCCGTTGGAGGCTATCTTGAGTCTGATGTATCCTTATCCGATGCCACTGCTTTTGCCATCAGTTTTTGGATGAAGCCTGAGGGCCCGTCTTGGATGGACCTTGTGGGTCAGAACGATCAATTCGAGATTGGCCTTAACACCGATCGCACGATTTCCTTGTGGAACATCAAGGCCAACGTTACCTTTAACACTGCGCCGTTTATTGCCTATGGCTCCTGGTCACATGTTGTGATTACTGGTAGCTCGACTGAGGGGCGAATTAGTGTCTATGTCGACGGAAAGCTTGCCGATTCAAAGACCCACACCCCTTCGGCCACATACCAGCAGTCATTCTCCGTGGATAAATTCCGCGCAGGTGGCAAAGTGTGGGATTCACGCCATGCGCCTAGTTACCAGGGCGAGCTCGACGATATTAGTATTTGGTCGACACGGTTAAGCGCAGCTGAAGCCGCTGCTCTTTATGTTTCCCCTCCAACCGGTTCTGAGACCGGTCTGCTTGGATTCTGGTCGTTTGCCGATGGCACCGGAAGTAGTGCCCAGAACCTCACCTCGGCAGGCGCTCCCTTTCTGCTCAAGGGATCTCCTACGCCGTTATGGACTACCGGCACCAGGGTCCTCAATCTTGATGCCAATTCTGGAGCTGGCTCGGATTTCAATTGGACCTTCGCATCCGGTTCAGCAGGTGATTCCGCATTTAACTTCCTCGCTGCCGGTGAAACACTTGAGCTTTCGTATACCGTCAAAGCCATAGATAATGCCCCTATACGAGTCGGCCAACAAGCTAATAGCACATCTTCGACTGTCACGATCACTGTCACTGGCTCCAATGATTCACCTGTCTTGGATGCCAGTCCCGTTCTGAGCCTGAGCCAAACGGAAGATGCACCAGCTCCATCGGGGGCGGTGGGAAGCTTGGTTTCCAGCCTGCTTGCCAAAGCAGGAACACTTCCGGCGAATCACAGCGATACCGATTCCGGTAATCCCGTCGGCATCGCCCTCACCGCCTTCGACAGTGCCACTGGTGGGGCGGGTGATTGGTACTACTCCATCGATTCCGGTTCCAATTGGACCCTGATAACAACGTCCCCCACGGAGAGTTCGGCCCTTCTTCTCCGAGCGACCGACCGCCTGTATTTCAAGCCTGCTGCCCACTGGAATGGTGCGATCAGCCAGGCGATCACGTTCCGTGCCTGGGATCAATCAAGCGGCAGCGCCGGAGCCACATTCAATGTCTTGACCAGCGGCACCGGAGGCAGTACCGCTTTCTCCACCGCAATCGACACGATTGCCCTCACAGTTACTGCCGTGAATGACGCACCGGTCGCTAGCGGCTCGGCAACCCTTGCGGCTGTTCCAGAAGATAGTTCCAGCCCTTCCGGTAGTACCGTCGCCACCCTGTTCGCTGCCAATTTCTCAGATTCCTTCGATGGGGTGAGCGGCGGCTCACTGGGTCACATCCTGGCCGGTGTTGTTGTAACGGCCAATTCAGCAACCGTTGGGCAAGGTGCATGGCAATGGCTGAATGCCTCCACGTGGACCCCTATCTCAACATCACTGGGGGATGCCAATGGTTTGTTCTTGAATGACGTGACCAGCCTCCGCTTCGTCCCTGCTGCCAACTTCAATGGCACTCCAGGCTCGCTGACCGTTCGGCTCGCCGACAGCAGCATCACGGCTCCGAGCAATGGCAGCACCGTTAATGTCTTCTCCAATGGCGGCCCTACGGCCTATTCCGCCGCCACCGTCTCCCTCGGTACATCAATCACCGCCGTCAACGACCAGCCGTCACCCATCACCGTTGGCGCCATCACCACGGTTAACGAGGATTCCGCCAACTCCACAGCCGTCCCCCTTTGGAGCACACCTCCCGCCTATGGCACCGGTGGCGGTAGCGATGAAAGTTCCCAAATCCTCAGCTACACAATTACCGCGATCCCATCATTCATTACGCTCTTTATGAGCAATGGCTCCACTTCCGTCACCGCTAACACCACCCTCAGCGCAGCGGATTTTGCTGCTCTGCAATATAAAACCGTGGCTAATGCCAACGGCACCGCTACCATCACTTTTGATGTGATCGACAGCGGCTTTGGCACCGACTTTAACGTTAATACCCTCGCCAGCCAAAGCGTCTCCTTCACCGTCAATGCCGTGAACGACGCGCCGGTACTCACCACCGCTGGCGCCATAACCACGGTCAATGAGGATTTCACCAATTCCACAGCCCTATCCCTTTGGAGCACAGCCCCGGCCTATGGCACCGGCGGCGGCAGCGATGAAGGCTCGCAAACACTCAGTTACAAAATTACGACTATTCCATCTTTTATCTCACTCTTGAAGACCGATGGCACCACTGCTGTTACTGCTAACACCACCATCACCGCAGCTGAGTTTGCAGGGCTGAAATACAAGACCATTGCTAATGCCAACGGCACCGGCACCATTGGTTTTGATGTGATCGACAACGGCGCTGGCACTGCTTCAAACGTCAATACCCTCTCAAGCCAAAGCGTTCCCTTCAGTGTTAACGCCGTTAATGATGCACCTGCAATTGTTGGACTAGCTGGAGGCACAGGTCAAGGCTCTTCATTGCTCTATGAAATAACTAATCCAACCCGGTCTTCAGGCAGCATTATTTATAATCTAGACAATTCCGCTTCATTGTCAAGCCTCACTGGCTTAAATCGGATCACCTATAGGATGGAGCTTACCGTTGGCGGAACACCTTATTTCGCAGAGGTCTCATTCGATGCCTGGCAGGGAATGTCCCTTAATGACCTCAGAATTCCGGATTTATCTCGGGGTTTTGTGATTCAAAGAGATGTGGCAAATCTTACCGTTGACTCCAACTATCCTGGCGTTTCTAAGGGTAGCGGCTTTGCTGGACGGCTTGAGATTTGGAGGTCCAATTATGGCACGGCAGCTGCGTCCGGTTTTGCTGGCAATTCAAATACCTACGACATCAGCGATTCAGTCGGCTCTGGTGTCGGCCATGGATGTTTTCAGGTTCATAATCTGACCAATTCACAAACAGTCATGGCCTGGAACAATCATGGCTCTACCACTCCAGAAATTGGCCTAGGAAACAATCCAACAGGCAACCCAGACTGGACATTTGCCACCTTAGGAAAGCAAAATTGGAAGCTACAGATTTCCGTTTCAAATCCCACTGGATTCACGGAGAATGCCACTCCTATCGTTATTGGTTCCAATCTTACCCTGAGTGATGTCGACAACATAAATCTTACCGGTGCAACCGTCAGCATTTCTGCGGGGCTCACGACCGGTGACCTATTGGGTTTCACGTCCCAGAACGGCATTACGGGCTCCTACAACCCAGACACCGGAGCGCTATCCCTCACGGGCATTGCCACCGTTGCCCAATACCAGGCAGCCCTTTGTTCAATTTCCTATAGTTCTACATCCGAGAATCCCGCTTCATCGTCCGCCAGCCGCACCTTCTCTTGGCAGATCAATGACGGCACCGAATTCTCCGCCCCACTTACCTCCACCATCAGTGTTACATCTGTCAATGATGCTCCTGCGATCACCAGTGGTTACACTTTTACACTTCCCTCTACGGATGAAAATACTGCATCCTCCGCGACTAATGCAGCCTCAATCCTCACAGGTGCAAGCTTGGTCGATCTCGACATCAGTGCCCTCAGCGGTCTAGCTGTCACGGCCAGTACCGGCAATGGAACCTGGCAATACTCAACCAATGGCAGCACCTGGCAGGCCTTTGGCTCCGTGTCTACCGCCAATGCACTTCTCCTTACCTCCACGAGCCAGGTCCGCTATAGCCCCAATAGCAATAACGGTGAAACGGCCACTTTCAGTTACAAAGCCTGGGATTTAACAAACGGATCTGCCTCAACAACCACTAACGCTAGTTACGCCACTACGGCAAGCTCCGGAGGCACGACCCCATTCTCAGCCAATACAAGCTTTGCCCAAATCTTCGTTTCCTCCGTTAACGATGCTCCCGTTCTAGACAGCACTCGATCCCCTGTGCTGAATACCATTTCCGAGGATACTCCAGCGCCTATTAACGCGTCCTCTACTAACAGCACTCTTATCTCTGACCTTGTTTCAGGGATCAGCGATGTTGACACCAGTGCCCTCAAAGGAATCGCTATCACCGCTGTCAACAGTGCAAGCGGAAGCCTCTACTATTCCACCACTGGTGGTTCGGCTTGGACCCTTGTCGGATCTGTTAGCAGCACAGCATCCCTGCTGCTTGCCTCGGACTCCAATACACGGCTCTATTTCCAGCCGACAATAAACTTTAACGGTACGATCGCGGATGTTCTCACTTTCCGCGCCTGGGATCAATCCTCTGGAACTAATGGCAGCACAGTTAGTACCACTTCTAATGGCGCTGCCACAGCGTTCTCATCCAGCACTGACACGGTTGCCATTACCGTTAGTCCGACCAATGACGCCCCCGTTGCCTCAGGCTCTTCAACCCTCACCCCTGTCAACGAGGACAGTACTGCTCTAGTTGGTGACACCGTCACCAACCTCTTCTCAGCTCGCTTCTCGGATAGTTCCGACACCGTGAACGGTGGCTCGGCAGCCAACTCCCTCCTTGGCGTCGTCATTACAAGCAACGCCGCCACCTCTACCCAGGGCAAGTGGCAATGGCTCAATGCCTCCACCTGGACCGACATCGCCACCACGGGCTTGTCCGACACTGCGGGCCTTTATCTCACCGCCGCCACGAGTCTGCGCTTCCTGCCTGCGGCCAACTGGAACGGTACCCCGGGCTCCCTCATCAGCCGACTGGTGGATTCCTCGGCCACGGGCCTAGGCAATGGCAATACGATCAACGTCTCCAGCAATGGCGGCACCACGGCCTATTCCACCGCAACCATTACTCTCAGTACATCGATCACGGCAGTTAACGATGCCCCCGTTGCGACAGCTTCAACAATTTTATCAGCTACTAATGAAGACAGTATTCCGACAACCGCCACTGCTGTTTCATCTAATACCTTTTCTCTAAGCTTTGATGGTGTCAATGATGTCGTTGTCATTCCTGACAACGCCAGCCTAGACCTCAGCAATCAGTTCACGCTAGAGGCGTGGATCTATCCTACTACCAATATTGATGGGATTATTTTTAACAAGGAGTTCAGTTACGAGATTGCGCGCTTTGGCAACGGTACCCTCCAATTCGCCCTAGCAAGCACTGGGGCCGGCGATTGGTTCTGGATCAACAGTGGATTAGTCGCTCCAATCAACAGTTGGTCCCATGTTGCCATGGCCAAGAATGGCACCAATGTCACGGTCTATCTCAATGGCGGGAGTGCCGCTGGTGGTTCCCAATTCACCTACACCTCCGCTCCAGCCACCATGGCCGGTAACGCCGAGAGTTTGCGGATCGGCGGTCGTGGCAACTTACACGAACCCTTTGGCGGCAGAATCGATGAAGCTCGCGTTTGGAATCGCGCCCTTTCCCAGTCCGAAATTAGTTCCCAACGAACTCAACAGATCAGTGGTACCACCTTAGGCCTGGTT
>Ga0310334_100360_pt1 | contig 12615 bp, 15 predicted proteins | sample LakMicMIDCLREDC7_FD_195548 | JGI IMG/M metagenome (GOLD analysis project Ga0310334, IMG submission 195548) | Enriched freshwater cyanobacterial communities from Lake Michigan, Michigan, United States - MI23.DCL.RED.C7 (v2) (version 2) | ecosystem: Environmental > Aquatic > Freshwater > Lake...
CCTCACCACCAAGCACATTCGAACCAAGCATCTTAAAACCTAGTCTTGCAAAATAACGCCTCATAAATCCCTCCTGCAACCCCGGATTAATATTTTCTGCCATCAGAGTAGAAGCCCTATGATCACGCAATTGAACGGAACTAATAAAACCTTCTAGAAATTTTTTATACAGTTGATTCGCCAAACGGCTTGATCTAGCTTGCGGCAAAACATACATCCGCTGAAAATAAGCATGGCTTCCTAAGTTAAGATGCGCTTCTAATTGCCTTAAAACAACAAACACCACTCCAACAATAGATCCCTCTTGATTTCTAGCAATCGCACCTGGCTGCCTTTTTAACACCTTTTGCTTGATTAATTGTGGCTCTATTTCACTCAAATCGCCATGCGATCTAAAACTCTTTAGTTCTTCCTGATAAGAAGCCTGATTAAGGTTCCAAAAATCAATTAGTTCAGCAGCAAGGGCCTTATCAAGGCTGCCAAAAACAAACTCAACCCTAAATTCACACATCGCCTTCTACTCTTTCATAACCAAAGCGTTTAATTACATCAGCCATTTCAGCTGCTAATTGTTGGCGCTGGGGAATACTCAGCTGCTCAGCTCCCTCACCACTTCTGCCAGATCGAAAGAAGCGGTTACACCCCTCTGGCTTCTCAGCAAAACCACCAACTTTCTCTTCTAGTTGTTTTAATTTATCAATCGAAGTATTAGCAATAGCTTGATCAACCAAAACCTGCTCAACAGGCAAACAAAGAAAATCTGCCAATTTAGCAAAGGTTGTTGAACCATTGCAGAGCATATCCTCATAACGGATTATCAATACTGGCAATTGCCGTTGATCCACCCAGGAGCACACATGCTGATCCCAACGGCCCATATGCTGACGCACCTGATGCCCCCCAACACGTTCAGATGGCACTAGAGCTGCTGTTGGATCAAGCAAAAATTGAACACAACGCTCTAACGGCCAAGAAAAGAAATGACTCAGTGACACAGCTACATCTTCTGGATGCCGCATGATATAAACAGCTCCCAAGCAACCTGCTGTACTAACAACAGGGCGGTTACGGGAATCAGGAGATTTAAAAGCATCATGAACTTTATGAAACCTTTCGCCCTCTGCAAATAACCATGCTGTTTGCCCGGCACTGCCCCTCAATGGATCCAATTCGCTAAAACTTAGATCACAGCTATTCAAACCTAACTGATCATCAAGCCATAAGCGTGATGAAGCAATGGCGCCAGTTTCAATATCATTATTTAAATTAAGTTCTTCCGCATAGCCCTCGCCGGCCAACCTCAATAATTCTGTAATAAAAACACGGCACCATGTATTGCCTGATTTTGGATAGGAAGCCAAATACCAATAACCATGGTTCTGCTCAAGCATCACTTTCACCCTTATTGACTTCTTCTATATTAGGTTCTTGAATTGAAGCTGGATCCAACAAATCCACCATTGCGCATGCATTTTTCATAGCTCTGATACCATCAGGAACACGTAATGAATAGAAAGGAACTGAACGGGCCAATGCCGATGCCTGCATAAATAATTGCTGCTCACACTCCATACCGCGTACAACCCTGGCATGGAATGCATTATTTCTTAGCACGAGCAAAGCGTGCTGCTGGCTAAAAGCCTGAGCACTTTTTATTGATGCTGCCAAAACATCTGCCTCGCTTTTGCTCTGTTGCCGCTCACGCATCAATTGATAGATACAACGCAATGGAGCAGCTGATTCAAGGCAGTTCAATTGATCCCCTAACAATGCATAGCGTTTTAGCCCGCGCCGCACTGAAGGCAAGTGCTGCCAATCCAAATCAAGGGCAACTGCAGCATCATGCCAAAGTTTTAATTGTTGAATACCCGGCCAAATTTTCATATTTTTATCCACAACTACAATTTCACTACTAACAAGTTGCCAGCCATGCTGCTGCAAACACCAGCTCAAAGTTGATTTGCCCGTGGCTGGGCGCCCCAAGAGCAATACAGCTTCACCATTACGTTCTAAGGCGGTGCCGTGCAGCACCAGGCAAGCTCGCTGAATCGCCAATGCGCCAAGGCCACTTGTTACCAAGAAAGTGCGCAAATCACGATTACTAACACTGTCATCCCAGCGTTGATATTCAAGCGATTCACCAGCTACCGCACGAAACCAACCAATGCTCTCTAAAGCTAAACGCCATTCATTAGCTGCAAGCTGCAAGCATTGTGTGCTGTGGGGGCTAGCTTTTATGGAAGGCCAGTTTCCATAGTTTCCACTAACTACAGATATACTGTTTTGCTCGTTAGCGATTAACAACTTTTCGCTTAATTCGGGCAGCAGAATATCACTTGCCAGGTTAAAACCAAATGCTTGATATTGAAAATTTAAAGTGCTCAAGCTTAAATACTCCTAGGTTTGGGGTTGCTCAGATTTTTTCGTAGGCGCCAGGCATCCCTTTGGCTCTTGAAATTTATTACGAGCTCACTGATATAAGCAAGCCCCAAAAGGAAAAATGTAAAGCCAAATATTGGCTCCAGTTTCCAACCCTGGAAAAATAAAATTCCACCAATTAAAGGCAGGCCCAATAAACGAGCAAATAAATATATAAACTGCAAAACTGTTGCAAATACAATTGCAGTTGTTCTTTCTTTGCGGCAACCAATTAAAAAGCGTATCTGCATAGCAGCCGCTAACGCGGCTGGCAGCGAAAATAATAAAAGAATAATTCCGGCTAAACTAGCAAAATTCACAATTCCATTAAAGTTCATAATAGAATGAAAATACCTAGCAACTATAGCCCAAAATGATCTCAACTACACAAATGATAAAGAAGCATATTCTAATCACTGGAGCTAGTTCTGGCATTGGCCTAGAAGCTGCGCTTCAATTGCATAGCGCAGGGCATCAACTTACGCTGCCATGCCGAAATAGTGAAACAGCGGCAGAATTAAATCAACGTATCGGTGGTAGCGCAGAAATGGTTCAAACGCCCATCTGTGATCTAGCTGATTTAACTAGCGTTGCAAGTTGCGCTAAAGAGCTATTAATTAAGCGGAACCCTATAGATACTTTAGTTCTTAATGCCGGCCTGCAATACAGCGGCAGCAAGCAGCCGCAATGGTCTAAACAAGGTTTTGAGCTCACAATTGCAGTAAATCACCTAGCCCATCAAGCACTCCTAGAGCAACTATTGCCCTTACTGCTATTGAGCAAAATTCCAAGGTTAGTTATTACTGCTTCTGAAGTTCATGATCCCCAAAGCCCAGGCGGAAAGGTTGGCGCTCCCGCTGGCCTTGCAGATCTCCATGGTTTACAACAAGGGGCCGGCGCACTAATGATTGATGGCGGCAATATCTTCAACGCAGAAAAAGCCTATAAAGATAGTAAACTCTGCAACTTATTAATGGCTCAATATATTGCACACAATCATTCAACAAATTCAACCCCAATAACAGTAATAGCATGGAGCCCGGGCCTAGTAATCCCACGCAGTAATGAAGGATTCTTTCGCTATAGCCGTAAACAAAATCCTATTGGTCAAACCATATTTGCATTTATTGCCCGCGATCTATTGCGCATTTGTGAAACAACAAAAGGCGCTGGAAAACTGCTAGCAAATCTAGTCACCGAGAAGCAACTGGAAACTACTAAATTTCAATATTGGTGTAATCGTGTAATTGAGCTAGGTAAATTAGAATTCAAACAAACAGATCCAAGCCAAGAGGCTAGTTGCCTTAAACTTGCTGAAAAACTTTGGCAGCTAAGTGCAAAGCAGATTAACAAAGTATAAGTTTCTCAGTAGTTTTACAAGTTAGGTGAGCTCACAAATTAAGATCCAACGTCTATCTCATGTGAGCTTAATTAGAATTGATCAGCTCAATTCATGTATATTCCTAACCCAATGAGAATAAAAAATCAATAAATACAATGATACTTTTGAAGCTACCTTTGCCTTCTTCCGCGAAAAGCTTTGGACTAATGGAATAATCAATACAACTATTGCGCCAGTTCAAAAACATTTTTATTAGAAAAAACTCTAGAACTGAAAAACTAACTGAACAATCGCACTAAAAGATGGGGAATCAGCTGATTTCAGCCCAGATAACGGCAAGTAACTTAGAGCAGGGGTAATGAAACTTGAGCCAAAAAGATGAACCTGGGCATAACCCTGCAGCAATAGCTCCTGAGGATTCCAAACCTCGTTGAGAGTTGAGCGGTTATTTAATTTGGCCCATGAAAAGCCAAGGCCGTAGCTATCTTTTGGGCGCTGGATAAAAGGAGCGAAAACCGTAAAACCACCGCCAAAGTTGGCAGTCATGGTGGCAGTGCGCGATGCAGTCCAGCCTGCCTGCACAAAACTAGAAAGGCCACTATGGTCGAGCTTTGAACGAAAGTTAATCAACCGTTGGCTAGCAACTAGATAGGCGCCATAGGTACCATTCTCTTGGAGATTTGTTCCGGGAACCATTGGCGAGAGCAGCCCACTTTGACGCCAGGTTCCCAAACCTATTGATCCGGGTTTTTCACCATTAGCAAGGCTCCAGCGGGTCCCTGCTTCAACAATTGAAAACAAAGGCCCTGAAAGCGAAGGAATCACTAATCCTGTAGGTACACCCATGGCTTGTCGGCCGTCATAGATGCCGGCTTCCAAGTAAGTACTGCGTTGAAAGGCTCGGGGTTCAAAAATTAATGTTGCACCTAAAGCAGAATCTGGATAGCCAGGCAATTTTCCTTGAAGTGTTGGCATCGCATATGGAGATGTCATTACGAGCCCGGTAACATAGGGCTCAGCAAAAGTTGCCCCAGACCGGGTGATCGGACGCATCACATTTGCGAAGGTTGTGCTTGGGGCCTGCTTACCCAACACCAACCTCAACTGCTTATCAAAAAGATCTTGGCGAAATACGTAAGAGTAAAGTTCGGTTCGATTTAGTGGTGGAGCCGCAGCCAAATTATTAGTTCCATTCAGGCTCCCGGCCGCATAAGCGGCGCTTGCCTGTACATTCACCTGCAGAGCCTGCACCCAAACAGAAGCACCCTTCCAATTAAAAGACTTGCCTAGGTCGAGCCGAAGATCGAGTAGTGCTTGTTGAGCTAAACCGCTGCCACCTCCACTATTAATACCTCCAAAAAGTTGGGAACTGGAATTACCAACCCACAAACCACTAATTCTCACGGGCGCATCAGCAGACAAACCAAACAATTGCCCTAGTTGGCCTGTGCCAGGCTCATCAGGGGCTATTATTGGAGCGCCAGGGATAAATTCTACTGATTGATTTTCGGTACAACATAGTTGACTTGGAGCCATCATTAATATCAAAAAACCCACCCTATAGATACAACCCATTTTACCGTTCACTGACTGGTGCCAGCAGTAAGGTGCCATTGCGAATGGGAAGGAATGAGCCATCGTCAACACCAACTTCCTCGGCAATAAGCTCATTCATGCTATTATTTAACTCGAGAATAAGCGCCTTATTTGCCTGGAAATTAATAGCTAAATTTTTGGTTTCGTTAGGATCATTGAGAAGGTCGTACACCTCAAGATCATTATTTGCAAGCAGAGCTTCCAGGGTTGATGGGGTATTGAAAGCATTTGGGGCGAAATAGCGCGAAAAGCGATATCGACCATTCCAGATACTGCGTATGCCACAACGATTGTTTAGATCGGGTTTATCTTTTTCTAACAAGGCTTGCAGTTCAGCTGATGAAGAACCCGCGACCATTGCAGGAAAAATGCGTCGCGCCCATTTCGAATCTAAGTACGACATCATGTTGTAACAAAATAGTGCAGCTGGCCTAACGGTGTTTTGCTGGGCCAATTCAGGTCGCTTAAGCAAGCCTGAGAAGTCTTTTCCCTTAAGGCCTTGAGCCGCGGATTTCTGGCTGGCTTGATCTCTCCCGGTGAGGCCGATCAGCGTGGGCACCAAGTCAATCTGCGAGGTAATTGCTGCGCATTCTTTCCCACCTTGATAGGCGGGATGAACAATCATCAGCGGAATGTGATTTTGTTCGCGATAGGTGCAAGTGCCTTTGTCACGCATTTGGTGACTTCCACCTAATTCACCATGGTCTGCAGTAAAAACAATAATGGTGTCTTCGGCGAAACCATTATCGTTGAGCGAATCTAAAACCCTTTGAACCTGGCGATCGCAATCGCGAATTGCATTAAAATAATAGTTTTGCAGTGCTCTCCATCGGCGATCCTCGTCCGGCCAATCACCAAACAAAACATTATCTACATCCTGATATATCTTCTGGCCCTTGGGTCGTCCGATTTCGTCAAAGGCCTGGTGACGAGTTCTAGGTAATGGCACCTGATCCCAATTCTTTTGATAAATTTTATTGTTTTGAGCGCGGGCAATTTCCATTACGTTGGCCTTCCCCTGCACATTTTGATTAGGCAAATCTGAATTAAAATAGGTAGTGTCGTGAGGGTTAACAAAATTGACTGCCAAAAACCAAGGCTGTTGATTACGTTTCAACTCATGGGCCTGGCGGCGCAACCATGCATCAGCAATGGCTGCTGTTCCATCGTCATAGGTGTAGCCACCTAAACAGCTATCTATCAAATCGCCTACACCAAAAAAATCCTTAAATCCATAGGACTCCATCGTTTTATTATAATCAGCAACTGGGGCGTCAAATGGTGTTTTAGTTTTATCTAAGTTGGCCGACAAGTGCCATTTGCCTTGATAACTAGCATAATAGCCAAGCTTAGTTAATCTATGTCCAATGGTGGCAACATTTGTGGAGAGATCGGGTTGCCAAGGCCAATTCAATAGGTCAAATATACCCGAGTGCTGAATATGTTGGCCGGTATAAATAGTTGACCGGGCCGGCGAACATACACAAGCAGCCGCTTGGTGATTGGTAAAAGTGATTCCATTTGACTTAATCCATTCCCTAGCCGGCACAGGGATAGGCCAACGAGGAAAGAATCTTTCCTCATCAACAAGAATAAATAAAATATTATATCCCGCAGGGGGCTTGCTCTTTTTGACCACTCGCTTGGGGCCAGATTTAACCTCAATACTATCTGCACGTTTTGGCAGCAATTGGCTAGCCATCGCAGCTGCTGCTGCTGACAAGATCGCTCGCCTTGCAGGACTAGGAATAGAATCTGAATTCATGTTAAGGGTGGACTAATCCAGCAATTACGCTCCCAATATAGCGACATAACTCTTAATTTGTAGCAATGAATCGAGCGGCTCAATCAGCACGTGAGATAGCAATTTAAACTAACACGGATTTAATAATAATGAAAAACAATAATATTGTACGAATCTCTCCAGAAGAGCTAAGGCAAGATAGTTTAGATACCTAGCCAATAATAGTTGAATACATCTATAGCATAAAGCAACTTAATCAAACATATCGATATCCGTTATGATTATTTCCTCCCAAAAGGATTGAAAACCATACCAACCTGCAAGTTCATTGCCGATTTGCTGGCTTGTATAACTTGCCCATTCATCTCTTATTAATTTTGGCGTTCCAGCAGCTTCTGCTAATAGCTGCGCCTGGCAGCAACGCTCCATCGCAATAAACCAAAAAGCAGCTGAATCTATTGTTTCACCAACCGTAAACAAACCGTGGTTTTGATGAATTGCAGCTTTCCCAATCATAAAATTATCCGCAAATTTATTAGCAGATTCCTGCTCTAACACCACCTTGCCACCATCAACTGAAATCAATTGATGCTGCTTATAAAAACTGCATGCATCTTGAGTAATTGGATCAAGCTGCTTACCGAGGCTTGAAAATGCTTTGCCATAGGGTGAATGGGCATGGGCGGCGGCGATCACTTCAGGCCTTCTTTGATGAATCGCCGCATGCAATACAAACGCCGCTCGATTAACAGGCAATTCACCAATCACAACATCACCTTTATGATTTACTAATAACAAATCACTAATGCACACCCTTTTAAACGACATTGCAAATGGATTTACCCAAAAATGATCTATGTATTCAGGATCCCGGGCCGTGATATGACCAGCCACACCCTCACCAAAACCCAGAGCACCAAATATCCTTAGTGCACCCACCAAACGCTCCTTGCGATGCTGCCTTTCCTGTTTTAGATCAGAAAAAACTGGTGGTGCAAATTTCTTCAGTTGCTTTGGGGTGAGTTCAACCCCATCAATTTCATACATACCAAGAAATCGTTGCAACTAAAACCAAACCTATCACACATAAATATTGCACCGCTTGCTCAAATGAAATTGTTTTTTTAAGATTAAATGGTAAATTTATATTTAGAATTGGCCGATCAGACCAGCCATGGAAGGCGTCAAGCACAAACAACACAAACATTAATAAGCACACTAAATAGGCATAAACATAAAGTCGATCTAAATAGGTGAGGTATGGAAAATTTGGCAAATCGCTACGGTAAGCATCATGTAAAAACACAAGCGTTAGCAGTGATGCCGACGGTATGCTTATGCGTGCCTCAAAATAACGGGAGCCTAAAGACGGTGCAATAATTACAATTACCATCACAACCAATAAAGGCATTAGCCAACGAAAGAAACTAGCCCAAGCTGAAGTTTTCAAAACAACATCAGCCACCATCCATGAATATGAGCTATTCGGCCATTTTCTGATTTGCGCTTGCAAAGATGAATTAGAAAAAATATAACCAATAGGTACTTCTAAATTGGCTACCAAAACATTAGCCGCCTTTAGCTTGCTCCCCTCATCATCAAATACTAAAGCAATCTTCTTGGAAGAGTAATCAAAATTGCAAATTGGGCTTACAATTAACTGTAGATTCAAATCACTAAAAGGGCTGCGGCGATGCTGCATTTCATCGCCCATCGCAAACTTTCCGCTAAATTCATATCCTTTTTCGTAGGCGCGATCTCCTTTTCTTACTTTCTGATCATATTTAAGCATCGAATACTGGCTCCTTTCAACATCATTTTCAAATGTAAAGCAGGGATTTTCAGGTCCTAAATTTCTCACATTAGCTGCAACTTTCTTGGGAAAATTAATACTAATGAAGCCGTCCGCTTGGAATGTACTATCCTTTAGTGAAATATCATAAATTCTCTCAAGTTCCATCCAAATCCCAACAGGAATCAATCCAGCCTGTCGAGCTTCTGCAACAGACTGCACCGGTTGAATTTGATTGTTATTCTCGATTTTAGCCAATAGGCTATGGGATCCAACGCTCATCAATATGAGCATTGATATCAACGTGAAAGAAAATATATATTTTAATTTGCGTGTGTTAAACATAGAATTTCAATTTTCAGACGAATTTTCAAGCAAAAGCGCCAACGCTGGCAAAATCAGCACAGCTGAGAGCAAGCTTTGCAAACCAAGGCTCACCAAAGAATCCGCGATTACTGCCATAAACCTAAAACCCACACCAAACGCGCCAACCAAATTCGCCTTGAAGCGCCAAAATGGGGCTAGCTAATAGAAACCGGCTCAATGCAATCAAACGGGATCACCCTTGCCCAGCTCCTACCACTGCTGGCAGTGCTCTTCAGCATCAGCCTCGTGGTTTTTGGCAACACCGGCGGCTTTTACAACACCGATTCTTACGACGGCAACGGCACCGCCCACTAGGGCTGGGGTTTTAGCTGTTCCGCCTCTGGACAGTCGTCTTGTTCGGCCACCATCAAGTCTTCGGAAGCAGCGCTGCGGCTGAAGAAAGCGAGTCGGGTGCTCACCGCACCGATCGAATCGATCCGCACGATTTCCTCCCAACTGTGCAGTTCGTCTTCCTCCTCAGCGTCGTAACGCAAAGTGACGCAATCACCTTCGATCTCAAGGATTCGAGCCTGTTCGATCCAGCGTTGCTGATCCCGCAGAAACACCCAAACCGGGCGCTGTTCTGCACTGAACTGATAGAGCTTTCGTTGCAACATTAGTCAAGGCGCTCCCGCGCGCTGGCTGCATCCTAGGGAGGTAACGCCACTATTCCGCAGCGATGACAACAACATCACCAGCCTTAACCACAGAAGCGATCCGCCTGCAACTGCGCAGTTGGCCTGAAGTGGAAACCTACCTACAACGCTGCAAAGGCGTAATCGTGCCCTTGGGTTCCACCGAACAGCACGGTCCCACTGGTGCCATTGGCACCGATGCCCTCACCGCAGAAGCTGTTGCCCTTGAGGTTGGTTGCCGCACTGGTGTGCTCGTAACCCCGGCCCAAGCCTTTGGCATGGCCGAACATCACCTCGCTTTTCCAGGCACCATCAGCCTGCAACCCAGCACCCTCATGGCCTTGATGCGGGATGTGGTGCTCTCCCTAGCTGGCCATGGTTTTGAAAGAATTTTTGTGATCAATGGCCACGGCGGCAATATCGCCACCAGCCGCGCTGCCTTTGCTGAGGCCTATGGGGAGGCGCGCAAACGTGGTTTACCTGCTGCAGCTCAACTGCAATGCCGGCTTGCTAATTGGTTTATGGCAGGCCCCGTAATGCGGGAAGCAAGGGAGCTCTATGGCGATCGAGAAGGTCACCACGCCACGCCAAGCGAAATTGCCCTCACCCTCTACCTCGAACCCAGCCTGGAGCAACTGCAACGGCCCCTGCCGGAAGCCGCCCCCGCCGGGCCAATCCATGGCCCCGATGATTTCCGCCGCCGCCACCCCGATGGCCGCATGGGTTCCGATCCTTTCCTAGCTAAGGCAAGCCATGGTGAACGGCTGCTGGATCTAGCTGCCACCGCCCTCTGTAAAGATCTAGAAGAATTCCTAAACCTATGAGCCGCATCAGCGCCAACGACGTTCGCAAGGTTGCCCAGCTGGCACGCTTGGATTTACCTGAGCACACCATTGAAACCTTCACGCCACAGCTGGAAGAAATCATTGATTTTGTTGCTCAGCTAGAGGAAATAGACACCACTGATGTGGTCCCCACCACCCGGGCTGTGGAAGTTGTGAATGTGTGCAGAGAAGATATCGTTACCAATACCGATGTACGCGAGGAATTACTAGACCTAGCGCCAGAAAGGGAGGGTGATTTTTTTAGGGTTCCAAAAATAATGGCCGATTAAGGCCTAGGGCCTACTGATGTTTTGTGAAGCAGTGATATCAATTTTCTTTTATTACTAAAACCAGGCATTAAGGCAGCAAGCCAACGCAATTTAGAGCGGTTGCGGCTGTGGCTTCTAATACCCAAAAGTATGTCGTATAAAAAGTTGCCGAAATCTTCAAAAGTTTCAAATATGCCAATCCTTTGGGGTGAACCACGCTTATCTAGCAGCGGTTTTGTTGCCCGATAGGCCTTTTGATATAAAAACCAGGGGATCGATGGCCACAGGTGATGAACCAGGTGATAATTTTGCCCCATAATTAATATATTCATCGTTTTGCCTGGGTAAACCCTGGCGTTGTGCCAGCGATTTCTTGAGCGGAATGGTCGGTGGGGTAGATAATCAAAAAACAAACCAAGCGTTACACCAACCATCAAAGCTGGAGCGAACCAACAATTAAAAATAAATTGCAAAAAGCCGCCGCGGGCTGCAGCAACAACTATCAAAACAAAAATCGTGCGTGCTAGGGCCCATTCAAATAACTCATATCTACGCCATAAACGCCTCTGAAAAAAGAAGTATTCGTGGTAAAAAAACCTTGGTGCTATCAACCAAAGTGGGCCAAATGTTGAAACAATATGGTCGGGATCGTGCTTTGGATCATTCACATGGGCGTGGTGTTGTAGGTGCACCCTTGTAAATACCGGGAAGCTAAATCCCAGTAGCAAGGCCGCGCCGTGGCCCATGAAGGCATTGATAAAGCGGTTTGGATGGGCGGCGTTATGGCAGGCGTCGTGAATAACAGTGCCCTCTAGGTGCAGGGCAAGAAAACCGGTTAAAACCAACACAGCCAGCGGCCAGTGGCCAACAAACCAACCCCAAATAGTGAGGGCCGCCAGCAGGTAGCCACCGATGAACAATCCAACGGTGGGATTCCATGCAGGTGGTAAACCCACCAAATCGCGGGGCACCGATCGCAGTGCTGCGGAGTCGCCCATCTCAGCGAGCCAGAAAATTGATTTTAACCGTTTTCCTTAGCCATTAGCTGGGGCAGCAATGTGTGGGTGGGCTGGCGGCGACCAGGCCGGCCACAGCTCAAATCCAATAGGGCCATCACCGTTTCTGGTGGAAAGGTATTTGCCACCCAGCGGGCCTCCAACTCATAAAGCCTTTGTTCCGGGGGATAGGCCGAGAGAATATGCAGCTTTTCTGGTGCCGGGGTGGAATCCAACATCTTTTGCTGCAACTGATCCAAGCCCTTGGAAAGCGGCGCCGACTGGCGGCAGATCTGCATCACATGAACGGCTTCATGGGCAAGGGTGTTCCAGTGGATTTCAGCCTGGGCCGGCATTGTGTTTTTACACATCAACACCTGGCCGATGCGGTGGTCGTAAAGGCCCTCCAGCCCCTTCGGGCAGCGGCTGGAGTGCACCACCTTCACCCCATGGAAGGCCAAGCGAAATTCCAGCTGCTGCAAATGCTCCCAACTGGCTGGCACAGGTGCGACAAACCCGCTGCCCATTTGGTGAAACCTGATCGGCTTTGCCAAGCCTTCGCCAAGGGCCATCAAGGCCATCAATAAAGCCAGCAGTGCCCGCGCCGCCAAGGCAGTACCCCATAGATACCAAC
>Ga0310334_100361_pt1 | contig 12572 bp, 17 predicted proteins | sample LakMicMIDCLREDC7_FD_195548 | JGI IMG/M metagenome (GOLD analysis project Ga0310334, IMG submission 195548) | Enriched freshwater cyanobacterial communities from Lake Michigan, Michigan, United States - MI23.DCL.RED.C7 (v2) (version 2) | ecosystem: Environmental > Aquatic > Freshwater > Lake...
GCCCTCAACGCCCCCCGCCGTCACCGACGACCGGCCCGATCTAACGCCGGATGCGGAAAAACGGCCCCTCAGAAGATCCCCCATCAGCAGCCCCAGCGCCTCCCCACCAGTACACCTGTATCATTGCATGGGTCCGCTCACCAGGGCTGCCACGGCGCGCTCCAGGTCCTCCGGCAGCCGGCGCAGCAGCCGGGGCGGCCGCCCCGCCCCCTCCATAGCCACTGCCACCAGGTCCACCCGGGCCTCGGCGGCCACCCCACCGGCACCACCGAGCAGCAGGCTCCGCCAGGGAAGCTTCACCCCCCGCCGGGGCAGAGCCTGGCTGCGGATCTCCACCCGGTCGCCGTGGCGAAGAGCCTGGCGGTAGTCAATCGTCAGCGACACCACCGGCAGCTCCAGCCCCCGGGCCGCCAGGTCGCTGTAGGCCAGGCCCACCGCCGCCAGGGCCTCCACCCGAGCCTCCTCCAACCAGGCCACATAGGCGCCATGCCACATCACCCCGGCATGGTCGGTGTGCTGGGGCAGCACGCGACGCCGCAGGCACCATCCACAGGCAAGCAAAGGGTCCAGGGGTGGCTGCATCAAGCTCTTCACAGGGAGAGGGGGAGCACCAGGAAACGGCCATAGGCTGATCTGGACCGCCCAATCGACCAGTGTTCCGCAACCTTCTGATAGCCGATTCCGGCAAGGGCCATGTGGAGGAAATGGTACGCACCCTGCGAGCCATTCCCCCCTGCCGACAGGCCCGCGTCCACCTGCTTCACGTGGTGACCGAACAGGGCGGTGACGGCTTCCGTGACCATCGCGATAAGGCCGAGGCCCTCGTGGCCGCAGCCGTGTCGCGAATGGGACTAGAGCCCGCGGAGGTGAACACGATCGTGCGAGAGGGCGACACCAAGCAGACCGTGCTGAAGGTGGCCGATGAACTCGATGCCGACCTGATCGTGATGGGGTCGCGGGGCCTCGGGCGACTGCAGTCGATCCTGGCCAACAGCGCCAGCCAGTACGTCTTCCAGCTCTCCACCCGCCCGATGCTGCTGGTGCGTGACGACCTCTACATCCGGGCGATCAACCGGGTGCTGGTGACCGTGGATGGCACCGGCGTCGGGGATGACGCGATTCGCCTGGCCTGCGAACTGGTGGCTTCGATCCCGGGGGGCACCCTCACCGGCGTGCATGTGACCCGCCAGGACATCACCCCCTCCCGGGGGGGGCGCAGCCCCGCCGACGAAGTGCTGGACAAGGCGGTGCAGAGGGCCCGCAGCTTCGGCGTGATCTTGCAACCGATCCACCGCACCGGGGACATCGGTCGCACGGTGTGCAGGACCGCCGAGGAGGTCAAGGCCGATCTGGTGGTGATCGCCTCCCAAGACCGACGCCCCCTCGTAGCGAAGGCCCTGGTGGATCTGGATCGGTTGTTGGGAAGCTCGGTGAGCGATTACATCCGGGTGCATGCTCAGGCCCCAGTGCTGCTGGTGAGGGAGCCGGAGAGCCAGCGCTGAGCTGAACGCTCAGCCAACAAACCGGGGAAACGGGAAGCCCCGTTTCCCCGATCGATGAAGTCCGACATCAGGCGTCGGCTGAGGACGACGCTCCTCAGCCCCCCTGACGGCTGCTGGTTTGGATGTAGAGAACGATCAGGAACACGGCTGGAACCAGAACGAACAGCAGGCTGGCGACAAAGCCGAGATCGTTGGTTTCCATGGCGACGAGTGGGTCGGACTGCAGGTTCCTCAGGGACCGTATCACCGCTGCTCGGAGGCATCGTCGCCAACTTCACCGCTCGTTGCGGATGGATCGGCACCCCCGGTCTCCAACCGGGCAGCCGCAGGCTGATCCGGCTCCGGGGGGGATTCCGCTTCAGCGGCCGGGGGTTCGGGCCAGGCGGTGGGTCCGGGCGGCAGCGGTCGGGCCAGGGCTCCCTCCAGTAGGGGGGCCAGGCCGCCATCCCCGGCCTGGGGACGGGTCACCACCAACACGGAATGCTCCACCAGGGCCTGGCAGGCCAGCCGCCAGGTCTGGGGTCGCCGCATCAACTTGCGCTCCTCAACCCCGGTCCGGGGACTCGTGGCCACCGAGGATCCGGCCGGCACGACATCCACAAAGCAGGTGATGCACTGGCCGCAGCCCCCGCAGTTGCCCAGCTTTCCTTTGAGGCCATAGAGCTCGATGCCCTCGCGCAGCGCCACCTCCCGCAGGTTCTCGCCGGGGTAGCACTCGACATCCCGACCTTCCCGCACAAACCGGATCACAGGCATGGGAACAACCCCACAGGAATCCCCATCTTGGAATCCCGCAGTTGCGGTCCGTAACCAGCGCCCCCGTCAAGCAGGCGGCACCGCCTACCATCGCCACCACACCCAAAATTCACCCCCATGGGATTGCCCTGGTACAGGGTGCACACGGTCGTCATCAACGACCCGGGCCGCTTGCTCGCCGTGCACCTCATGCATACCGCCCTGGTAGCCGGCTGGGCCGGCTCCATGGCGCTCTATGAGCTCGCCATTTTCGACCCCTCCGATCCCGTCCTCAATCCGATGTGGCGGCAGGGGATGTTCGTGATGCCCTTCATGGCGCGCCTCGGCGTGACCGGCAGCTGGAGCGGCTGGAGCATCACCGGTGAAACCGGTGTGGATCCTGGCTTTTGGAGCTTCGAGGGCGTTGCCGCGGCCCACATCATTTTCAGCGGCCTGCTTTTCCTGGCCGCCATCTGGCATTGGACCTACTGGGATCTCGAGATCTGGCAGGACCCGCGCACCGGTGAACCGGCCCTCGACCTCCCCAAGATCTTCGGCATCCACCTCCTGCTCGCAGGCCTCGGCTGCTTCAGCTTCGGAGCTTTCCACCTCACCGGAGTGTTCGGCCCGGGCATGTGGGTTTCAGACCCCTACGGCATCTCAGGCCACCTCGAGAAGGTTCAGCCGGCCTGGGGACCCGAGGGCTTTAACCCCTTCAACCCCGGCGGCATCGTGGCCCACCACATCGCCGCTGGCATCGTGGGGATCATCGCCGGCATCTTCCACATCACCACCCGTCCACCCGAGCGCCTTTACAAGGCCTTGCGGATGGGCAACATCGAAACCGTCCTGGCCAGTGCCATTGCGGCCGTGTTCTTTGCCGCCTTCATCGTGGCCGGAACCATGTGGTACGGCGCCGCTGCCACCCCGATCGAACTGTTTGGCCCCACCCGCTATCAGTGGGACCAGAGCTACTTCAAGACCGAGATCAACCGTCGCGTTCAAACCGCGATCGACAACGGCTCCAGCCGCGAACAGGCCTGGGCCAGCATCCCCGAGAAACTGGCCTTCTACGACTATGTCGGCAACAGCCCGGCCAAGGGCGGTCTGTTCCGGGTGGGCCCGATGGTCAATGGTGATGGCCTGCCCACCGGCTGGCTGGGTCATATCAGCTTCACCGATAAGGAAGGCCGCGAACTCGAAGTGCGGCGTCTGCCCAACTTCTTCGAGAACTTCCCGGTGATCCTCCAGGATCAGACCGGTGTTGTACGAGCCGACATCCCCTTCCGCCGGGCTGAAGCCAAGTACGCCTTCGAACAGCAGGGTGTGAAGGCCACCGTCTACGGCGGAACCCTCAACGGCCAGGTCTTCACCGATCCCGCCGATGTGAAGCGGCTGGCTCGCAAGGCCCAGCTGGGTGAAGCCTTCGAATTCGACCGCGAGAAGTACCACTCCGACGGAACCTTCCGCAGCTCACCACGTGGCTGGTTCACGTTCGGCCACGCCACCTTCGCCCTGCTCTTCTTCTTCGGCCACATCTGGCACGGTGCCCGCACCCTCTACCGCGATGTGTTCGCCGGCATCGATCCAGATCTGGGAGAACAGGTCGAATTCGGTCTGTTCCAGAAGTTGGGTGACCGCTCCACCCGCCGTCTGCCCCAGGGCTACGTGCCCCCGGCAGGCTCCACCCTCAGCTGAGCCAGGCTCCGGCCTTGCTTCGCTGACCACCGGTCCTTGCCCTCCCCTACCGAGAACTCCCCATGGAGAGCTTCGCCTACATCCTGATTCTGGCCCTGGCCATTTCCACCCTGTTCTTCGCCATCGCCTTCCGCGATCCCCCGAAGATCGGCAAGTGAACGATCGGATCCAAAGCCATCCCAGCCCCTGCTTTGCAGGGGCTTTTTTTTGATGTTGCAGCCGATCCGTCGCTACTCCCTTCTCAAGCCGCGAATCAATGTCTACACTCGGACGACAATCCTGAGAGTTGGGCATGCAATGCCCCTCCTGCCAACACACCGATAGCCGGGTGCTTGAGTCACGTGCCGCCGATTCTGGGCGGAGCGTGAGGAGAAGACGCGAATGCCTCAACTGCGATTTTCGCTTCACCACCTACGAACGGGTTGAAACCGTTCCGATCACCGTGGTGAAACGCAATGGCTGCAGGGAAACTTTTAATCGCGCCAAACTGCTGCACGGCCTGCTGCGGGCCTGCGAGAAGACGGGCCTCGAGCCTGCCCGCTTGGAAGGGGTGGTGGATGAGATCGAACTCACCCTCCAACAACGCAGCAGCCGCGAGGTGAGCAGCAATGAGATTGGGGAACTAGTGCTTGAGCAGCTGCGGGGCATGAGCGAGGTGGCCTACGTGCGCTTCGCCTCCGTTTATCGGCAGTTCCGCAGCGTGAGCGATTTCGTTGCCACCCTTGAGGGACTGGGCAGCGGTGCGGCGTCCGGTTTTGCCGGAAAGGAACATCTGGCCGTGGTGGTCTGAAACCTGCGATCCACCTAGGTCCCTCGTCTGCGTAGAGTGTGTGGTCGCGTACGTGCTGCTGGCGGGCAGCCGTGGCGCTTTCCTTCGCACTGCCTGCGGCAGACCGCCAACGCTCCATGACCGTGACCCCCACTAGCCCCAGCACCGAGATCGACGCCCTGGCAGCCGAGGCCGCCACCATCGAGGCGGAAGCCGATTTCGACCTGGAGATTCCGGAGGAGGTTCCCTCCGCCGATGCCTCCAGCAGCCGGGGTGCCGGTCGTGACAGTGAAGGCGTGGGCTTCACCCTCGAGGACTTCGCCTCGCTGCTGAGCAAGTACGACTACAACTTCAAGCCCGGCGACGTCGTCAACGGCACCGTGTTCGCGCTCGAATCCAAGGGCGCCATGATCGACATCGGCGCCAAGACGGCCGCCTTCATGCCCCTTCAGGAGGTGTCGATCAACCGGGTGGAGCATCTCTCCGACGTGCTGGAGCCCGGCGAGGTGCGTGAGTTCTTCATCCTCAGCGAGGAAAACGAAGACGGCCAGCTGACGCTTTCGATCCGCCGCATCGAATACCAGCGGGCCTGGGAGCGGGTCAGGCAGCTCCAGAAGGAAGACGCCACCATCTATTCAGAAGTCTTCGCCACCAACCGCGGCGGCGCCCTGGTGCGGGTGGAGGGTCTGCGGGGCTTCATCCCCGGCAGCCACATCAGCACCCGCAAGGCCAAAGAAGAGCTGGTGGCCGATTTCCTGCCCCTCAAGTTCCTGGAGGTGGACGAGGAGCGCAACCGCCTGGTGCTCAGCCATCGCCGCGCCCTGGTGGAGCGCAAGATGAATCGCCTCGAGGTGGGCGAGGTGGTGCTCGGCACCGTCCGGGGCATCAAGCCCTACGGCGCCTTCATCGACATCGGCGGCGTGAGCGGCCTGCTCCACATCTCCGAGATCAGCCACGAACACATCGAGACGCCGCACACGGTGCTCAATGTGAACGATCAGATGAAGGTGATGATCATCGATCTCGACGCCGAGCGGGGCCGCATCTCCCTCTCCACCAAGGCCCTCGAGCCCGAGCCGGGCGACATGCTCACCGACCCCCAGAAGGTGTTCGACAAGGCCGAAGAGATGGCCGCCCGCTACAAGCAAATGCTGCTCGAGCAGGCCGAGGAAGGCGAACCGCTGGGTGTGAGCCTCGACTGAGCCCAGGCGGCCCTCCCCCCTCCATCCCCCTTCCCTTCACCCGGCGGCCCCTGGCTGCCGGGTTTTTCCTGGCCATGGCCCACCTCCTGCTGCGCGGCGTCCCCCTCGGCCCTCCGACCGGGGGCATCTTCACGATCGATGCCGTCCTCTTCGATAAAGACGGCACCCTCAGCCACAGCGAAGCCATGCTTCAGGCCCTGGCGGCGGCCCGGGTGGAAGGCTGCCTGGCCCTGGCTGGCCTGGAGGCCCGCTCACCGGAGGGGCATCGCGAACTCAAGGATCTGCTGGAACGGGCCTACGGCCTCCGCGGCAGCGGCATCCATCCCGGTGGCATCACCGCGGTTGCGGCCCGGGACCACAACCTGATCGCCACGGCCACGGCCCTCGCCCAGGTGGGGCTCAGCTGGCCCGATTCCCTCGCCATCGCCGAGGACACCTTCCGCCAGACCGATGGACTCCATGGCGCCGGAGGAACCTGTCCTCCCAGGCCCACCGAAGGTCTCCTTGCCCTGTTAGATCGCCTCCAGCGCGTCGCTCTGCGCTGCGCCGTGATCAGCAATGACCACGAAGCGGGAATCCGGGGCTTTCTCGAGTGCCACGGCCTGGAGCACCACTTCGAGCGGGCCGTTTGGAGCGCGGAGCACCACCCCCGCAAACCCGCCCCCGGGGCAGTCCATGGTCTCTGCGCCGAACTGGGGGTGCCGCCCGGGCGCTGCGCCCTGATCGGCGACGCCGACAGCGATCTGCGCATGGCCCGCGCTGCCGGTGTACCGGTGGTGATCGGCTACCGCGCCGGCTGGGAGCAGCCCCCCGAGCTGGAACCCGGCTGGCCTCAGTTGCACCACTGGGATGAGCTCGAAGCGGCGGCGGCGTGAGCGGGGGGCGATGGTGCGCCGACAACTTCCGTTCCGCCCATGGTCGTGTCCCTCACCACAGGGCGCCGGCAGGGCCGGGTCATAAGCTCACCACCCAGTCGGTCAACTGCGCCCATGAGCCGTTACGTCTTCACCTCGGAATCCGTTACGGAAGGGCACCCCGACAAGATCTGCGACCAGGTGAGCGACGCCGTGCTGGACGCGGTGCTTGCCCAAGATCCCTCCAGCCGGGTGGCCTGCGAAACCGTGGTGAACACCGGCTTATGCCTGATCACCGGCGAAATCACCACGAACGCCCGGGTCGACTTCAACAGCCTGGTGCGGGGTGTGATCGAGCAGATCGGCTACAGCGGAGCCCGGGCCGGCGGCTTCGATGCCCGCAGCGCCGCCGTGCTGATCGCCCTCGACCAGCAATCTCCGGACATCGCCCAGGGGGTGAACGAGGCCGACGACCATGACGGCGACCCGCTCGATCTGATCGGTGCCGGCGACCAGGGGATCATGTTCGGCTACGCCTGCGATGAAACGCCGGAGCTGATGCCCCTGCCGATCAGCCTGGCCCACCGGCTGGCAAGGAAGCTGGCGGAAGTGCGCCACAACGGCAGCCTCGGCTACCTCCTGCCGGACGGCAAGACCCAGGTGAGCGTGGTCTACGAGAACGACCAGCCGGTTGCGATTGACACCATCTTGATCTCCACCCAACACGAGGCCGAGATCGATGGCGTGTCGGAGGAGAAGGCCGTGCGGGAACGCATCTCCGCCGATCTCTGGACCAACGTGGTGCTGCCGGCCACCGCTGATCTGGTGCTCAAGCCCGACCAGGCCAACACCCGCTTTCTGGTGAACCCCACCGGCAAGTTCGTCGTGGGTGGACCCCAGGGTGATGCCGGCCTCACCGGTCGCAAGATCATCGTGGACACCTACGGCGGCTACGCCCGCCATGGCGGCGGCGCCTTCTCAGGCAAGGATCCCACCAAAGTGGACCGCTCCGCCGCCTATGCCGCCCGCTATGTGGCCAAGGCCCTGGTGGCCGCCGGCCTCGCCCGCAAGGCTGAAGTGCAACTCAGCTACGCGATCGGTGTGGCGCGTCCGGTGAGCATCCTGGTGGAAACCTTCGGCACCGGCCAGCTCAGCAACGACGATCTGACGGCCCTGGTGCAGGAGCATTTCGACCTGCGGCCGGGGGCCATCATCGCCACCTTCGGACTGCGCGATCTGCCCCAGCAGCGCGGCGGGCGTTTCTATCAAGACGTGGCCGCCTACGGCCACTTCGGCCGCTCCGATCTCCAACTGCCCTGGGAGGACGTGACCGCGGTGGCGGCCGACCTACGCCAGGCCACCGCCAGCCAGGTCAGCAGCGCCACCTGAACCTGGTCCTTCGGCTTCAGGCTCCTGCCCCACCACCCACCGATGCCTCCAACCCTGGGCCTGGGCCTCGACCTCGGTACCAGCGGTGTACGGCTCGCCCTCATGGAGGCGTTCGAGGATGCACCGGCGGAGTTCCGGTGGGAGCAGGCCGTCACCTATCCCGGCCGCTTCGAGGATCCTGAAGGCTGGCTCCAGGCCATGGCCACCCTGGTGGCCGCCCTACCCCCCGAAGACCGGCAACGGGTCGGAGCCATCGCCATCGCGGGCACCTCCGGCACCCTGCTGCTCTGCAGGCCCGATGGCTCCTTGTGCGGGGCTGAACTGTCCGCCGCTCTCCCCTATCACCACGCCTGTCCAGGCCAGCAGGTTATGGCGGCGACCCTGGTGAACAACCATGGCCCGGCGGCCAGCGCCAGCGGCAGCCTGGCCCGCGCCCTGGAGCTCTTGGAGCGGGCCCAAGCCGCCGGGATCGAAGGGCCCCTGTGGCTGCGGCACCAGGCCGACTGGCTGATGGGCTGGCTCCTGGGAACCTGGCGCTGGGGGGAGGAGGGAAACAACCTGCGCCTCGGCTGGGACCTGCGGCGGCAGCGGTGGAGCGGCTCCATCGCCAGCCAGAGCTGGGCCAGCGGCCTGCCACAGGTCTGCCCGAGCGGAAGGGTGCTGGGGCCCCTGGGGGCCGAAGCGGCCGCCCTGCTCCACCTTTCGCCCTCGTGCCGGGTGGTGGCGGGTAGCACCGATGCCAACGCGGCCGTGCTGGCGGCTGATCCGCTGCCCACGGATGGCATCACCGTGCTGGGGACCACCCTGGTGCTCAAGCAATTCGTACCGGAACCCCTGCAGGGTCCGGGGGTCAGCTGCCACCGGGTGGCCGGCCGCTGGTTGGTGGGGGGAGCCTCCAATGCGGGGGCTGGGATCCTCCGCCGCTTCTTCAACGACGCCCAGATCGCCGCCCTCAGCCGCCAGATCGACCCCAGCCAACCCACCGGTCTGCGGCTGAGGCCGCTGCTGGGAACCGGCGAACGCTTCCCCGTGGATGATCCAACCCTCGAAGCGGTCCTGGAGCCCCGTCCCGTGGGCGACGCTCGCTATCTGCAGGCCCTGCTGGAGGGGCTCACGGCCATCGAGCTGGAGGGGTGGAAACGGCTGCGGGAGCTGGGCGCCCCGGCGTTGCAACGGGTGATCAGCCTGGGTGGAGGGGCCCACAACCCCCAGTGGCGCCAGCTGCGCCAGCGGGCCCTGGGGGTGCCGGTGCTGAACCGGCCCCAGCTCTCGGCGGCCCGCGGCATGGCCCGGCTCGCCCTCGAGGCTCTGAAAGGCAGCGGCTGAGCAGACCTCGATGTGGTGCTTGCTTGAACGGTGCGAGTCATCCGTGAAGTTGGAGGCCCAGGTCTCCTGCAGGATCGGATCCCCCCGGCGAGGATGGGCCATCCCCACACCACCCACCGTCATGCCGGCTCCCCTAGGCGAACGCCTGCGCACCATCGCCTCCATGGCCCTGTTCGTGGTGCTGGCTGGCTATGTGGGATTCAGCGCGATCCGCCTCGGCCTGTTGCTCTGGCAGCGGTTTGCCCTGGCCTGATTCCAGAATCAATGCACAACCGCCCCGAAACCCATGGCCGCTGACCCCCTCACCCCCGCCGTGAGTGATCGGATCTGCCGACACATGAACGACGACCACGCCAGTGCCGTGCTCGCCTATGCACGCCACTACGGCGGCATCAGCGGCGCCCGCCAGGCCCGCATGCTGGCGGTGGGTCCCGATGCCATGCGCCTCGAGGTGGATGGCACCCCCGTGGAGGTGCCCTTCGACCACTCCCTCCAGGACAGCGAGGATGCCCATCGCACCCTGGTGACCATGCTGCGCGCCCTGCCCCAGGACGAGGCTCCAGGAGCCTGAACAGAGGTCCGCACCAGGGAAAGCTGATCACGCGTGTCTAGCCGAGCTGGCGATGCTCCCCCTGGGTTGGTTCCTGATCACTCCCTGTCCCCTTTGTGGCCAGGACCTGGAAAGGCCGAAATCTGCAGCGGGCCAAGCCTGCCGCGCCTGTTGTGAGCGCTTGGAGCTCCCTGAGGAGGGCCTGATGGGCGTCGATCCCCTTCCCTGGTGGGGGGCCGGCCGGTACGGCGGCGGTCTGCGGAACCTGTTGCTCGACCTGCGCCGCCGGCCCCGCATCGAAGCCGTGGCCGCCCTGGCGCGGGGAGCGCGGCGAGCCCTGGCCATCACCGTCGACCCGCAGCAGCTGCGGGGATGGTGCGAGCGCCCCCTGCTGGTGCCGATCCCGAGCTGGAAACGGCGCGCCAATCCCCTGCCGCCCCTGTTCTGCCGTGCTCTTGAACGCGGGGGCGACTTCCGGCGTGTGGATCTCCTCGAGCGCTCCCGTCCCGTGCTGGGGCAGCATCGCCTCGGCCGGAGCCTGCGCATCGCCAACCAGGCCGGCGCCTTCCGCAGCCTGCGCCCGCCCGGACCCGGGGAAGCCCGCCGACATCCCGTGCTGATCGTGGATGACATTCTCACCACGGGAGCAACGGCCACCAGCGCCGCCCAGTGCCTGGCCGCGGCGGGCTGGCGCGTGGAGGGGGTGCTCTGCCTGGCCCGCACCGGGGCCCGGGGGGCGGACCAGGCGGTGCCTTAAGATCCCACCGTCGCCTAGGCGACAGGCCGGGATAGCTCAGTTGGTAGAGCAGGCGATTGAAAATCGCCGTGTCCCCAGTTCAAATCTGGGTCCTGGCATCACCCTCCGCTTCCGACGGCCCCTGGGCCGCGTGGCGGCAAGCATTCCCCGGTTGAGCCGCGATGCAGCCAGCGCCTCCCCCATCGGATCGCCTCTTCAACAACGCCGACAGCTTCGCCCAGGTTTTCGATGAAGCCTGGAACCGCCTGAGCAGGGGCCACGCCAACGGCAGCGGTGGGAGCGAAGCCCTGCTGGAGGCCGTACTTGCCCAGCTGGCCGACCACCCTTTCGCCCAGAGTGATCCGGCCATGGCCCGTCAGGTGGGGGAATTCCGCATCCGCCTGCTCGGCCTGTAGCTTGCCCAGGCGGCTTGCCGGTTGTGGCCATGGACAACTCCCTCGCCCGGTTGGTGCGGATGCTGAGCGCCGGCTTCAGCAACCAGCACCAAGCCTTTGAAAACCCGCCCCTCTTCGCCCACATCCTGGTGAAGTTTCGGCCCCTGCCCCAGCTAGCGCCGGGGTCCCTGCTCTTGGAGCAGTCCTATGCCATCAACCCGGTGGCGCCTTACCGGATCCGGGTGCTCCGGCCGGAGCGGCGCGATGGGCAGCTGGTCATCCACAACCACGCGCTCCACGACGATCAGCGCTTCTGGGGAGCCGTGGAGGATGCCGAGCGGCGCGCCGCCATCCAGGAGCACGACCTGCGGCTACTGGAGGGGTGCACCTATGTGGTGCGAGAAGAGGGCGAAGGATTTGTAGGCGAGGTGGAGCCCGGTTGCCGCTGCCTGGTGGAGCGCAAGGGTGCCACCGCCTACCTGATCAGCAGCTTCGAGCTCGATGGCCAGGGCATGCGCACGATCGACCAGGGCCACGACCCCCGCAGCCACGAGCAACTCTGGGGCTCCTTAGCTGGCCCCTTTGAGTTCGAGCGCACCCACGACTACAGCGCCGAACTACCGCGCGACTGGCTCCAGGACTGACGTTCGGGCGCATTGGGGTTCAAGCGCCCCTGATCATCAAGCGATCGGGTCATCCATGAAGGACTGCTCCTCCTCTTCCGGGAAGGGATCAAAGGCCGCCTCCCGAAAGGCCGGGGTCACCCCAGCCCTGATCACCCCGTTGATCCCGGCCTGGGAGCCTGCGGACTCGCCGGAGTTAAAACCATGCCCAGAGCCGCTGGAGCCACCAAGCAGTGGGCGGCGACCAACGAGCAGGTCCTCCAAGCGGGCTAGCCGCGCCTCGGTGAGGGCCAGAATCTCGCCGGTTTCCATACCCAGACCAGGGTTAACCTGATCTTCGAGGTGGTTCAAGCCTGCTAGCTGCTCCTCCAAAGCCCCCAGCCGTTCCTCCAGATCGAGCAGGCGGTAGATCATCGCCTCTGATACCTGGCTAAGGGCCTGGAATTGCTCACCTAGGCGGCGATGCAGTTGGGATGCAGTCTGGGCTGGTGGGGATTGGGCGGCCATCGCTGAGCCCACAAGGATTATGCCGGATGGTATCGGCTAAGCACCGGTGCGCCAGGTAACGGCTTTGGAACGATTCCGAGAGGGTCAAGCAAAAGAAATCGGCGGCCAGGATGCTCCTGCTGCAACCCGGTGCCCGAGGCTGGGTCATCCAACCCCATAATGCTGATTCTAAGCGACAGGTCAGCTCCCATTCCGGCGGCGACTACACCCTGCCAGCCCGGAGCGTGTTCCAGTTCCATCGCCATGACATGAACGAGGTTAGGAGGCCAGCCACGAGCCATGGAAG
>Ga0310334_100364_pt1 | contig 12468 bp, 12 predicted proteins | sample LakMicMIDCLREDC7_FD_195548 | JGI IMG/M metagenome (GOLD analysis project Ga0310334, IMG submission 195548) | Enriched freshwater cyanobacterial communities from Lake Michigan, Michigan, United States - MI23.DCL.RED.C7 (v2) (version 2) | ecosystem: Environmental > Aquatic > Freshwater > Lake...
CCAGGGACGGGCAGAGGCGATTCCCTCCGACGACGGTCTCCGTCTGGAGCCGCTCGATGGGGAGGCCGCCCCCACCGCCCTCGATCGCTACGGTCGCGACCTCACCGCCGCCGCCCGCGCCGGTGAACTGGATCCGGTGATCGGCCGCGACAGCGAGATCCGCCGGCTGATCCAGGTGCTCTCGCGCCGCGGCAAGAACAATCCCGTGCTGGTGGGGGAATCGGGCGTGGGCAAGACCGCCGTGGTGGAATCCCTCGCCCAACGGATCGTGGCCGGCGATGTGCCGGATGCCCTGCGTGGCCTGCGGCTCGTGGCCCTCGACCTGGGGGCCCTGGTCGCCGGCGCCAAGTTTCGGGGGCAGTTTGAGGAGCGCCTGCGGGAGGTGCTGGCCCAGGTGCGGGAAGGGGAGGCGGCGGCCGGCGATGCCGGTGGTGGCGTGGTGCTGTTCATCGATGAACTGCACACGGTGGTGGGGGGTGAGCGCTCCGGTCCCGATGCGGCCAGCCTGCTCAAGCCCGTGCTGGCCCGGGGCGATCTGCGCTGCATCGGCGCCACCACCCCCGAGGACTACCGCCGCACCATCGAGAAGGATCCGGCCCTGGAGCGCCGCTTCCAGCAGGTGCAGATCCGCGAGCCCGATCGCGACACCTGTCTCCAGATCCTGCGCGGCCTCAAGGAGCGCTATGAGCTCCACCACGGCGTCACCATCACCGATGGCGCCCTGGTGGCCGCGGCGCGCCTGGCGGACCGCTATCTCAGCGACCGCTGCCTGCCCGATTCCGCCATCGACCTGGTGGATGAGGCGGCGGCCCAGCTGCGCATGGAGGCCACCTCCAAGCCCCGGGCCGTGGAGGAGGCCGAAGCCGACCTGCGCCGGGTGGAGCTCGCCCTGCTGTCGGCCGAGGCGGCCCCCCAGGCGGAGCGGGTGGCCCTGCAGGAGCGGCGGCGGCTGGCGCAACAGGCCCTGGAGGCCCTGCAGATCCGCTGGAGCCGGGAGCGGGAGCGGTTGGCCGAGCTGCGGGAGCTCCTCCGCCAGGACGAGGAGCTGCGCCAGGCCATCGCCGAGGCCGAGCGGGACGGGGACTACGAGGAGGCGGCCCGACTGGAACACGACCAGCTGCAGGGCCTGCAGCAGCGCCGCCTCGATCTGGAGGCCGAACTCAAGGCCGATCCGATGCTGCGGGAGCAGGTGGAGGAGGGCGACATCGCCGATGTGGTGGCCCGCTCCACCGGCATTCCGATCCAGCGGCTGCTCGCCGGCGAACGCCAGAAGCTGCTGGAACTGGAGAACCGTCTCGGCGAGCGGGTGATCGGCCAGCCCGAGGCCGTGGCCGCCGTGGCCGCGGCGATACGCCGGGCCCGAGCCGGCATGCAGGCCCCCACCCGGCCGGTGGGCTCCTTTCTTTTCCTCGGCCCCACCGGTGTGGGCAAGACCGAGTTGGCCAAGGCCTTAGCCGGATCTCTCTTTGATGGCGAGGAAGCCCTGGTGAGGCTCGACATGAGCGAATTCATGGAGCGCAACGCCGTGGCCCGCTTGGTGGGTGCACCCCCGGGCTACGTGGGCTACGAGGAGGGAGGGCAGCTCACCGAGGCGGTGCGGCGTCGCCCCTACGCCGTGCTGCTCCTCGATGAGGTGGAGAAGGCCCACCCCGAGGTGTTCAATCTGCTCCTCCAGGTGCTCGACGACGGCCGCCTCACCGATTCCCAGGGCCGCACCGTGGATTTCCGCCACACGGTGGTGATCATGACCAGCAACCTCGCCAGCCGGGCGATCCTTGAGCGGGCCCGGGCTGGCCGCCCGGATCCCTCTGATCCTGGCCGCGGCGAACAGCTGGATCGGGAGCTGGAGCGGGCGGTGGAGGAGGCCCTGGCGCGCCAGTTCCGTCCGGAATTTCTCAACCGCATCGATGAGGTGATCCGCTTTCGCCCCCTGCAGCCCGCTGATCTGCAGAGGATCGTGCGCCTGCAGCTGGCCGAGCTCGCTTCGCTGCTGCGGGAGCAGCAGCTCGACCTGGAGGTTGAGGAGGCGGCGATCGCCCAGCTGGCCGAGCAGGGCTACGAACCCGAATACGGAGCCCGGCCCCTGCGGCGGGTGCTTCGCCGCCGCATCGAGAATCCCCTGGCCACCCACCTGCTGGAGGATCGCTTCAGGGGCTGCAGCGGGGTCCGGATCGAGGCGGTCGCCGCGAGCGAGGGGGAGGCAGGCACCCTTCGGTTCGTGCCCCGACTCCGCCAGGGTGAGGACGTCCGGTAGGGTGTTCGTTTGTCGGTGCGCGCCTCCTCCGTGGATCCGGCCTCTCCCACTCCCGCAGGCAGCCAAGGCTCCGCCGAAAGCCGCCCTATCCGGTCGGCCGCAGAGGAGCCCGAGCTCGCCCCGGTTGATTCCCTCGATCCGGACGCCAGGACCGGTTTCCTTGCGGGCACCCTGGCGGAGCTCGGCAAGGTGGTTTGGCCTAGTCGTCAGCAGCTATTCAGCGAGTCGGTGGCGGTGATTCTGATGGTGGCCCTTTCGGCCGCGGCGATCGCGGCGATCGATCGTTTCTTCGGCTGGATCTCCCAGCAGGTGTTCCGTTGATGTCCTCCGCCCCCAGTCCCGTGTCCGAGCTCGACCACGATCTATCCGCGGCTCCGGAGTCCCCTTCGGACGCGGCCCCCGATGCCCTCATCCTGAGCGAAGTCGCCGAAGCCGCCGATGGCGCCGAGGGAACCTCCGATCCGGATGCCGCGGGCAAGCCCCAGGTGGCGCGCTGGTTTGCTGTGCAGGTGGCCTCGAGCTGCGAGAAGAAGGTGAAGGCCACCCTCGAGCAGCGGGCGGTCACCCTCGGGGTGGCCAACCGCATCCTCGAGATCGAAATTCCCCAGACCCCCGGCGTGAAGCTAAAGAAGGACGGCAGCCGTCAGTCGATCGAGGAGAAGGTGTTCCCCGGCTACGTGCTGGTGCGGATGGTCCTCGACGAGGACACGATGATGGCCGTGCGCAGCACCCCCAACGTGATCAATTTCGTGGGGCAGGAGGAGCGCCGCGCCACCGGTAAGGCCCGGGGGCACATCCGTCCCCGTCCCCTCAGCAGCCAGGAGGTGAATCGCATCTTCAAGCGGGCCGCCGAGAAGAAGCCCGTGGTCAAGGTCGATCTGGCGGAAGGCGACCAGATCCTGGTCACCGCCGGTCCTTTCAAGGACTTCCAGGGCGAGGTGATCGATGTGTCCGGCGAGCGCAGCAAGCTCAAGGCCCTGCTTTCGATCTTTGGCCGGGAAACCCCGGTTGAGCTCGAGTTCTCCCAGATCAGCAAGCAGAGCTGATCACCCCCGGCCGTCTCCCTGCGGAGGACGGCCCCGGTGCTCTCCCACCACGGGCGGGCACCACCCAGCTGGACCCTTCGGGCTCCGGTCATCCGCAGACCCTTCCCCGTTCCCACCGGGGGCCCCGTTCCCCCGTCTCCCCTAGGAGACCCAACCCCTGCCCAGCCGATGGCCAAGAAAGTCGTAGCCGTGATCAAGCTGGCCCTCAATGCCGGCAAAGCCAACCCTGCTCCCCCCGTAGGCCCCGCCCTCGGTCAGCATGGCGTCAACATCATGGCGTTCTGTAAGGAGTACAACGCCCGCACCCAGGAGAAGGCCGGGTATGTGATCCCTGTGGAGATTTCGGTCTTTGAAGACCGCAGCTTCACCTTCATCACCAAGACCCCGCCCGCTTCGGTGCTGATCTCCAAGGCAGCCGGCATCGAAAAGGGTGCCGCCACCTCCTCTAAGGGCAGCGTCGGCGTCATCAGCCGCGCCCAGCTCGAGGAGATCGCCAAGACCAAGCTGCCCGACCTCAACTGCACCAGCGTTGAGTCGGCCGTGCGCATCATCGCGGGCACTGCCCGCAACATGGGCGTCACCATCAACGATTGACGACCCGTGCCGTCGACCCGCCTTCGGGGCTGACTCCGATTCCTGTTCCATTCCATTCACCCCCCGGGGGAGACCCAACCGGTCGCTCGCACCCCATTCCCGCCATGCCGAAGATTTCCAAGCGTTTTGCCGTCGCCGCCGCCAAGGTCGAAGACCGCACCTACGCCCCGCTCGAAGCCATCGAACTGGTGAAGGCCAACGCCACCGCCAAGTTTGATGAAACCCTCGAAGCCCACGTCCGCCTGGGCATCGATCCCAAGTACACCGACCAGCAGCTGCGCACCACCGTGGCCCTGCCCCACGGCACCGGCCAGACCATCCGCATCGCCGTGATCGCCCGGGGCGAGAAGGTGGCCGAAGCCAAGGCGGCCGGCGCCGACCTCGCCGGCGACGAAGACCTGGTGGAATCCATCGCCGGTGGTGCCATGGACTTCGACCTGCTGATCGCCACCCCCGACATGATGCCCAAGGTGGCCAAGCTGGGTCGGGTGCTCGGTCCCCGCGGCCTGATGCCCAACCCCAAGGCCGGCACCGTGACCACCGACCTGGTCGGCGCCATCAACGAGTTCAAGGCCGGCAAACTCGAGTTCCGCGCCGACCGCGCCGGCATCGTGCACGTGCGCTTCGGCAAGGCCAGCTTCGATGGGGCCAAGCTGCTCGACAACCTCAAGGCCCTGCAGGAAACCATCGACCGCAACAAGCCGAGCGGTGCCAAGGGCCGCTACTGGCGCAGCCTCTACGTCACCTCGACCATGGGTCCCTCGGTGCCGGTCGACTTCTCCGCCTTGCAGGACTTCAAGCAAGAAGGCTGAGGCCTTCACCCTGGTGCGTCGTTCGCCCCTCCCTTCACCCCACCCCCACGTCAAGGCGGGGGTGGGGTTTTTGTTGTGGCTGTTCCTGGCTGGGATCGGGGTGTTCCTACCGGCATGCCATCCCCGTACCTCCGGGCTGTCCGGGGCCGGTTTCGATCGGAGGCCCCCCGCTCCAGCGGGCAGGAAGCTCGTCCATCCCGACGCGCCCCTCATCTTCCTGGGGGATTCGATCACCGCGGCCGGTCCCTGGAGCCAGGCGTTCCCCACCCGCTCCGTGCTCAATGCCGGCATCTCCGGCCACACGACCATCGATCTGCTTGGGCGCCTGGATGGTCTGCCCGGCCTGGGCGGGGCCACGGTGGTGCTCATGGCCGGCATCAACGACTTGCTTCGGGGTGAAGCCCCCGCTCCGGTGGCCGACCGCATGTTGAGGATCCGGCGGGAGCTCCTGGCCCGCGGGGCGGCCCGGGTGGTGGTGGTCGCCACCCTGCCCTGTGAAGTCGCTCGCTGGGGTCCCCGCTGCCTCGCCCCTGTCCAGGACCTCAACCGTCGGCTCGGAGATGCCGTTCCCGCCGCAGACTTCCTCGACCTCACGGCGCTGCTGGCCGATGGTGCCGGTCTGCGCCGCTCCCTCGGGGTGGATGGCCTCCATCTCGGGCCGCGTGGGTACAGCCTCTGGTTGGAGAGGTTGCGTCCCATGTTGTAGGTTGATGAACTGGCTTCGGCCAGAAGGGCACGCGCCCTGACCCAAGACAGCAGGTGAAGGAAGACCCGGGTTCGCCAGGGTTCCTCGTTCGTAAGTCCTGCCGAGGTGCACGCAATTCACGGCAAACCCGTGACCTGATATCGCGACCCCTGGGGTATGACCCCAACGGAGAGTGGAGCAGGCCAGCGGCCTCGATGGTCCCCGCAGCATTTCGCGCCGGGGATGGATGCTGGAGTTCCCTCCGGGGAGCACCAACCATCCTGGGGCCGCGTACCCGGCTTGTTCCCCTCGATCCGTTCCTCATCCCATGGGCCGCACGCTGGAGAGCAAGCAACAGATCGTCGAAGAGCTCAAGGGGCTCCTCGGTGAAGCCGAAATGGCGCTGGTCCTTGATTTTCAAGGCCTCTCCATCAAGGAAATGTCTGATCTGCGGACCCGTCTGCAGGCCAGCAACGGTGTGTGCAAGGTGACCAAAAACACCTTGATGCGCCGGGCCATTGATGGCAATAGCGCCTGGTCGGAACTCGAATCCCTCCTCACGGGCACCAACGCCTTCATTCTCGTCAAAGGGGATGTGGGTGGTGCGGTGAAGGCCGTGCAGTCCTTCCAGAAGGACAGCAAGAAGTCGGAAACGAAAGGAGGCCTTTTCGAAGGCCAACTCCTCTCCGTGGACGACATCAAGGCCATTGGGGATCTGCCCTCCAAGGAGGTGCTCATGGCCCAGATCGCTGGTGCGATCAACGGCGTGGCCACCAAGCTGGCGGTGGGCATCAACGAAGTTCCCTCCGGCCTCGCCCGGGCGCTCAAGCAGCACGCCGAATCCGGCGAAGGCTGAGGATCAGCGCCTGTGTCGCCTTCGGGCACACCGGCCAGCGGTCCACCGAGCTCCACCGATCCGACTGTTCAACCCAACAGATCTGTTGCTGATTCCCAAATCATGTCCGCTACCACCGACCAAATTCTCGAACAGCTGAAGACCCTCTCCCTGCTGGAAGCTTCCGAGCTCGTCAAGCAGATTGAAGAGGCCTTCGGTGTGTCCGCCGCCGCTTCCGCCGGCGTTGTGATGGCCGCCCCTGGCGCCGCCGCCGCCGCTGAGCCCGTCGAAGAGCAAACCGAATTCGACGTGATCCTCGACAGCTTCGACGCTGCCTCCAAGATCAAGGTGCTCAAGGCCGTCCGCGAGGCCACCGGCCTCGGTCTGGGTGAAGCCAAGGCCCTCGTCGAGGCTGCTCCTAAGGCCGTCAAGGAAGGCATCAGCAAGGCCGATGCCGAGGCCCTCAAGAAGACCATCGAAGAAGTTGGCGGCAAGGTCACGATCAAGTGATCCTTGGGCGACCAGCCCTGATGCGATCGAGCCGGTCCTAGGACCGGCTTTTTTATGGGCTGGGACCGGATCTGGTTGGGCCGGCACGGCCAGGGCCCCCCGCAGCCGGCGCCCGACCATGAAAAAGGCCCCGCTGACAGCAGGGCCTAAAGATTGGAACGTTCCTGGGGAGTCTGTCCTCGTTTCGACCCTCGGGTTCGTTCCTCACTCCTCACACGATCAGAATTTATACAGAACTTTCCCAAGGGCCAGAGGAGGGCGTCCGGATCGTCAAGTGGCCGCGCCCGCCGGCGTCTCACTCGCGGAAGGGGATCACCTGCAGGGCGACCGCCCGGCCCTCGCCGCCGCTTGGCATCGTTGGCTGGCCGCGCCAGCCCCCATCGGCAACGGGGGCCAGGGCAGCGCTGGGCGGTGGTGGTGGTGGCGGGGGCAGGCGCATCGGGTTCAAGGCTCTGCGGGCGCTGAGGGGCCCCGTGGGACCTGGCCGGGAGGCGGCCAGGAGCTGCCCAGCACTGGCCGCGTTCGCGAAGTAGAGGTGGTTGAGGGTCTGGCTGCCGTAACGACGCCGCTGCAGCTCCCAGCCGGGATTCAGCCGCAGGGCCACGAAGCCGTTGCGGTCGCGCACGGGAACGGGCGCCCGGCCCAGCTCCAGCTCCTGGCTTAGGCCGGGGGAATTGGCCAGCAACCGCAGCTCCTGACCGCTCTGCTCCAGGCGCAGCCGTAGGGGCCCGCCGGCCATGGTGGGGCCCTCCTGGTTGCCCAGCCGCACTGAATAGCCGTTGCTGTCGAGGTAACGCCCGCAGATGCCGGTGTAGTTGAAGCGGTTCAGGCTTGGGTCCACCAGGCCGTCGGGACGTCGCTGCCAGCAGAGGGGGGCTGGCTGGATCTGCTCCAGCACCAGCAGGGTCCACTCGCCGTTGCCCAGGGGGCGACCCAGCACCGCATAGCGATCAGGATCCACCGCCCCGGCTTCGAACAGATCCCTGGCCTGCCCCTTGGGGGTCAGGCCGGATCCTGGGACGGCCATGGCCACGGCCGTGCCCATCAGGGCGGCTCCGGCTAGGGCCAGGTAGGTTCGCTGCATGGCAGGGTGTCCGAAGCCCCCGGGGCATCCGGATCTGCCGCCGGGAAGGGCTTCCAATTCAAGCGAACCTGACAAGGGGTGATGATGGGCGACGGGGCGACTCAGGGGCCACCGCAGGTGGTGGCAGCGGCCTGTGATGGGGCCTGCAGTGGCAATCCAGGGCCTGGCGGTTGGGGAGCCCTGCTGCGCTTCTCGGACGGCTCGGTGCAGGAACTGGGAGGCGCGGAGGCCGCCACCACCAACAACCGCATGGAGCTCACCGGGGCCCTGGCCCTGCTGCGGGAGTTGCGGGAGCTGCCTCGCCATCCGGGCCTAGTGATCCGCACCGACAGCCGCTATCTGATCGACGGTCTGCAGAAGTGGTTGCCCGGCTGGAAGCGCAAGGGCTGGCGCACCGCCTCCGGTGGCGCGGTGCTCAACCGCGATCTCTGGGAGCAGCTCGATGGCAGTCGCATCCGGGGCCTGGAGCTGCAGCATGTCCGCGGCCACAGCGGTGATCCCGACAACGACCGTTGCGATGCCATCGCCGTGGCCTTCTCCCGCGGTCAGAGGCCCCAGCTCGGCGCATCACCCGCCCTGGCGGTCCCCGCCGATCGCCCGCCTGCCCCCTTGCCCACCTCCGCTCCCTCCGATCCGGCGCCTCCGGCCCTCGGGCGCCTGCTGGAGCGCCTGGAACTGGCCGATCGGCTGGCCCGGGGCGGCTATGCGCTCAACTTGGTGGAACTGGCCCAGCTGGTGGACCTCCCCCTGCGCCAGCTGGAATCCCGCACCTCCGCCTGGACCTGGCGTGACTGGTTGGTGCAGCCGCTTGGCGATGGACGCTGGCGCCTGGACCGTGGCGCGGGAGGATTGGCGCAGCCGGAGTGACGATCGTCGCGCCATGGTGAGTGATCCATCCCCCCCCCCGCTGCGTTCAGGAGCGACCGGCGGGCTTTACCGCCGTTTCGTGGAGCCGCTGCTCCGCACCGATGAGGGCGCCGACGCCGAGCAGTTGAGTCGGATCAGCCTCGGGATCCTCCAAGAAACTTCCCTGCGCCGTGACTGGCCCGTGGTGCGGGACACGCTGCAGGGGCTGGCCCTGGAGCTCCAGCGCCGTGATCCACGGCTCCAGCAGACCCTCTTCGGTTGCCGCTTCGCCAATCCGGTGGGTCTGGCCGCCGGCTTCGACAAGAACGGTGTGGCCGCGGGCCTTTGGGACCGCTTCGGCTTCGGCTTCGCCGAGCTGGGCACGGTGACCTGGGAGGCCCAGAGCGGCAATCCCAGGCCGCGGCTGTTTCGCCTGGCGGCCGAGCGGGCCGCCCTCAACCGCATGGGGTTCAACAACGAGGGGGCCCGGGCGGTGCGTCGCATCCTCGAGCGTCAGAAGCTGCCCCCACCGGGTCAGCGGCCGGCCGTGCTGGGCCTCAACCTCGGCAAATCGCGCATGGCCTCCCTGCAGCTGGCCCCCGACGATTACGCCTCCTCCCTGGAGCTGTTGGCCCCCCTGGCCGATTACGCCGTGGTGAATGTCAGTTCCCCCAACACGCCGGGCCTGCGGGAGCTGCAGGAGGAAAGTCAACTGCGCCGCTTGGTGGAGCGGCTCCGGCGGCTGCCGGCCTGTCCGCCTCTGCTGGTGAAGATCGCCCCCGACCTCGAGGACGACGCGATCGATGCGATTGCCCGTCTCGCCTATGAGGAGGGCCTGGCGGGGGTGATCGCGGTGAACACCAGTCAGGATCGGTTCGGACTGGGCCAGCGGCGGCTGGCGGCCACGGGCCGTTTGCTGGAGGAGGAGGCGGGGGGGCTGAGCGGGCGGCCGCTGCGGCAGCGGGCCCTGGAGGTGTTGCGGCGGCTTCGGGCCACGGCGGGGCCGGCCCTGCCCCTGGTGGGTGTGGGGGGAATTGATGGACCGGAGTCCGCGTGGGAGCGGATCACAGCCGGCGCCTCGTTGGTACAGATTTATACCGGTTGGATCTATGAAGGGCCTGCTTTGGTGCCGGAGATTCTGGAGGGATTGATCGACCAGCTCGATCGCCACGGCCTGGCATCCCTGGCGGAGGCGGTGGGTTCGGGGTTGCCTTGGCGACCCAACAGTTAAGGCTGGGCTGGTAGCAGCTCGCGATCTGGCGACAGGACAGGGAAACGGCGCTGAATCTCCAATAGATTGGCCTCAAAGGGTTATTCGGCGTTGGAGATTGCCAGTCTCATTGAGGATCTGCAGGACAGGATCCGGCCGCTGCAGGCCCGTCTGTTCCCGCGCCAGTTGCTGCTCGAGCTCCACGATGATCGGCTTCAGGGGCAGGTGCTCTCCGATGGCAGTCCTGGAAGCATCCGTTTCGAGGCTCCTCTTCCGCCCCTCACCTGTCGCGATGGGATGCCCCTGGAGCTGGAACCCATCGGCGACCTGATCGGCGACCTGATGGTGCGTGACTACCTGATGGAAGCCTTCGTGATGGCGGCCCTTCCCCCTGCCGCGGCGACCTGGCGGGTGATCGAATGGCCGGCTGGCTGCGCGGTTCCGGACGATCCCCTTCAGGCCGTTCGTGAACTCGATCCCGCTTCCCTGCGGCTTCCCTTCCCGCTCAGTGAGGCTGTGATTGATATCAAGCCCATCCCCGATTCCGGTTCCAGGGCCATGTTGGCCGCCAGTTCCCGCCCGGTGGTGGATGCCTGGATCCAGGTGTTCAGCCATGCAGGCGCCCGGCTGGAGCGGCTGGCCCCGGCCCAGTCCTGTGAGTTCCTTGCCCTGCGTGCCCATCTGGTGGGGGTGTCCAACCGGGAACTGGCGGTGCTGCTCAGCCCCGGAACCTCCGCCACCCGCCTGCTGATGGTGCGCGATGGCATCCCCCGTTTCGATCGCGTCGTCGCCGCCGAAGGCAACCAGCTGGTGGAGGCAGTGGCCCGGAGCGTTGCCTTCTATCGCCGCACCGATCCCGAGGTCCGCTCCGTGCGGCTGCTGTTGGGGGCGTCGATGGCGGAGGCCGGTGCCTTGGCCCAACGGCTGGGGGTGCAGCCGGAGATCCTCCCTTCCACGCCCTTCGACTCCCTGGTGATCGAAGGCCTCGCCGTTGCTGAGGTGGACCCATGACATCCCCCGCCCGGATCAAGGGGAAGGCCGAGGGAGCCCTGGTGCTCGACCTGCTGAGGGAGCGGCGAGCCATCCTCGGCCAGGAAGCCCTTTCCGCCACCCTGGTCCAGCGGCGCTCCCTGCTGCAGCGGGGTGCTCTGATCGGCCTGATCCTTTTGGGCAGCATGCTGGGGATCTGGGCTGTGCTGATGCTGCAGAGCGCCCTGGTGCGCAGCAAGATGGGCCAACTTGAGCAGTTTGAAAGCCAGGCCGCCCAACTCCAAGCCCAGATCGACAGCCGCAACCAGAAACTGAGGGCCATCCAGACCACCAACCAGGTGCTCGCCAAGGCGCTCACCGCGGGGCGCACCTCCTCAGCCCTGCTCACGGCGTTGCAGATCAACACGCCTGTGGGGGTGCAGCTGCTCTCGATGGATGCAACCGGTGATCTGGTGATCAAGGGCCAGGCCTTCGACCCCCTCGCCCTGGTGCGTATCAATGCGTTCCAGCTGCAGCTCCAGGGCCTGGCTTTCTTTGACGCCAAGGCCGTGCAGCTCACCAAGGTTGAGCGTCAGCCGTCCCAGGCCCAGGCCACCCCCGGCAGCGGCAACGGGGCGGAGCCAACACCGGAGGCGGGCCCCCTGGCCTTTGAAATCCGGGCTCCCTTTGCCAACCTCGATGCCCAGGGGCAGCTGGCCCTGCTCCAGCAACTGGGCTCCGAGGGGATGGCGAGGCGTCTCAACCTGCTTCGTTCCGAGGGGTTGATGCCATGACCAATCTTCAGGATGGTGGAACGCAGGTTTCCGGTGTCTGGCTGCGGCGCTTTTGGCTGGGTCTGCCCATTGCCGTCGGTGGCCTCCTGGCCTTCCTGGTGCTGGCCACGGCCGTCCTGCCCCAGTGGCTGGCCCTGCAGCGGGACATGAAGCGTTTCTCCGAGTTGGAAGCCCTTCGCGATCAGGTGGCCCGCAGCCGCATGCAGCTGCAGGCCCTGGATACCGCCGAGGAGAAAACCCAGGCCCTGCAGGCCAAGCTGTTTGAGATCGTGAGCGGTAACGGCGATCTCTCCACCTTCATGGCAATGGTGGACCGCGAAGCCAAGCTGGCGGGGGTGCAGCTCGATCTGTTCCAGCCCCAGCCGCTCACCACGCCGGCCAAACCTGGTGCCCCCGGAGCCGCCGCGTCGCCAGCGGCTCCCGGAACGGCCACCGGCCAGCCGCCTGCCGGGGCACAGGCAGGCAGGCCCGGTCAGCCGGGCGAACCCCCCGCGCCGGCGAATACCGAGATCAAGGGACTGCGCACCACCACGATCCTGCTCCATGCCAGGGGGCCCTACCCGGCCCTGGTGAATTTCCTGCATCGGATTGAACTCCTCAATGTGCTCGTGGTGCAGAGCAATCTCGTGCTCGAGGCTGTCAACAAAACAGATGGGTCGGCGCCCGGAGCGCCCCAGTCCAGGGAGCAGCCCGTGCTGATGAAGCTCCAGCTCATGCTTTACGGCCGTGAGGCTCCCGCCACACCCCCTGCTGGGGCGGCAGCCGCCGGACAGCCCAGGATCGCGGCCCCACCGCCGGCGACGCCCCGTCCGGGAGCACCGCCCACCAC
>Ga0310334_100365_pt1 | contig 12433 bp, 11 predicted proteins | sample LakMicMIDCLREDC7_FD_195548 | JGI IMG/M metagenome (GOLD analysis project Ga0310334, IMG submission 195548) | Enriched freshwater cyanobacterial communities from Lake Michigan, Michigan, United States - MI23.DCL.RED.C7 (v2) (version 2) | ecosystem: Environmental > Aquatic > Freshwater > Lake...
AGCCAACACCCCCAGCTCCCTCGGCGGCCGCCCCCCCCGCGGATCCGGAGGACTGGAGCAGCGAATTGGCCCGCCTGGATCTGGAATTGCGGCGGCTGGGCTGGTCGCGCGACCACGAGGCGGACTATCTGCATCGGGCCTTCGGCCACCCCAGCCGCAGCCGGCTCACCACCTACGCCGACCTGAAGGCCTATCTCGCCGCTCTGGAGGGCCTTCCCCCCGGCGCCGAGCCAGCCAGCAGCCCCGTGCCGCTGAGGCGGCGGGATCTGCTGAACCAGTCCGACCAGCTGCTGCTGGCCCTGGGCTGGAACGGGGAGCAAGGACGCCGCTTCCTGGAGCAGCAGCTGGGGGTGGGCAGCCGCCAGCTACTGGCGGACAGCCAGTTGCTGCACTTCAACATGCTGCTGGAAAGTGAACTCCTGGACCGCGACCCCGCCGGTGGGACAATGGGCGCCCCTTCCGCACCAGCCCCATGACGATCAGGGTCGGCATCAATGGATTCGGCCGCATCGGCCGCCTGGTCTTCCGTCGTGCCGTGAGCCAGGACGGCATCGAGGTGGTGGCGATCAACGATCTGATCGATATCGACTACATCGCCTACATGCTGCGTCACGATTCCACCCACGGCCGCTTCCACGGCAGCGTGGAGGTGAACAACGGCGCCCTGGTGGTGAACGGCAAGCCGATTCGCATCAGCGCCCAGCGCAGTCCGGCCGATCTGCGTTGGGATGAGGTGGGGGTGGACACGGTGCTCGAATCCACCGGCTTCTTCCTGACCGATGAAACCGCCCGTCAGCACCTTCAGGCCGGTGCGCGCAAGGTGGTGATCTCGGCCCCCTCCAAGGACGACACGCCCATGTTCGTGATGGGGGTGAACCACAGCAGCTATGCCGGCCAGGAGATTGTTTCGAACGCCTCCTGCACCACCAACTGCCTGGCCCCCATGGCCAAGGTGCTGCACGACAACTTCGGCATCGCCAGCGGTCTGATGACCACCGTGCATGCCACCACCGCCACCCAGAAAACGGTGGATGGCCCCTCGGTGAAGGACTGGCGGGGCGGCCGGGGTGCGGCCCAGAACATCATTCCCTCCTCCACCGGCGCCGCCAAGGCCGTGGGCAAGGTGATCCCGGCCCTCAACGGCAAACTCACCGGCATGGCCTTCCGGGTGCCCACCCCCGATGTGTCGGTGGTGGATCTCACCGTGAACCTGGAGCGGGCCACGAGCTACGAGGCCGTGAAGGCCGCGATGAAGGCCGCCGCCGAAGGGCCAATGCTGGGGATCCTCGGCTACACCGAGGACGAGGTGGTGTCCACCGATTTCCTCGGCGAATCCTGCACCTCCATCTTCGATGCGGGGGCCGGCATCGCCCTCACCGACACCTTCATGAAGCTGGTGGCCTGGTACGACAACGAGTGGGGCTACTCCTGCAAGTGCGTGGATCTGATCCGCCACATCAACAGCGGCGGCTGAGCCGTCAGGCGACGCCATTCCCGAGGCGTTACTGGCTGACCGGAGAATCCTGAACCCCGCTACGGGGAACTCGGCTCAACTGCGCAGCGGGCAATGGCGTCCCACCAACTCCGCCCCGAGCCCCAGCCGGTTCTGGTTGGCATAGGCCTCGGCCTCCAGGGCCCGCTCCGCCGGGGTGGCTTCGGCATAGGTGGGCTGGTTGAGCTGGTTGGCCAGCTCCGGTGTCAGCTGGTTGTCGATTCCCAGAAGCTTTGGCCTGGCCCGCAGGCCACCACCCAAGCAGCTCTGGGCCACGTGGATGGCCTCGTGGTTGAGCACCCTGGCGAAATCGAGGGTGCCGTGGTTCACCACGGAGGGATCGATGCGCATGGTGCGGGAGGAGCCATCCCATTCGGCAGCCGCCGCCCGCTTGTGGGGCTTCGTCAGGTCGAGCTGCACCCCCACATCCTGCAAACTTCGCAAGAGTTGCACCACCGACTCCCGCTCCCTGTCAAAGCTGGGGGGAAGGTCGATCAGGGCACGGATCTGGGCAAGGCTGAGGGGGGGCTCCCCCGGGCGACGTTGGTAGAAATAGCGGGTACCACCATTGCTGAGGTACTCCACCCGGGGGCTCCAGCGGGCGTCCCCCTCGGCCAGCTGCCGCAGGAGGCCCTGGCGAAGCAGCACCAAGGGACGGCGCTGAGGATCGGGCGGTGGATCGAACCGCTCCAACAACCCCGGGGCCAGTGGGTAGCGCACCGCCAGGCTCGCCACCCCCCTGAGCAGATCCGGCACCGCCGCCAGCACAAGGGTGACGGCCGCCACGCTTAAGGCAATGGCGCTACCCGCCGGCAGCAGGGTCGCCGGCCGCAGCAGCTGGCCGCAGCGACGACAACGGGGTCGAAGCACGCGCGAATCCGACAGTCGGATCGTGGCTCCTCGACAATCGGGGCAGCGATAACGGGTCAAGACCACGCCAGAACCAGCCCCCAGCATGGATCGGGATGGCCCTGGCTGCGGCAGCGGCTTGCCGGTCTCAGCGAAAGTCCAGGCTCCGAAGGCGGCCACGCCACAGGAGGGGGACTTGCGAAGATCAACCTCCACAACCGACCCACGATGCCCCTCTCCCCCCTGGTGCGCCAGCTGCAGCAGGTGCCCCTCACCAGGGAGGTGCTGGCCCGCAGTGAGCGGCCGGAGCGGCTGCGACTCGGCGGCGCGGGCCGGGCCGGCCGCGCCCTGATCAGCAGCGCCCTGGCAGGGGTGGCCGGAGCGCCCCTGCTGGTGGTGGTGCCGACCCTGGAGGAGGCCGGCCGCTGGGCCGCCCTGCTGGAGCTGATGGGCTGGGACAGTTGCCAGCTCTATCCCACCAGCGAAGGCTCCCCCTACGAACCCTTCGATCCCACCAGCGAGATCACCTGGGGGCAGCTGCAGGTTCTGGCCGAACTCCTGGATCCCGAAAGCGGGGCGCGGCGTCTGGCGATCGTGGCCACCGAGCGGGCGCTGCAACCCCATCTGCCCCCACCCGATGTGCTGGCAGGCCGCTGCCTCACCCTGCGGCGCGGCGACAGCCTCGACCTCGAAGCACTGGGAGAAACCCTGGCGAGCCTGGGCTACGAGCGAGTTCCCACCATCGAGCAGGAGGGCACCTGGAGCCGCCGCGGCGACATCATCGACCTTTTTCCGGTGAGCGCCGAGCTGCCGGTGCGCCTCGAGCTGTTTGGCGACGACCTCGAGAAGCTGCGGGAATTCGATCCAGCCAGCCAGCGCTCCCTCGATGCCATTGAGCGGGTGCGGCTCACCCCCACCAGCTACGCGCCGCTGATCGCCGAAGCCCTGCGGGAGCGGATGCCCGAGGGCCTGGAGGCCCTGCTCAGCCCTGAAGCCCTCGATCAGCTGCTGGAGGGGGGCACCCCCGAAGGAATGCGACGGCTATTGGGTCTGGCCTGGGAAAAGCCGGCCTCGCTGCTGGAGTATCTGCCCGACGGCACCCTGATTGCTCTGGAGGAGCGGCGCCACTGCCTCGCCCACGGCCAGCAATGGTTCGACCACGCCACCTCCCACCTCCGCGAGGTGATGCAAGAGCTGGGTGTGGAGACCGCTGATCGCTCCGGTGGCCCTGCGGCGTCGAACGGGCCGGAGAGGTCCGCCGCCGACCAGGCAAGCCTCCCCTTGCTGCCACCGAGTCTCCACCGATCCCCTGCCGAAGCGCTGGCGTCCCTGGAGTCCTTTCGGGGCTTCGATCTGGCCGAACTGCAGGAGAGCGACCGCCACCCCAACAGCTTCGATCTGGCCAGCCGCGCCGTTCCTGCCCACCCCAACGCCTTCGGCCGCCTGGCCGGCCTGGTGAAGGGGTACCAAGCCGAGAAGGCCCGGGTCTGGCTGGTGTCGGCCCAGCCCAGCCGCGCCGTGGCCCTGCTGGAGGAGCACGACTGCATCGCCCGCTTCGTGGCGAACTCCCAAGACACGCCGGCCATCGAACGGCTGATCGAGCAGAACACACCGGTGGCCCTCAAGAGCCGCGGCAGCGCCGAGCTGGAAGGCCTGGAGCTGCCCGCCTGGAAGCTGGTGCTGCTCACCGACCGGGAATTCTTCGGCCAGCACAGCCTGGCCGCCAGCGGTTATGTGCGCCGCCGCCGCCGCGCCGCCAGCCGCACGGTGGATCCGCTGCGCATGGTGCCGGGCGACTTCGTGGTGCACCGCAACCACGGCATCGGCCGCTTCCTGAAGCTCGAGAAGCTGGCGATCGGCGGCGAATCGCGCGACTACCTGGTGGTGCAGTACGCCGATGGCCTGCTGCGGGTGGCGGCCGACCAACTGGGCAGCCTGGGCCGCTACCGCGCCAGCAGCGAGAGCCCGCCGGAACTCAACCGCATGGGCGGCACCGCCTGGACCAAGGCCAAGGAGCGGGCCCGCAAGGCGGTGGCCCGGGTGGCGATGGACCTGGTGAAGCTCTACGCCGAGCGCCACAAAGCCCCGGGCTTCGCCTTTCCCCCCGATGGCCCCTGGCAGAACGAGCTGGAGGATTCCTTCCCCTACGAACCCACCCCCGACCAGATCAAGTCGATCGCCGAGGTGAAGCGCGACATGGAGAAACCCCAGCCGATGGACCGGCTGGTCTGCGGTGATGTGGGCTTCGGCAAAACCGAAGTGGCGATCCGGGCCATCTTCAAGGCGGTAACCGCAGGCAAACAGTGCGCCCTGCTGGCGCCCACCACGGTGCTGGCCCAGCAGCACTGGCGCACCCTCAGCGAGCGCTTCGCCCCCTACCCGCTGAAGGTGGCCCTGCTCAACCGCTTCCGAACGGCGGCGGAACGCAAGACCATCCTCGATGGGCTGGCCGCCGGCGGAGTGGATGTGGTGGTGGGCACCCACCAGCTGCTGGGCAAGGGCACCGGCTTCAAGCAACTGGGGCTGCTGGTGGTGGATGAGGAGCAGCGCTTCGGCGTGAACCAGAAGGAAAAGATCAAGGCGCTCCGCAAGGACGTGGACGTGCTCACCCTCTCGGCCACCCCCATCCCCCGCACCCTCTACATGAGCCTCTCGGGCGTACGGGAGATGAGCCTGATCACCACACCGCCGCCGTTGCGCCGACCGATCAAAACCCACCTGGCCGCCCGCGATGAGGAGGCGGTACGCAGCGCCATCCGCCAGGAACTCGACCGCGGCGGCCAGGTGTTCTACGTGGTGCCGCGGGTGGAAGGCATCGAGGAGGTGGCCGAACAGCTGCGCCAGATGCTGCCCGGCCTCAAGCTGCTGGTGGCCCATGGCCAAATGGCCGAAGGGGAACTGGAGAGCGCCATGGTGGCCTTCAACGCCGGCGAGGCGGATCTGATGCTCTGCACCACGATTATCGAGAGCGGTCTCGACATCCCCCGCGTCAACACGATCCTGGTGGAGGACGCCCACAAATTCGGCCTCGCTCAGCTCTATCAGCTGCGGGGCCGGGTGGGCCGCAGCGGCATCCAGGCCCACGCCTGGCTCTTTTATCCCGGTGATGCATCCCTCAGCGAGGCTGCCCGGCAGCGGCTGCGGGCGATTCAGGAGTTCGCCCAGTTAGGCAGCGGTTACCAACTCGCCATGCGCGACATGGAGATCCGCGGCGTGGGCAACCTGCTGGGGGTGGAGCAGAGCGGCCAGATGGAGGCGATCGGCTTCGACCTTTATATGGAGATGCTGCAGGAATGCCTGGCCGAGATCCAGGGCCAGGACATCCCGGCGGTGGACGACACCCAGATCGACCTGCCGCTCACCGCCTTCATCCCGGCCGAGTGGATCCCGGAGAACGAGGAGAAGATGGCCGCCTACCGGGCCGCAGCCGACTGCGCCAGCAAGGAGGCCCTGGTGGAACTGGCCGCCGCCTGGACCGACCGCTACGGAGCGATCCCAGCGCCGGTGCAGAGCCTGCTGCAGCTGCTCGAACTGAAACTCGTCGCGAAGCGCTGCGGCTTCTCAAGGATCAAGCCGGAAAAACCCAACATCGCCCTGGAAACGCCGATGGAGGAGCCGGCCTTCCGGCTGTTGCGCCAGGGGCTTCCCCAGCACCTGCACGGGCGGCTGGTGTACCAGGGCGGCGCCGGCAGCACGGCGAAGGTGCTCGCCCGCGGCCTGGGGGTGCTGCCGATCGAACGGCAGGTGGAGGAGCTGATGGGCTGGCTAAGGACCATGGCCGATCAGATTCCGGGCTCCGATGGCCTCCGGGATGCCCAGCGGGCCGAGGAGGCCACGGCGCGAAACGCAGCTGTGCTCTCGGTCTGAACCGCCCCATCCGGCGGAAGAGGCCCGGGGGTCGCGACCTTCACGAAACTTCGTTAAGATCATGAGAAGGTTGTAAAGGTCCGCCATGGCTGGGTATCTCGGTGAAGTGATGGACGTGGGCAGCGGTTTCGACGTCTCCTCGCTTGCCACCGCACTGCTCTGCCTAGGCGGACTCGGCCTTGTTGCCCTCCTGCGCCAAAACCCCAGCAACGACGACGACGATTCGTCCCCAGGTGGCGGCATCATGCAACCGGTAGCTTGAGCCGGCTGTCGGCTGTACCCTCCGCTCTGACGAGGTCTCCGGGCCCCCGATGATCGACCTTGCGACCTACGAACCAAGAGGAGACAAGAAGAACTCCTCCTTCTTCGAGACCAACCTGCCCCGGGTGTACGCGCGTCGCTCCAGCTCCGGATTGAGCCAACTGGTGGGGGCGATGGCGGCGGTGGTCATCCAGGTGGACCACGGCGACGCCCTGGCTTACATGGCCGAATTGGCCCTGATGGGCCCCTATCGCTTTAAGGAATGCTGGCTCAATGAGAGTCATCGCATTTATCTTCTGGAGGCCGATCCCCGCAGCCCCCGGTTCATCCTGCTCGAGCCCCTCAGCCGAGGCTACGAGGATGATGCCACCCGTTGGAACTGCATGTATCCCCTTTCGGCGGCCAAACCCAACGCCCGCTATATCGGCGAGATCTACAGCACCTCGTCCTGCCGCGATCTGCGCTCCGTGCTGGAGCCCCAGAACATTCGCTTCGTCTATCCGGACGAAGCCAGCAACGGCTTCTACGCGCTGCCCAATCTCACCTTCACCTTCCTCTCGGATTTCACCTACAACCGGGTGGGCTATGTGGATGTGTCCCTCGACAGCCTTGCAGCCCTAGACCTCGGGGATCGGGTACTGCTTGATGATGGGCCCCTCGAATTGCTCGAGGCGGCGGCCCAGCAACACGCCCGTCATGGCCTGGAAGGCCGCGTGCTGGGCATCGACCACCTGGCCACCCGCGTTCTGGCTGGCGAACGTGAAGATGCGCTGCTCGAGTACCTCACTATGGTGCCCTACTACTTCTGGGGTGCTTACAACATCGCCGAGATGAATTCCTCCACCAATGTCACCCGGCATCCCTCAATTGGCGATGAAAAGCAATCACCGGCTCGGGTCTTCACCGCCAACAACACTCCCTCCTATCTGAACTCCCTTGAAAACTTGCCGATGCCCACGGAGGATTTCGTGCGCAACTACGGCAGGCGTATGCACCACATTGCCTACGAAGTCGTGGACGGCGACATCCAGGGGGAAAAGAATGTGGATTTTGTCGTCGAAGTGCTGCGGGATCTTGGCGTCCCCTTTCTCGCCGACGTGGTGGGTGAATGCACGGACGAGCCCAACCTCAAGCAGATTTTCTCCAAGGCCTCGCCCTACTCGCTGCTGATCACCGAGTATGTGGAGCGCTGTTTGGGTTACGACGGTTTCTTCACCCGCGACAACGTCGCTGCCCTCACGGCGGCGGCGGGAGAGGCCGAGCGTTACGAGCACGGCCACGTCTTCGACTGAGCGAGGGGGCCGGTACGGCTTTTGCGAACCCCCGCGGACGGTTGCCCCACCCCGGCAGCACTGGATGGGACGGCCGGGTGGCTGCAGGCTGTGGAGATGCGGCACGCCTGCCTTGACCCGCGCTTGGTTCCCCAACCCCTCACCCCCCGCAGCACGGGCAACGACCTGGCGTCGTCCGGCCTCCTGGTGGATGGCCATGGCTGCCCTGGTGCTCACGGCACCCGTTCCGGCTGGCCTGGCCCAGGCCGTGCCCGCACCAGGCCGCAGGCCGCCCACCTGGGCAGACATCGACAATCTTCGGGCGCTGCTGATGGCCCATGGCACCCGGGTGGTGCAGCAGGACTGCAACCAGCGGGGCCTGCAGGGCCTGTATCACAACAGCAGCGACACGATCGTGATCTGCCGCGTCCACCGCGATCCGCAGGCGGTGTGGAACACCCTGGCCCATGAGGCCACCCATCGCATGCAGGCCTGCGCCGGCGGCACCATCACCGACCCCCGCCACCATCAGGCGATGGCCCGGACGCTGGCCACCTACGAACCCCAGGAATGGCGTTCCATCTCCATCTACCCGCGGGAGCAGCAGCTTGGCGAACTGGAGGCCCGCTACACCGCCCGCCTGGCACCGGAGCAGGTGCCTCGCCTGTTCCGCCGCTACTGCGGCGGTTCCGGCCCTTCCACCCTCTCTCAACAACCCTGAAGCCATGAACGATCTTCTTCTCTCCCTCGCCATGGCGGCCCTGGGCCAACTCGGGGGCTATGGCGCGGCGCCCGGCATGGGCGGCGGCTCCGGGATCGGGCCGGGCATGGGCTATCCACAAGGCATGGGCCCCGGCATCCGGATCGGCATCCAGGGCGGAGGCGTTCCCATGGGCATGCGCCCTCCCTACGGCGGCTATCCCGGAGGCGGTCTGGCACCGGGCTACCCCGCTGGTATCAACCGAGGCACGGGTTATCCAGGCCAGGGATACCCCCGAGGCGGCTTCCCAGGCCAGGGAACCCGGCTCGTACCGGGCTATCCCACAACGGCCTTGCCCCAGCGTCCCTCCAACGGTGGACCGGCGCCCAGCAGCGAAGCCGAGGCCTTTGGCCTGGCCCCGTACCGCTGAAGCCCGATTACTCGGGCTTGGTGCTGGCAATCACCGGCCCTGCGGACACGCCGGGCGGGGCAAGATCCGCCGCAGCCTGAGCCTCCTGGCGCCAGGCTGCCGGCACGAGCACCAAAAACAGCCCCCACCAAAGCGACACCCCGACCGCAACGACCAAGCTCAACCACCAGCGACCAAACAGCAGCCAGCTGATGCTCACGACAGCCACCCCGGTCAGCACAATCGACCAGGGTTGACACCACCAAGGTTTCTGGGACCAGATCGAGAGATCCTTGTGCTGCGTCATGGACTCGGACGGGTCAAGGTCCCGGTGCATTCCTGCCCCGGGGGATCGCTCACTTGACTCCAACCGCGGCGGGCACATTGGCACTGCCCGGCTTGTAGGTGCGCTGGAGGGGGGTGCCGCTCTGGATTCCCTTGATCAAGGTAGTTTCGGCCACGCGGTACTGGGGGTCCTTGCGGGTTCCGAGATCCTCGATGGTGAGCGCCTTGGCATCCTCCTCGGTGAGCTTGGCCGGCACATCGGGAACGATGCCGCGGTGGTGGATGTCGTGGTTGGCGGGGGTGAGGTACTTGGCGATGGTCACGGTCATGCCGGAACCATCGGACAGCCCCCGCACCGACTGCACCAGGCCCTTGCCGAAGGTCTTCTGACCGACCAGCAGGGCTCGGTTGTTCTCCTGGAGGGCGCCGGAGAGGATCTCGCTGGCGCTGGCGGAGCCTTCATTCACCAACACCACCAGGGGCTTGGAGGTGATCGCCTTGCCCGTGGCCCGCTTCACATCCTGGATGCCATCGCGGGTCTTGGTGGAGACAATCACCCCTTCATCCAGCCACTGGCGCGCGATCTCCACGCTGGCCACGAGCAGACCACCAGGGTTGCTGCGCAGATCCAGCACGTAGCCCTTCACCCCCTGGGCCTCGAGATCCTTGAGTGCGGCCCGCATATCGCCGGCGGCATTAGCATTGAACTGCTTGAGGCGGACATAGCCCAGCTTCTCGCCATTCGGACCGGTGTTCACCTGATGCTGCACGGCGTGCAGCTCGATCAGTTCCCGCACCAGCGAAAGCTGGATCGTTTCCCCCTTGCGTCGCAGGGTGAGGTTCACCGGCGTTCCCGATTTACCGCGGATCAACTTCACCGCGTCCTCGGTGGTCATGCCCTTGGTGCTCTTGCCGTCGATGGCGGTGATCACATCCTTGGGTTTCACACCGGCGCGGGAAGCTGGAGAGCCCTCAATCGGGGCGATCACCACCAGTTCCTTGGAGTCCTTATCGAGGCTCAGCTGAATGCCAACCCCGGAGAGCTCACCGGAAGTGTCGATCTGCATCTCCTTGAACTCACGCGGATCCAGGAAGCGCGTGTAGGGGTCATCGAGAGTGCCCAGCATGCCGCGGATCGCGACATAGGCCTCCTTGGGGTTGTCATAGCTCTTGGCGAGCACATCACGCCGGAGCTTGCGCCAGCGCTCCTGGTTGTACTTGCCGGTGGTGTCCAGATAATCGCGGAACACGATCTGCCACACCTGATCCATCACCTCCTTTGGACTATCGGTGATGGCCAGACTTCCGGGGGCCAACCCCATGTCGCGGGCCATCACCGCCGAGGCGGCGCAGGCTCCCAGGCCGAGAAGCACCACGAAGGTGGTGCGACCGCTGCGCATGCGGGGAATCCTTGAAGGGGACAGAAACTCCCTTCAAGGTAGCGCTGACGACTGCCCGTATCGCAGGGGTCAGGGGTCAACCCAGCGGCCGTCCTCCTTGATCAGGGCAATCAGGGCCTCCACGCCCTCGGCCTCCGGCACCCGGCGAATCTCGTCGCGGCCGCGATAGAGGGAGATGGTGCCGGGGGTCTTGCCCACGTAGCCGTAGTCGGCATCGGCCATCTCGCCGGGGCCGTTCACGATGCAGCCCATCACGGCGATGTCGAGGCCGGTGAGGTGGGCGGTGGCCATGCGCACCTGATGCAGCACCTCCTCGAGGTTGAACAGGGTGCGGCCGCAGCTGGGGCAGGCCACGTATTCCACCATCGTCTTGCGTAGGCCAAGGGCCTGCAGAATCGAGTAGCAGACAGGGATCTCCTTCTCCGGCGCCTCGGTGAGGGAAACGCGAATGGTGTCGCCCAGGCCCTCCGAGAGCAGGGTGGCGATGCCAGCAGTGCTCTTAATCCGGCCGTAGTCGCCGTCGCCGGCTTCGGTGACACCCAGATGGAGGGGGTACGGGAATCCCTCGGCATCCATCCGGTCGGCCATCATCCGGTAGGAGGCCAGCACCACCGGGGCGCGGGAGGCCTTCATCGACACCACGATGTTGTGGAAGTCGAGGCGATCGCAGATGCGGATGAACTCCAGAGCGCTCTGCACCATGCCCAGGGGCGTGTCGCCGTAGGTGAACAGCATCCGCTCGGCCAAGGAACCGTGGTTCACGCCAATCCGTAGGGCCTTGTCCTGTTCCTTGAGCAGGCTCACCAGGGGCTCGAAGGTGGTGGCGATGCGCTCGCCGATGGCGGCGAACTCTTCGGGAGTGAATTCGCTGCGATTCGGATCGGGCTTGTCGAACACGAATAGGCCCGGATTGATGCGCACCTTGTCGACGTGCTGGGCCACCTCCAGGGCGATCTTCATGCCGTTGTGGTGCACATCGGCCACCAGCGGCACCGGCTGGTAGGTGTCTTCGAGGCGCTTGCGGATCTCGCCCATGGCCTTGGCGTGGGCCAGTGAAGGCACCGTGACCCGCACGATCTCGCAGCCGGCCTCGTGCAGGCGACGGATGCCGGCGGTGGCCCCCGCGATGTCGAGGGTGTCTTCGTTGATCATCGACTGCACCACCACGGGGTGGTCGCTGCCGATCCAGATGTCGCCCACCCGCACGCTGCGGGTGGGGCGGCGGCGGATGGTGGTGGCGTAGCGGGGATCGTTGGCCCAGGCGGGCAGGGATTCAGCAGCGGCTCCCACCGCGGGGGTTGGGGTCCCGGCGGCGGCTCCCGCCTCAGGGGCTGTGGTCCCGGCGGCAGCAGAGGCAGCGTCGGAGCGGGACGGGGCGGCGGTCATCGCGGGGGCTGCGCGTGGCCAAAGCCTGTCACAGCGGGCGGAAAAGTGGCGTAGGGCACCAGCACCTCCGCCAGCATCGGGAAGTGGCGCCGGTTGAGGGTCACCAAGGTGGCGCCGGCAGCTTCGGCAGAGGCGGCGATCAGGGCATCCGCCAGGCCGGTGCCGTGGCTGGGGCCATACTGCCGCCGCCAGAAGCCGGCGCGCTGGGCCGGCTTCTGGCGATCGAGGGGTAGCACCTCAAAGGCCGCCACGAAGGCATCGAGTCGCCGCCGTTCCTTGCCATCGAGCACGCCGGCGTAGAGCTCCGCAACCGTGATCGCCGATGTGGCCAGAGGCTGCTCGGTGCCCTCCAGAAAGGCCACGGCTTGGGGTTGATCCCGCAACTAATCGATCAGCACATCGGTGTCGACCACCAACAGCGGCGGGGCCGAACGCCCAGTCATGGCTCCAGAGCCACCATGGAGCGATCCAGTTCGCCGCGTAGAGCGGACCAATCCGGGAGATTGTTGCGCT
>Ga0310334_100374_pt1 | contig 12204 bp, 10 predicted proteins | sample LakMicMIDCLREDC7_FD_195548 | JGI IMG/M metagenome (GOLD analysis project Ga0310334, IMG submission 195548) | Enriched freshwater cyanobacterial communities from Lake Michigan, Michigan, United States - MI23.DCL.RED.C7 (v2) (version 2) | ecosystem: Environmental > Aquatic > Freshwater > Lake...
CGGCTGTAAGACCGCAGGCTTCCGCCACCCGCACCCAGGCTTCGCCGGTGGGGTCGGCCATGGCGGCTTCGGCTTCCAACAGCAACTGGTCCCGCAGAACCCGGGCCATTTGCACGGCCTGCTGAATCAACCCATCGCTGCTGGTGCCACTGCTGATCGAGGCTTCGTACCACTTGGCCATGGCATCGGCGATGCCGCTGGCCAGGGTGCGGGCGGGGGCTTGGCGCACGAAGCCGTGGTCAAACACCAAAAGCTCCGGGCAGCGGTTCAAGCTCACATCCCCCTCGAAGGCGCCATGGCAGCTGTAGATGTTGGCGAGGGCTGTCCAGCCCGCACAGGTGGCCGCACTGGTGGGCACCGTGATGCACCGCAAGCCGAGCCGATGGGCGAGCAACTTGCCCGCATCGATCACCTTGCCGCCACCAATGGCGATCACCGCATCAAAGGCTCGTTCTTGAGCTGTGCCGGAGGAGAGCTGGACTGGGGCGGCTAGGGCCTCGATCCGGCTCAGATCGGCTTCGCAGCAGTCGAACTCAAGTTCGAAGCTGGTGCAGCTGATGCCTGCCTGGGCGAGATCCTGGAGGCACTGCTGACGCAGGGGCCGGGTGGCTGGGCTGCGGCCCAGCACCAAGGCGTGGCTCGTGAGGCAGGCGATCGCTGGCAGGGCTTCCTGCCAGGCCCCATCGCCCCGCAGCACGGTGGCGGGGGCAATCGTGTGGGAGCACAAGGAGGTGGGAGGGGCCGTTTTCATCCCAGAAATGTAAAAACTGCCGGGATCAGGCTCCAGCGGCGGCGAGTTCAGGCATCGCAGGGGCAGAGAGCTGCTTGCGAATCACCACCTGCTTCTCCTCGTTCACATCGACTAGGGCTGAATCCCCATCGCTGATCCTGCCGGAGAGGAACTCTTCGGCCAACGAGTCTTCGAGCAGGCGCATCACCGCCCGGCGCAGGGGCCTGGCCCCGTAGCTGGGGTTGTAGCCCTCTTCCACCAAGCGTTCCTTGAAGGTCTCGGTGACCGAGAGGGTGATGCCCTTCTCCTGCATCCGGCCGAACACTTCCTTGAGCATGATCTCGGCGATGACCTTGACCTCATCGCGGGTGAGCTGGCGGAACACGATGATTTCGTCCAGCCGGTTGAGGAATTCGGGGCGGAAGTATTGCTTCAGCTCCTCATTCACCAGGGAACGAATCCGGTTGTAGTTGGTCTCTTCGGCGGCGCCACCGGAGAACTCAAAGCCCAGGCCGCCGCCACCCTTCTCGATCACCTTCGAACCGATGTTCGAGGTCATGATGATCAGGGTGTTTTTGAAGTCGACCGTGCGGCCCTTGGAATCGGTCAGTCGACCGTCTTCCAGGAGCTGCAGAAGCAGGTTGAACACATCGGGGTGGGCCTTTTCGATTTCGTCGAACAGCACCACGGTGTAGGGGCGACGGCGCACGGCTTCGGTGAGTTGGCCGCCCTCGTTGAAGCCCACGTAGCCCGGAGGCGAACCGATCAGCTTGCTGACCGTGTGGCGCTCCATGAACTCGGACATGTCGAGGCGGATCATGGACTCTTCGCTGCCGAAGAAGTAGGCCGCAAGCGACTTGGTGAGCTCGGTTTTACCAACGCCGGTGGGGCCGGAGAAGATGAAGCTCGCAATGGGACGGTTGGGGTTCTTCAGGCCCACCCTGGCCCGGCGAATGGCCCGGGAGACGGCCTTCACCGCTTCGTCCTGGCCGATCAGGCGCTGGTGGAGGGTGTCTTCCATGTTCAGCAACTTGGCCGATTCGCTTTCGGTCAGTTTCTGTACGGGCACCCCGGTCCAGGACGCCACGATGTGGGCGATGTCCTCTTCGGTCACCATCGGGGTGCGATCCCCATCGGCCCCAGCCGAGTCTGTGGTTTCTGGGCTGGTGCCTTCGGCTGAGGTGGCGTCTGCTGGGGCCGTCTCGGCAGGCTGGTCGTCCTTGCGGGCCTGGAGGATCGAGCGAATTTGCTCGCGCAGCTCCACTTCTTTGTCGCGCAGTTCGCCGGCCTTGGTGAAGTCCTGTTCCCGGACGGCCGTTTCCTTTTCTTTCTGCACGGCCCGCAGCTGCTTGTCCACCTCCTTGGCGGCAGGTGGCAGCTTCGAGTTCATCAGCCGCACCCGGCTGCCGGCCTCATCAACCAGGTCGATGGCCTTGTCGGGGAGGAAGCGATCGGAGATGTAGCGGTCGCCAAGGGTGGCCGCTGCAATCAGGGCTTCGTCGGCAATCTTGAGGCGGTGGTGATCCTCGTAGCGCTCCTTCAGGCCGCGCAGGATCTCGATCGTGTCTTGAACGGAAGGTTCACCCACCATCACTGGTTGGAAGCGCCGCTCAAGGGCGGCATCCCTTTCGATGTGTTTGCGGTATTCATCCAGGGTGGTGGCGCCAATGCACTGCAGCTCACCCCTAGCCAGGGCTGGCTTGAGGATGTTGGCGGCATCAATGGCGCCTTCGGCGGCGCCAGCGCCGATCAGGGTGTGCACTTCGTCGATCACCAGGATCACGTTTCCGGCACCCCGGATTTCCTCCATGATCTTTTTGAGGCGTTCTTCGAATTCGCCCCGGTATTTGGTGCCCGCCACCAGCAGACCGATATCCAAGGTCAGAACCCGCTTGTCTTCCAGGATGTCGGGGATATCGCCGGCATTGATCCGTTGGGCCAGGCCCTCGGCGATCGCGGTTTTGCCCACGCCAGGCTCACCAATCAGCACCGGGTTGTTCTTGGTGCGGCGGCCCAGGATCTGAATGACGCGCTCAATCTCGTTTTGGCGCCCCACCACGGGATCCAATTTGCCGTCAGCCGCTTGCTGGGTGAGGTTGGTACCAAATTCATCCAGGGTTGGGGTCTTGGTGGACCCTTTGCCGCCGCCACCGCCGGAGGCGACCTCAGCGGTTTCGCCCAGCATGCGGATCACCTGGGTGCGGACCTTGGCCAGATCAACCCCAAGGTTTTCGAGCACCCGGGCGGCGACACCCTCGCCCTCCCGAATCAGGCCCAGCAAAAGGTGCTCGGTACCGATGTAGTTGTGGCCGAGCTGTCTGGCCTCTTCGAGCGACAACTCCAGAACCCGCTTAGCGCGGGGCGTAAACGGAATTTCCACGGCGACGAAGCCCGAGCCCCGGCCGATGATTTTTTCCACCTCCACCCGGGCATCCTTGAGGTTCACCCCCATCGACTTGAGCACCTTGGCGGCCACGCCGGTGCCCTCGCCGATCAGGCCCAGCAGGATTTGCTCGGTGCCCACAAAGTTGTGACCAAGGCGGCGGGCCTCCTCTTGGGCCAGCATGATCACCTTGATGGCTTTCTCGGTAAAGCGCTCGAACATGGGCCGGGGCCTGTTGCAAGTGCTTCCAAGCTATCAGGGTTGGTGAGGCTGGTGTGGTTTGCGGCTCTGGGTCAGCAAATCAGCAGTAGCCGCAAGTGCTTTGTGGATTTTTATTGTTAATACAGAGGGTCTATTTATCCAGTCAAAGCAGTAAGAAAAGGCGGTTATCCACACCCCTGCTGCGCATTATTAACTGGAGTTAGCCTCAACCATTGGATCAGGGCATCGTCGCCATTGCGGTAGTAACCACGACGAAGGCCGGCATCGCGAAATCCCAAGTCCCGATAGAGGGCCACGGCGGCGGTGTTGGAGGTGGCCACTTCCAGGGTGGCCCGCTCGGCCCCAAGGCGTTGGCCATGGCTGAGCAGGGCTTGCAGCACCTGCCGCCCTAGGCCCTGGCGGCGCTGCAGGGGATCGACGGCCACCACGGTGATGTGCAATTCGTCGACCACCAGCCAGCCACTGGCCATGGCGACCAAGGCGCCTTCGCGCCAAAGGCCGATGCCCGGTCGGCGCTCTTCTGCCAGCTCGCTGTGCCATTGCTCCTGGTTCCAGAGGCCACCGAGGCTGCGTTGGTCCAAGTCTTGGCAGGCCTGGAGGTGGTTGGGCTCCAGGGGGAAGCACGCCAGCTTTTGGAGCTGTTCACCTGTCACAGCAAGCTGCCAGCGGCGTTCTTTACATTCATAGTCCCCCCGTTGTTTTGCCCGCCGCCATGGTGATCTCCAGTGAGCTCGATCAGGGCGGAGCCGGCGTTCTGGATGGGGCAGCCGCGTCTGCCCAGCGTCTGTTTGAGCCCCATCGGGATGCCAGCAGTCCGAATCGCAACCTGGCGCCCATCACCGCCGAGGTCGATGCCGACGGCCGTTTGCAGGTGGGCGGTTGTGGGCTGAGCACCCTGGCCCGCACCTATGGCACACCGTTGTACGTGCTCGATGAGGCGAGTCTGCGGGGTACCTGCCGGGCCTACCGGGAGGCCCTGGCGGCCCACTACCCCGGCGAAGCCCTCGCCCTCTACGCCTCGAAGGCCAATAGCTCCTTGGCCATTTCTGCCCTGGTGGCCTCAGAAGGCCTGGGCCTGGATGCGGTGTCGGCAGGAGAGCTTCTCACGGCCCTCGACGGCGGCATGCCCGCCGATCGGATCGTGTTTCACGGCAACAACAAATCCCGCCAGGAGTTGGCCCTCGCGGTGGAACGGGGCGTCACCGTGGTGGCGGATAACTGGCGCGACCTCGAGCTATTGGCTGAATTGGCGCCTGGCCTGGCTGCGCCCGTGGAGCTCATGCTCCGCTTTACGCCGGGGATCGAGTGCCACACCCACGAGTACATCCGCACCGGTCACCTCGACAGCAAATTCGGCTTTGACCCCGACCAGCTCGAACCGGTGTTGCGGCACTTGGTCGGCTGCAGCTGGGCCCGCCTCACCGGGCTCCACGCCCATATCGGCTCCCAAATCTTCGAACTCCAACCCCACCGCGATTTGGCTGGGGTGCTTGCCGATGCCGTGGCCCTGGCCCGATCCCTGGGTCACCCCGTGGGCGACCTCAACGTGGGCGGCGGCCTCGGGATTCGCTACGTGGCAAGCGACGATCCCCCGTCGATCCAGGAGTGGGTACAAACCGTTGGCGAAGCGGTGGCCACGGCCTGCCAGCAGCGGGGCCTGGCCCTGCCGCGCCTGCTCTGCGAGCCCGGTCGATCCCTGGTCGCCACGGCCGGTGTCACGGTTTACGAGGTGGGAAGTCGCAAGGAGATTCCGGGCATTCGCACCTACCTTTCGGTGGATGGCGGCATGAGCGATAACCCCAGGCCCATTACCTACCAATCCCAATACACGGCCCTGTTGGCGGATCGACCGCTGGCTGAGGCCACGGAAACCGTGACCCTGGCAGGTAAGCATTGCGAGTCGGGGGATGTGCTCCTCAAGGACGTGGCCTTGCCACCTGCCACCAGCGGCGACCATTTGGTGGTGCTGGCAACCGGCGCCTACAACGCTTCCATGAGCTCCAACTACAACCGCATCCCAAGGCCAGCGGCCGTGCTGGTGCACGGGGGCATCGCCGACCTGGTGCAACGCCGAGAACAGCCGGAAGAGCTACTGCGCTACGACGTTTTGCCCTCCCGGCTCACAACGGTAAGTTGACCGAAAGGCATGGGTGCACCGGTGAGCGCGCTGCAGATCAACCCCCTGCAGCTCATCGACATTCGACTGCTGCTCGACTTGCTGTTTGCCACCGGCCTGGGGGTGTTGGTGCTCGGTCGCGTGACCGAAGCGCGTACCCTCTGGTTGTTGCGCGGCTATCTGCTGCTCGTGGCCCTGGCCTGGTTTGTGCAGCGCTACGCCAACCTGCCGCTCACCTCCAAGCTGGTGGACGCCCTCGTCCTGGCCTGCAGTTTGGCGCTGGCAATCCTCTGGCAAGGCGAATTGCGCCGGTTGATGGAGTTGCTGGGTACGGGCCGGCTGGGGGTTCTCTTCGGCGACCGCAAGCGCGACCAATTGGCCTCGGGCTCGGTGGCGGTGCTCAGTGAAGCGGCTGGTCGCCTCTCCCAATCCCGCCGCGGGGGACTGATCGTGGTGGACCTGGGCAGTGACCTGCGGCCTGAGGATTTTCTCAATCCGGGGATTTCCCTGGATGCCCAGCTCTCCGTCGATCTGCTGCTCAATCTGTTTGCGGCTGATACCCCCCTCCATGACGGGGCCGTGCTGGTAAAGGCCAACCGGATCGTGGCGGCGGGGGTGATCTTGCCCCTCTCTCGGCAGGGTTTGAACCGCTACGGCACCCGGCATCTGGCCGCCCTCGGCCTAACCGAACGCTTTGATCAATGCCTGGCGATTGTGGTGTCCGAGGAAACCGGCACCCTGTCGCTGGCCTGCCAGGGCAAGCTCGAACGGCCGATTACCAGCAGCCGTCTTCACGATTTGCTGAGCCAGGCGCTGGCCCTGCCAGCGGGGCGTAGCGTGGCCAAAGACCCGCTGGAACGTCGCGGATGAGTCGCGTGCTGGCGACCACTCCTGTTGTGGGCCCGAAGGCCTTGCCTGAGGGGCTCGATCCGGAGCGCTTGCCCCGGCACATTGCCGTGATCATGGATGGCAATGGCCGTTGGGCCAAGAGCCGCAGCCTGCCGAGGGTGATGGGCCACCGCGAAGGGGTCGAAGCCCTCAAGCGCATGTTGCGGCTTTGCAGTGATTGGGGGGTGGGGGCCCTGACGGCCTATGCCTTCTCCACCGAAAACTGGAACCGGCCCGGCGAGGAGGTGAGCTTTCTGATGACCCTGTTTGAACGGGTGCTGGCCCGGGAGCTCGAAGCCCTCGATAGGGAGCAGGTTCGGATTCGCTTTCTGGGCGATCTATCCCCGTTGCCCCCCGGCCTGCAGCAGCTCATTGCCGACGCCACAGCCCGCACAGCGGCGAACACCGGCATCCACTTCAACGTCTGCACCAACTACGGCAGCCGGGCGGAATTGGTGCGGGCGGCCAGGTCCTTGGCCGAACGGGCGGCCCGCGGCGAATTGGATCCCAGCGCGATTGATGAGGCCCTGTTGAGCGCCGAACTCCATACGGCCGGGGAGCTGGATCCCGATTTGTTGATTCGCACCAGCGGCGAACAGCGCATCAGCAATTTTTTGTTGTGGCAGTTGGCCTACGCCGAGCTGCACATCACCGATGTGCTGTGGCCTGATTTTGATCAAGAGGCCTTGGTGGCCGCTCTGCTCGACTACCAGGGTCGCCAGCGCCGTTTCGGTGGCGTCACCTCCCTCCCTTGATGGCTGCACTCTCCTGATGGCCCCTCTGCCAGTGATCACTCGCCACAACTGGACCCGCGCCGAGATCCAGGCCCTGCTGGATCAGCCCCTGATGGATCTGCTTTGGCAGGCCCAGCAGGTGCACCGCGTGGCGAATCCTGGTTACGAGGTGCAGCTTGCTTCGCTGCTCAGCGTCAAAACCGGTGGCTGCGAGGAGGACTGTGCCTATTGCCCCCAATCGATGCACCACAGCAGCGATGTGGCCGGCCAACCGGAATTGGATGTGGCGCCGGTGTTGGCCCGCGCCCGGGCGGCCAAGGAGGCGGGGGCCCACCGGTTCTGCATGGGCTGGGCTTGGCGGGAGATCCGCGATGGGGCCCCCTTTGACGCCATGGTTGAGATGGTTCAGGGGGTGCGGGAGCTGGGCCTGGAGGCCTGCGTCACCGCTGGCATGCTCACCGACCAGCAGGCCGCCCGCCTAGCGGATGCGGGACTGACCGCTTACAACCACAACCTGGATACCAGCCCCGAGCACTACGACCAGATCATTACCACCCGCACCTATCAAGAACGGCTGGAAACCCTGGCCAGGGTGCGTCGATCGGGCATCACCCTCTGTTGCGGTGGAATCATCGGCATGGGCGAAGGGCCCAGCGATCGGGCTGGCCTGTTGGAAGTGCTCGCCAACATCGAGCCCCATCCAGAGAGCGTGCCCATCAATGCCCTGGTGGCGGTGGAGGGAACCCCTCTGGAACACCAGCAGGCCGTCGACCCCCTCGACCTGGTGCGGATGGTGGCGGCCGCCAGGATCCTGATGCCCCACAGCCGGGTGCGGCTGAGCGCGGGTCGGGAGCAGATGAACCGGGAGGCCCAGATCCTGTGCCTCTTGGCAGGAGCTGATTCGATCTTCTATGGCGACACCCTCCTCACCACGGGCAATCCCGATGTGGCGGCCGATCGGGAGCTGCTGGCCGCGGCGGGTGTTTCGGTATCGCGCTGATCCTGGAGGGCCGATGGGGCTTGTAGTTGCTGCTTTTTATCGCTTTGCCTCCCTGGCCGACGAGGAGCTGGCCCCTTGGCGCCAGCGGTTGGTTGCCCTGGGCCAAAGCGCTGATGTGAAGGGCACGCTGCTGCTGGCCCCCGAGGGTGTCAACGGCACCGTGTGTGGATCTGCCCCTGGGGTGGAGGCCCTCTTGGCAGAGCTGCGGAGTGATCCGCGGTTGGCCAAGTTGGAGGTCAAAACGGCGGTGGCGCAGCAGCAGACCTTCTATCGGCTGAAGGTGCGGCTCAAGCGCGAAATTGTGAGCATGGGCTGCCCCACGGTGAAGCCCTACGTGGGGGAGGGGGAGCTGGAAAGCGCGGCGGTTGGCACCCATGTGCCGCCCGAGCAATGGGACGCCTTGATTGCCGATCCAGAAACCCTGGTGATCGATACCCGCAATGGCTACGAGGTGGCCCTCGGCAGCTTTGCCGGGGCCATCGATCCGGGTACCGCCAGCTTTCGGGAGTTTCCCCAATGGGTGGAAACCGGGCTGCGCCCCCTGGTTGAGCAACGCCAACCCAAGCAAATCGCCATGTTTTGCACCGGGGGTATCCGCTGCGAAAAGGCCACGGCCTATCTGTTGCAGCAAGGTTTTGCGGGGGTCCACCATCTCCAGGGCGGCATCTTGCGCTACTTGGAAACCGTGCCGGAATCGGCCAGCAGTTGGACGGGGGAGTGCTTCGTCTTCGACCAGCGGGTCACGGTGAACCACCAGCTCGAACCCGGAGAAGCGAGCCTGTGCCATGCCTGCCGCAAACCCCTCACTGCCGCTGATCGCCAACAGCCCAGCTATGTCGAAGGGGTGAGTTGTCTGCATTGCATTGGCGAGCACGGCAGCGACGATCGGGCCCGCTTTGCCGAGCGCCAGCGCCAGATTGGCCTCGCCAAGCAACGGGGCGAACTCCACATCGGCAAGGTGTTTGATGCTGGCTGAACTGCCCCGGCCGATTCTCTATAGCTTTCGCCGTTGCCCCTATGCGATTAGGGCCCGCCTGGCCTTGCTTCTGGCCGGGATGGGCCCTGGCCAGGATTTTGAGCTTCGGGAGGTGAGCCTTAAGGCCAAGCCCCCGGAGCTCCTGGAGCGATCGGCCAAGGCCACGGTTCCCCTGCTCGAGCTCACCGATGGCACCGTCTTGGCTGAAAGCATGGAGATCATGCAATGGGCCCTAGCTCTGCCCTCAGACCTGCCCTCAGACCAGGCCACAGACCAGTCGAACGACCAGCTCGCCCATCCGCTCTTGGTCCAAAACGATGGGCCGTTCAAGCACCATCTCGACCGGTTCAAATATCCCGATCGCTACCCAGGGGTCGATGGTGAGCACCACCGCGTAGCGGCTGAATCGATCCTGGGGGATTGGGATGGCCAGCTGGCTCAAGGCTGGTTGTTGGGTGATCAACCCAGCTGGCTGGATTGGGCGGTGCTGCCGTTTGTGCGCCAATGGCGTTTGGCCGATCCCGATCGGTTTGACCGGCATGGGGGCCTGGAGCGTCTGCGGCCGTGGCTGCAGCGTTTTGAGGAGGGGCCGGAGTTGGCAGCGGTGATGGCTCCGCCCTGGGCCCAGCGCCAGGCCTGGCGTTCTCCCCAATGGGTTTATCACTTGGCCCTGGCCGATGAATGGCGCACGGCCAAGGCCTGCGGCGAATACAGCCGTTCGACCCGGGGCCTTTCCCTCGAGCAGGTGGGCTTTATCCATGCCAGCGGGGCCCATCAGGTGGAGGCCACCTTCCGGCGGTTTTATGCCGATGCCGAAGCAGTGGTGTTGCTCACCCTGGATCCCGGCCGTTTGGACGCACCGCTGCGATGGGAAGCGGCACCGCCCAGCGATGAGCTCTTTCCCCACATCTATGGGCCCTTGCCCGTTGGGGCGGTGCGCCTAGCTGAGCCGTTTGGCCCCGTTCCCTTTGGCCTTGCTCCCGTGGTGCCATGACCACCCTCGCAAGCCTGGAACGACGGGCCGCCGAGCGGGGCTTGCTGTTGCGCCTCCAGGTGGGACGGCCCTTGGGCCTGCTCTATGGGCTCCGCGTGGCCGTGGCCCGGCAGTCCTCTGCAGGGGGCCAGCTGCGGTTGGTGGGGGAGCTAAAGGGCTGGGCCTGGCCCACGCCAGGGGGCCTGCAGCTCGACACCCTTCAGGTGGCGGGCCGCTCCAGTGGTTTGCCAGACCTGGGTGTGGGGCCCCTGATTGCGGCGGCGGCCTTCGCCTGGGCCCTGGAGCAAACCCCCTGCCGGCGGGCCCAGATCTTGGCGATCCGGGATGACGATGGCCAGCACCAACGCTTGGTGCGCTATTTCCGGCGTTTGGGTTTTGTGCCCTCCAAGGAACTGGGGGCAGCGCTTTGGGATTTACCCGAGCGGTTGGTGTGGGGCGGCGCTGGTTTGGTGATGCAAGCCGATTGCCAGCTGGTTTTGGAGCGGGCGGTGGCGCTGTTGGATCAAAACTGGAGTTGAAGCTGCAGGCCCAGGGCCAGGATGTTGGCGGTGGTTCCCGTGCCCCCGGGATTGATCACCCACTGCAGAAATGGTTGAAGGGTGAGGGTGCTGTTGATCACAGCGCTGTAGTTGAGCTCAAGCAAGGATTCCGGGCTCAGGCCCGTGGTCACGTCGCTGTTGAAGCTGCTGCGGCCCAGGCCGAGGGCCAGCACATCCAGGGGGCGACCAGGGATCACCCCTTGACTGAGCCAGCCACCACTGACAAACAAGGGATTGGGGTTGCTGGAGGTTGTCAGGCCGGAGCTGAGACCGAGCCAGAATCGGTTGTCGAGGCCCAAGGGCGTTGGTGCAGCCAGGGTGAGGGTGCCGAAAATCCCTGGCGTTTCCGTGTTGTTGGTTTGGTCGTTGAGGTAGCCACCGCCGATCTGTAACAACGGCTGAGGGAGTTGGCGTGCCACCTGTTGCTTGTCCAATTGGATGGGTTGGGCCAACCGTTTGGCTCCCGGCAGGCGATCAAAACTCCATTGCACGACTTGCATGGATCCATTGATCTGGGGTAGGCCGGTGTTGACGCCAAACAGGGAGGCCAAGGCGTTTTGGGGATTCAAGAGAAAGGCCCCGTAGCGCCATTCCCCGTAGGGGCCGAGGTCGCCGCTGCTGCCCTGGCCGGCGCTTCCCGGTCGCCAATGCACCTCAACGCCAGGGGCCACAGAGGGGTTGATGGGTAAGCCCGTCACATTGAGATTGAGCGTGTTGTTGAGCACCGAGTTCACGTAGGCATCGAGCACCGGTGCCTCGATGAAGCCGGGGTTGAGGGAAAACACCCCGGCCTTGAGATCCACCTCCCCCATGCCAGCGGACCGGGTCACGCTGGCTTCCGTGAGCCAAAGACCGATGGGGTGGTCGCTCGCCGTTAGGGGAAAGGCGCTCCCGATGGTTTGGCCGTAGCCCACCGTGCCGCTGAACAGGGTGAGTTCCACATGGCCTTTCCAGTGGTCGGCTTCCTTCCAGAGGGCCACGTCCTTGCCAAAGCCCCTGCTGAAGCTGGCATCCAAGGTGGTTTGCTGGATCCAATTGGTGGTTTTGCTGGTTCCTCCCCTGGGGTTGCCCAGCCAATCGCTCTGGATATTGAGGCCGAGATCCAGCCACGGGGGGACCTTCAGCAAGCTGTTCAGGGTTGGCCAGGGGCTGGCGGGTTCGAGAACTGATTCACGGCCAGTTTCACGGCCAGTTTCAGGACCTTTGTCGTCCACGGGCCCAGCCTGGGTTGCAACCGGCGCTGCCACCGTGGCTAGGGCAAGCCATGCCAAGAGCAGGCCCTTGGCCCTAGGGGATCTAGGGGCCTTGGGTTGACTCCGCGTGGTAACTGCTTCGCACCAGGGGCCCACTGCGGACCTGCTGGAAACCCAGCCCCTTGGCGATGGCCCCGAGTTCATCAAACTCCTCAGGCCTCCAATAGCGGGCCACGGGAATGTGGGCCAGGGACGGCCGCAAGTATTGCCCGAGGGTGAGGCGCTGGCAATCCACCTGGCGAAGATCCCCCAGGGCAGCCACCACTTCAGCGAAGGTTTCCCCCAGGCCAAGCTTCAGGCCCTATTTCGTGGGGATCCCTGGGGCCAGCTCCCTGGCTGCGGCAAGCAGCCCTAGGGAGCGTTGGTAGG
>Ga0310334_100375_pt1 | contig 12150 bp, 9 predicted proteins | sample LakMicMIDCLREDC7_FD_195548 | JGI IMG/M metagenome (GOLD analysis project Ga0310334, IMG submission 195548) | Enriched freshwater cyanobacterial communities from Lake Michigan, Michigan, United States - MI23.DCL.RED.C7 (v2) (version 2) | ecosystem: Environmental > Aquatic > Freshwater > Lake...
TGGCCTCCTGCTGGCGGTAGGCGATCAGGGTGCCATCCAGCCGCTGGGGGGCGTAGTAGCGCTCGGCGGAAAGGGCGTAATCGATCACCAGCAGCCGGCCGTAGGCGATCCCGGCGGCACAGCTGGCCAGCCAGGGCGCCAGCTCTGGATGCAGTTCCGTGGCCCAGCCCGGGCCCCGCTGCGGGTCGGGGGGCCAGAGGCCTAGGCACTCCAGGGCTGGTTCCGCCTCCGGCCCTAGGGGATCACCATCGATGAGCTCCAGGCTCTCCGGCTGGCCAGCCTCCTGGCTGAGGGCGACCCGTTGCTGGCGCCACTGGCGGCCATCCCAACGGATCCGTTCCACCGCCAAGGCATCGAGCACCTCATGGGCGAGCACCACGCCGGTGCAGGGGGATTGGGCCAGCACTTCGGCGCTGAGCCAGCGGCAGGGCAGGGGACTGGATTGGAGCAGCTGGCGCTGGCGGGCTGCCATGCCGCCATTGGGTTCCACCAACACCAGCTCGCAGCAGGCCGCCAGCTCAGGCCAGCCCAGGGCCAGGGCCTGGGCCAGCTGCAGGGCCAACTCCCCTTCGCCCGGGCCCGTTTCCACCAGGGCCAGGGGCCTAGGGGTAGCGCAGCCAGCGGCGGGCAGGCTGGCGGCCCGTTCCAGGTCGAGCCCCTGCTCGAACGCCAGCTCCGCCAGCCACTCAGCCAGCTGGGGGGCGAGCAGGGCCGCAAAGTCTGAGCCCAGGGATGGGGATGTGACGAAATCGCCGCGGCGGCCAATCCGCAACCGGCCGCTGCCGTAGGCCCCGTGGTCGGGATCATGCAGGGCCCAGGCCATGTAGGTGCGAAACGGCACCGAGCCCCCCGCCGCCTGCAAGCGCTGCCGCAACCACCCGGGTAGGTCTGTCTCGTCGAGGCGGAAGGTCAAGGGCGCAAAGTCCAGGTCGGCAGGTCCAGGGCGGAAAGTCCAGGTCGGGAGGTCTTGGGCGGAAGGTCTTGGGCGGAAGGTCCAGGGGTCGAGGTCCGGGGCCCACGGCAACGCCCAGGTTTCGGTGAGAATGCTGACCCACTGAAGCAGTAGCCATGGGCCTTTGCGACACGTTCAGGCGCCTGGGTCGCTTCGCCGCCGGCCTGCTGCTCCTGCTCGGCCTGCTGGGGTTTGGCCCCGGGCCAGCCCAGGCCTATGACAACCCCGACCTCCTGCCCGACCATCCCACCCCGGTGATTGACCTGGCCAAGGCCCTCAGCGATGGCCAAAGAGCCAGCTTGGAGGCCAACCTCACCAGCTTTGAGGCCAGCAGTGGGTGGAAGCTTCGGGTGCTGAGCCAGTACGACCGCACCCCCGGCTTGGCGGTGAAGGAGTTCTGGGGCCTGGATGAACGCAGCCTGGTGCTGGTGGCTGACCCCCGCGGCGGCAACCTGCTCAACTTCAACGTCGGCGATGCCCTCTTCGCCCTGATGCCTCGCACCTTCTGGGTCGAACTGCAAACCCGCTACGGCAACCAGTACTACGTACGCGAGCACGGCGAAGATGGCGCCATCGTTGATGCCCTCTCGGCGGTGCAGGGCTGCCTGGAGAGGGGGGGCTGCCAGGTGGTGCCAGGCCTGCCCCAGGAACAGTGGCTGCTCACCCTGTGCACGTCCCTGCTGGGCGGGCTGATCGTCGGCTTTGCCGCCTACCCGCGCAAGGAAGGGCACAAGGTGGAATGGGCCTGGGTGCTGCTGCTCTCGCCCCTCTGGGGACTGCTGTTCATCGTGTTTGGCCTCGGGCCGGTGCTGACCCGCACCAGCGACTGGCTGCCGATCAGCCGCAACTGCCTTGGCTTTGTAGCCGCAGCCCTGGCCGCCTACCTAATCGCCCAGCAAACCGTTGGCCGCTCGCGTCTTAAAGACCAGGGCAGCGGTGAGAGCTGATCTGGCCTTAGGGGCGTTAGCCCCAGCTGGCTGAGTCTCTAAAAAAACCCAACCTCAAAGCGAAGGGCCGCTGCCCTCAACCGAACGGCAGACCAATGGGCCCTGGTCGCAGGTGGTCGCCCCGGCCAGGGAGCCATTGGGATTGTCCCTAGACGGTTCCCCGAGGAGCTGGGCCAGGTTGTCCTCGTAAAAGCGCTTCAAATCAGCAAAGCGGCGCACGGGTTGGCCGTAGTAGCTGGCGCCCCGCAGGGTCGGGAAGGAGGCCCATTCCGGGGATAGCCGGGCGGCCAATCCGGGGGTGAAACGGCCCTCATCGGCCAGGGCAAGGGCGCCGCGGCGCTGGATGAGCAGCAAGGCCGCCTGGTCCTGCTCCTCGGGGCTGAACTTTTGCAAGCCCAGTAGGCGGCTGGCCAACGACCAGGTGAAGGGCATGAACTGGTAGGCACCGGCAGCGGCACTGGCGTAGCGGGCCGTGCGGATTACCAGGTTGGGATGGCGCTCCATCGAGCGCATCAGGCTGCCGCCAAACAGGATGCGATAGCCGATGTCCTGGCCGCCGGCCCAGGTGCCTTCTGCGTAGCGAATCGTGTTGAGCAGGGCCCGGCGGGCCGGGGTGATCGGGTAGCTGGCCCGCACGGGCGGCGGACTGGCGATCGGGAAGGGTGCCGTTGACGGAGCGTCAAACGGAGCGTCCAGATCGAGCATGGCCAGGCGCTGGGCAGGCTGCTCCAGCTGGCGACCCAGGCCGGAGACGGTGGTGAGCGGGCCGGCGGCGCCTAGGCCCGTGGCAACGGCTGGTGAGAGGCTTGACGTCGCCTGGGACGGGGACCCAAGGCCCGAGCCCAGGCTGTCCCGGGGCGAAGCCGTGGCCGCCACCGGGGCGATCAGGGCCAGCAAGCCCGCGGCCAGGACGTGCACCGAGCGACCAGCCACGCCGGAGGTGACGGCTACGGGAGCGCGATTGGGCTGGGGTGAACGGTGGAGCTTCAAAGCGGTTCAGGCAGGATCGACAAGGTGCTTAGCTTTGCCGCCAGGGCAAGGCAGTGGGCAACGCTGGAGTGCGCAGAAGCCGGGTTGATGAATCGAGCGAATCGTTTGAGGGGCGCTGACTAGGGCGACGCGAAAAAACGATGTAAAGAAAAGAAGGGGTGGGAACTTGATGGATTGGGGACCACAAAAACGCGGGATCGCTCAATCAAAAGCAGAAATTTGCTGATGGCGCATATCTTGTCGAACAAGATGACCCAGGAAGGCTATCGAGTGCCAGTCACGCAGCTGTCCATTTGTAATCAGAACTACGCGGCGGGGTTCAGATCACCCTGGGCCACTGATTTGGGCTCTCCAATAACGGGAGCTGACGATCGCCAGCATCGATCGCTATCGCCGCCAATGATTCGCGTTACTGATCATTGACTTGACAAGGGGTCAAACCCCTGGGGCGCAGCAGTTTTGCTGAATGAAGTGCTCCAGCAGGCCCGCGGCCTGGTCGGCGCCATCGCCCGGGACCGGGCCCCTGCGGGCGGGCTGCAGGGGTTGGTCCAGTTGCCAATCCCCCGCCAGCAGCTGGTCGCGGCTGAGCAGGCGGTGCTGGCCATGGGCCTGGAGGGCGGCCTCCAGCACGGGCGCCTCGGCAAAGCCCTCGCGCCGGACCAGGTGCACCCCCAATCCCTGGGAGAGGGCCTCGCAAAAGGTGCTGTACCCCGGCTTGGTCAACACCCTGGCGCAAACGGGCATGGCATCAAGGGGACGCAGGCCCTCTGGCAGCAGGGCGGCATTGGGGGCCACCGCCGCTAACTCGGGATCCGTGACCAGAAACTGGTGGTCTGGCCAGTGGTTGAACAGCTCCGCCGGCAGGGGAAAGCCCATGCCGCCAAAGCCCACGAGCACGGTGCGCTCCCTAGGCGAATCAATCGCCAGGAGGCGGCGAAGGTTGGCGCGATCGAAGCGGGGCCGGCCCGCCGTCAAGCCCACGGGCCAGTGGGGGATCCCCCAATCCATCGCCATAGCGAAGGGACATTCGATCACCGCCGCCCCCTGGCGGTAAGCCTGCAGGGCCAGCTCCGCCCAGCCCACGAAGGCCCCCCCCATGGGCCGGTAGATGACATCCCAGCCAAAGTTGCCGATCCAGATCAAGGGGGCCGCCAGGGCCTGGGCCAGGGCCGCCGCCGCCGGGGGCACATCACCCAGCACCAGAAGGGGCTCTCCCTGGCCCGCCAGCCAGGCCGCCTCCTGGCTGATCTGAGCGGGCAGCTGGCGCTCCAAGGCCTCTAGGGCCTCCAGGGTGGCGGCGGCATCGGCGCCGAGGGCATCGGCTTGCAAGACCCCCAGATCCCAGCTGCAGGCCCGGTGCTCAAACGGCACCGCCCCAAAGGCGCCTCGTAGGATAGCTAAGGATAAGGGGGTGGAGAGCAGCAGGCGCCAGTCGGGCTGGCGCTGGTGCAGGGCGGTAAGGATCGAGGCCGTGCGGGAAAGATGGCCATAGCCATGGCCACTGATGCAGGCGACGATCAGCATGGCGCTGGCGCAACGGCCTGAAGCTGCGGGGCCGTCTGTTGGTAGAGGCGCTGCTCGTAGAGCAGCTGGCCGCCCATGCCATACCAGCGGTGGCTGGCTTGGTGCAACTGGCCATCGCGCAGCACGACCCAGCTGAAGTGGCGCAGGGCCCGGCCCTGGTCATCGTTGCCGTGGCGGGGCACGCAGGCCGTATTGAGGTAGGCGGTGCCGGCCCGATCGCGTAGGAAGCTGAGCCGCTCCCCCTGGCCCCGTCTGAGCCGGTGGTGCATGTGACCAAACACCACCAGGGGCAGCGGCCGGTGGCGACGAATGCGTTCGATCGCGACGGTCAGGTCCTGGTCACCCCAATCGACAGCAGGTTTTTTCCAATCCCGGCCGCAGGGATCGGCGCAGGTGCTGCCCAGGCCACTGGGGCCGCAATGGGCCAAGAGCACCATCGGCAGGACCGGATCGGCCGCCAGGGCCGCCGCCGTGATCCGATCCACCGATTCCTGCATGGTCACCGGACCAAACACGGCCAAGGCACCCGGGTTAAGCCTGAAACCACCACCGGCACTGGCCGGCCGGCCTCCCACCACCGCCAGGCCGGGCGGATCCAGGCAGCGCAAACCCCAGCCGCAATGGCGATCGCCCAACAGGGAGAGCTGGCGTTGCAGGGTGCGGCCACTGGCGTCGCGGCCAGCGTCATGGTTTCCCAGCACACAGGCCATCGGCAGTTTGAGCCGTCCCAACCGGGCCGCGATCAGTTGGTCGCCATCGCTGAGGTCGCCGACCACCATCAGGGCATCGGGCCGAAGCAGGTCCAGGAGCTCCTCATCCAGCCCATCCCATTGGCCGTGCAGGTCTCCAGCAATGGCGATCTGCAGGTCCTTAGGCGGGTTCTTGCCGCTGCTTGGATCGGCTGATGCCCCAATCACAGCCATCCAAAAAGCCTAGGGTGGCTCCACTGTGCATCAGTTGAGGCTTCACTTGGTCTTTGCGGCATCCCAGGCCACAGCGAACGGTGTCCGGGAAGGCCGCCCGGCGGCTGGGGAGCTGCCAGCGGCGATCAGCGCCCTCAAGCGCCAGCGCAAGGCCGTGATCCTGGCCCACTACTACCAGGAGCCCGCCATCCAGGACATCGCCGACTTCATTGGCGATTCCCTCGAGCTCTCACGCAAAGCCGCGGCCACCGAGGCGGATGTCATCGTCTTTTGCGGCGTGCATTTCATGGCCGAAACGGCCAAAATCCTCAACCCGGGCAAAACCGTGTTGCTGCCAGACCTGAATGCGGGCTGCAGCCTGGCCGATGCCTGCCCAGCCGATGCCTTTGCCGCCTTTCGCGCCGCCCATCCCGACCATGTCGTGGTGAGCTACATCAACTGTTCGGCGGCCGTGAAGGCCCAAAGCGACCTGATCTGCACCAGCAGCAACGCGGTGGACCTGATCAACCAGCTGCCCGCTGACCAGCCGATCCTGTTTGCCCCAGACCAGAACCTGGGCCGCTGGGTCCAGCGCCAAAGTGGCCGGGACCTGACCCTCTGGCCCGGCAGCTGCCAGGTCCACGAAACCTTCAGCGAGCAGGCCCTGCTCCAACTCCAACTCGACCACCCCGAGGCCGAGGTGATCGCCCATCCGGAATGCCAACAACAGCTGCTTGATCTGGCCGATTTCATCGGCTCGACCAGCAGCCTGCTGCGCCACGCCGCCGAAAGCCCGGCAACGGCCTTCATTGTGCTGACCGAGCCGGGGATCCTGCACCAGATGGCCCGGGCCCTCCCTGGGAAAAGCTTCCACGCCGTGCCCGGCCAGGACGGCTGCAGTTGCAACACCTGTCCCTACATGCGGCTCAATACCCTGGAGAAGCTTTGGGACTGCCTCCAGACCCTGGCCCCCGCCATCCACCTCGATGAGGAGCTGCGGCTCCAGGCCTTGGCACCGATCGAGCGCATGCTGGCGATGAGCCGCTGAGGGAGTCGGAGTTTTAGCCCCGGATCCCCAGATCTCAAGCCCCCTTTTGGCGATGACGGCTCAGCCCGGGCCTGGCTGCATCGATCAGGTGCGCTCGAGGCGTCGCACGATCACGGTCATCAGCACGAGGGAACCGGCTAGGGCAATCAGCAGGGCAAGGGTCATGGGAATGGGGCAACACACAACCAAGTCTCGGTGCTCCCTGGCCAAGCCTCAGCCGGCTTCAGCCAGCAACCAATCCGCCATCTCCATGCGCAGGGCGTAGGCCTCCTCAAACGCTCCTACCCCTTCAAGACCGGCCAGCCGCTGTTCGAGCCAGCTTTGCAGGGCTGCGATCTGGGTCTTGGACTGATAGGTCGACTGGTGCAACGACTGCTGCATCGACCGGTGCATCGACTGGTCGCCGGGCTGGTCGATGGGCTGGTCGCCGGGGGACAGCCCCCCATCCAGACAAGGAACCATGGGGACATCCCCGAGTGCCGCCAGCCTGCTTCAACCCTGGTCACTTGGAGGGCAAGCGCCTCAACACTGCCGCAGGATTGCCGACCTAGACCAACCGGACTCAGGCCAGGGCTACCAGCCAACGGCCGCCGGCGGCCAGGGCCAGGGCCAGCAGCGAGGCCGCCGGGAGGGCGGAACTGCCGACGCGCAACAGGCGGCGGAGCAGCACGAGGGCCCCCACGAGCCCGACGACCACAACAACGCTCTGGCAAAAGCCGATCACGTGGCCATCGGCGCTCCAGCTGGGCAATTGGGCGGCGAGGGGGCCATTGAGGGGAGCGACCGTGACCTGCAGCACCGTGCCGGCTTCGGCCATGCCCATGGGCAGGTGTCGGGCGAGCAGCAACCCCCAGAGCAGGGGAAGCAGGGCATAGAGAATCCGGCGCAGGCGCTGGGGCGAGAACCAGGGCCGCATCAGCAAGAAGCCCAAGGACGGCAGGGCCAGGGCCAGGGCGGCGAAGGCCAGCCTCGGCAGCAACGGTCCCTCGCTGAGGCTGGCCGGAGCGAGGGGCAGCGCCCCCAGCAGCCGCTGCCAGTGGTGCAGGGTCAGGTCACCGGCTAACACCAGGAACAGACCGGCTTCCGCCGCCGGCGCCTCCAGGTCCCGCTGCAGGTCGGCGGCCGGCGGCCGCAGGCTCAGTTGCACCGAGCGGTGCGGGCAGGCCTGGGCGCAACTCATGCACAAAACACAGTTGCGGTTGGTGCTGAGGTGGGCCGGGTGGGTCCCGAGCGGGCAGCCGGCCGTGGCCAGGCCCTCACCGTGGGCGGGACCGCCCTTGAAGCAGCCGTAGGTGCTGCAGCTGCCACTGCAGGTGCCCACCTGGGCGCGCAACTCCAGGATCGAGAGCTTGGCGAACAGGCCGTTCATGCCCCCCACCGGACACAGATACCGGCACCAAAAGCGTTTCTCAAAGCGCAACGAGCCAATCACGGCACCGGCGGTGATCAACAGCAGCAGGCAACTGCTCAGCTTGGCGCTGTTCTCCAGGTCCCAGACCGATTCCCAGAGCAGGATTGCGGCAAAGCCTGCGGCCAGCAGGGGCGCGGCCCAATCGTCGCTCGATCCCCGGGGCCACTCCGCCGGTGTCCAACCCAGGAGCCGGGCCAGCCGTTGGCTGATCTCCCCCCAGACCATGAAGGGACAGACCGCGCACCAGAGCCGGCCCACCAGGGGGGAACTGAGCAGGATCAGGGGCCACCACCAGGCCCAGAAGAGGGTGAGCCCGCCGTTGTGGGCCCGGTCCTGGGGGCCCAGCCAAAGCCAAACGGTGACTAGCACAAACAGCCAACTGACCAGGCCAAACAACAGGACCTTCCAGACCAGGGGATTGCGTAACCACTCGCGGAGCCCTGGCTTCCAGCGCCAAAGGTCGAAGCGGAACCGTTGTTGGCGCGCCGGGGTCCAGAAGACCTCCTCCGGCAATTGGGCCACCTCCGGAGCGATAGCCCTAGCGCCGCCGCTGGCGTGGGCGGGCCGGGCCTGCTGCAGGGCCCGGTTCAGCAGTTCTTCCAGTTCCTGCAGGTTGCCGGGGAAGTCGTAGCTCTGCAGCCGCTGGATCACCGCCTCGGGCACCTGGGGCGGCCGGGACCAGCCCAGGGCGCGGCTGCGCATCCGCACGCTGTAGCGCACCCATTCGCCCAGGTCCTGGCGCCGCACCCGCAAAGGCGGCACCCGGATCGAGAGGCAAAGGCGATCCACCTCCGGCACGGCCACTTCCGAGGTGAAGAACACGCGGCCGGGGAAGGGGTGCAAGCTGCCGCCGGGGCCGCCGGCACGCCATTGGCCTGTGGAGGCCAGGGTTAACAGGGCCTGCTGCAGGGGGGACGGCACCTGGTTGATTTTGTCAATGAGTAGGGCACCGCTGCCGAGGCTTTCGAGCAGGGAACCGGCCCCATCACTGCTGGCGGAGCCGAACAGTTCGGCCCCGTCCTGCCGCAGCAGGGCGCCATCGAGGCGGACCATCAACTGCCGGCGGGCAGGGGAGCCGAAATGGATCAGGGCGGCCAGGTTGTCCTTCTCCAGGCCGGGCTCACCGCTGATCAGCACGGGCCTGGCCTGGCCGTCTTCCGAGGCCTGGCGCACGGCCTCCCGCAGCCGGGTGGCGTAGCGACTGGTGCCGACGATGCCCCGGCGGGTCCGCACCACCAGGTGCGGCGCCAGGCGGCGGTAGCGATCGGCGCTGGGTAAGGGGGCCAGGGCCGCAGCCTCGGCCGGGGTGGGGCCTGCCGCTGCCGCCGGCCGATCGGCCAGGGGGGCATCCGCTGCTGAACCGGGTTGCTCGGCCAAGGGGCCCCGCGCGTCTTGGGCCCATTCTCGGCCGGCCGGGCCGCAGCGACCGCTCGAGCGAACGGCCCCCCAACATGCCCATCGCCCTCCCCAGGGGCGCCTGTTCGATCCGCCCCTTTGGGCAGGGGGCTAGGCCGGTCGCGGGCTGGATGATGGAGGGGCTATGCACCTCCCTTTGGCCATGGGTCTCACCCTGTTTGGCGGCCTGCGCAGCCGCGCCTCGATGCCGCGCTGGTACATGGCCGAAAAGGGCATTGCCTACGACTGGAAGCTGGTGGACATGGGCGCCAAGGAACACCAGCAAGATCCCTTCCTGGCCATCAATCCCTTCGGCAAGGTGCCCGCCCTGATCGACACGGATCCGGCCCTCCCCGGCGGCGAGCTGCGCCTGTTTGAAAGTGGCGCGATCTTGCTGTATCTGGCTGAGCGCCATGGCCAGGATTGCGCTAGCGCCGCAGAGAGGGCCGTGGCCCAGCAGTGGGTGCTGTTTGCCAATGCCACCCTGGCCACGGCCCTGTTCAACCCGAACCAACGGGAGACGGAATTCCCCCGCCTCATGGGCAAGCTGGACCCGTTGCTGGTGCCGGGCGGATCGATCAGTGGCGGCGAGTGGGGCGTGGCCGATTGCGCCATTAATGCCCACCTGGCCTACCTGCCCATTTTCTTTCCCCAGATCGACCTCTCCCCCTGGCCGGCCGTGGAAGCCACGATCCGCCTGACCCAGGAACGCCCCGCCTACCAGCAGGCCATGGCCGTGGGTTAGGTCATTAGCGCCCTTGGACCTTGCTTTGGGACTGGACCCAACCGGGTCCCTTGACGGGAGGCCCCCCCGACGACCAGCGTTATGCAGCATCCATGGCCCCGGGTCGTCAGTTCTTGGAGAGTTCCCAGGCCAGGCCCCACCGCCTGAAGCGACCCCCCTACCAACGCAAGCGCTGGCTGGCGATTGCCATTCCCGTGGGCAGCCTGGTGGCCCTAGTGGCGATCGCGCCGCCCCTGCCGCCGCGGCCCTCGCCCAACAGCCTGCAGCAGCAGGCCAACCCCCAGGGCAAAGCCTTCCGCTATCTGCCCGAGCGCGATGTCTTTGCCCTGGATTTTGATCCGCGCAAGGTGCGGATCGGCCTGCTCGAGGGCTGGGACCGGGAGCAGGAGGCCTACCGCGATCCCACCGCCCTGGCCTATGTGTCCGGGCCGATGTACGAGCGCCATGTCAATAGCAACGGCCAGGAAACCACCGTGCCGTTGGGGGACATCAAACTGGGCGATCAGGTGTGGCGCGGCATCAACCGCACCGCCGCCCGCCAACGGGCCTATGTGGGCATCCGCCACGACGGCCATGTGGACTTTGGCTACGGCGAATTAACCCCCAAACGGGCCAGCCTCTATGACACGTTCATCGGCGGACTCCATAGCATTTACAACGATCTAGAGGCGCCACCAGCGGCCTACAAGGGCGCCTACAGCATCAGCATGGGCCAGCAGATTCGTTATTTTCTGCCGCGGATTCGCATGCTGATCGGCCTGCGTTCCGATGGGCGCCTGGAAGTGTTGATGAGCCGCGACGGCCTCACCCTGGAGCAGACCCGCGCCCTGGCCCGGGAACGGGGCCTACTGGCGGCCTACCTACCCGACCATGCCTCCAAAAGCCGCTTCATCATTCCGGGCGTGAAGGGCTTTAACGACGACGATGCCAACTGGATCAGTGGCGGCGCCACCAGTTTTGTGCATGTGCCCTACATGCTGCGGCTGAGTGAACGCTCCGTGCCCCTGCAGGGCAACCTGCTGGCCAACCTCTCCCCCCACCTGCAGGAGTCGGGCTGCCCCAACCCCTGGCAGTGCGGCAAAACCCTGGGCAGCCAGATCCTCGATCGGGCCCTGGCGGGCTTCAACCGCTTGATGGAGCAGGGGGTGGAGCCGATTGCCCGCATGATCTGGGCCCCCCAAGGCGGTCGCAAAGGTCCCAAGGGCCCGGCCCAAAGCTCCCCCCTGCGCGAACCGCCGATCACGGCCGATCCCTTCGCCCTGCGCCAGTTACAGCAAACCAACCAGCCCTCCTCGCCCAGTTCCCTGCCCCTGGCCCCGGACCTGCCGGCCCCGGTCTTGCTGGAGGACGGCCAGACCCTGCCCAAGGAGCTGCCGAGCCCGCAACCCGTCTGCGGGGGGGCGGATTGCGCCACCCCACCGGCCGATGGCCTGGGGAACCCGGAGCGGCCCGGCGACCCGCGCCTACCCGGCTACAGCGCGGCCCAGGAGCCCGGAAGTGTGCAGGCCGGCGCACCAATCACCCCGCTGCCTTCAGCCGCACCGCTGGTGCCACCGCCGCCCCTGTTGCCGCCACCACCCCTGCGCTGAGGGGCGGTGGTGGCCTCTGCAAGCTGATCTGCCGCCCTAGGGACTTCAGCGGCTGGCCCAAGCCCCAGCTGGATCAGCCGACCGCCGCCAGGGCCCGCACCACGTCGCCGCGGGTCAACACGCCCACGAGTTGGGATCCATCCAGCACAAAGAGCCGCTGCACGCTCTTGTCATGCAATTGCTTGGCGGCGGCGGGCAGGCCCAGCTCACTGCTGCAGGTATGGGGCTGATGGCCCATCACTTCACCGACGCTATTGCCAAGCACCTGGTGGACCTCCTTGTCCCACTGCAGGGGATTGCGCAGGTAGATCACCGCATCGAGCAGCATCACGTAGGGACCGGGATCAAAGCCGCTCTCGCGCACCATCAGATCCTGCTCGCTCAGTTCGCCCACCAGGGCGCCACTGGCATCGAGCACGGGCAGGCCACTGAAGTGGTGCCCACTCATCAACTGCACAGCCTCCTGCAGGGGCGTGTCCGTGCGCACGCTGATCACCGGCGTTGACATCACATCGGCGACGCGCTGGGCCACAACCATGGATCGGAATCGGTTCCCGCCATTGTGCCCGCAGGGGAGGGGCGCGCCGGCGGCGAGGATTAGGCCGATGGGCGGAGCATTTGCATGGCTGAGCTGATTCGCGCCCGCC
>Ga0310334_100376_pt1 | contig 12096 bp, 12 predicted proteins | sample LakMicMIDCLREDC7_FD_195548 | JGI IMG/M metagenome (GOLD analysis project Ga0310334, IMG submission 195548) | Enriched freshwater cyanobacterial communities from Lake Michigan, Michigan, United States - MI23.DCL.RED.C7 (v2) (version 2) | ecosystem: Environmental > Aquatic > Freshwater > Lake...
ATTTGGAAACACCAGCTGAAGTTTTAGAACAATGGATGACTCAATGCACACCAGGAGATTTTTATTTATAAACAAAAAGAATTAAAAATCTACGTTGTGTAATCGGCGTTGATGCGAACATATTCAGCGGATAGATCGCAACCCCAGGCCCGGCCAACACCAGAGCCAGATCCCACCACTAAATGAATATCAACTTGATCGCTCTCTAGATATTTACCAGATCCCTTTGTTTGTAAATACAATGATGCTGTCGGCCGATCAAAATTAAGCGGTTCGCCATTAGCCATTAATTGATGGGGGCCAAGCCATAGGGCAACGGCCTCTGGATCAAAACAAACCCCTGCCCTACCCGCTGCTGCAACGATCCTGCCCCAATTGGGATCACGGCCATGGATTGCAGTTTTAAACAAGGAAGAGCCACATATTGTGCGAGCTATTTGGCGGGCCTGGTTATTAGTTTCAGTGCCTTCCACCAACACTTCAATGATACAACTAGCGCCTTCCCCATCACGGGTTATCGCCCGAGCTAAATATTCACACATTTGATTTAAACCAGCTTCTAATAATGGCCAATATTGTTCCTCTAGCTGGGGCCCAGCGGCAAAAGCAATCAATGAATCATTGGTGCTGGTGTCGCCATCAACAGTGATTGAATTAAATGAATTATCAGCAGCCCGCCCCAGCATTGCCTGCCATTGCTGTGCAGGAACAGCCACATCACAACTAATAAATGCAAGCATTGTTGCCATATTTGGATGAATCATGCCCGACCCTTTTGCAATACCTCCAAGGCGCAAAAGCTGGGTACCTATTTGCAACTCCAATGCATGGCTTTTTGCCACTAAATCAGTGGTGAGGATCGCAGTAGCAGCTGCAGCACCAGCTTCTGAATTAGCAGCTAATGCATCCACCAAGGGATCAATAGCTGTTAATAACAGATCCATTCGGATCGGCACACCGATCACACCGGTGGAGCAAATCAACACCTCTTCATGGGCTAAACCAAGCCGATCGGCTAAAGCAGCAGTGGCCCTCAAGCTATCGATTAAGCCAAGATCGCCAGTGCAGGCATTGGCTTGGCCTGAATTTATAAGCACTGCCCTTGCCGTGCCTTGGCTTTGTTGCAACCTCTCAACGCATAAATCAACGCAGCCAGCCCGCACGATGTTTGTGGTAAAAACCCCAGCCGCCACCGCCGCCTCTGGCGCCAAGAGGAGTGCTAGGTCTTGCTTACCACTGGCCTTAAGCCCAGCTGTGATGCCAGCGGCTTTGAAACCATTTGGGGCTGTGATGCCGCCGCTAATTGGTTGCCATTGATTCACGGCCGGTTCACACCACTGGCACCATCCTGCCGGTGAAGATGGTGATGCTCAATCAATTGATTGCCATGGGCCAACGCCGCATCGGCCTAACCGGTGGAATTGCCAGTGGTAAATCGTGCGTGGGGAAACTGCTGCAGGAAAAATATGGGCTTGCAGTTTTAGATGCTGATCGCTACGCCCGCGCTGCCCTAGCCCCTGGCACCACTGCTAGCCAAGCGGTGCTGAACCGCTATGGGCAAAAGCTATTTTGCGGCGATCATCTTGATCGCAAAGCCCTCGGAGAAATCGTATTTAACAACCCGAATGAACGCCTCTGGCTTGAGCAACTGGTGCATCCGGTTGTGAAGCAAATGATGGATCGAGAAATAATTAAATTATCAGATGCAAAAGCAATAGTTTTAATGATTCCCCTTTTATTTGAAGCTGGACTTGAATCACGCTGCACAGAAATCTGGCTTGTAGATTGCGATGAAAAACAGCAATTAGAACGCCTAATTGCAAGAGACAATTGCACAAATCAACAAGCATTAGCCCGGATTAATGCCCAATGGCCTTTAGCCCGTAAGCGCCTCCTAGCCGATCGCCTGATCAACAACCGCGGCAGCAGTGCTGAACTAGAGAACCATGTGGCGCTGGCCTTGGATCATCCTGAAGCCTAGATTTAGGGAACTTCACAGCTGGCGCCACGGTGATTAACTACAACGCCTCGCAACCACTGCTTAGGTGGCTGCTTTTCTTAAATGCCATCTGTTTAGCAGTGCCTTCTTTTGCAGCTGGGGAAACCGCCACAGTGCAAGAAATTCTTGATGGCAACCAACTTTATATTGATGGCCATCAGGCTCGCCTAAAACAAGCGGCCCAGCCCCCCCAGGTGGTCAGCACCGGCGATAGCCGCGGCCAGCTGGGTTTTGAAAGTGGTGCCGTTGCAAGAATAAATCGCCAATCCCTGCTCAAATTAGGCAGCAGTTGTTTCCTGCTCAATAAAGGACAAATTCTGGTGTCTGGCCGCCAAGATGGCTGCACCCGCTCCGCTCGGATGAGTGTGAGGGGCACTAATTATTTGTTGCAGGTAGACGAAAATGGCAATGCTGATCTCGCAGTTTTGGAAGGCACTGTGCAAGTGGAAGCAACTGAATCCAAAACAGCACCCGTAACAGTTCAAGCTGGCCAGCGCTTGCGTTTAAGCCCCGCGGGTGTAGTGCTGGGCTTGGTGAAACTTGCCCTTGGTGATTACCAATCAATACTTGATGGCCCTCTATTTAGTGGCTACAGCTTGCCCTTGCCGGCTTATGCAAACCTAGAAAGTTATCTACGCAGCAATATGCCTGGATTAAATCTACCTATTACCCCTAGCCTGCCAATACCAACAACGCCTTCCGTGCCCGGCCTATCCCTACCGCGTTTCTTCTGATCGCAAATCTGCAATAGGCAGCGATGGCCCCCTCCCTTGGATCGAATTCACGTTTGAGCATTTTTGTTTTAAGCCTGGCGATCATTAGTGGTGGCTTGAGTGGTTGGGCTCCTCCTTTATGGCGCAGCTGGGCAATAACTACCTACAACCAAATACTCGCTTGGGCCGGCCCGCAAACGCCACCGGCTGGTTTGTTTTTAGTTGCCATAGACGACGCTTCCTTACAACAGGGCAAATGGTTTGAGCAACAACAAAATGCACCTGGCTGGAGCAAAGGTTTAGGCCAATTGCCTTGGCCAAGGGCTAGTTATGCCGTGTTGGTGGAAAAACTCAGGGCCGCTGGCGCCGAAGCAATCGCCCTTAATGTTTTGTTTGAGGGCCCAAGCAGCCGTAGCCCCAAAGACGACAGCCAATTGGCAGCAACCCTGGCTCGCCACAAAGGCCACGTGGTGCTTGCCGCTGAAATGCTGGAACCAAATGATTCACAGGGGGCTGGTGGGCTGAGCCTGGCGCCGCCCCTTTTGGCACTACAGAAAGCAGCCGGGGGCAGCAAAGCACTTGGGCTCACAAACATGCTTAAGGGGGAAGACAACGCCGTTGGCCCCCACCCCGAGGCCTACATAAGCCAAGTACTTAAACCCCATGGCTTTGGTTTACAACGTTCACTACCCCTTGCCCTGTTGGATGCAGGCGCACAAAAAAGCCGCCAACCCGATGCCCTAAGGGCCCTGCGCCCATACGGGCCAGAGGGACACCTACCGCGTATATCAGCATGGGAAATACTTGATCCCGATCGCTGGCAACAACAGCCTTTGCGTAAAAAGTTAAAAGGGGCGTTGGTGCTTGTGGGCCCCACCCTTGATCAAGGGGAAAACGGCCACAACAGCGCCTTTGGCGTGCTTTCGGGCCTGGAATTATTAGGTACCGCCAGTGCCAACTCCATCGACGGCACAGGCCTAGCCCCATGGCCTTCCACAGCTTGGCCCCGCGCCCTGGTGGCATCGCTACCACTGCTGCTAATTGGCCTGATCGGTTTGCAGCGGCCAAAACTGCGCTGGCGCTTGGCCTGCTGCGGCCTTGGCTTGATCTTGCTTTTGCTGATCAGCACGAGCGCACTGTTGCGCTGGCAGCGAGCCCTACCCCTATTGGCTCCCGCCGCCGCTCTGATCCTGCTGGCTAGTGGTTTTGGTATTGATGGCTATTGGCGGGAAGAAAAAGAACGCAGGCGACTGCGCCGCACCTTTGAACGTTATGTAGCCCCTAGTGTTGTGGCGGAAATCCTGCAAAACAGAGAGGCAGCTGAGGGAATCTTACTGGGCCGCACCTTACCGGTAACGGTGTTATTTAGTGATCTAAAAGGATTTACTGCCCTCACCCAACAATTATCTAAAGAAGGACGCAGCACAAATTTAGTGCAGCAACTAAATACCTATTTAGGCGCCATGGTGGAGGTGATCACAGCCCATGGCGGCACCGTAGATAAGTTCATTGGTGATGCTGTGATGGCGGTATTTGGCTCGCCCCGCAGCCGTGGTGTTGCCATAGAAGCAGTTCAAGCAGTTCGTTGTGCCCTTGCCATGGGCGAGCGCCTGGAGCAACTAAATCAACAATGGCAAATTGATAACATCGCGCCCCTTGCCAGTGGCATTGGCATTGCCAGCGGAGATGCTGTGGTGGGTCAAATCGGCAGCCCGCAACGGCTGGATTTCACTGTGATTGGCGACACTGTTAATTTGGCAAGCAGGCTGGAAAGCCTCACCCGTGTGTTGGATGCTCCAGTGTTAATCAATCAACGCACTGCCGAATTGATGCAACCGCAAATAGAGGCTCAAGACCTTGGCCAACATTCAATAAAAGGCATGGGCGATATGGCAGTATTTAAGCCAAATTAATGCAATAAATCAATCAATTGCATGCACAAACTTATCCATCAACCCTTGAGCTTGGTTAACAGGATTTGATTGGCAAGCCTTGGATCAGCTCGGCCGCCAGTTTGTTTCATTAATAGGCCCACAAAGAAGCCTTGTAATTTATTTTTACCGCCCCTAAAAGCTTCCACTTCAGCGGGATGGTCTGCAAGCAACTGATCAACAATTGCAGTAATTGCGGCAGGATCACTAATCATTCCCAGGCCCTTCGCTGCCACTATCGCCTTTGCTGAACCACCCTCAGCTAATAACTGGGGCAGGATTTCTTTGGCGATTTTACCGCTGATCTCAGCAGCTTCTATTAAACCCACTAATTCCGCTAATTGCTCAGGCTTTAAGGGCAGATCAACATAGGAAAGTCGATTGGCATTCACGTGGGCTGCAATATCACCGGTTATCCAATTTGAAACCGCCTTTGCATCAGCGCCAGCCGCTACTGTGGCTTCAAAATATTCAGCCATCTGGCGTTCATCCGTTAATACCCTGGCATCATAAATTGATAAACCAAATTGATCTGCGTAGCGATGCCGTTTAGCGGCTGGCAATTCAGGTAGCTCGGCAAGCCATGCATTCCGTTGAATATCTGATACTTCAATCGGCCCTAGATCCGGCTCCGGGAAATAGCGATAATCGGCGGCACCCTCCTTGCTGCGCATGCTCTTGGTGTGCTGTTTGCTTTCATCCCATAGGCGCGTTTCCTGCACCACCCGCTCACCACTTTCGTAGGCCTTTATCTGGCGCTGGATTTCAAAATCAATCGCCTTTTGAATTGCTGAAAATGAATTCATATTTTTTATTTCCACCTTTGTGCCAAAGGGTGCATCCGGCCCCCTACGCACAGAGATATTCACATCGCAGCGCAATGATCCCTCTTGCATATTGCCATCACTAACACCTAAATAACGCATAATGCGGCGAATTTCAGATGCATATTCAGCCGCCTCCCTGCCGGTGCGGAGATCAGGTTTACTAACAATTTCGGCCAGGGCCACACCCGCCCGGTTGTAATCCACGAGGGAATGGGTGCTGCCGGCTAATCGATCGCTGCCGGCATGCACCAACTTGCCCGCATCCTCCTCCATATGCAAACGTTCGATGCCAATGCGTTTTAGATAGGTTTCTTTGCCTTTTTCAGCCACCTCAACTTCTATCCAACCATCCTCAGCAATCGGTTGGTCAAATTGTGAAATCTGATAGTTCTTTGGTAGATCTGGATAAAAATATTGCTTACGATCAAATTTGCTATGGGCTGCAATATTCAGATTTAAAGCTAAAGCTGCCTTCACGGCATATTCCAGCACCTTTTGGTTTAACACCGGTAGGGTGCCAGGCAAACCACAAACCACAGGATCGATGTGGGTATTTGGCTCATCACCGAAAGCGGTGGAGGCACCGGTGAAGATTTTGCTGGCGGTAGCCAGTTGCACATGGGTTTCTAAACCGATCACCGCCTCCCAATTGGCCTCTGCCATCGCTTTGCTCCAGCCTTGAATGGCATTGATCCTATGAACTCAGCCGCTATCGATCGATCTGAACCAATCCTGATCCTTGGCGGTGGCTTAATTGGCCTTGCCATTGCCCATGGCCTCGGCCGCCGTGGCCATGCCGTAACCGTGTTGAGCCGCCGCCGCAATGAAGCGGCTGGCTTTGTGGCAGCAGGCATGTTGGCCCCCCATGCGGAAGGCCTTAGCGGTGATCAACTGCTGCTGGGGCAAGCCAGCCTGGCGGCCTATCCAAGCTGGATAGCCCAGGTGGAGGCAGATAGCGGCATCAATTGCAAACTCAAACCCTGCGGCATCGTGGTGCCTTTTAAAAGCGCTAGCAACCGGGATGCCTATCCCACTGCTGCCATGGGTAAAAGCCTTGATCGAGCTGGCCTGGAGCAGGAAATACCCGGGATTGGCCCCCAATGGCAGGCGGGTTTGTTGTTTGAGCAAGACGGTCAAATTGATAATCGCCGCCAATTGATGCGGGCCCTAGAGCGGGCCTGCACAGGCCTTGGTGTGCAATTTCAAGAGGGTGCCCAGGTGCAAAAGCTGCAGCGCCAGCAAAACGGGCACCTAGAGGCTGTTGAGCTGATCAGCGCAGAAGGTGAACGGCAGCGGCTGCCATGTGGCCATGCCGTTCTCGCCTGTGGTGCTTGGAGTGGTGAGTTGTTACCAAACCTGCCCGTTTTTCCGGTGAAGGGGCAAATGATGTCGTTGCAGGCACCGCGGCAGGCCCTAGGGCGAGTGTTATTCGGCCCCGGCACCTATTTGGTGCAAAGGGACGATGGTTTGCTGGTGGTGGGTGCCACCAGCGAAGCGGAAGCCGGCTTTAACGATGGCCTCACCCCAACGGGGCAAAGGCAATTGCAGCAAGGCATTTGCGCACTCCTGCCGGAAGCAAGCCATTGGCCGCCCATGGAGCGCTGGTGGGGTTTTCGCCCCTGCACCCCCGACGAGGGCCCGCTTCTGGGCAGCAGCGCCGTGCCAGGCCTATGGCTAGCAACAGGCCACCATCGCAATGGGGTATTGCTGGCAGCAATCAGTGTTGAACTGATAGTTGCCGCCATCTGCGATCAACTCGATCCAGATCAAGCGGCAATGCTCGCCAGCTTCAGCTACAAACGATTTGAGTAGTTAGTTATTTATCTAGCTTTCCGTGCGCCACCCCTGGTCGGCAGGGGTCCAGCTGCTTAATTCAGCGGCTTGGAACCAGAGGCCGATTTCAAATTCAGCTGTTTCTGCTGCATCGGAACCATGGATCACATTGCGGCCGATATTCACCGCTAAATCACCGCGGATGGTGCCGGGTTCAGCTTCTAAAGGCTTGGTGGCACCAATCAATTTGCGGGCGCTAGCAATTACTCCATCACCTTCCCAAACCATTGCCACCACAGGGCCACTGCTGAGGAAATCCACCAAACCAGCAAAAAATGGCCTTTCGCGATGCACGCCGTAGTGCTCCTCCACCAAGCTGCGGCTTGGGGTTAGCTGTTTAAGCCCCACCAGCTTGAAACCCTTGCGCTCAAAGCGGCCGAGGATTTCACCCACCAGTCCCCGTTGAACACCATCGGGCTTAATGGCAATAAAAGTTCGTTCGGTGGCCATTGGGCAGGGGGCAAAGCTCGGCCCCATGGTGGGTGTCTGGGGGGCTGCTTGGCAAGAACACAGCCTCAAACCATAATCACTTAACTATGGTCATCTGCCTATAGTCATAATTAGAGACTGGTTTTTATGGCTCTACCCCAAGATCAAGGCCCATGGATTTCAAAATCCCTATTCAAAAGCAAGGCTTTGGAATATTTCCGCCATGTTGAAACCAGCGGCGAAAGCATTGTGGTTACCGATCACGGCCACCCCACCTTGGAAATCCGCCCCTATGAGCACCTGCCAAATTCTGAGCTAGGCCCTTTGGATCAACTGCGCAACTCAGTAATTAGCTACATCGAACCAACGGAACCGGTGGATCAAGGCCACTGGGAAGCATTGCAGTGATTTTGCTTGATACCCATGTGTTGATCTGGTGGGTAAATGGTGATTTAAGCCGTTTATCAAAAGCAGCCCTAGCTGCGATAAATCTACATAATCAATCCAATCAAAAACAACAACTTCTTGTAAGTGCAATCAGCTGCTGGGAGGTGGCAATGCTGCTAAAACGCGGCCGCCTAAGCCTCAGCATGGATAGCGAAAAATGGTTCAACCTGATATTTGCCATCCCTGCCATCAAATTCCTGCCCCTTCAGCCTCGAGTTGCCATAAACGCCACCCAACTGCCAGAACCGTTCCATGCCGATCCAGCCGATCGCTTCCTTGTGGCTCAAGCTCGCCAACTAAATCTACCGTTGGTGTCTGCTGACGCCAGAATCAGGCAATACGCCCACGTGCAATCGATATGGTGAGTTCCAGCCCCGCACAAGCCTGGACCAGTGCCGATAGCGCTGCCCTATACGGCCTAGAGCGCTGGGGTGATCCCTATTTCAGCGTTAATAGTTGCGGCCATGTGATCGTGCAGCCCCGCGGTGACCGTGGTGGTTCCCTGGATTTGGTGGAACTGGTGGAGGGCCTACAAAACCGCAACCTGCACCTGCCACTTTTGATTCGCTTCGACGACATCCTGGAAGACAGGCTGGAGCGGCTCCATGGCGCCTTTGAACGGGCAATCGCTCAATACGGCTATGGCGGTAGATATCAGGGTGTTTTCCCAGTTAAGTGCAACCAACAGCGCCATGTGGTGGAACAGCTGGTGGAGAGTGGTCGCCGTTGGAATTTTGGCCTTGAGGCGGGCAGCAAAGCGGAATTACTGATCGCCCTATCGCTACTAAACGATCCAGCTGCGCTGTTGATCTGCAACGGCTACAAAGACAATCGCTATATAGAAACAGCGATCCTGGCAAGGCAGTTGGGCCGCCAACCGGTGGTGGTTATCGAACAAGCCGATGAGGTGGAACGCATCATCAGCGCCAGTAAAACCCTTGGTGCCGCACCTTTGATAGGCATTCGGGCCAAATTATCTACCCGCAGCACTGGCCGCTGGGGCAGCTCCGTGGGGGAAAGGGCAAAATTTGGCCTATCGGTTCCCGACCTGTTGGCCACCGTGGAGGCATTACGGGCAGCAAATCTACTTAATGATCTGCGGCTGCTGCATTTTCATATCGGCAGCCAAATTAATAATATTGCAGTGCTCAAAGATGCACTCCAGGAGGCGGGTCAGCTGTATGTGCAACTTGCAGAATTAGGTGCACCCATGGGTTACCTAGATGTGGGAGGTGGCCTTGGTGTTGATTACGACGGCAGCCGCACCGCCAGCGCTGCTTCTACTAATTATTCACTGCAAAACTATGCAAATGATGTGGTAGCAACCATCAAAGAATGCTGCGAACCAAAAGCCATCGCAGTGCCAACTTTAGTTAGTGAAAGTGGCAGGGCGATAGCAAGCCACTTTTCAATATTAGTTTTTAACGTTCTTGGTAATACCGCCGTTGCTGATCAGGTGCCGGATCAGCAACCAGAAGAACCATTAATTGTGCGCAATTTGCGCGAAACTCTCGCTGGCATAAACCCCCAGAATCTACAAGAAGCCTGGAATGATGCCCGTAAATTTAAAGACGATGCCCTATCTAGTTTCAGGCTTGGTTACTTAAGCTTGCAACACAGGGGCCTGGCGGAACAGCTTTACTGGGCCTGCTGTTGGGCCATAACCCGTGAATTACCTTCAACTGATGTGCCAGAGGATCTCCGCAGCTTGCAAGCTGCCTTAGCCCACACCTACTACGCGAATCTATCGATTTTTCGCTCCGCTCCAGATACCTGGGCAATTGATCAATTATTTCCGGTGATGCCAATTCACCGCCTAAATGAAAAGCCAAATCAATTGGGGAGTTTTGCAGATTTAACATGTGACTCCGATGGTAAATTAGCCCGTTTTATTAATTCTGGTAGTGAGAAGCCATTACTAGAACTTCATAGCCTTAAACAAGGGGAACCCTATTGGATTGGCCTTTTCCTTGCCGGTGCGTACCAAGAAGTTATGGGTAATTTACATAACTTATTTGGTAGCACTAATGCCGTAAATATTCGCTTAGGTGCCGGCAGTACATATCAGGTGGAGCATGTGGTACGCGGCAACACAAATGCAGAGGTATTAAAGGCTATGGAACACAACCCCACCACCTTACTTGAACGCCTGCGCCAAGCCAGTGAAGCTTCAATCTCCCGCGGTGAGTTATCGATTGCAGCTGCAAGTAAATTAATGGAACATCTTGAACAATCGCTGCAACAAAGTACCTATCTAGAAGCTGATTACCAAGGGGAACCCATCAATTGAATGCCACCCCAAAAATAGGGATGGGTTAATCCCGATGCTGCTATGCGCCTTTGGCTTGCATCCAAGCCAGACAGCAATATTTCACCAGAAGCTCCAATTACACGATCAGCTTCTAAACGTATTAAGCCCCTTGAAAAAGCTTGGCGGGTGAGCTGTAAAGCCTCAGCCTTTGGCACGCCAGCTTCTAAATAGCGATAGGTTTGTACAAAGAAAGCAGAAGTTGCCACATCATCCACATACCAAAGGCTACCGATTGCACTGCGGGCGCCCGCCTGAAGCGCAAGGCCCGCAAAACCAAGTTCGCTATCAGGATCACCTATGGCCGTACGGCAAGCGCTAAGGCTGATTAGATCAAGGCTGGCATCAGCGCGGCGACTGCGCAGGTTGGCGAATTCCTTGAGCGCAACAGCTCCCGTGCCGGTATATATCCGTGATTGGGATGGACCACCCGGCAAAAATTCAGCATGGGTAGCTACATGAACACGTCTAAAACGCGGTTCAGCCGCTGATATCAAAAGTGCGCTTGGGGTGAAAGCTTGATTCAGAAAAATCTCTGATTTTTGACCAATCGACACTGCCCGCAATTCCTCTGGCACCAACGGTAAGGGTGCCAAACCATCAAAGTTAGATGCGCCTAGGGCAAGCAGATCACCACCGGGACCAAGGGGTGCCTGAAGATTAGTGAGATTGAGAGAAGGCGTAAGTGATAAACCATATTGTTCACCTATAAATTGCTTGCCGTTATGTAATGCAGCATAGGGAATTGCCTGTAAACCTTGATCGGCACTGAGTAGCAAGGTGGTGATCTTTTGCTCCTGCAGAATTGGCTCTAGGGAAGTAAAGATTTGGCGATATAAACTGCGGGAAGGGCCATTCGCATCATTAACTGCCAGATTTTCCTGACGGGAAAGGGCCCCATAGAGTTTTTGCAGTGAATCGCGGAAATCAGCTTGGCGCAATGGCACACGGATTCCTTTTGGTTCGCCTGTTGCTGTAATTAAAACCAAATCCAATTGGCCATCAAAGCCGCCAGCAGCAGCATTTGAATAGCGCAAATGCAAAACCGCTGGATTATATGCAGCGCGATTAAAAGCAGGATTAAGCAGCGCCTGATTATTAGTTGCAACGCTTGCTAGCAAACCAAGGCCGGGATCAAGCCCTAATCCTGCTTGCTTTCCAGCCGCTGTTCTCACTGATGTAATCGCAGTCTTTAAGCCATTTTGAATATCAACAGTGGTGAGTGATTTTGCAGCCTCCTGCAACGAAAGCCCTAAGGCAACAGCTACTTTTTCACTATTTCTTTGCTCAGATTGCTCCAAAGAAGCAATCACCTGAGCTGATGCAATTCGCTCAGAGGCAGTAAGCGCTAACGCCGGAGGCGGTGCAGCGGCAGCAGGGGCTGGCGCTGGAGCGGCAGCATGGGCTGGCGCAGGTGCTGGAGCCGCAGGTGCTGGTGCTGGTGCTGGTGCTGGCGCTGAAACAGCTAATGGTGCTGCAGGCGCTGGTGCAACTGCGCGCGGCGCGGGCCTTGGCGCTGGCGAAGCAGAAGCTGTTGGCCGTGGTTTTTGATCTGGATTTCGATCTGGATTTCGATCTGGATTTGGTGTTGGCGTTGGCGTTGGCGTAG
>Ga0310334_100377_pt1 | contig 12045 bp, 11 predicted proteins | sample LakMicMIDCLREDC7_FD_195548 | JGI IMG/M metagenome (GOLD analysis project Ga0310334, IMG submission 195548) | Enriched freshwater cyanobacterial communities from Lake Michigan, Michigan, United States - MI23.DCL.RED.C7 (v2) (version 2) | ecosystem: Environmental > Aquatic > Freshwater > Lake...
GCAAGCTATTGTCGATTTCTCTTCTATTCCAAATTCTGACATCGAAGGGATTCTTGTGAAAGTGCTGCAGGCTTCCAGTGAAGGATTGCGTCCTTTAGACAGTAAAATCGCTGAGGATTACTATGATGGAAACATCGATGTGACAAAGGCTAGTCATCAGATATACTACGTTCTTTATCTTACTGGTCTAGCTGGCTTGAAAATGTCCGCCGATGGAGATGTTTCCTGGGGATACAAGCCTCCTGGTCTCCTGACTGAGGCTGATGTCTGTGACTATGGCTTCCTGGAGGTTCATCCAACTTTCAGAAAAGCTCTCGCAATCTGTTGAGGCTGGCTTCCAAACATGTCTACCTCCGCCCAGATCCGTCAACAGCTCGTCGAAGCCCTGGCGCTCGACCTAATCGGGCCGGGCTGGGATTACGTGGCGCGTCGCCACGAGAGGCTGCCCCAGCCCCCTTCGATCTGGTACACAACGGGCTTTCTAGTCCCCAACACGTTTCAAGAAGAAGCCGGAAGGCCGCCGGAGGGCGATGCCCCCAGTAATGCCGATCAGGGCGGGGAAGACCCCAGCAACGACGCCTCGATCCGCCAGGAAGAGCGTGAGGGCGATGACGATGCCAGCGGCAGCCAAGAGGAGAGCAGCAGCAAACGCAACTGGTTCCCCTCCTCTGCTGGGCTCAGCCTGATCGTTGAGAAGGGATCCGAAATCGAGGTCGTCGTCACCTGGGGAGATTACGCACCGCCTGAGAAGGGTTCAGACGACAAGTGCTGGAGCCGGGAGCCCAAGCGGGAGGTGCGCACCCTCCGGATTGATCAGTTGGGTCCCAGCCCCGATATCCCCCTGGAGCCTAATCCGGAGGGCCTGTGTCTGCGTTGGATCGCCAGGCGCGCCCCCCGCAAGCTCGGCTACCCGTCTGATCAGTACTCCGTCTCGGTGTTTCTGCTCAACAAGCGGGCCCAGAGCGGCGGCAAGCAAATCCGCTACCGCGACCCGGTGTCGGCCTTCCAGGTGCAGCTGCAGCTCCAGTGCGCCAAGGGCTTTCCCCCGCGCCGTGATGCCCTGCAGCAGGCCACGAAAGACGGCGATGAGCGCCTGGCTGCCCTGCAGTACCGCCGCGATCTTTGCTTCGCGACGGGGCACAACGTGGCGGTGCTGGTGGAACCAGGCGATGTCATCAGCAAAGGGGCGGAGACCCGCAGCACCCGCCTCACCACCACCTGGCTGCCAACGGCTGCGGTGCCCCGCGTGCTGCCGGAGCCCAAGGAGCGCATCCAGGTGCCGATGGCCATGGCGGCCCTGGCGGATCTGGCCCGCAGCGAGCGGGTGGTGGATCAGCTGCTGCCGATGGTGAAGGCCTACCGCAGCTGGATCGCCCAGCAGCCCCGCCATGCGGTGAGTGATCCCGAGCAGATCGCCACCGCCAGCCACCTGGGCGAGCTGGCCAACGAATGCGCCAACCGCATCGAGGCCGGCATTCGCGCCCTGGCCGATCCGCAGGTGCGCGAGGCCTTCCGCACCATGAACGCGGTGATGGATCAGGCCCAGCGCCAGCGGATGGCGTTTTCAGCCAAGGTCAAACCCGATCAACTGGGCGATCTCCCCAACACCTCCGCCCCCACCTGGCGCTTCTTCCAGCTGGCCTTTGTGCTGATGAACCTGCCGGGCCTGGTGGCGCCCCACACTCCAGACGGCCGGGCGGAGCGGGAGATTGTCGAGCTGCTCTTCTTTCCCACCGGCGGCGGCAAAACGGAGGCCTACCTCGGCCTTTCGGCCTTCACCCTGGTGTTGCGCCGTTTGCGCCACCCCGGCATCGCCGGTGCGGGGCTCACGGTGTTGATGCGCTACACCCTGCGGCTGCTCACCCTCGACCAGCTGGGCCGTGCCGCCACGGTGATCTGCGCCTTGGAGCTCGAACGGCAACGGCGCATCGAAGGCGATCTGCCCCATAAGTTTGGCGAGTGGCCCTTTGAGATCGGCATGTGGGTGGGCAAGGGGGCCACCCCCAACAAGCTGGGCGGCCCCAACGATCCAGACCAGAAGAGCACCTACAACGTGCTCAACCGCTGGAAGAAGAAAGGCACCGACCGGCCGATCCCGATCGAAACCTGCCCCTGGTGCAATCGCCCGCTCCAGCCCCAGGGCTTTGATCTGCTACCCAAGCGGGCCCCCGATCGGCTGGTGATCCATTGCCGCAAGGTCCCCAATCCCACCCGATCCGATGCCCTGAGCGAACAGGATTTCGCCCACATGGGGCCCTGCCCGTTCGACCAGCAAACCGCCCTGCCGGTGCTGGCGGTGGATGAACAGATCTACCGGCGCCTTCCCTGTTTCCTGATCGCCACCGTCGACAAGTTCGCGGCCCTGCCCTGGGTGGGCAAGACCTCGGCGCTCTTCGGGAATGTGTCCACCTACCAGCTGCCCCGCGGAGCCACTGGCATTCAGAGCGAACCTGCCGGTTTCTGGGGACCGGCTGAAACCGAGCGGGGCTCCCATCAACTCGATGGCGGACGACTGCAGCCTCCCGAGCTGATCATTCAGGACGAGCTCCACCTGATCTCTGGCCCGTTGGGCACCCTGGCCGGGCTTTACGAGACGACGATCGAGCGGTTGATGCGGCCCGATCCCGACTCACCACCGCCCAAGATCATTGCCTCCACGGCCACCGTGCGCCGCGCCGGTGCCCAGATCCAGGCGTTGTTCGCCCGCCGCCAGTCGCGCGTCTTTCCGCCGCCGGGGCCGGAGCGCGACGACAACTTCTTCTCCCACACCGAACCCGATCCGGACCAGAGCCGGCTTTACGTGGGGCTCTCAGCTCCGGGCCGCAACCTCAAGGGCGTGTTGCTGCGCTCCTATCTGGCCCTGATGGCCGCTGCACAGAAGGCCTGGAATGAGCACAAGGGCATGGGGGCCGCCAATCCCGCCGATCCCTACATGACCCTGCTCGGCTACTTCTCCAACCTCAAGGAGCTGGGAGTCACCCGCAGCATCCTGGAGGACGAACTCGGTGCCCAGCTGCCCGATTTCGCCGAGAACCGTGCCATCGATGGTGCGGACAATCCCTTCGCCAGCCGCGGGCGGCCGGAGGCGCCCCACGAGCTCACCTCCCGCGTCAACACAGCTGAGATCAGCCGCACCAAGGAGCTGCTGTCGCGGCCCTACGCCGATCGGGAGCACCTTGATGTGGCCCTGGCCACTAACATGATCTCGGTGGGCCTCGACATCTCCCGCTTGGGGCTGATGGTGGTCCTCAACCAGCCCAAGACCGCCGCCGAATACATCCAGGCCACCAGCCGCGTCGGCCGTCAGCTCAACAGCGATCCTGCCCGCAACAAACCGGGGCTTGTGCTGGTGCTGCTCAACCCCAACCGCCCCCGCGACCGCTCCCACTACGAGCTGTTCCCGTTCTGGCATCAGACCTTCTACCGCCACGTGGAAGCCACCAGTTGCACGCCCTTTGCCAGCCGGGCCCTCGATCGCGGCTTGCCCGGCGTGGTGGTGTCGATGGCTCGCCACCTCAACCCCGCCCTCACACCCCCCAGCGGTGCGATGGCCGCCGACGCCCTGCAGCAGGTGCAGGACACGATCGCCGAAGCCCTCAGCCAGCGCTGCATCGATGCCGGCGCCGCCGATGAGGAGCTGTGTGAGCACCAGCCCCAGCTGGTGGCTGAGCAGGCCCGCGGCTTGCTGCAGGAGTGGTGGAAGCTCACCCAGGATCGCGAGGCCACCTTCCAGTATTGGACCCATGAGCCCGGTGGCAAAGGTGGCGGCATCTTGCACACCGCTCTCGATGAGGATCCGCGCTATCGCACCGAGGGTTACAAGCACTTCCGCACCAACTGGAGCCTGCGGGATGTCGAACCAGCCGTGCCGATCCGGCTGGTGAACTTCGGCCAGCAATTCGACGACGAGGAGGATTAACCGATGCCATCCCCCACTGGTCGCAAACAAGCCCGCTCGCGCCGCATTCCTCCCATTGGCGAAGCCCGCCAAAGCCAGGTGCTGCAGCTCTATGGCCCCGGTGCCATGGTCGATCTACCCGGCTATGCCGTGGTCATCGGCGGGCTCGATTACTGGATCACAAAGGGCAGCGTGCCCATCGATGAGCCCCGGCTACTGCAGCTGGTGCGCTCTGCCACCGGTGTCGGTCACATCGAACTGCGCACCCCGCCCAAGCAGGCCGACAGTTTTGCTTCGGCCGGTGGCTCGATCAAGGCCCTCCGCTTCCCGCAGTGGTCGCTGGCCCAGAAGGTCACGGAGCGCTTCGTCGATGGGCGTCCCTATCGCGCTCGCCCTTTGGTGCACTACCGCGATGGCTGCGTCGATGACTGGAAGTGGTTCAAAGACGACGACGGCAGCAAGGTGCCCCTGGTGCCCATCCGCTTTGTGATGGCATGCCCGCACGGGCACCTCAGCGACATCCCTTGGCGTGACTTCTGCTTCCGCGAACTCAACTGCAGCAACCGCGAGCGGCTGTATCTGCTGGAGGCCGGCACCGGCAACGATTTCACCCAGATCTACGTCCAGTCCGAAAGCGGCGTTCAGCGCAAGCTGGCTGATGCTTACGTCACCGACCTCAACCCCCTCTTCTTATGTCAGGGCCGCACACCCTGGCTCGGACCCGGGACCCGGGACCCCGAGCCCTGCCTCTCAGTCGGCAAGAACGGCAAGGAGGAAAAGACCAAAAACAGTCTGCTGGTGCGCTCCGCCACCAACGCCTACTTCACCGAAACCCTCTCGGTGATCTCGATTCCGGATGACCGCCATTCGCTGGCCAAGCGGGTTGCCGAGCACTACGACAACCTCAAGCTCTTCACCGAAGAAAGCCAAATCGGCGTGGCGCTCGTGGCCTTTCCCCAGGTCAAGGCGGCGTTTGAGGGTGTCTCTGCCGCCGAGCTCTGGGCTGCGCTCCAGGCCCACCGCGGCCAATCCACCGAAGCAGTCGCAGAGCCCAAGGATGAAGAGCTGGCGGTGCTCACCGGGCCGATGGAGGGTGTGTCGGATCCCTCAGAAGACAGCCTCTTCCATGCCGACATTTGGCAGCCAGCCAAGCCAGCCCCCTGGTACGGCAAGGCCATCCGCCGGGTGCTGCTGATCCACCGGCTGCGCGAGGTGCAAGCGCTAGTGGGCTTCACGCGCTTCACGGCCCGCACCAGCAGCCTTGGTGGCCTGCCCATTCAGTCGGCTACAGCCAATCGCCGTGCCCCCCTGGCCACCAACCTCAGCTGGGTACCAACCTGCGAGAACAAAGGTGAGGGCCTGTTCCTGGAATTCGATCCCGCCACCATCGACGACTGGTGTGCGAGCGATCCAGTGAGGGAGCGCTGCAGCCAATTCATCGCGGCCTTTGAAAACGACTGGCTTGAGTCCCGGGGACTCACTACCACCGATTTCCCGTTTCCTGGCCCCGCTTACCTGCTGCTCCACAGCCTCAGCCACCTGCTGATCACCGAGATGGCACTCGATTGCGGCTACGGCGCCAGTTCCATCCGTGAGCGGATCTATGCCCGACCGCTTGACCCCACTCAGCAAGGCAGCAATCGCTACGGCATCTTGCTGTTCACCAGCACCTCTGGCTCAGAGGGAACCTTGGGCGGGCTAGTGGAAGCAGGCAAGCGCCTGGATCGTTATCTCGAGAAGGCCTTTGAGCGGGCTCTGCTGTGCAGCAACGATCCCTTCTGCGCTGAGCACGACCCCAACCACGCCTATGACATCCGGCCTACCCATGGCGCCGCCTGCCATGGCTGTGAGCTGATCGCTGAAACCTCCTGCGAGCGGCGAAACGAGTTCCTAGATCGCGCCCTGGTCAGCCGGACGGTCGCGATTCACGAGGGCGAGGCGGATCCCTCCTTCTGGTCCTACCTGCAGCAATGAACCGGCCGGCCCTCTCACTGCCATCACGCACGCTGTTGGCAGTAGCCCAGGGTCTGCGGCAGTTGCACAGCACTCCCACCAGCTGGGCTGACCTGCTCGAGTCCTATGGCGCGGGGGTGAGGCAACAGCTCGAACCCCTGCTGACCGAGCTCACCCGCGAAGGTGCCCATCCGCGCCTGCAGGCGGCTGTGCTGGAGGAGCTAGCCCGCGCCCGCAAGGGACTGGAACAGGAGCGTGAAGGCTGGTCCTTCGTGTGGTCAGGTCCCAAGCCACTTCACAACAACGTCAGCGACACCTGGGCCACGATCACCCGGCTGATCGACGAGGCCGAGTGTTCCCTGCTGATCGCCACTTACAACATTGGGCTTTCCAGGGACTGCCGTGAGCTGTTCGCCGCTCTGGCGCAGCGTCTGGCCAATGGCAACCTCCAGGAGGTGCAACTGTTCTTTCACCCCAAGCAGATTGAGCAGGAGCTCGGTTCTGAGCCGCTCCCCACTATCACTGAGTGGTTTGATCGCAAGGTCTGGCCCTGGAATCCCAAGCCCTTGGCGTATGTCGATCGCAGGCTCATCGAGCGAACCCAGGATGGCTGCTATCAACACGCCAAAGCGGTGATCGTGGATGCAGGGCGGCCTAAGGCCAAAGCCCTGCTCACCAGCGCCAACTTCAGCGAGACAGCCCAGCGCCACAACTACGAAGCCGGCTGCCTGCTCACATCCACCTGGCAGGTGGATCGGATCGCACAACACTTTCAGTCCTTGGTTGCCCAGCGGCATTTCATTCCGCTCCCGCTCTGATCCGGGACTGCCTGTTTTTCAGCGGCCACGGGCCCTGGCGATCACGCCACCCGGCCTGCCCCGGCTTGCGCACCGCGCAAGGGCTGACGCGAGTCGCTCCGCGACCCTTGCGCGGCGCTGGTGGCGCCGGGGCTCAACGGCGGTGTCGTTCGCCAGCCCAGCCATGGCCGCCTCTCCCCTCAGCCGCTCCTGCCCGATCCGCATCATCTCGGTGCATCTCCTTGATGCCGCTGGCCAGCTGCTGCGGGTGCTATTCCTCGATCGCGAGGGTCACATCTGCGCTCAGCCGCACTTCGTGCCCCGGGAAGAGGCCCTGATCCTGGCCTCCAATCAGCAGCGGGTGCTTGGTCCACAAGCCGAGGTGCGGGTGCTCTGAGCACCCCCTGGCCGGAGGCGGTCTCGCCTCCGGCTTTCTGGCGCGGACCCTGGAGGCCTGATCTGCCGTGGCAAGAGCCAAAGGATCCGCCGCTATCTGGCTCCATGAACCCCCTGCTGCGGCTGCTTGGAGCGGCCGCGTCAAACGGCCTGCTCACCGGTCAGATCATCTTCTCGACCGCGTTTGTCGGCGCCTGTGAGCTGCCCAACTGGATCCAGGCGCCACGGCAGGTGAATGCCTGCCTGGAGCGCTGGATGACGGTCAGCGCCCTGTTCTTCCCCTCCGGCATGCAGTCTGCTGTCGCGAGCAACCAGACGGCTCTGGCGCCGGGCCGGCGGGGGGTGTTCCGATGAGCCGGCCCATCCGTGCAGCCGAGTACGTCGAGCACTTCAATCCCGAGCTGGCTCACCACCAGGTCTGGCTGCTGGCCGTACTGGAGCAGCTGGTGGCCCATGAGCCCGAAGTGCTGCAGGAGGGCGGTGCGCTCAGGTCTCTGTGGATGGCCGATGCGGGGAGCCAGGTGGCCGTGGCATCGCCAGTCCCAGTTAGGCCTGCGTTCCCCAATCCCCTGCAGGGTGTGCCCTGTTTCCGGCAAACGGACTCGTCCCAGGCCAGCCAACGCAGCCGCTCTTGCTTCTCCTCCAGCTGCGCCATGTTGGTGGAAGCCCTCCGGCCCGGCAGCCTCAAGGGCAGCAACGGCGACGACCAGTACCTGTCGGTGGTGCAGCGCTTTGGCGACAGCACCGATGCCAACGCCCAGCTCAAGGCCCTTGCCCACTACGGCGTCACGGCCCGGCTGGTGCAAGACGCCGACTTCCAGCTGATCGAGCAGCAGATCCACCGCGGCATCCCCGTCCCGTGCGGCTACCTCCACCGCGGGCCGGTCGATCGGCCCACTGGCTCGGGCCACTGGTTGGTCGTTGTCGGCCATACCCCCACCCAGGTGGTGGTGAACGATCCCTGGGGTGAGCCGGACCTGATCCACGGCACCACCCTCAACGCCAACGGCATGGGGCTGCGGTTCAGCCGGCAGAACTTCGGCAAGCGCTGGATGGTGGAGCCCATTGGCGGCGGCGCCTACCGCTATGCCCCAGGCAAGGGCTGGGCGGTGGTGGTGGATGCCATCTGCTGAGGAGCTCTCGGCTGCGCTTTGAGGTCGGTGCCGCAGGCCCTTCCATGCTCCGCGCCTTGGCAAGTGCTGCACAGCGATCAGGGCTTAACATTGACCTTGCCACGCTTGAGCAAGCGGCAGATATATGCGTTGACAAAAATCCCGCGGAAACTATAATAGCTGTTCTTTCCAGCAGGTCCAAATGCAATTCGAATACAAGGATTGGCGCGTAGATCTGTCTGGAAATAAGGTTGTTTACTGGGCGATAGAGAAACCAGAAGAAAAGCGCGCGCTTTACAATAGTGGCGGCGACCAGTCCTTGGTAAAGAGTTTTTTGGACGAAGTCGGCCTGGGCCTCGAAGAGGAGGCAGAGCTCATTGCCCAGGTCCTAGAGGCAATTCGCGACGCATTGGCTTCGAGTGACTTTACGCAAGAAGAGAAGAGCTTGCTCGCTGCTGAGCAATCAAGACTTGAGGCTTTGCTTCCAAAACGCGAGTGAGCCTAGCGAGGTCCTGCGCGGGAATAGGCATACATCTCTAGTTGCAAGAACATTACAGTTAGCATCCATAAAGGTAATGCACGCTGAGTGATAACGCAACACCCTTGATGGCTGGTATTTGTATCCCGTTCAAGGCTGTTTTTGGGCATTTTTTCACATCCATCAAAGCTTGGGCAGGGCATTTGTGAGGTCGGTGCCGCAGGCCCTTCCATGCTCCGCGCCTTGGCAAGGGTTTCACCAGCCAGCCGGGTGGACGTTGGGCTCCGCTCCGCTGCGCCGTTGGCTGGTGGCTGGCCCTTGCCTGGCGGCGCGGCTGCAGGGCGGGTCCTGCGTCACCCCTCCTGTGGCTGCTGCCGAGTCCCACCATGCCTCCCTGTCCTTCCCGTCTGACAACGGCAAAACCGGGCCTATCGCTGTCTCCAGCACCAGCCGCCGCACCTGCCCCTCCAGCTGCCCCCTGGCCGGTGATCAGGGCTGCTACGCCGAGGCTGGCTTCCACACCCGGCTGCACTGGGATCGGCTCAGCCGGGGCGAGAGCGGCCTGCCGGCGGCGGCCTTCATCAAGCAGGTGCTGGCGCTCCCGGCCGGGATCCTTTTCCGCCATTGCGTGGCAGGCGATCAATGGCCTGATCCGGCCAATCCGCTGCGCATCGATCAGGCCCTATTGCTCCAGCTGGCCCGAGCCACCCGGCATCTGCGGGCGGCCTGGTCGTTCACCCACTTCCCGATGGGCCCTGAGAATCAGGCCGCTGTTCGGCAGGCAGCTGCCAAGGGGTTGGTGGTCAATGCCTCCACGGAGTCCCGCTCTGTCGCAGCAGCGTTGGTGCGGCAGGGCATCCCGGCGGTCTGCGTGGTGCCGTCCGATGCACCGGCGGTGTTCCACCACGAGGGGGTGCGCTTCGTGGCCTGCCCCGCCAGCCGCCGGGGGAGAGGCGGGCGCAAGATCCAGTGCATCAGCTGCGGCGGCCGCTTTGGCCTTCCCCTCTGCGCCCAGGCCGATCGGCCGTTCGTGATCACCTTCCTGGCCCATGGCCCCAGGGCGGCGGCGGCAGCGGTTCACTGCAGCTGAGGGGTTTGCCCCTCTGGAGCCAGCCCCTGTGGGGCTCGACCCTCTGGGTCTTGCTCCGGTCCTCTCCAGTTTGAGGCCCTCCTGTCGTCGGACCTCCGCTGGGATCGGTCCCGTCGCTGCGCCACACCTGGCGCCGATCACCATGGCCATCCGCCCTGCTCCAGCTTCACCGTTCTGCCGTCCAGAAGAAGATCCGTTCCTGCTGCTCGAATCCACCCTCCGTTCCATCGAGGTGGTGCTGATGCTGCGGCGCGATCTGCCGCTGCGCCGCACCTGGAGCGAGCAGCCCTATGGAGAAGAAGAAATCACCCGCCTAGAAGAGGAAGTGTTGCCCGCCATCCGCGAGTGTCTGGCCCGCGTTGATGAGCTCGATCAGCGGCTGCTGGCCCAGCATGAGTTGCTGCTGCTGCGCTGTGGGCTAGAAGCCAAGCGGCACGCCCTGGCCTAAGGCCCAGGAGCCAAAGGCTCGGGAGCCACAGGCTCAGGAGCCAAAGGCTCAAGCCCGGCCGGGGGCCTTATCCCGGCTTTTCACCCTGTTGTTTTGCTGGAGATCAGGGTCGGTAGTGGAGCACCGCAGGGGAGAGCACGTCCCCGATGGTTCGCCCAGGGGCCAGCACCCAGAGCAAGTCCTGGGCTGGCAGCGCCGCAGCGTCAAGGCCAAGGCAAGCGCCCTGCTGGCGGCCTTGACCCAGCGGCTTTATGGGCGCGAGGGGGAGCGTTTTTTCTCCTTCCTGCGATGCAAGCCACCTCCACCCTGCTCCGCTCCAGCAGCACCAGGCAGCGCAAGGCCGAGCAGGTAGCCCGGCAGCTCAGCTTGTTCTCCCTGCCGCAGCCAATCGCCTGCTGCTGGGATCTGATCTGCCCAGAGGAAGCCTGGCAAGAGCAGCCCCTGCGCTGGGCCGTCTAGCGCCATGCCCAGCTCAAGGCAGCCGTGGTGCTGCCTTCCTGTCATCCCAAGCCCGCCTCCTTCCACCCACTCGCTCCCCTTTCATCCCGCTCGTACGCGAAAGGCTGCGTCTGCAGGGAGAACTCAGGTGGAAACAACGGGCACAGATACGAGTACCTGATGCCGGGGTTCGAGCGTTCGCCCACCGATCCCTTGAACCTGCTGCTGCTCAAGGACATCCGCCGGACGCTGGGGCGCTGAACCCAGACCTCACACCCCCCTGGGCCAGAGCAGCCCTGCAGTGGGCCTAGGGGAACCTCCGGTGCCACCCTCGCCGCCGCCAGTACCCCCACCTCCGCCAGGGTTGTTGCTGAGCAGCGGTCCCTGCTGGGGATGCTGACGGGCGCCCATGGCGCTCATCGGCGGGTAGTGGCGGATGAAATCAGCCGTGCCGGTGATCAGCTGGATGACCTGGGGCGGCAGGCCCCCAGGGGGAAAGCCGCTGATGAAGTGGAGCTCGTTGCACTCCCGCCAATAGCTCAGGGCCAGGGCTGAGCTCCAGGGGCTGGCCTGGTTGTGGCTTGTGCCCGCCGGCACCCACAGCCACACGTCCCGCTCGCTGGAGCGCTGGCCCAGCTGCAGCATCACCCCATCGGGCCGGCTCACCTTGCCGAAATGGGTGCTGGCGCCGCGGATCGAGGTGGAGCCGATGAACAGTGGCGCCGGCAACTGGATCAGCGGTGGCGGTGAATCGAACAGGCCCTGGGCCTGGAGCGCGAAGTCGTAGTGGCCCAGGGCGATGCCGCTGCGCAGCTGGTGGCCATTGGCGTGGATGCTGCTGGTGATCGCCGAGGGCAGGCCGCCAAAGCGGCTGCCCGAATAGCCGTGCAGCAGCACCTGCCCGTAGGACTGCTTGCTGGTGCGGGGGAAGACGGCGATCGAGTTCCAGCCCGTCGTGCCAGGGCTCTTGTAGAGGGCGTGGCAGCTGTCGCGGTGTAGGTCGTCATTGCCGCCGTGGGTCTTGAGGGCCCAGCAGAAGAACTCCTGGCCTGGGGTGGTGTCGCGTGCAATCAGCAGGATCGCGCCGATGGCGGTGGCGCCCGTGAGCGTGCTGTCGAGGTAGGCCAGGCCAGTGCCATAGCCGGTGGAGTTGCTGTAGGAGCCGTAGCCGCCGTTGCTCGTGTTGTTCGTGTAGGTGCTGGCCAGGGCACTGCCAAAGACAGCACTGCTGCTGGATTGGGTGTCGCCCTGGGCCGTGCTGCTTTCGGTGAGGAACCAGAGGTGGGCGGGTTCAACGGGATGGCCCAACTGCCAGGTGTAGCCCCAGCGGTTGGCGGTGGCATCGGCGTGGGAACGGATGACAGATAGCGGCGTGCTGGCGTTATTGGGGAGAGCGTTCACCAAGGCCGCAAAGGCCCGGAAGGCGGCATCAAGC
>Ga0310334_100381_pt1 | contig 11988 bp, 10 predicted proteins | sample LakMicMIDCLREDC7_FD_195548 | JGI IMG/M metagenome (GOLD analysis project Ga0310334, IMG submission 195548) | Enriched freshwater cyanobacterial communities from Lake Michigan, Michigan, United States - MI23.DCL.RED.C7 (v2) (version 2) | ecosystem: Environmental > Aquatic > Freshwater > Lake...
GGGCTGGTCGCGCAGGGTCACCTGGCGCAGCAGCAGATGGACCTCAAGCGGCCCAACGCAGACCCGTTCCTGCAGGCCGCTGGCACTGCGGCGCAGCAGGCTGCGGCAACGGGCAGCTAGTTCCTCGAGGCCAAAGGGTTTACGCAGCACGTCATCGGCGCCAGCATCGAGCAGGGCCACCACAGGCTCGGCGCCGGTGCGGGCGGTGAGCACCATCACGGGCGTGCGCAGCTGGGCCGCCAGCCGCAGGGCCGAACTCTGGTCCAGCAATTCGGCGCTGATGATCAAATCGGGGGTTTGCTCTTCACACAGATCAATCGCCTCAGCGGCCGTGGCCACAGCCGCAGCCAAGTGCCCGTCCTGGCGGAGGCGCTGGGCCAGCACGGTGCGCAGGGTGGGATGGGGCTCCACCACGAGAACCCGCTTGAGGGCCCCTTCGCCAAGCATGGGCACTGCTGCCGCCGGGGAGCTGGCGATGGCCGTGGCAGTGATCTGGTTCGCGGCGCCCTCCAACCGTATTTCGATGTCTCTACCTAGGCTATCGGCAAACAGGGCTGCAAACTGGTATCAGGCGATGCCTTGCAATCTGTCCAGCACCCACCCCAAACCCCCAAGCCGCGTGCGTCCCCTGTTGCCTGTCCATCCATGACAGCCCTGCAGAACCCCGATTCGATCCGCCATTTCCAGTCCCTGTGTGACGCCTGCCAAACCCTGGCCAGTCGCTACCACGGGCCGGCCGATCTACGCCTGTATGCCGACGGCTATCTCCATGCCCTGCGGCGCACGGCCGTGCTGGATCCCCTGGCGCAACGGCGCCTTGAGGAGGTGGTCGACCGCTGGATTCTGGATCCCTCCAGCTTCGTGGGCCCCGGGGGTGACTTCAGCACCCTCTACGAAACTGGGCGCAACTGAGGCGTTGACTCAGGCGTTGACTGAGGCCTGGACTGAGGCAGGGGCTGAGACGCGATCCAAAGCACCACCGAGGGCCATCAAACGAGGCTGGAGCCGATTCAATGAAGGCCAATCCGGGACCCACAGGAAGGTCCCGGCTGGCTTCTGACTTCAGGCGAGGGCAATGGTGATCTTTTCGAGCAGCTCGCCCGAGTTATACATTTCGATCAAAATATCGGATCCACCCATGAATTCACCCTGCACATAGACCTGGGGAATCGTGGGCCAATCGGAAAATTCCTTGATGCCCTGGCGAATCTCCGGATCGGAGAGCACATCAAAGGTTTCAAACGGCACCGCCAGGGCATTGAGGATCTGGCAGACGTTGTTGGAAAAGCCGCACTGGGGCATCAGCTTGTTGCCCTTCATAAACACAACCACTGGGCTGCTAGCAACCAGGGTTTCGATGCGCTGGCGGGTGCTGGGATCCATGGAACAGCTAGGGGAAAGGGTAAATAGGGAACGGTTAGGTCCTCGCCAGGGGGACTCGCAATGGCAAGCCCTAGGCCTTAACCGGCGGGGGAGGTGGTGGTGAGGGCAAGGGCGTGGATCGCCTCGCTGGCCAGCTCGCTACGCAGGGCCCCGTAGACCAACTGGTGCTGCTTCACCTTGGAGAGGCCGGCAAAGGCCGTGGACACGACCTTCACCTGGAGATGGTCGCCGCCGCCGGTGAGGTCTTCGACCTCTACATGGGCATCGGGCATCACCTGGCGGATGGCATCCTTCACCTGATCGGGTTGAACCATGGGCGGGGAGCCAGCAAGGCAGGGGACTTTAGGAAGCTAGGTAGGCGTTCGGGGAGCGCGAGGGCCCGGCTCAGTTGAGCGTGGGACCAGCCGCGGTATAGGGCGTGGTGACAAAACCCAGTTCCACCAGGCTCTGGTAGGCCTTGCGGCCCTCCTCCCGGGCGGGCGTCATGATCTTGACCACTTCCACCAGCAGGGGCACGGCCACCTCGGGCTGGTTCTGGCGACGGAACAGGGCCGCCAGGCGCAGGCTGGCTTGGGCCTGGGCTTCGAGGGCTTCGCGGCCCTTTTGATCCAATTCCCTGGGGATGCGGGCATCCAGGCCCCGGAAGGCGCCGCTCAGGTCGCGGTAAAAGCCGATCAAACGACGGCAGGCCTCGCGGGCCTCGTCGTAGTCCTTGCGGGCCTGGGTGAAGTTGCCACTAGCAGCGGCCGCATCCCCTTTGGCCAGCAGGGCGTTCACCGAAGCAAGGTTGAAGCCTCCGACGCTTGAATCGAGGGCCCGAACGGGCTGGGCTTGGGCCAAGGCCGGGTTGGCCATTGCCAGGGGCAGGCTCGCGGCCAGCAGCAGGGAAAGGGCAGATCCACTGGCCAGGGCAGCGGTCCGTAGGGCGGCGAAGGGCCGGCGCACAGCAAAGGGGCGAATTGCCCCAACTTTAGGCGGCCCCTAGGGGACGGCCCACGGCCCGCCGGGCCGCTTCCTCAGCTGATTGCATCGCCGCAGCCAGCTGGTGGGTGAAGCTGGCCAGGGCCCGGCGCCCCTCCCCCTCGAAGGGCTGGGGCGGACCAAAACAGATGGCAGCCCGGTCCCAGGGCCGGGGCCGGCTGTGGCCATAGCCAATGCCCACTGGCAGCACCTGCACCGGCACTCCCTGGTCCAGGGCCAGCTGGGTCAGCCGGGCCAGGCCCGGCATCAGCCGCAGCGGTTCGTCAGCCTGCTGGATGCGGCCTTCGGGGAAGACCACCAGCTGCTGCTGGGCCTGGAGCAGCTCGACGGCCAGGCGGAGGGAGGAGGGGCCCGGCCGGCGGGGATTGACCGGGAAGCAGCCCAACCGCTGCAGGAACCAGCCCTGCAGGCCGGCCATCTCATCAATCGAGACCATGAAGCGGCAATCGCGGCCCGTGCGGCGCCGGCCAGCCGCATGGGGCAGCAGCAGGGCATCCCATCGGGACCGGTGGGTGGGAGCCAAAAGCACCGGCCCCTCCCGGGGGAGATGGTGAGCGCCCAACACCGTGAGCTCTCGGAAGAACAGGGGCAGGGCCAGGTCCTGGGTCACCACCATGGCCAAAGGCCCCAGGACGGGGTTGATGGCCACGTCCGGGCTGGGGCCCCGGCCGCTGAGCCTCGCCTCGGGGGTCATGGGAGGGGTGAGCTGCGCCGTCATGCGCCCTGGGAAGGGTTTCAAGGACCCGTCGTTGCGGGTGCCGGGGGATCACAAGTTAGGGGCCAAGACCATCCCCCCAGGCCCACCGAGGGCAGTTGACCCTGCGGCTGCGGCGACACCTAAACAAGCCCCAGCCCAGGCCCCCAGCACCGAAAGCAGCACGTCCCTGCAGGTTGGATGGCCCGCGAGCGAACCGTGGGTTTGGCTTACACCCACAGCAAAGCAGGACGTGCCTTGCAGGCTCACGCCCTGGAGATCGGGCCAACGGATGCCGGTTCCAAGGCGCCTGAAGGGAGCCGGCCAGATCCCGTTGCGTAGGCCTGAGCTGGAGCGGCCTGGGGCTCGATGGCCTCGGCCCGGGGTGGCGGGACTTGGGCCTTCGCAACAAGCAACTGTTGCCAGGGCCAGTCCATAGGATCCGGGTTCGCCCCTCCGCCTTTCCGGCATCGCCATGGCCAGCCTCGGCGTGAACATCGATCACATCGCCAACGTGCGCCAGGCCCGCCGCGCCCTGGAACCGGATCCGGTGACCTATGCCCTACTGGCGGAACTGGGCGGCGCCGACGGCATCACCGTGCACCTGCGCGAGGACCGGCGCCACATCCAGGACCGGGATGTGGAGGTGCTGCGCTCCACCCTGCGCAGCCGCCTCAACCTGGAGATGGCCGCCACCGCCGAGATGGAGGCGATCGCCCTGCGGATCCGGCCCGACATGGTGACCCTGGTGCCGGAAAAACGCCAGGAGGTGACCACCGAAGGGGGCCTGGATGTGGCCGGCCAACTGCTGGGCCTCACCGGCCTGGTGGGCCGGCTCCAGGACGCCGGCATCCCGGTGAGCCTGTTTGTCGATGCGGAGCGGCGCCAACTGGAGGCCTGCCAGCGCAGCGGCGCCCGCTGGGTGGAACTGCACACCGGCTCCTACGCCGAGGCCAGCGCTCAGGCCCAACCCCTGGAACTGGCGCGACTCACCGAAGGCAGCTTCATCGCCCGCAACCTGGGCCTGCGGGTCAACGCCGGCCACGGGCTCACCTATCAGAACGTGGAGCCGGTGGCGGCGATCGAGGGCATGGAGGAGCTCAACATCGGCCACACGATCGTGGCCCGGGCCCTGGCGGTGGGATTGGAGACGGCCGTGCGCCAGATGAAGGCCCTGGTTCAGAATCCGCGCCACGAACCCCTTTTCGGCAGCACCAGCCCATGAGCGAGTCCCCAGCCACCACCTACCACTTCGTGGCAGCCAGCGAAACCTTCCTCACCGTGGAAGAGCCCCTTGAAGAAGTGCTGCGGGAGCGGGTCCGCAACTATCAAGAACAGGGCAAGACCATCGATTTCTGGCTGGTGACCCGCCCGGCCTTCCTGGAGGCCCCGGAACTGGCCAGCGTGGCGGCCAAGGTGCCCCGGCCTGCGGCGGCGGTGGTGTCCACCGATGCCAAGTTCATCACGTTCTTGAAATTGCGGCTGGAGTTTGTGGCCGCGGGGCAGTTCAGGGCGCCCAGTGCAGCCATCAGCGATCCCCTGGCCAGCCTGGACTGAGGGGGATTGGGATTGGTGGCCTGGGCTCAATCGGGGCCCTCAGAACAGGCCAAGAAACTTTTTGCGCTCCGGGGCCCGATCCGGGGCCTGGCCGGCTAGGGGATCGGCTTTAACCGGGCCGGCGCCCTGGCCCTGGTTGCCGTCCTGCTGGTAGCGGGGCTTGCTATCGCCAATCGTGAGCAGGGCTTCCTTGTTCTTCCACCAGACCCAGTCCCGGATCGGCGGGGTGGTCTTGAGGTCCTGGCGGCTCAGGCCCAGGCCCAGCTTTTTCGAGGCATCGAGCAGCACATCCAGCATGGCTTCGCCATCGCTACAGCGGGCCAGGGCCTCATTGGTGCGCTGGGCGCCATCGAGGGCCTTGAGCAACAGGCCGATCCGCTGGCCCACGGACAGGGACTGGAGGTCCATGCGATCAGCGGCAGGGTGCCGGCAAAGTAACAGCGCCACAGGCTTGAGTGCGCCAGCAAACCGACAGTGCGGCCCTGGTTTGATCGGATTTGGGTTGGGCTTGGCGGGGGGGGTACGGCGGCAACGGCTGTGCCCGGGGGTGACAGATGCCACCTCCTGGGGTCACACTTGGTTCAACGCGTCCTCTTCATGGCGTCCTTAAGCAGCAGTCGCCGCCACTGGGTGATCGGCGACGTTCATGGCTGCGCTGCCTCCCTGGAGGCCCTGCTTGACCAGCTTCCCGCCTGTGATCGCCTCATCTTCTGTGGAGATGTGATCAACCGGGGTCCCCAAATCGGCGCCACCATGGAGCGGGTTTGGGATTTGGTCGAGCAGGACCGGGCCGTGTGGCTCAAGGGCAACCACGAACAGGACCTGGTCGACGCCCTGCGCCTGGGCAGCTGGCGCTCCCAGCAGGGCCTGGCCGGCTGCGACACCTTCCGCCACCTGGGCGAACGCCGCTGCCGCACCTGGCTCGAGCGGCTCGCCAGCCTGCCGCTGGCCTACTGGGGCAACGGTTGGGTTGCGACCCATGCCGGCTTCGATCCGATCAGCTGGCGCCCGGACCTCTCGGTGCGGATGGCCTTCTGGCAGGCCTACGACGGCCGCTTCGGCGAGGTCGTGATTGGCCACACCCCGGGCCCGGAGCTGCGCAAGATCAACGGCATCGTCATGGTCGACACGGGCGCCTGCTACGGCGGCGATTTGACGGCCTATTGCCCGGAAACGGGCCTGGTCAGCACCAGCGCCGGCCTGCGCTCCCTGCCCGATCCCCTGCGGGGCGGCCACCCCAGCCTGACGGCCAGGGAGTGGTCGGCCCAGGCCCTAGCCGCCAGGCCATCGATTGCCGCCCTGGAGAGGCTGGCGGCGGGCCCGGCTGCCGAGCTGATCCCAGCTGCGGCCCACCGTCCCAGCGAGTGCCCAGGCGCCCCGCCCTGCACCCTGGCAAGCGACACCCCCTAATCCCCCCGGGCCCGATCCTTGCTGACCCTGTACCGGAGCAACCGGATCGAGTGGCTGGCCCAGGTGCTCGCCGCCAAGTTGCAAGCCGACCCCCCCGGTCCGTTTGAGCAGGCCCAGGTGGTGGTAAACACCTGGCCCACTAGCCGCTGGCTAGGCGAACAGCTGGCGCTGGAGTTGGGCGGCGACCCGGGCGATGGGGCCTTTGCCGGCGGCATCAGCGCCAACCTGCGCTTTCCCTTTCCCGGCAGCCACCTGCGGCGGCTTGTGGACGGGTTGCCGCTGCCGGCCAGCCAGGCGGAAGCAGCGCCTGCCGGTCCCTCGGCCGCCGGCGGCAACGACCCCTGGCGCGCCAACCAGCTGGTCTGGCCCCTGCTGGAACTGTTGCCCGAGCTGGTCGAGCGGCCAGAGGCGGGCCAGCTGGGCCAATGGCTGCGGGGGCGGGGCAGCCTGGCCAGCCCCCTGGAGGCGGGCCCGGACCCGGGCCTGGGCCAGGGGCTTGGGGCAGAACCGGAACCGGGCCAGGTCAAGGCGCCAGTCCCAGGATTGGGGTTGGTGGACCGGGCCCTCTGGCAACTGGGCCGGGCCATCGCCGATGCCTTCGACGACTACACCCTCTACCGGCCGGCCATGGTTGCGGCCTGGTGCCAGGGCCATGACCTGGACGGCCTCGGCCGGCCCCTGGCCGAGCACCAGCTCTGGCAACCGCTGCTGGTGCGCCAACTGGCCAGCCGCCTGGGGGTGCGTCCCTTTGGCCTGCGGGTGCTTGAGGCGATCGCAGCCCTGAAAGGCGGCGATCCCGCCACCCTGGCGGCCGCCAGGGCCCTGCCCTCCCCCCTGCGCTTGTTTGGGCTCAGCAGCATGGCGCCGATCCAGGTGGACCTGCTCCAGGCCCTCTCCGGCCAGCTGGCCGTGGAGATCTACCTGCTCACCCCCTGCCGGGATCTCTGGCAACGCCGCGGCCCCGGGGGCCTGGGAGCTGGCCTGGGCCGCCGAGAGCTACTCGACCCGGATCAGGGCGGGCTAGATCGGAACGGCTTGGCCCATCGCGGCGGTGCCGAAGACGGGGATCCCCCGCCGTTGGGGTCTGCGGGGGGCGAGCCGTGGAACCTCGATCCCCTTGGTGACGCCTGGCGCCTGGGCGTACCCAGCCTAGAGGCCCGTTTTGGCCGGCTCGGCGCCGAATTCCAGCAATTGCTGGAGGGCAGCGGCGAAACCCAGCTGGGCGAATCCCTGCAGCAGGACCTGTTTGCCGCCGCCGCCGCCATCGCCGAGGCGGGCACCCCCAGCCAGGAGCCGCGGCCAGCGAGCCTGCTGGAGCAGCTGCAGCAGGCCCTGGTGGATCCGGACCAGGGGCGGCCCCTGGAGCGCCCCCCGGGCGATAGCTCCCTGGAATTTCACGCCTGCCCGGGCCGGCTGCGCCAGGTGCAGATCCTGCGGGATCGGCTGCTGCAACTGCTCGCCGCTGATGCCAGCCTCACCCCTCGGGACATCCTGGTGATGACGCCCCAGGTGGAGGAGTTCGCCCCCCTGGTGGCGGCGGTCTTTGGGGACACGGCCGCCACCGGCATTGCCCTGCCCTGGCGGCTGACGGACCGCAGCCAGCAGGACCAGGGGGGCCTGGCCACCAGCCTGCTGGCCTTGCTGCGCCAAGGCGGCGAACGGCTCACCGCCTCGGGCCTGGAGGCCCTGCTCAGCCACCGTCCCTTGATGGAGCCCCTGGGCCTGGGGGCCAGCGAGATAGCGGAGCTGGGCGAGCTGTTGCAGCGGGCCGGCTTCCGCTGGGGCCTCGATGGCACGGATCGCGGCGTGGAGCCATCCCCTCGCGGCGTGGAGCCATCCGATCGCGGCGTAGAGCCATCCGATCGCGGCGTAGAGCCATCCAATCGCGGCGTAGAGCCAACCCATCGCGGCGGCGACCCAACCCACAGCCTGGCCTGGGCGATCGACCGGCTGGTGCTGGGGCTGGTGCTGCCGGAGCAGCCGGGGTTGGCTCCGCAGGGCTGCGCTCCCCTGGCCATGGCCGGCAGCTTGGAGCGCCAGGCCCGCTGGCTGCAGCTACTGAACCGGCTGCGCCACAGCCTCAAGGGGCTGGCCATCGCCCGCACTCCGGCCGACTGGGCGCCGGTGCTGGAAACGCTCCTGACCAGCTGGTTTGGCGACGGGGGCGAGCGGGCCTGGGAGCTGCAACTGCTGCGCAGCGCCATCGCCGACTGGCAGGAGCTGGCGGCCAGCAGCCCCCTGCGCCTTGGGGCGCCCGTGCTGGCCGAAGTCTTGGCCGAGCGCCTCAATGCCGACAGCGGCCGCTTTGGCCACCGCAGCGGCTCGCTCACGATCAGTGCCCTGGAGCCGATGCGGGCCATCCCCCACCGGGTGATCGTGCTGATGGGCCTCGATGGCGGCAGCTTTCCCCGCCAGGGGGAACGGCCCGGTTTCCACCTGATGGAGCAGCAGCGGCTCCTGGGCGATCCCAACCCCGGCGACCAGGACCGCTATGTGCTGCTCGAAAGCCTGCTCTCGGCGCGGGACCACCTGCTGGTGAGCTGGTGCAGCCGCGACGAGCGCAACGGCGATGGCCGCCAACCGGCCCCGCCGGTGCGCCAGTGGCTGGCCCTGCTGGAGCAGCAACTCGGCCAAGAGCAGGCCCGGGCGCTGCTGGTCGAGCACAGCCCCAACCCCCTGGAGCGGGCCAACTTCCTGCCCCTCGGCCCTCGGCCCGCCCCCAGCTGCGACCGGCGCCTGCTGGCGGCCCGCCAGGCCCTTGATGCCAGCACGGTCCTGGCCCCGCTGGCCCTGGCCGATGGCCCCCCCCCCAGCGCTGGGGACCTGGCGGCTCGCCCGGGGGACGGGGAAGCGGCTGCGGCGTATGGGGACCTGCGCCAGTGGCTGCTCCAGCCCCAAGACTGCTGGCTGGAGCAGCTGGGCCTGCGGCCGCGGGAGTGGGACTTGGGCCTGGAGGATTTCGATCCCCTGGAGCTGGATGAACGGTTGCGCGCCAGCCTGCTGCGCCAGAGCCTGGAGACCAGCCCACCCCTGGGGGGAGCGGGCCCGGGGCGCAGCGACCAGGCCAATCCACCGGACGGGCCCCCGGGCCCAGACGACCGAGAGCCCCTCGCCCCGCCGGACTGGTTGTTCGAGCACCGGGGCCAAGGATTGCTGCCCGCCCACTCGGCCGGCCTATTGGAGGCGGGGCGCCTCAGCCAGCGCTATGGCTCCTTGCAGCAGAGCCTGCTGGCCCTTGGCCCCGGGGAGCGGCGCCTGGTGGTGCATGGGGGCCTGCAGGCGGAGCTGCTCTGGCATGGCGAGGCCCTAGTCCTGTGGCATTCGGCCCAGGTGCGCTGCGCCCACCACCAGGAGCTCTGGCTGGCCCTGCTGCTGGCCACGGCCGCCGGGGCGGCACCAAGCCGCGGCCTGCTGATCGGCCGCGATGGCGACCTGTTCCGGCCCGTGGCCCAGATCATCCCGCCCGCCAGTGCCCTGGAGGCCAGCAGCCTGCTGGAGCAACGGATCACCTGGCGGGAGCAGGGCCGCCAGCACTGCTGGCCCCTGCCGCCGGAAACGGGCTGGAGCTTCGCCCAAGCCGAACACCGCCTGATCGGCTCGGGCCGGGCCAAGGCCATCGAGGCTTGGGAAGGGGGCCCCAACCGCCGCGGTGAACGGCAACAGGCCAGCCTGGCCCTCTGCTTTGGTGCCGACCGGCCGGGCCGAGACCTGGTGGACGGGGCCTTCGGCGCCCTGGCATCAGCCTTCCATGGCCCCCTGCTGGAGCGGCTGGAGCTGGTCAAAGCATGAGCTCCTCCAAGCCGCTTCCGCCGCCAGGCCGCGCCCCCGTGGCAAGCCAGTCATCAACCACCCCGCAGCGGGCGAATCCGGGCCTAGGCAGCCAGAGCGCCCTGGCGGACGGGCGGCCGATCGAAGATTTCGACGCCAACCAGTTTCCGCTTGATCCCGGCCTCCAGCTGCTGGAGGCCAGCGCCGGCACGGGCAAGACCTTTGCCCTGGCCCATCTGGTGCTGCGCCTTGTGGCCGAACGCCAGCAACGGCTCCAGGAGCTGCTGGTGGTGACCTTCACCGAGGCCGCCGCAGGCGAACTGCGCGATCGCATCGCCCGGCGCCTGCAGCAGGGCCTCGAAGCCCTCGAAGCCCCCGGCGACTCCCTCGCCTATCCAGACGACACCCTGGCCCAGTGGCACCAGAGCCAAAACCCGGACCCCCAAGCCCAGTGGGCCCTGCGCGCCCGCCTGCTCGAAGCCCTCGAGGACCTCGATCGGGCCGACATCACCACGATCCATGGCTTCTGCCGCCGCAGCCTGCAACGCCAGGCCCTGGAGGCGGGGCTGGGGCCGGCCGTGGAGCTGGAGAGCGACGACAGCCAGCTGCGGCTGGAAATCGTGCATGACTACTGGCAAGGCCAGCTACTGCCCCTGCCGCCGGAACTCCTAGGCGGCCTGCAGGAGCGGGGCCTGCGCCTCCATCACCTGATCAGCGTGCTCAGCCGGCTGGATAGCGATCCGGCCTTGGAGCTCGATCCCCTGCCCCCGGAGATCCGCGCCGACCAGCCCCTGGCCCCCCAGCTAGTGGCGCTCTGGCCCCAGCGCTGGCAACGGTTTGTCGATCTCTGGCACCAAAACGCCGAGGCCCTAGAGCAGGCCTTTTGCTGCACCGCCGCCGACCTGCGCGCCCGGTTCGGCGCCAAGGCCTTCCCATCGGCCTGCAAGTATTCGGCCAAACCGCGCACCAACCGGGTCGGGGCCCTCAGCGGCTGGATCGCCGATCAGGTTCACGCCGTTGGACAGCTCCGGCCGATTGGGGGCGGGCCGCCAGAGGCAGCAGGCCTTGGATCGGCCCCGATCCAGGCAGGGGGACCGGACTCCCAATCCCAGTCGGAGATTGCAGCGGGCTCGCCAGCGGCCCTGCCCAGCTACCGGACGGTCGTGCAGGAGCCGCTGCTGCGGGAGTACTTCCACCCGGGGCCCTTCACCCGCATGGTGGCCCCCTACGAGGACGGGCCGATCTCCCTGCCCCAGCGGCCCCTACTGGAGGCGATCGCCGAGCTGGTGGATGGGCCCCTGGAGCTCACCCTGCTCCACTTCGGCCATTGGGCCCGCCAGGAGTTGGGGCGGCGGCGCCAACGCAGCGGCCGCATGGGTTTTGCCCAATTGCTTGAGGGCCTCGATCCGGGCCCCTCCGGCCAGGACCACGCTGCCCTGATCGCGGCCCTGGGCCGGCGTTACCGGGTCGCCCTGGTCGATGAATTCCAGGACACCGATCCGATCCAGTGGCGGATCCTGGAGCGGGCCTTCCTGGCCGAACCCGGCGCCAGGGCCAGCCATCTGGTGGTGCTGGTGGGGGACCCCAAGCAGGCCATCTACCGCTTCCGCGGCGGTGACCTGGCCACCTACCAACGGGCCCGGGCCCGGGCCGATGGCCTCCATGGCCTGCGCCAGAACCGCCGCTCCTCCCAACCCCTGGTGCGATCCCTCAACGCCCTCATGGCGCCGGGGCTGCCCCTGTCCCAGCTGGAGGTGCCCGCCGTGGACTCCTGCGCCGACAAGGGGGAGTTGCTGCTGGCGGAAGGCGAGCAGCCCCTCCAGCTGCTGCCCCTCGATGGTGACCAGCTGGCCGACCAGGTGGCGGGCCTATGCCTGCAGCTCCTGCAGCGCCAGCTCAAGCTGCGCGACAGCACAACCGGGCCCCCAGCCGGCGAGGACGGCGCCGGAAACCTGGGCGACAGCAAGCCAGCAAGCAACAACAACGGAAGAACCAACAACCGAAGCAGCAACAACCTCAGCAGTAACAACCACACCAGGGACGGGGCAATCGCTGGGGAATCGGAGGCGGAACGCCCTGCGATCAGCCCCAAAGAACGGCCCCTCAGCCCCGGCGATCTTTGCCTACTCGTCGGCAAACACCGGGAGGCGGAGGCCCTGCGGCTGGCCCTGCAACGGCGCGGCCTACCCAGCCGG
>Ga0310334_100382_pt1 | contig 11973 bp, 8 predicted proteins | sample LakMicMIDCLREDC7_FD_195548 | JGI IMG/M metagenome (GOLD analysis project Ga0310334, IMG submission 195548) | Enriched freshwater cyanobacterial communities from Lake Michigan, Michigan, United States - MI23.DCL.RED.C7 (v2) (version 2) | ecosystem: Environmental > Aquatic > Freshwater > Lake...
ACGCAACAACCAGCAACAGGCCCAAGCTGACCAGCCAGAGGCCAAAACAGAGGCTGTCAAACAACCGTTCCGTCGTGGGCATGGGTCCCCCAGGCAAGGGGGCCAGGCCGAGCAGCTGGAGGGCCTTGGTGGCGATGCCAAGGCCTGGCCAGGTGAAGTGGAGGCCCACCAGCAAGCCATCGGCCGTGGCCGGGAAGCGGGCCTTGAGACTGGCGGTCCAGGCCAGCAGGGGCAGGGGCACCAGGCTCAAGGGGAGCAGCCAGCTCCAGCGCCGCTCCCTCAGGCTGGTTAGGCCAGAGGAGGCCCAGGCCAGCAGGCCCGTTTCGCGGCTGAGCAGGGCGAGGGACAGGCTGGCGACCAAGGGGCCAGGGCGCTGGGCGCGAAAGGCCACGGCCGAGGCCAGCAGGAGGGTGGTGGCCAGCAGGTCGGCGGTATCGAGGCTGAGGGTGATCCAGTAGCTCGGCAAAGCCAATACGGCCAGGCCCCACTGGGGGGAGCGCTGCTCGAGCTGGGCCCAGCTGGCCACCAGCCCCCCGCAACAACCGATCAGGGCCACGTTGATCAGGCCCAGGCTCCAGGGGATCAGGGCCGGCTGGCCCAAGCCAGCTAGCCAGGCGAGCAGGGGATAGAGCAGGCGTTTGCCCCGGTAGATCGGGTTATCGAGGGCGGCGCTGGTGCCGGGCAGCTGCTGGAGGGGATCGAGGGCCAGGCTGAGGAATTGCTGGCCGTCGTTGCCGCGCTTGCCCTTCAGGATCACCAGATCGGCCCCTTGAAGCCGAGGCGAGAGGGGCAGCTGGTCGCCGATGCGGGCCAGGCCCGTGGGGTTGCCGCCGTACTTGCCGAACACCACCAGGGCCCAGACCAGCAGGGCGATTAGGCCGGTAAGCAGGCCGACGGCCCGGGGCTGGATCGCCCCCGAACCTCCCTGGAGCAGGGCTTTCACCGCCTGCTTGAACACGGGCCAGGACGGCCAACCGGGCAAGGCGAGGCCGGCACCCCAGAGCTGGCGCAACCAGCGGTTTTCATGCCACCAGGGGCTCTGGGGCGCTAGGGCTACGGCAGGCCTGCCTTGAACCACCTCTTTAAACAGCTGCTGCCAAGCCTCCAGCACCGCCTCTGGCCCATAGCTGCGCTGGACATGGGCCTCGCCCTGGGTGCCCAGCTGCCAAGCCCGCTGGGGATCGGTGAGCAGCTCGACGCAATAGAGGGCCAGCTCCTGGTCATTGCCTGCCAATAGGCCTGCAATCCCTTCGGGCACGGTGCTGATCAGGGCATGGCGGCGGGCCGTGACGACCGGAATGCCGCAGGCATTGAATTCGGCCGCACTGAGGCAGAAGGTTTCATCGACGCCGCTGGGGTTGACCACCCCCACGGCCACCTGGGCGAGGGCGTCGTAGCGCTCCAAGCCCTGGCTGCCTTCAAACAGCACGCGATCGCTGTGGCGACCACGCTGCAGGATCTGGCGGCAATGCTGTTCGTAGGGAGTGAGGGTCTGGGGCAAATTGCCGGCGCTTGCTTGGGCAGCGGCATCACCGCCGCCGTAGAGGTTGGCGCCGCCAAACACGCGCAGCCGGGCTCCAGGGCAACGGTCCGCAATCCACTCCCACTGGCTGGCGAGGCGATCAAAGCCCTTAAACGGGGTGATCGCGCCCACGTAGGCCAGATCGGTTGCCTGAGCGGCCTGCTGCTGAGAGCGGGGGCCTCCCCGCCCCGGGGGCACGGCCACCACATAGGGAATCACCACCGCCTGGTGGGCCAGCCGGCTATGGCGGAAGTAATCGAGCTGGGGACCACTCAGTAACACCCAGCGGCGCAGGGCCTTGAGGGCCTCATAGCGGCCCTGCTAATGGCAACCGAGGTTGCTCAACCAGGCCACCAGGGGAATGGGGGAGCTCTCGAGGACAGGCCAATCGGCCTCGGATGCAAAGCCTGGACGGAAGATCAGCAGGTTTGCCCCGGCTTGCACCGCCGCCTGGAGCCCCTCCCCCAAGGACGGCACCACGGTGATGGCCTTGGCCGGGACCCCATCAATCGCCTGGGGAACGGTGAGCAGCAGCTGGAGATCGAGCCCGGCGGCCAGGAGCAGTTCGGCCAGGGCCAGGAACTCATACTCCGTGCCGCCGATGCCGGGATTGCCCAGGCTGGGCCGGGGCAGGGCTCCGAGGGCAACGAAGCGGCGATTGTCGAGGAAGAGGGCCATCCGCATGCCCCCAGAATGGCAGGAGCAGTTCCTGAATCTTGCGGCTGGCTCTAGGACAAGCGTGGTTGGGATCCGGGGGCCGATCCGGAGCAGGGCTGATTGGCTTTGCCCTGGGCCTGGCCCTGCTGCTCTGGCTGCCGATCGGCCTGCTGGGGGCTCCCATAGACACCCCCGATGGCTTGATCCACCTGGGCTGGGCGGCCGCCTGGGCCCAGCAAATCCGGGGCGGCTGGCTATGGCCGCTCTGGAGTGACCTGAACTGGGCCGGGGCTGGCAGCGCCGCCCTGCAGCTCTATCCGCCCCTGTTTCGGCTGATGGCCGGGATCCCGATCGCCATTGGGATCCCCCCGGCTCGGGCCCTGGAGCTGGCCCTGCTGCTGCTACTGCTCCTCAACAACCTGGGCGCCGCCTGCCTGGCCCGGCTGTGGCTGCGGCCGGGGCGTTGGCGATGGGTGCTTGTGTCCCTGGCGGCGCTGAACCCCTATCTGTTCGTGAACGTCACCATCCGGGGGGCGTGGCCCGAGGCCATGGGGCAGCTGCTGCTCTGGTGGCTGGCCCTGGGTTGGTTGGGGCTAGAACGCAGGCGGCGATGGGGCCTGGCGATCGCCAGCCTGGCCTTGGCGGGCATCGTGTTGAGTAATTGGAACAGTGCCCAGTTGAGCCTGCTGGCCTGGGGGCTGGGGCTGGTGATGTTGGCTACTCCAAGGCCGGATTGGCCAGCCCTTCGCCGTTGGTGCCTGGTGCCAGCGATTGCCATCGCGATCACGGCACCGTTCTGGTGGCCTGCCCTTACAGCCGTTGGTGGGGTGCGGCCGCCGATCCCCAATTACCTCTACGGAAACGAGTTTCTATTTGCCCACCATCCTGGGCAAATCATGATTGCGGACCTGCTGTGGATCCAGGCCGTCACCATCGTGGTGCTGCTGGTGGGGCGCTGGCTTGGTTGGGGTTGGCGGGGCCTGGGTTGGGCTGGAGCTGGCAATCTCGGCAGCGCGGAAGACAGCAGCTACGGATCCCAAGGCAGCCCAGAGGGCGCTCCCCTGGCTAGCTGGGGCTTGCTGCTGACCTGCTTCGGGATCTTGATGATGCTGCCGATCAGCGAACCGATTTATCAGGTCTTAGTGCCCCTACAGCGGATCCAGTTCCCCTGGCGGTGGTTGGGGCCTACCTGGTTTGGGGCGCTGCTCTGGTTGAGCTCGCCTGGCGCCCTCCCCCTAGGAAGCCATCAGCCCCGCTCGGTGCTGCGGCGCGGAGCTTGGCTCGGGGCGATCACCCTGGCTGCGGTGCTGTGGGTGGATTCACTCAGCCGCTTTCGAGGCAACATCCTGGGCCACCACCCCTCGGAGCTGGAGCGACGCTCGCTCAACAGGCTGTTGGCCTGCGATCCGCTGGTGCCCTGCCCGGATGGCGTCGACGCCTTGCCACCGACGGGCGAATTATCGAAGCGGTTTGTGGCCCTGGGCGATGGACGCGTCGCCCTCACCGGGGTGCCCGACTACTCGCCGGCGGGGATTCCGGAAAGCTCCTGGGTGCATCGGATGCAGACGTGCTGGGTGCCGGCCTGGCCGCAGCAAACCTGGGCGGCTTTCCTGGGGGAGGGCGCCCCTGAGAGAGCAGGCCAAGGCGCTCGGCCTGGATCTGCCGAATTGGTTGAACATGTGCCGACCCAACGGCTGATTCGCGTGGAAGCGCCTACGCCAGGGAGGTTGCGGGTGATGCAGTGGGCCTATCCGGCTTGGAGGGTGCAGAAGAGGCGGGTTGGGGCGATTAGCTGGGAATACCCCCTGCCAGTTTCAGGTCCGAACCAAGCGCGGGATGGGGATGGCTGGATTTCGGTTCCGCTAGAGGCTGGAGCTTGGGAGGTCGCTCTCACCTATGAAGGCAGACGCTAAGGTTGGTATAAACTTAAGGGAAGGGCTAGCACTACCAACGTGCATCGCGCTGAAAATGAGTCCCCGTGGGGAACCGCTGGCCTTCAGCTCCGGAGTTTGGTGGGTGTATTCACAAGAGATTAATAAAACATTTAGAGGCTTTCACCCAAGCTTGGGATAGGCAAATCAGTCGGGCCAACACGTATGCACACGCTGCAAAGGGCGATGCAGGCAATTATTACGGCATGAGCGGTGTGACGAGATCGGTGCAAATCCACACTCAGACAGTGAGGGCAAGGGCTGGTGGCGCAACCAGTGAGCGAGGGAGATGAGACGTAAAGGGGTTAGCAGGAAGCCGATGCGATCGTCTGCTGCGAAACGGCCTGAGCCACAATCAAGCACAACCAACAGATCGCTAGCGGTGCCGAACGTGGGACCGAAGAATCAAGGGGAACAAAACCAGACCAGACGAGCCAAAGCACAACATCAAATGTTCAAAGCACAAGGGCAACGAAAACCTGGCGACGCTTCTGACCTAACAGCACTAACGAGAAGCTCATTTCACAACGGTTCGCACAGCCTCGGCATAGCCAGCAATCTGCTCAGAAGTGATACTGGGGTGCACGAGGAACATCAGGCTGGTGTCACCAAGTTCGCGGTCAATAGGCAGTCGTTCGGTTTGGTCCAGGCCTTCATACTGGAAGGAATCTCGAAATAGATCACACTGAAGCTGCCGGAGAGGGCTGGATAACCAAGGGTAGTGATACTGGAAAGGAAGCGATTACGGCTACAGGCGTCATCGAAGGCACCCGGTTTGAAGAAGGCATAGAACGTGTACCTGGCATGCTCGAAGCCTTCCGGCGGCATGGGTATGCGCACGGCGGACAGACCGCCAAGGCATAAGCAAGAAGCAGGGCGTCTAGGGCGAGGGCGGCAGACCAATGAAGTAGCAACTGGAGTGGGGTGCTTCCGGTGACGCTCTGAAAGCTGGTTAAACCTAATAGATCATGGCCGAGCAGACGCTACTTTAAACGGAACAGCAATCCGCTGATCAAGCCAGACACCCACAAAGAGCTCAAAAGCAGCAAGACCCATCACCCAGAGCCACCCACCAGCCAGAAGTGCTACTGCCAGCACCGCGGTGGCAGAGATATAAAGGCTGGATACGCGGTGATGAGGCCAGCCGGCCTGGTGAAGGCGTTGAAAAAGGTGTAGACGATGCGCCTGGAACACCCGCTGGCCAGCGAACATGCGGCGGGAGACGCATAGGAAAGCGTCACAGAGCAGAGGGGTTGCGACAAGGAGCAGACCGGAAGCTTCAGGCCAAGTTGCGGCCTGGAGCACCAAGACGGCAAAAACGGCCCCAAGGAAGGTACTTCCCACGTCACCCATGAAAACCTTGGCGGGGCTCCAGTTCAAAAAAAGGAACCCCATTAAGGCACCGACCAAAGACCAAATTGGCCAGGGAGCAGAAAGCTGAATGGCTGCAGCAATCAAAACCACAGACATGCAGCCAGCTACAAGGCCATCAAGGCCGTCCATAAAATTGGTAAAATTGATAATTGCAGTTACAGCAATCACTAGTGCCAGGAAAGAGAATAGGCCTAAAGACGAGGTAAGCAAAGGGCTCATTAGAGTCACCACAATGCCCGTGGCAAGTTGAACGCCGAAGCGCCAACTAGCGTAAAGGTTATGGAGATCGTCAAGAAAACCTACTAGTGCTAGGGGGAGAGCCAGTAGAGGGGCTACAATCAGAGGTAACGAAGACGAAGCAGTAGTAGACCTAAGGAACAAAGCCAGAGCACTAGCAACGGAAGCAACCAACACAAAAACCAATCCACCACCACGGGGTATGGGGAGGAGGTGAGAGCTTCGAGCATTGGGCTGATCGAGCAGACGACGCCGAAGCATTGGAAGCAGTATATAAATTAGAATCCAACTGAGAAAAGCAGAAATAACTGCAATGAAGTAACATTGGGAAAGATGCATCATGCTAGGGGCAATACAGGAAAGTTGCTGGGTGAACCTCCATGAATCTGATGGCATGGGGTAAAGCCAGATAAATTAGAAGCCATACGCAGCCCCGCTTCAAAGTCCCTAGTTGAACGAAACAACAAAAAAGCACATAGAAGAAAGAAGAAACGATTAGGAATTGAAATAAGGCGACAATTTCTGGCGGAATCACTGGGAGGAAGTGACTGCTGCAAGGCCAATAGCATGGCGGTATAGGTAAGTTCGCTGTCCCCGCCGATAGCAATACACTCAGGGGTAAAGGGGTCAAGCATACCCTCTGCGATCTGCTTGACAAGCTCAAGAATTACAGCTCCTAGCTGGCTTGCATGAATAGGCTGGCGAAGGCCGGAAAATGCAGGCAGAGGAAGGATGGGCAGATACCTCATTGCAACAATAATACGACTTAAATTTAAATCGCCCTTATTCCCACTCTTACCGTAAACAAGTGCAGGTCTAAGGATACGGCAAGGAACACCTGCTGATCTACAAGTTTCGAGGAGAAGATTTTCAGCACTGCAGAGACGAGCAACAAGTGACTGATCGTAAGTATTAGCAGAAAATCGCTTAGCCAAGACAGAGGAAGATGAACAGGCAATAACTCCACTAACTAGGCTGGAAAGATTATGCGTCTTACTGGCAAAGGCATGAAAAAAAGGAGCAAATATCCAAATAGGCGCGAAGGCTACCCAAATAGAGGAGTCCGATCCAGAAGCCGGCATAAAAGTAGCGGGCAAACTCATGTCTACTGGACAAGAGCACTCGGGATCTCGCGAATAAGTAAATATACCTGAACAACCCACCCAATCAGCCAAAGTACGGAGAAAGGCTGTACCCGTGAAAGAGGTAGCACCAAAAACATTAACCTTCATGAAACTAGAACTTGTAAAACAAAGGATTAGAAAAAGGAAGGCAACGGGAACCTCTAATGACTACATCATAGAACTTGGCAGAGCATGCAGCATTCGGCCGTTGAAACCCATCGATCTCGTTCTCTCACTATAAAGGCAAAACTGTGTTGGCACAAACATAGGCAGGGGCGCCTTAGCCAGCCTTCTCATTACTTCGCAACTCATATTTTAAAAACTTGATCTACTACTAGTCCTCTAGGTAGCACTTCTAGAGATCGTTATGGCAGCTCAACAACAGCAGCAACCGGGTATTGGGATCAGTGCCTCCAGTACGCTCAGCCTTTGGATGAGGGAGGGGCATGTGAGTCCAACGGTACGACCGTAGAGAGTAGAAGCCATATTCACAGAAAACGAAAAAAATCAGTAGAGCTGAGAACGAACCCTTCAAGCAAAGGGATGGAATACTCAGCAGTTGTCAAGTCTCTTCAAATGTCCGTACTTCTTCTTACTGAATAGACAGACCTTGCTCAGAAGGACTAGGGCGACGAAATGGACACTAAGTTCTTTAGAAATCATTAAAAAGATAACACAACAAGCGCAACATCTGCCTTATCGAATAAACTAAAAAAGGATCGCAAAAAATAAACAAAAGCTATGCTCTATCAACCCCCTAGCGATTGGAAATGGTGGTCAGACTGGAGGGACGGAATTTTTGCTCGCAGAGGGGAAGACAATGATGACAAGACAATAACATCATTAAAGATAATTCAAGCCGGAAGAAATGCGGTAAGGAAAGATTAAAACATGTAGGAACGGTCGAAGCAAACAAAATGCAAAAAGAAGATACATGATACGCTTAAACATGAGTCGCAGATATAGGCAAAACGATTGCAATAAAGGACTTGAAGCAAGCAAAAAAATTATCAAAACACCAACATTAATGACGAAAAAATTGAGTGCTTGAAAAGTTCAGAAGAGAAGAATCTATCTTGAAATTGACAAGGCTGAGACGATCTGGTTAACTGCGGAGTTAATGGAAAATAAATCAACAGCCAGTTTTCGACCATGCTCTGACATAAGAGCAAGATCAGAATCATCCGATAGCATATCTTCGGCAAACTCTTCAAGAGTATCAAACAGAGGCTCCCTATCTACCACACAGCCTACACCACTAGACTTGATTAATTCAACTAAATCACTTCCACGATTTGCAATAGCAAGAACTGGCAAACCGGCCTGAACATAAGAAAGAAATTTGCCGGGTATATTATGAGTCTTATGCCGAATATCTAGGCAAAGGTAACCAATATGGCATTGGGAAAGAAGTCCAGGGACTTCGGATGGATCAATTTCGTCAAAAAACAAAACATTAGAAAGATTATGGGAAGCAGCTATAGTCATTAGACTTGACTTATGCGTACCACGACCAACAAGAAGAAAACCAACATCTTCTCTGTAACGCCAGTGGACAGCAAGTTGGATAAAAGTATCGAGATTCTGTGCAACACCCATGTTGCCGGCATAAACAATGATCTTGCGCCCCGCAAGTGAAGTATTAGCAACTTTAATGCTGCAGATGCGATTACGAGAGGGAGCAATCCAATTCCATAAGACTTCATAATGAGGAGATTTGCCGTTACTAAAGCGGGGGGCGAACAATAAATTAGATGGGGACTGAACACCAACTATGTCAGCAGCTTTGTGCTGCTGAAGGCTGATAAAAGATAAAAATTCATAGAACAAACCAGGTCTAAGGATACCGAGGTCAAGGGCCCAAGCTGGAAATATGTCGCGTAGAATCATATAAGAAGGACAACCAGAACGACGCTTCAGGAATTTTATAAAAGGGGAAAAGAAAATAGACGGCGACCACCAAACCACACCATCCCATTTTTCTTTAAATAATGGACTTCGAAAAAGCCCAAAAAGCATCAACCATGGAAGCAATACTTCTGCAATAAGACGCTGCCAATGAGGAATATTGCGATGCTCTAGAGACCATAAACGAAGTACACATAATGAGTCATGGTACTCAACAGTCCAAGACTTTTTAAGAGATGGATCAGGAACAATCACGGTTGGTGAGTGGCCAAGCGAAACGAGGCCGTTCGCAAGATCTCTCATTTGCACCGCGGTTGAAGAACACATCGGCGGATAATTTATTGTAACAAGAACTAAACGCATAAAGTAACGATCTCAAAAGAAATTAGTAATTTGAGTGCGTATAGCATTAACTACAACGTTAGAAGGAGAAGAATTTTCCTCAAACTCATATCTTGCAGTCCATGGTTCAGAAGTGGCAGTCACAACGGAGTCAACAATATTGTTAAGGTTAAGTCCAGAAACAATGGTTCCTCCACTTTCGATGGTTTCGGGTCGTTCCGTGGCCATACGCAGAGAAACGTTAGGAACACCATAGAATAAACCTTCTTCAGCAGCAGTGCCCGAATCCGAAAGGACACAAAAAGATTCTTTCAGAAGATGGTTGAAATCATAAAATCCAAGACAAGGTATCACTTTAACATTATCTGGCATAGAGGTGCGGGTGAGCTTACTATATGTACGAGGATGCATGGGATAAATAACGTCCATATCAAACAATTGAGCCAAAAGTCCGCAGGCTTGAATAATCACGTCAAGAACTGCAGGATTATCGACATTTTCGCTACGGTGAGCAGTGACAAGAATGTAGTTCTTTGAACGAAGCCCTAATTTGACAAGAATTTCGCTAGAGTTAACCTGAGGTGCAAAATATCGCATCGCCTCAAATGTGGTATTTCCGGTAACGATGATCTTCGAGGGATGTATGCCTTCTCTCAAAAGATTTTCACGATGATAATGATTATAAGGGAGAAGAATGCTGCTCATGTGATCAATTAAAATGCGGTTTCTTTGCTCTGGCATGCGTTTATCGAAGGCACGTAGACCAGCTTCCATGTGAAAAATTTTAATACCACGATTAGCAGCAGGCATAATGGACAAGCCGCTATAGGTATCTCCTAGCAAGACCAATGCATCGGGCTTGTGGATCTCAAAAAGCTCATCAGTCTTGATGATAACATCAGCAACCTCTTTTGAGTAGCAAGAAGTGTCAATCGCAAGCTGATGATCTGGGGAACGAAGTTGAAGATCTCTGAAAAAAAAGTCCTTAAGCTCGGGTGTGAAATTTTGCCCCGTGTGCACCATAATATGGTCGAAGTTAAGCTGATCCAACTTCTTCAACGTTGCCCACATTTTGATCATTTCGGGACGAGTCCCGAAAATAGACATTACTTTCATTTGCTTAGTTAGGGGAATTGAAAATAGAAACTTGAGGCAGGGGTATAATAAAGCTACCCCCATTGGCTAGATAAAGCTGATGTTTACTTACAATCTCGTCAAAAAAACTCCAGGCAAAAATAAGGACATAATCTGGAGCATCAGACTCGGCAAGAACGGAACTTGCCCTTATTGGAAAATGGGACCCTGGTGTAAAATAGCCAATTTTGAATGGAGCATCATCAATAATGAAATCCAAATGTTCAGGGCCAATTCCACAATACTGAATAATTGTATTTGCTCGACCAGATGCACCATAGCCTGCGATGCTCTTACCTTCAGATCGAAGACGCTCAAGTAAAGACATAAGGTTAGCTTTTGCTAATGCTACATCATTTGCAAAAAGTGTGAAAGAATCAAAATTATCGAAGCCCCTTGCGAGCTCGTCGCTTTCGAGAGCATATACTGAATCGGAAGCAGAATGGCTATGCTTGCTACCGTTCTTGCAAACATATAGTCGAATAGAGCCAGCATGTATAGGTACAAGCTTGACATCAAAAACGACCATATCATAACGTTTAAAATGCCTCATAGCCGAAAGAAGAGAATAATAATACAAATGCTCATGGTATATCATATCGTATTGCATATCGTTAATTACGCTACCAAGATAATGAACCTCGCATATAAATACACCCTCGTCATCGAGTGCAAGCGAAATAGCTCGGGTCGTTCCTTGGATATCTGGAATATGAGCATAAACATTGTTGGCCATGATGAGATCAATCTTGCCATGCACGGAGACAATATTATTAGCGGTGGATTCAGTGAAGTAATCATTGACTACCGTAATACGAGGGTCGTTGATAGTAGCAAGTACATTAGCCGCAGGATCAACACCAATAACTGAGCGGATACCTAGATCAGCAAGCGGGCGAAGTAACACTCCATCATTGCACCCGAATTCGAGTACGGTTGCGCTGCCCGGATTCAGGAAGCGCGAAGTAACCTCGGCTGCGTAGTCAAAGAAGTGGGCGCAAAGAGTCTTGATCGAAGAGGAAAAATAAAAGTAATTGGTAAATAGCACTTCGGCTGGGATCTTATCCACTATCTGAACTGCTAGACAACTGTGGCAAAAGTATAGTCGTTGCTGATACTTGAGTTCTTCTTTAAACAGATTGGGCTTCAGGAAAGCTCCCGCGAGGGCAACTCTGCCAAAGTCCATGATCATGCTCATGTTCACACTGTCGCAGAAAGAACATCTGTGGGGGTGAATGCCTGTTTCCATGTTTGGGACGACTGAAGAGCTCATTAGTACAGTTGGGCGTCTCGATGCTGGAGTTGTTGCTGGATGAATTCAAGCTTGAGGAGCAGCTCCTTCACCTGCGTCACGCTAAGCCGTTGTGTGTTGTGGGAGGTGTAATCATCTAGGGTAGAGACTTTGACCTGGCCGTCTGTAAAGTACATAGCATAATTGAGGTCACGGTTGTCGGCAGGAACTCTGTAAAAGTCTCCCATATCCTCTACTCGGGCCATCTCTTCTCGCGAAACGAGCGACTCAAAAAGTTTCTCGCCGTGGCGGGTTCCTACAATGCTAACCGGGTTATCCTTATTGAAGATCTCTTTCAACGCCTGGACAAGGTCGGCAATCGTGGACGCTGGCGCTTTCTGCACGAACAGATCGCCCTGGCGAGCATGCTGGAAAGCGTGGATCACAAGGTCGACTGAGTCGTCCAGGGACATCAAAAAGCGCGTCATATTGGGATCGGTGACAGTCAGAGTC
>Ga0310334_100383_pt1 | contig 11972 bp, 15 predicted proteins | sample LakMicMIDCLREDC7_FD_195548 | JGI IMG/M metagenome (GOLD analysis project Ga0310334, IMG submission 195548) | Enriched freshwater cyanobacterial communities from Lake Michigan, Michigan, United States - MI23.DCL.RED.C7 (v2) (version 2) | ecosystem: Environmental > Aquatic > Freshwater > Lake...
AGCCAGGGGGAGGCCAAGGCGGTTTTGACCTTCAACATTTTTGAATCCGCAGGAAATGTTGTTGTTCAGACGAGTGGCAGCCTGGATCTCACTGGAGCAACGCAATTAGGCCAGATATTTTGCGGAGATAACGGGTATATCGAATCAAGCTTAGCTGTTATTTGCAGTGGTCCGGACCTTACCGTAGATGCATATAGCATCATAGGACCTGCCTTCTTTAACGGATCCGTCAGTGCTCCAGCGGACAGCATCTCTGGCATTACTGCATCCTTTACTGGTGATGGGGGGATATTTATAATTGGCCCTGCATACGTATCAAACACATCAGTTGTCAGCAGTGCAACCTTTAATGGCAAAACCCTTGCAAGCCTCGGCTTCACCACAACGGGCCTGATCGGCACTTGGACCCTCGACGGCACCAGTGAGACGATCCAGGTGGTTCTTGGCCCCCCTTCTCCATCAGGAACAACTGTCCCCGGCCCCCTACCCCTGCTCGGTGCTGGCGCTGCCTTCGGCTGGAGCCGCCGCCTCCGCAAGCGCATCACCACTCCTTTGATCACACCGCCCCAGGCCTGATTGCAGCCCTGATTTCATTCGCGGCCCTGCCTTCGGCGGGGCTTTTTTGTGGCCGCCATGGGCGGCGCTTCCTGCTCTGCTGCCCTCTAGCCCCTGAGTTCCGCCATGCCGCCCAGCCCCGAACCATCCCGTTCCAGCAGCCCCCGTGCTCTTCTCCGCCCCTGGCTTGAGCGTGGTGGCGCTGGTGCTGTTTGTGCTGTTCGCCTCCCTGGTGGCCGCTGCCCTGTTCCCCCTGCAGCTGCTCGATCCCGCCTGGCAGTTGCGCCTCGCTGGCACTCTGATCAACGGCGCTCCCTTCCCCCTGCTCGGCCTGGCCCTGCTCCAGATCGCCGCCGAGCTGGGGCCCCACGATCCGCTGCTGAAAAGCCGCGCCCGCCTCTGCAGCCAGCTGGCGGTGGCGACCGCCCTCGGCTTCCTGCTGCTCCTCCCCCTGCAGACCATCGCCGGCCTGCAGACCAGCCGCACGGTCAACAACGCCCAGGCCGCCCGCATCCAGGGCGCCGAGGCCAAACTCAAGGCCCTGCGCCAGGTCGTGGCCGGCGCCGCCAGCAACGCCGATCTCAACCAGCAGCTTCAGAAGCTCAGTGGCCCGGTGCTCGGCCCCGCCGATATCGCCCAGCCCCTGCCGTTGCTCAAGGCCCAGGTGGCTGCCGTGCTCGATCAGGCCGCCCTGCAGATCAGCCGCCAGCGCGAGGCCAGCCAGTCCCGCACACCCCTGCTGCTGCTGCCTGATCTGCTCCGCAACGCCCTCGCCAGCCTGGCGTTGGCCCTCGGCTTTGCCGCCCTGGCGGTGCGGCCGGGTTCAGAGCGTTCCCTGCTCCAGGAGCTGCAGGGGTCATGGCGGCGTTCCAGGTTCGGCGGCTCCGGTCGGCGCGTCAGCAACGCCGATGGCGATTACCTCCGCGAGCTGGGTCGCGCGGATCGCGACTCCTGAGGCGACATGATGCGCCGATGCTAAGATGCGGTGAGACTGCGGTTAGCGATGCGAACCACGCTGGACATCGAAGACGATGTGTTGGCCGCCGCCAAGGAGTTGGCTCGCCGGCAAGGAGTCTCTGCAGGGCAAGTGGTTTCGAGACTGTTGCGCTCTGCCCTCACCGGTGAGGCACCAGCCCAGCGCTCAGATGCTGCGGTTGTGGCCGGATTCCGTCCCTTTGCGGCCAACAATCAACGTCTCGTGAGTAACGAACAAATCGATCAGTTGCGCGATCTCGAAGGGATCTGATGCGGGCCCTTCTGGATGTGAATGTGATCATCGCCCTCCTCGACAATGGGCACGTGATGCATGCATCCGCCTGCACCTGGCTGGAGCGGAATCTCAACCAGGGCTGGGCCACCTGTCCGCTCACCGAAACCGGTGTCGTGCGAATCATGGCGCAGCCCGCCTATCCCAACACGCAACCAGCCCAGCAGGTAGCCGCCCGTCTGGCCGAGGCCTGCGGCCATCCCAGCCATGCCTTCTGGCCCCAGCAGATTAGCCTGCTCCAGGAGGGTCTGATTCACTGGGAGCGAATCCTCGGTCCTCGCCAGATCACCGATGCCTATCTGCTGGCTCTGGCCGTGGCCCATGGCGGCCGGCTGGTCAGCTTTGATCAAAGGATTGATCCCCAGCAAGTGCCCGGTGCTAGCGCGAGCCATCTCTGGGTGATTACTCCTAATGGCGCAGATGCCGGTTGAGCTCGCTGAGCCCTTGAAGCCCCCTGCTTGTGGCGAACAGCCGCGGTGGCAGTGAAACGATGAACCTGATGGCGGAGGATCACGCCCACGTCACTGAACACAACCAACGCCATGTCGATCTGCCCGTGATGTTGCCGAACTCACACTGGTGACACTCTCGCCCCCTCCGCCACCACCGGATTGCGAAGCGTGCCGATCCCCTCGATCGTGATCTCCACCTGATCGCCGGGCTTGAGCCAGCGGGGCGGGTTGGCGGCCATGCCCACGCCCTCGGGGGTGCCGGTGAGGATCACGGTGCCCGGCAGCAGGGTGGTGCTGCCGGAAAGAAAGGCGATGATCTCGGCCACCGAAAAGATCATGTCGCTGGTGTGGCCGTCCTGCAGCCGCTCGCCGTTGAGGTCGGTGCTGATCGCCAGGGCCTGGGGATCGGGCAGCTCGGCGGCGCTCACCAGCACCGGGCCTAGGGGGGCGAAGGTGTCGAAGCTCTTGCCGCGGCACCACTGGCCGCCGCCGAGTTCGGGGCGCTTCTGCCAATCGCGGGCGCTCACATCATTGGCGCAGGTGTACCCGAGCACGGCCCCCAACGCCTCATCCACCCCCACGTTCTTGCAGCGCCGGCCGATCACCACCGCCAGCTCCGCCTCGTAGTCCACCTGATGGCTGGGCAGGGCGGTGGGCAGCTCGATCGGCGCCTCCGGATCCTGCACCGCCCCCGGCGACTTCATGAACAGCACCGGCCGCTGCGGAATCGCGGCGCCGGTCTCGGCGGCATGGCGGCGATAGTTAAGGCCGATGCAGAGCAGGGCCCTCGGCTCCAGAGGGGCCAACAGCCGGGCCACCTGGGCTGCCTCGCCACTGGGGCGCTGATCGCCAAACAGATCCCCCTCCAATCGTTCGCGGCTGCCATCGGTGTGGAGCAGGCCGTGGTGAATGTCGCCCAGGGGATCGGCGTAGCGGAAGATCGGCATTGGGGCGGGCCGTGGGCTGAAGGGGAGCCTAAGGAGCCTGATGGATGAATTGGAAAGCAGTAGCCCACGCATGCTGGGCCACTAACTTCACATTTGTCCAAGCAAACATGGTCAGGCTCATCGATTCAGGGCCGCACCTGATTGGTACCGGCTGATCGTCCCCAGAACCCGAGTCTGCTTGTCTTGGCGCTCAACTCAGCCTCTCGATAGCTGTCCTGGCTGCAGAGACTCGAGGCGTTGCGCTCCATCAAGGCCATGCCGGCCTGCACCTGTCTCAGGTTGATCGGCACCGTTGTGCCAGCGGGAATGATCTCCGCCAGCTCCACGCCATCCGGAGCCTGACTGCGTGTCGCCAGCGTGACCCAGGCACCGGGTTGGAGCAGGCTCTCCAGCGCTGCCTTGGCCGCCAGTCCAGCTGCGCCCTGCTCGAGTTGCGGAGAATGGATGCAGGCGAGCCTCACCAGGAACGGATCGCCATAAGGGGTCACCACGATCGTGTTGCCATCGAGCACCTTCACGATGCGAACATCGTCGGGTGGTGGCGGTGGAATGGCACGAACGGTCGTCCCCACCATCGGCAGGCACAGCAAGAACAAGGCCCAAACGGCGCGATTCATTTCGGGATCCATCGGTCAAGAGAGGCCTCAGCCACCCACCACCAAGGCATCAACAATTTCGTAGCGCTCAAAGTTCTCCCCCAGAGTGAGAACCGAACGATCACCGCGCATCTGCACCATCAACTTCTCGGGTTGATCCGAAGCCACCGCCTTGCCCTTTACGAAGAGAAACTGACGCTTCTGCCCCTCGGGGTTCATCACCACCACCGTGGCGCTGTTGTTGGCCCTGCGGATCACGGAAGCTTTACAGCTGGCAACCTTACCGCTGCTTCCAGACAGGCAGGGCACCTCCGCCGAGGCGTGATAAGGAGTGCCGGGAATCAGGGCATCGCGGGATGCGGGAACGGGGGCAAGGGGTACGCCGTCGATCCCGATGCGAAGGCTATAGCTGCTCGATTCATCGCGCCGCGCCGCCGGACGCATCAGATACACCCTCACCCTGACATCGCCATCGCTCGGCAAGAGGCCACGGAAGCTATTGCCGGCGCTGCTGCCAATGAAGAGAGCGTTGTCAGTCCCGGCCGCCATCACATTGAAGTAGTTCTGCAGGTTGGAACCCTTGAGTTCCACCGTCATGGCCTGACCGGCGCCGGCCCGCAGGACGTAGTCGACGGTCTGATCGCCCTTGAGCTGGCCTTTGACAAGGCTGGAATCCGCTCCGGCTGGAAACACCACCCTTTGTCGCTCGATCGCCGTCTGGGCCACCCCACTCCCAGCTTGAAGGCTGATGGCGAAGAGGCCAGCGGCAACGGCGGCGAGTGGGGTGCGCATCGGATCCCTTTGCAGTGGGCATTCATCAACCTATCTCGCTTTCTTTTCAAAGTATTTTTCAACCACGATGGCAGCACTGAAGGGTCATTTCCTCAACCCTCAGGCAATCAACAGCTGGTAAGCGTCGTTGATCCGCCGGAAGGATTCGGCGTCGCCCCCCATGTCGGGGTGGTGGCGCTTCACCAAGCGCCGATGGGCTGCCTTCACGGCGGCCAAGGAGGCACCCCAAGAGAGCTCCAAAATGTCCAGCGCCTCGTCCCGCTGCCGGTCCGGAGCAGCCTGACGGCCGTGCTGGGAGCGCCGGCCCTCACCCGCCCCGGCGCCCGGGGCTGCGCCCGACCCCGACGAGCCGCGGGATCCGCCCGATTCCGCATCGCGAGCGCCACCGCGGCCGTCGGCATTCGCGCCGCCCACCCCGCTGTCACCCCAGCTCCGGCCGCCCGGGCGGCGCCCATCCTGCTGGCGCCACCAGGCCTGCTGCTCGGCCCGCTCCCGCCTGACCTGAGCCTCCTGCCTCACCTGGGCCTCCAGCTGCGCAATCCCGGCCAACAACTCCTCCACCACCGCGTGGGGATCGCTACTCAGACGATCGGCGGCCCGGGGGCCATGCAGGGCGAAGGCTGCCCGCACCGCCGCCTTCACCCGGCTGGCGGGGCCGGCCAGGGCCCAACGGAGTTCGGCGCCAAGGCCGGGCGAGCGGCGATCGAGGGCATCCTCCAGCTCCAGGGCGGGATTGTGGGAACGGCTGCGCAGGTCGTCGAGGAGGGCCTGGAGGCCCAGTTCCAGGCTGCCGCCAACGGCCGGATCACCCTCAAGGCGCGAACCAAGGCGCAACTCCCGCCAGCGGGGATGGCTGCTGAGCGCCTCGGACCACTGCCCCACCAGCTGGGGGGTGATTCCCGGCGCCGCGCCGGTGGTGACCTCCGGGCCGGAACGCCAGGAGCGCACCCGTTCGCCGCGGGAGGGCCCCTGCCTGGGGCGAGGGCGTCCGGCGAAATCGGCTGCTGCCTGGGCATGGGCTTCGGCGGAGCGGCTGCTTTGCAGCAGGGCCAGCTCCTCCCTCAGCAGCCGCACCTGGTGGCGCAGGGCCTCGTTTTCAAGCAGCACGGCATCGAGGTTGGTGGTCACGGAGCGACCACCGGGTCCATGCATCCAGCTCCTGCGCTCACGCCCCATGCCTTGCCATCGGCCCTGTTTACGGCTGGCATCCTCGCCGCGGCCCCGCCCTTTCGCGGCGCGGGATCCCCCACCGCCTTGGACGGAGAGCCGCCCGGGGACAGGGCCGGGCGACGCAGCCTCACAACTGCGGCATTTCAGGGCAAGGGAAATCGCCACCACAGGGGATACCTAGGGTCAATTTGTGATGCAAATGTCAATGGCCATGGGACTCCGTTTCCTTCATCATTTCGCTTCATGTATCGCCGTAGCAGCCATCGCCTTCACCGCCTTGCTGCCCCTGCCAGCCATGGCCAAACCTGCCGATCACAACACCATCCCCATCACCCTCGCCACCATGTCCAACAAAGCTGACGCCAAAGCTAAAGAAGTGGAAGGCAAACTCGAATCGGCCGCTGGTGAACTGACCGGCGATGTCGGCCACCAGATCAATGGCAAGGCGAAGCAGGTTCAGGCCTCAGCCATGAACACTGGAGAGAACCTCAAGGACGGAGCCAAATCGGTGGCCAAAAAAATCGGCGATGCCGCCGACACTCTCGCCAAAGACAAGGGTTAATCCCCAACATCTTGAGCAGTTTCCGCTTGTCCTTCCACGCCCAGGAGCAGTCCCATGCTTGAAACCCTAGCCGTCGTCCTGATCGTGCTCTGGCTGCTGGGTCTGCTCACGTCTTACACCCTGGGAGGGCTGATTCACCTTCTCCTGGTGATCGCGGTGATTGCCATCCTCCTGCGCCTGATCAGTGGTCGTCGCGTCTAGCGGGGCTCGCTGATCACCCCGGCGGGTATCCCCACTGCCAGCCCCTGCCAACACCGCTCTGGAGCGCCCTTGAATACAGCAGATTGCATCGGCCTCCATCTCCGCTTCCCCAACCCCGCTGGTGCTGGTGCACGGCATGCTCGACAGCTCCCGGGTGTTCAACCGGCTGCGGTTGCTCCTAGGCCAGCAGACACGCCGCCTGCTGGTGCCCGACCTGCCGCTGCGCTGCGGGATCACGCCGATCGCCGAGTCCGCCGCCCTGCTGGGCGAGCAGATCGAAGCCGCCTTCGGTGCCGACCAACCGATCGACCTCTGCGGCTTCTCGATGGGTGGGGTGATCGCCCGCACCTGGATCCAGCTGCGGGGAGGGCACCGGCGCACCCGACGGTTCACCAGCGTCGCCAGTCCGCACCAGGGCACCCTCACGGCCAACCCCTGGCCGAGCCGGCTGTTGGCCGGCATCGCCGATCTCAAGCAGGGCAGCGCCCTGTTGCAGCAGCTCAATGGCGACCTCTCCAGCCTGGAGGCGATCGAGTGCTGCAGTTTTTATTCCGACCTCGATCTGGTGGTGGTTCCCGGCAGGCGCGCCGTGCTGCCGGTGGGGCAGCAACGGATGCTGCCGGTGTGGGCCCATCCCCAAGTTCTGCGCGATCGCCTTTCCCTCGAACCGCTGGCCGAGGAGTTGATGCGGCCCTGAGGCCATGGGCCTGGTAACCCTGGGCCTGCTGAACCTTTCCCTGCTGCTGCGCTGGGGGCTGGGCTGGGCGCTCTGCCTGCGGATGCCCGCCCTGCCGGCGGGCGTGGTGCGGGGCCACCCCTCGGTGGCGGTGTTGATTCCGGCCCGCAATGAGGAAGGCACCCTGCCCCACCTGCTGCGCGCTCTTGGGGAACAGAGCTTTCGGCCCCTGGAGGTGATCGTGGTCGACGACCACTCCAGCGATCGCACCGCCGCAATCGCCACCCAGACCAGTCCCCAACTCGCCGTGCACCTGGTCCAGCCGCCGCCCTTGCCCGAGGGCTGGTGCGGCAAGACCTGGGCGCTGCACAACGGCGTGGCCGCCAGTACGGCCGCGGTGCTGGTGTTTCTCGATGCCGATACCGAACCCGCCCCGGATTTTCTGGCCTCCCTGCTGGCCTGCCACCAGGAGCTGGGCGGGCTGGTTTCCGTGCAGCCCTTCCACCGCACCGAACGGGCCTACGAGCAGCTTTCCGTTCTGTTCAACCTGGTGGGGTTGATGGCGGTGCCCCTGGGCCCCCGCGGCGGGGTGGCCTTCGGGCCGGCGTTGGTGACCAGCCGGGCCGACTACGGGCGCAGCGGCGGCCATGCGGCGGTGGCGGGAAAAGTGGTGGAGGATTGGTTCCTCGCCCACTGCTATGAGCGGGCCGGCCTGCCGGTGAGCGCCTTCATGGGTGATGGGCAGCTGGCCTATCGCATGTATCCCGGCGGCCTCGGGGACATGGTGGTGGGCTTCGCCAAGAACTTCGCCACCGCCGCCGGCGAGGTGCGCTGGTGGCGCCTGGTGGCGGTGCTGCTCTGGCTGTCCGGGCTGTTCTGGGCGGCCTGGTGCCTGCCGGCCTCCTTCTTGCTGGGCTGGCCGATGCTGGGGGACCGCAGCCTGGCGACCAACCTGTTGCTGTATGGCGGCTTCGCGGCGCAGCTGCTTGTGCTCACCCGACGGGTGGGCAGCTTCGGCTGGATCAACGTGATCTTTCCGGTTCCGGTGTTGTTTTTCCTCGGGGTGTTTGTGCTGGCCATCGCCAACCTGGAGCGGGGCACGGTGCGGTGGAAGGGGCGCACGTTCTCGACCCGACCATGAGTGGGGGGCCCCTGCTCTCGCCGCCCCTCACCAGTGCCCTGGGCTGGCTGGGCTGGAGCCTGCTGGTGGGCGGGCTGGCCAATCAGATTCCCCTGGCCCAGCTGGCCGAGGATTCGTGGCTGACCCGCCCGCGCCCCTGGGGGGAGCGGGCCCAGGCCTACGAACGGGGCCTGGGGATCCGCCGCTGGAAGCCGTGGCTGCCCGATGCCGGCGGCGTTCTGCCCGGCGGCCTGGCCAAGGCCGCTCTCGCCCGGAGGGATCGGGCCTGCTTGGAGCGGCTGCTGGCGGAAACCCGGCGGGCCGAGCTGGTGCATCTGGCCCTGTGGCCGTTCTGGCTGGTCACGGCCCTATGGCTGCCGCCCCAAGGGGTGCTGATCAACCTGGTGTTCGCCACCCTGTTCAACCTGCCCTGCCTGTGGGTGCAGCGCTACAACCGCCTGCGCCTGCGCAAGATCCTGGGGGAGGAGCAGCCCGCAGCCCGACCCCTTCGGCCCCTTGCAGGGCCCAGCACCAGGGCCCCCGGCTGAAGCAGCGGCGGCCAGCTCCGCCTCTGTCCTTTAAGGGCCCAGCACCATCGCCCCAACCTCCACCTCCACCCCCATGCCCGGATCTTCGGCATGGCGGGCCACCACCAGCCGGTGCGGGCCCGCCTCCAGCCGGAAGGCATCGGCGCCCTCATCGAAATAGGCCAGGCGTTGCAGCGGAATCGCCAGCTCCAGCCGTTGGGCCTGGCCCGGCTCCAGCTCGAGTCGCCCAAACCCCACCAAGGTGCGCGCCGGCCGCTCCACCGCCTGCCCCGGCGGCTCCAGGTACACCTGCACCACCTCCGCGGCCGCCATCGGCCCGCTGTTGGTGACCGTGAGCGAAACCCGCAGGATCCCGGCTTCGAGGAGTAGCTCGGCCTGGAGCTCCCCATGGGCAAAGGTGCTGTAGGAGAGGCCGAAGCCGAAGGGGAAGGCGGCGGCATGGCCCTGGCGGTGCAGGCGCCGGTAGCCGTGCCAGAGGTCGTAGACCACCGACTCCGCCCGGGGCTCAAAGGCCGGCAGGTGCTCGGCGCTGGTGGGCACCGCAAAGGGCATCCGGCCCGAGGGCGACACCCTCCCGAGCAACACATCGGCCAGGGCCTCCCCACCCTGCTGGCCTGGGTACCAGAGCAGCAGGATGGCCTTCACCCGGTGCCGCCAGCCCTCACAAAGGATCGCCCCACCGCCCATCAACACCACCACGGTGCGGGGGTTGGCGGCGGCCACCGCCAGGATCAGGGCCTCCTGGGCCGGGTCGAGGGCCAACTCGGTGCGGTCGCCGGCGGCGAAGTCACCACCCGTGCGGGCCGAAGCCAGGCAGGTCACGGAGGCCACCAACTCGGCCACCGGCCGCCAGAAGGGCCGCAGCCGCTGGCTGCCAAACCAGCGCTGCAGGGGGTCGGGGGCCGGCATCTCCCGCAGGATCGGCGCCAGGTCGCCGGGGTGGATGTGCTCCCCCTCCTGGCGCCAGTCGAGGCCCACCACCACCACGGCGGCATCGCAGGCGGCCGCGAGCCGGGCAGCGACAGCCGGATCGTCGCCCTCGCTGTGGCGCACCTGGAGCTGGGGGGCAGCGGCGCGGATCCCCTCGAGGGGGGTGACCACCACCCCCGGCTCCGGGCGGGTATCGGAGGAGCCCCGATCGCCGAGATTCGCCGCGGCGGCCAGCGCACCGATCACCGCCAGCGAACCCCGATCCGGCAGCGGCAACACCGCTTCGGAATTTTTGAGCAGCACGATCGCTTTGGTGGCCGCCTCGCGGGCCAGGCTGCGGTGGGCGGCGCAGCCCCGCAGGGAGGCCGGGTAGTCGCCGGATGGCACCGCCAACTGGGCCCGCAGCAGGCGCAGCACGGCATCATCAACGCGCTCCAGCGGCAGGGTGCCCGCCGCCAGCGCTTCAGCCAGGCAACCCTCGAAGATCATCCGAAAGGGCATCTCCAGATCAAGCCCGGCCCGCAGGGCGGCCAGGCCATCGCGCAGCCCGAAGATGAAATCGCTCACCACAAAGCCGCCAAAGCCCCAGCGGGTTTTGAGGATGGTGGTGAGCAGCTCGTGGTTCTGGGCGCACCAGAAACCGTTCACCCGGTTGTAGGCGGTCATCACCGAACCGGCCCCGGCGGCCACGCAGTCGCGGAAGTGGGGCAGGTAGAGCTCATGGAGCACCCTGCGGCTCACCTGGATATCCACCAGGAAGCGGGAACTATCGATCGAGTTGAGGGCGAAATGCTTGATGCAGGCGATCGCGTGGCGCTGCAGGCCGCGGCTGCAGGCCGCGCCCATGGCCCCGAGCAGCACGGGATCCTCGCCGTAGGTCTCCTGGGCCCGGCCCCAGCCGGGGTGGCGCAGCAGGTTCACACACACCGCCGCCACCCAGTTGGCACCAAACGAGCGGGCCTCCCGGGCGATGGCCTCGCCGATCCGCTCCTCCAGATCGATGTCCCAGCTGGCGCCCCTGGCGATCGGCACCGGAAACGTGGTGGCGCCCCCCTCCAGCACCACCCCACGCGGGCCATCCACGAACTGCAGCCCCACCAGGCCCTGGTTGGGGAGCACCACGGCGGGCCAAGGGTGGCGGTGGGAGGCCTCGGCAACGGCGATATCGACCATGCCGGCCCAGAAAGGTGTGGCCCCGGAGAGGTGGGCAAGCTTTTCGGCCGGACCCATGCGAGCCAGCAGCAGATGGGCTCGCGATTCAGCCGAACCGGTGGGGGCAGGGACAAGCACGGCGTCGCAACAACAGGGCTGGCTGGGGGGCTGGCGGGGCGGCTGGTGTGCCGACCACCCATCCATCCGTGCTACGCGGAAAAAGCTCCCCTGAAGGGCCTTCCCTTTCCGTCGTGCTCCCAGCGCTGGCTGGTCAAGACAGGGCCGGGGTGGCGCGCTCCTGGCATGCCCGCTTCGGCCAGACTTCCCCCATGGCCTGGTTCATCAAGACTGAAACCTTCCGCGGTTCCTCCGCCGAGGCGACTCCCCACCTGGCGGCCCATCGGACCTGGGTGAGGGAGTTGCGGAGCCGAGGAGTCCGCATCAGCAGCGGCTACCTGGTGGATGGCGAGGGGCGGCCGGGCGGCGGTGGCCTGCTGCTGCTGGAGGCCGCCGACCACGCGAGCGCCGAAGCCCTGATCCGCCAGGACCCAATGGTGCGCAGCGGCTGCGTGGACTGGAAGCTGCAGGGCTGGATCAGCGCCGTGGGGGATCTCGATCAGGCCTGAGAGGATCCCCACCCACCCGCATCAGGGGTGAATGGGGGAGCCAGCCTCAGCCCCGCAGGTGGCGAGCGAGGCTGGCCGCCGAGAAGTGGAAGCCTTCGTGCTCGGCGATGGCCACCACAGCGCTGGGACCGCTGGCCCCATCAACCTGGAGCTTGAGGGCGGGCGTGGCTTCAACCTTGGCCAAAAAAGCGGTGAGTTGTGCTTTTGACATCGTTTTTCTTGATTTTTACTCCATAATTCTAGGGTGATTTTAATCAAGCCGTTGCCAGCAAAGGCCCTCTGCCTTGCTCCATTCCACAGTTCAGCAAAGGGCCCAAAACCAAAGCGAGGTGTGCTGGGTTCCATGACAGCAAGTCTGCAACCGGGATGGGTTGAAAC
>Ga0310334_100384_pt1 | contig 11943 bp, 9 predicted proteins | sample LakMicMIDCLREDC7_FD_195548 | JGI IMG/M metagenome (GOLD analysis project Ga0310334, IMG submission 195548) | Enriched freshwater cyanobacterial communities from Lake Michigan, Michigan, United States - MI23.DCL.RED.C7 (v2) (version 2) | ecosystem: Environmental > Aquatic > Freshwater > Lake...
ATCCCGTGCTTCGTCAGCCGTCCTTAAGGATCAAACCGGAGCGCCGTCTTCGACGACCCGATCGATCAGGCCGTATTGAACCGCTTCCGCCGGTGAAAGGAAGTAGTCGCGGTCGGTGTCCTCGGCGATCTTCTCCAGGGGCTGGCCGGTGTGCTCCGCCATCAGGCCGTTGAGGGTGTCCTTGAGGAAGAGGATCTCCTTGGCCTGGATCTCGATGTCCACCGCCTGGCCCTGGGCACCGCCGAGGGGCTGGTGGATCATGATGCGTGCGTTCGGCAGGGCCAGGCGCTTGCCCTTGGTGCCGCCGGAGAGCAGGAAGGCGCCCATGGAGGCGGCCAGGCCATAGCAGATGGTCACCACGTCCGGTGCCACCTGCTGCATCGTGTCGTAGATGGCCAGGCCGGCGGTCACCGAGCCGCCCGGTGAATTGACGTAGATCTGGATGTCCTTCTCAGGGTCCTCGGCTTCGAGGAACAGCAGCTGGGCCACCAGGGCATCGGCCACCTGATCGTCGATGCCTGTGCCCAGGAAGATGATCCGCTCCCGCAGAAGGCGCGAATAAATGTCGAACGCCCGCTCGCCGCGGCCCGACTGCTCCACCACCGTGGGCAGCACGCCTGGGGCGGCCATGGGTGCGGTTGAGGCCGCCGCCGCAATGGTGGCCTCAGGGCGCTGACCCCGCCAGCGGTTCTCGATCGGGTGGGGGCTGCTGGCGTTGATCACGCGGCCGGTTCTGATGCGGTCCGGCCAATCTATGGGGATCAGGTCGGGGTGGCGGCGCGGATCACCGGCCACCCCGATCCATCGGAGCCTCAGGCCTCGGCGTCGGTCTCGTCAGCTTCGGCCTTGGCCTTCTTGGCCGCTGCCTTCTTTGCGGCGGGCTTGGGCTGGGTGTCGCCGTCGTCGCTGGGGGCCTTCTCGCTGATGGTGCTGTTGGCTTCCAGGAAGCCCAGCAGCTTCTCGCGCATCAGGTCTTCCTGCACGGCCTCGCGCAGGCGGACCGGATCGATGTTGGCGCTGTCGCTGAAGCCGCGGCTGAGCTCCTTCACCTTGGCCTCGATCTCGCCGGCCTCGAGGGCGATCGCCTCTGCAGTGGCCAGGGCCTTGAGGGCCAGGCTGCGCTTGAGGCGCTCCTCGGCCTCGGGGCGGGAGGTGTCGCGCAGGCTCTGGATCAGCTGCGGGGTGAACAGCTTCTTGACGTCCATCCCCTGCTGAGCGAGCTGGCCGGCGGTCTGCTCCAGCAGCGAAACGATCTCCTGCTGCACCAGGGATTCAGGCAGTTCCACCTCCAGCTGCTCCACCAGGGCCGCCAGCAGGGCGTCGTGGCGGTTGGAGCGGTTGCGGCGCTCGGCGTCCTCCTTGAGGCGCTCCTCCAGGTCGGCGCGCAGCTCGGCCAGGGTCTGTTTGTCGCTGGCCTGCTGGGCGAAGGAGTCGTCGAGGGCGGGCAGCTCACGGGCCTTGAGCTCGCTCAGGCTGATCACGAAGCTGGCCTTGCGACCGGCGGCGTCCTCCTGGGGGTACTCGTCGGGGAACTGGCAGACCACGGTCTTCGTTTCACCGGGCGTCATGCCGAGGATGCCTTCAACGAAGCCGGGGATCATGCGACCGTCCTCCAGCTCCACCTCCATGGCCTCGGCGCTGCCGCCGCTGATGGCCTCGCCGCTGTCGGCGTAGGTGCCCTCGAAGCCGATCACCGCCACATCGCCGCTGGCGGCGGCCCGGCCCTCCACGGGCACGAGCGTGGCCAGCTGGCGGCGGGACTGGTCGATCAGCTCATCCACCCGGGCGGGGTCGAAGCTCACGCTCTCGGCTTCGGCCTTCAGCCCCTTGGTGGCCTTGAGGCTGGGGGTGGGTTCCACATCCATCTCGAGGGTGAGGCTCAGCTCCTGGCCGGGCTCGAAGCGCTCCAGCAGCGCCTCGAAGCCGCCATCGAGGGCGGGCTGGCCGATGGCGGCGATCTCCGCCTGTTGCAGGGCATCGCGGAAGACGCTGTCCACCAGGTCTTCCAGGGCGGTGGCGCGGATGCGCAGGGCGCCGATCTGCTGCAGCAGCACGGCGCGGGGCACCTTGCCCTTGCGGAAGCCGGGCAGCTTGACGCTGCGGCTCAGCTTCTCCACGGCCTGGTCGTGGCAGGTCTGGGTGCGGCCGGCCGGCACGGCGATCTCCACAGCCAGGCGGCTGCCCGGACGGGGCGTGGTGCTCAGCGTCAGCGCGGCGGCGGCCGCCTTGGTGCTGGGCTTGTCGGCAGTGCTGGCGGCAGGACTCATGGAAGGGGAGCGGCTGGGATGGCCGAAGCGATTCGGCAGGGCAGCCCGCAATCCTAGGAACTGGCCCGTGACAGTCCTCCGCAGCCCCTCGCCAGGACCGTGGCGGCCACGTATTGTTGCTGGCAAGAACAAGCGACCTGAATTGCCCAAGTCCGGCATCCCGCAGGGATTCCGGTCAGTGCTTCGCAGGCGCGCTCTACACCGACGCCAGCCTCCAGTCAGTTCCACCTCATTCCACAGGGCATTTAGCCCGTCACCCCATCAAGTCCTCTGAACCGCTGCTGTCTGAGCGGCCGTTCAACTGAACTCTCCCCAACTCGCCGCAGTCCGTCGATTGTTTGGCGGCAGTCCGCCGATTTCGATTCACAGCTTCCAAGCGCCAGCCCACCATCTGCCTTCCACAGCGTCGTCGCCTGTTGCGGCGAGCGTGATGCCAGGGCACCGCAACAGGCCCCCATTTCTTCCAGATCCCTTTCCGCATTGACCAGCTCCACCGGCACACCCCGTTCCCTGCCCCAGCGCCCGCTGCATGTGGCCGTTCTCGGCTCGACAGGCGCCGTTGGTCAGGAGCTGCTGGCCCTGCTGGCGGAACGCCGTTTTCCAGTCGGCCGCCTCACGCTGCTGGCCTCGCCTCGCTCCGCCGGCCAGACCGTGACCTGGAACGGCCAGACCCTGACCGTTGAACCCGTCAGCGCCGAAGCCTTCAACGGTGTGGATGTGGTGCTGGCGTCCGCCGGGGGCTCGGTGTCGAAGCAGTGGGCGCCGGTTGCCGCCGCCGCCGGCGCTGTGGTGATCGACAACTCCAGTGCCTTCCGCATGGATCCCTCCGTGCCGCTGGTGGTGCCCGAGGTGAATCCGCAGGCGGCGTTTCAGCACAACGGCGTGATCGCCAACCCCAACTGCACCACGATCCTGATGACCCTGGCCCTGGCGCCCCTGGCGGCACGGCGGCCTCTGCGTCGGGTGGTGGTGAGCACCTATCAGTCCGCCAGCGGCGCCGGCGCCAGGGCGATGGAAGAGCTGCGCCAGCTGAGCCGCACCGTGCTGGAGGGAGGCACACCTGAAAGCGAGGTGCTGCCTTACTCGCTGGCGTTCAACCTGTTCCTGCACAACTCGCCCCTGCAGGACAACAGCTATTGCGAGGAGGAGCTGAAGATGCTGCACGAGACCCGCAAGATCATGGGCCTGCCGGAGCTGCGCGTGTCGGCAACCTGCGTGCGCGTGCCGGTGCTGCGGGCCCACTCCGAGGCCATCAACATCGAGTTCACCGAGCCCTTCCCGGTGGAGGAGGCCCGCGAGCTGCTGGCGGCCGCTCCCGGGGTGGAGCTGATTGAAGACTTCGCGGCCAACCGCTTCCCGATGCCCACCGATGTGACCGGCCGCGATCCGGTGGCTGTGGGCCGCATCCGCCAGGATCTGAGCGAGCCCAACGCGCTGGAGCTCTGGCTCTGCGGTGATCAGATCCGCAAGGGTGCGGCCCTCAACGCCATCCAGATCGCTGAACTGCTGCTGGATCCCGCTGCATCCGCAGGGGTGCCCGCATGACTCCTGGAGCTCCTTCGCCCGCCCCGTTCGGTCGGGTGCTCACCGCGATGGTCACCCCCTTCGCCGCTGATGGCTCCGTGGATCTGGAGCTGGCGGCTCGGCTTGCGGTGCATCTGGTGGATCACGGCTCAGACGGCCTGGTGCTCTGCGGCACCACCGGCGAATCCCCCACCCTCAGCTGGGAGGAGCAGCATCGGCTGTTCTCGGCTGTGAAAGAGGCCGTTGGGCAGCGCGCCCATCTGCTGGCGGGCACCGGCAGCAACTGCACCGCTGAAGCCGTGGAGGCCATCGGCGAGGCGGCGGCCCTCGGCGCCGACGGCGCCCTGGTGGTGGTGCCGTACTACAACAAGCCGCCTCAGGACGGCCTCGAAGCCCATTTCCGTGCAGTGGCGGCCGCGGCGCCTCAGCTGCCGCTGATGCTCTACAACATCCCGGGCCGTACCGGCTGCAGCCTCAGCCCCGACACCACGGCGCGGCTGATGGATGTGCCGAACGTGGTGAGCTTCAAAGCCGCCAGCGGCACCACCGAGGAGGTGAGCGCCCTGCGGGCCCTCTGCGGCGAGCGGCTGGCGATCTACAGCGGCGACGACGCTCTCACTCTGCCAATGCTGGCCGTCGGCGGTGTCGGCGTGGTGAGCGTGGCCAGCCATTTGGCCGGCGATCAGATCAAGGCGATGGTGCAGGCCTTCCTCGCCGGCGACCTGAGTGGCGCCCTCGCCCTGCACGAGCAGCTGCTGCCGCTGTGCAAAGCCCTGTTCTGCACCACCAATCCCATCCCGGTGAAAGCCGCGCTCGAGCTGAGCGGCTGGCCCGTGGGTGCCCCCCGTCTTCCCCTTGTTTCCGCCTCTAGCGACGTGCGCGACCGACTCACCTCCGTTCTGGCAGCCCTGCGTCCCACCTGACGCCAAGGCCCATCGCCCAGCCGATCAGCGGCCGGCGCTCTGTTCCCGCCTCAGCCACATCTCTTCGTTCCCTGGCCGGCGACGCCGGCAACCCTTTCTGAATGACTGTTCAACCCATCAGCCGCAACGGCAGCAATGGCAACGGTGCTCCTCGCAAGCCCTGCCTGCGCGTGATTCCGCTCGGCGGCCTGCACGAGATCGGTAAGAACACCTGCGTGTTCGAATACGGCGACGACATCATGCTGGTGGATGCCGGTCTGGCCTTCCCCAGCGACGGCATGCACGGCGTCAACGTGGTGATGCCGGACACCAGCTATCTGAAGGAAAACCAGAAGCGCATCCGCGGCATGATCGTGACCCACGGTCACGAAGATCACATCGGTGGCATTGCCCACCACCTCAAGAACTTCAACATCCCTGTGATTCACGGCCCACGCCTGGCGCTGGCCATGCTCACCGGCAAGATGGAGGAGGCCGGTGTGATGGATCGCACCATCCTCGAAACCGTCGCACCCCGCGACGTAGTCAAGGTGGGCCAGCACTTCTCCGTGGAGTTCATCCGCAACACCCACTCGATGGCGGACAGCTTCTCGCTGGCCATCACCACACCGGTGGGCACGGTGATCTTCACCGGCGACTTCAAGTTCGACCACACACCGGTGGACGGCGAAACCTTTGATATGGCTCGCCTCGCCCACTACGGCGAGCAGGGCGTGCTCTGCCTGTTCAGCGATTCCACCAACGCTGAAATCCCCGGCTTCTGCCCGCCGGAGCGCTCGGTGTTCCCCTGCCTGGACCGCCACATCTCCCAGGCGGAGGGCCGGGTGATCATCACCACCTTCGCCAGCTCGATCCACCGGGTGTCGATGATTCTTGAGCTCGCCCTCAAGAACGGCCGCAAGGTTGGCCTGCTGGGCCGTTCGATGCTGAATGTGATCGCCAAAGCACGCGAGCTCGGCTACATGCGCGCTCCTGATGATCTTTTCGTGCCGATCAAGCAGATCCGTGATCTGCCCGATCGCGAAACCCTGCTGCTGATGACCGGCAGCCAGGGCGAACCCCTCGCCGCCCTGAGCCGCATCTCCCGCGGTGAACACCCTCAGGTGCAGGTGAAGAGCACCGACACGATTATCTTCTCGGCAAGTCCGATCCCCGGCAACACCATCTCCGTGGTGAACACCATCGACCGGCTGATGATGCTTGGGGCAAAGGTGGTCTATGGCAAGGGCGAAGGCATTCACGTGTCTGGCCATGGCTTCCAGGAAGACCAGAAGCTGATGCTGGCCCTCACCAAGCCCAAGTATTTCGTGCCCGTGCACGGCGAGCACCGCATGCTCGTGGCCCATTCCAAAACGGGTCACTCCATGGGTATTCCCGTGGAGAACACCTTGATCATCGATAACGGTGATGTGGTGGAGCTCACCGCCGATTCGATCGGTAAGGGCGAGCCGGTGAAGGCCGGCATCGAGCTGCTCGATGCGTCCCGTAACGGCATCGTCGATGCCCGGGTGCTCAAGGAGCGCCAGCAGCTGGCGGAAGACGGCGTGATCACCATGCTGGCGGTGATCAGCACCGACGGGGTGATGGCCGCTCCGCCGCGGGTGAACCTGCGCGGCGTCGTCACGGCCGCCGATCCCCGCAAGCTCAGCCTCTGGACCGAGCGTGAGATCACCTGGGTGCTGGAGAACCGCTGGCAGCAGCTCTCGCGCAACAGCGGCGGCAGCGCCCCTGACGTGGACTGGATGGGCGTCCAGCGCGAGATCGAGCTGGGCCTGCAGCGTCGTCTGCGCCGCGAGCTGCAGGTGGAGCCGTTGATCATCTGCCTGGTGCAGCCGGCGCCCGGCGGCACTCCGGCCTACAAGGGCCGCGCCGATGCCGAGCCCGATAGCCGTCCGGCGCAACGCGGTGGCCGCGGCGGTGGCCGTGATGGAGGTCGCGATGGAGGGCGTGACCGGAGTGATCGCGGCGGTGATCGTGCACCCCAACCCCGTCGTGAGCTGGCAGCCGTGGCGGCAGCTCCTACCCCGGGGCCTGCCGCAGTGGCGGCACCGGCTGCCGCGGCAGCTGTGGCTGCACCCGCACCCGCGCCTGAGCCGGAGATCGCCGGCCGCACCCGCCGCCGCCGCTCCGCCGCCAGCTGAGGCCGGCGGTCAGGGGCGGGGGCTCAAATCTCCTGGCTGCTGCTCAGTTCCACCAGCAGCAGCCCGCGGCTGAGCCTGGCCCACTCCTCCTCGCTGAAGCGTGCTTGTGCTGGTTCAGCCTCAGCTGCCGCCATGCCCTCAGCGTTAGCGGTGGCTGAGACCTCCACAGCCTCCTGTTGGGCCGGGATGTCGTCCTCAACGGTCACCACCACCGGGATGATCGCCTCGGGGTCTGGCAGGGGGCCTGGCATCGGCTCTGTGTCGGCTGCCGATCCGGGCTCGTCGGTCGGCTGAACGGCAAGATCGCTGCTGCCTGCCATGGGCTGAGCTTCGGCCACGGCTTCGGTTGCAGTTGCGGCGGGGGGCACCTCGGGTTGGACTTCCGGTGCAGGCTCCGTTGTGGCAGGGGTCGCCACGGTGGCTGGAGCGGTCTGGATCTGCTGCAGGGCCAGCTGGGGATCCTGCAGCTGACTCAGCCAGGGGGTGGCTGGCAAAGCCACAGCGTTCTGGGGCTGTGGGCTGGCCTGGCTGACACCGGGTGTGCCGGCGAGGTCCCCCGCCGCTGTTCCTGGCGCGGCTGGTTCCCAGGGTGTTGCCCCTGCCGTTTCCGGCGAGCCGCCGGGAGTGGCAGCCAGTTGCTGCCGGCTCAGATCCAGCCCCTGGCTGGCCAGGTCGCGGTAAGCGGGTTCGTTGCAGCTCTCCAGAACGGCCGCATAGGCGGTTGCCGCCGGGCCGGGCTGGTTCAGTCCGTAGAGATGAATGTGGCCGAGCAGCAGCTGCAGGCGCTGATCCAGCAGGTCGGGCCGTCCTGCCTGCACCTGGGGGCGCAGCGCTACGGCCAGTTGCAGGGCGGTGGCGAAGTCTCCCTGGCCGTAGGCCCGCTCCACGGCCACATAGGCCTCCTCCAGGGAACCGCTCATCGCTGCTGCCGTGCCGCGTCAGGGTCCCTGTTTAGGGCAGCTGCTCCGCCTCCGCCAGCCACAGGCGCTGCCGGTCCCAGTGCAGAACCCTTCCGCCGGCCAGGCTGCGCCGGCCAGGCCCCCGCTGCGGCTCAAGCTGGCCCCGCAGCTCCTCCAGTTGGCGGGCCGTGAGGGCTGGTCCGCCCGTCCGCTCCAGCCACCGCTGCAGCAGGCGGCGTTGCGCGGCCGGTTTCAGCGCCATCAGGGTCTGGCGGTTCAGGCTTCCTGTCGGTTCCGGCGCTGCCTTGATCAGCCCCTCCAGGGCCAGATCGGTCAGTTCGGCAATGCTCACCTCCTCCTCGGCCAGCCGTTCGCTCAGGGCGCAGATCCTGCGGCCGGCCCCGGGATGCAGCTGTTCCAGCACCGGCAGCACCTCCAGGCGGATGCGGTTGCGTGCGAATGCCGGATTGTCGTTGCTGGCATCCAGCCACACCGGCAGGTTCAGCTCCTGGCAGATGCGGTTGGTGTCCGCACGGCTGAACCCCAGCAGTGGACGGGCCAGCTGCAGCTTCCCCGCCAGGGGGCGCAGCGCCTGTGGGCCGCCGAGGCCGCGGCGGTGGCTGCCCCGGGCCAGCTGCAACAGCAGCGTTTCCGCCCGGTCGCTGGCGGTGTGGCCGGTCACCACCCGCTCGGCACCCACGCGTTGGGCTTGGTGCGTCAGGCGCTGGTAGCGCCAGTCCCGGGCGGCGGCTTCACCGGGTTCGGGTTCGCTCCAGACGTCAATCGTCAGGGGCAGGTCCTGCTCGCGGGCCCAGTCGGCCAGTTCGCTGGCCTGCTGGGCGGAGTCGGCGCGCCAGCGGTGGTCGCCGTGCCAGAGCGCCAGCGACCAGTGGTGCAGCCGGCGGAGATCCCCCAGCAGCGCCAGCAGGGCCATCGAGTCCTGCCCACCGGACACCGCCAGCAGCAGCGGGCTGCCCTGGGGCAGCAGCGCCGGCCGGCTCAGCAGCAGCCGGTGCAGGCGCAGGTGATCGGGACTCCAGCGCTCAGCCATGGCCCCAGCCTGGCGCCAGGCCCAGCGTGGGAGAATCGATCCACTGCAATCCCAGACCGGCATGTCGCGTCTCGCCCAGCTGCCCGCCCCGCTGCGCACGGCCCTGGCCGAGCGTCGGGCCCTCAAGGTGATCGCCGGCCTCACCAACTTCGATGCCGCGAGCGTGGCCCGCATCAGCCGCGCCGCCGGCCTGGGCGGAGCCGATCTGATTGATGTGGCCTGTGATCCCGAGCTGGTGCGGCTGGCCGCCGAGGCCTCCGGTCTGCCGATCTGCGTCAGCGCTGTGGATCCCGATCTGTTCCCCGCCGCCGTGGAGGCCGGTGCCGCCCTCGTGGAGATCGGGAACTACGACGCCTTCTATCCCCTTGGCCGCATCTTCGATGCCGCCGAGGTACTGGGCCTCACCCGCCGCACCCGGGCGCTGCTGCCCGAGGTGGTGCTGAGTGTCACCGTGCCGCACGTGCTGCCGCTGGATCAGCAGGAGCAGCTGGCCGTTGATCTGGTGGCCGCCGGCGCCGACATCATTCAGACCGAGGGCGGCACCAGCGCCAGGCCCTTCAGCCCCGGCAGCCTCGGGCTGATCGAGAAGGCAGCCCCCACCCTGGCAGCCGCCCACGCCATCAGCCGCGCCGTGAGCGTGCCGGTGCTGTGCGCCTCCGGGCTCTCCGCCGTCACCCTGCCGCTGGCGATCGCCGCCGGTGCCAGCGGTGTGGGTGTGGGCTCGGCTGTGAACAGGCTCGGCGATGAACTGGCGATGCTGGCCGTGGTTCGCGGCCTGCGCGAAGCCCTCGGCGCCGGCGTGCGTGCGGCGGCCTGAACAGCTGCCCGTTGAACAGGTGCGGTCCTGTTGAACTCTGCCGGCGGTGATTGGCAGCCGATGCCATCCCGCCTGCGGCCGGATCAGGGCCCGATGTCTAGCTTCCGGGAGACGACTCTCCCTTTGCTGTCATGGGTTCCTTCGTCTGGTTGCTGCAGTGGCCGATCCGGGCCCTGGTGTTGCTGCTCGTGGCCTGGCTGCCTCTCGGTGTCGAGGTGGACAGCTTCCCGGTGGCTCTGCTCTCGGCCGTGGTGATCGGCCTGCTGGGCACGCTGCTGATCCTGCCGCTCAAGGCCCTGCTTGCCCTGCCCTGGGCTGTTGCCAGCCTCGGTGGTCTGCTGGCACCGATCACCGGCCTGTTCAACTGGGTGATCACGGTGATCCTGTTCGGGCTGGCCGCCTGGCTGATCAAGGGCTTCCGCCTCAAGAACGGTGTGATCAGTGCCGTTCTGGGTGCGGTGGTCTACGCCGTGATCTCCACGGTGCTGCTGCGGATCCTCGGCCTGGATGTCGACATGACCCGCGCCTCCGTCGTGATGAGCAGCGTGCCGCTGGCCTGAACTCTGGCAGGAGAGGGGCCCGCAGCCCCGGGCTGACTGCCCGAGAATGGGCCGATGCCTATTCCCTTCCAGCTCCACGCCCCCTACCAGCCCAAGGGTGACCAGCCCACGGCCATCGCTGGACTGGTGCAGGGCGTGGAAGGGGGCGAGCGCTATCAGACCCTGCTGGGGGCCACCGGCACCGGCAAGACCTTCACCATCGCCAACGTGATCGCCCAGACCGGGCGACCCGCCTTGGTGCTGGCCCACAACAAGACATTGGCGGCCCAGCTCTGCAACGAGCTGCGGGAGTTTTTCCCGAACAATGCCGTTGAGTACTTCATCAGCTACTACGACTATTACCAGCCCGAGGCGTATGTGCCCGTCTCGGACACCTACATCGCCAAGACGGCGTCGATCAATGAAGAGATCGACATGCTGCGCCACTCGGCGACACGCTCCCTGTTTGAGCGCAAGGATGTGATCGTGGTGGCCTCGATCAGCTGCATCTACGGCCTGGGGATTCCCTCGGAATATCTCAAGGCGGCGGTGAAATTCCAGGTGGGTGACACCCTCAACCTGCGGGGTTCCCTGCGGGACCTGGTGAACAATCAGTATTCCCGCAACGACCTGGAGATCTCCCGCGGTCGTTTCCGTGTGCGCGGCGATGTGCTGGAGATTGGCCCGGCCTATGAAGACCGGCTGGTGCGCATTGAGCTGTTCGGCGATGAGGTGGAGGCGATCCGCTACGTCGACCCCACCACCGGCGAAATCCTGCAGAGCCTGGAGAGCATCAATATCTACCCGGCCAAGCACTTCGTGACACCGAAGGAGCGCCTGGCGGATGCCATCAAGGAGATCCGCACCGAACTGCGCGAGCGGCTGGACGTGCTCAACGGTCAGGGCCGGCTGCTGGAGGCTCAGCGCCTGGAGCAGCGCACCACCTATGACCTGGAAATGCTCGAGCAGGTGGGCTACTGCAACGGCGTCGAGAACTACGCCCGCCATCTGGCCGGTCGCCAAGCCGGCACGCCGCCCGAATGCCTGATCGACTATTTCCCCGACGACTGGCTGCTGGTGGTGGATGAGAGCCATGTCACCTGCAGTCAGCTGCAGGCCATGTACAACGGTGATCAGAGCCGCAAGCAGGTGCTGATCGAGCACGGCTTCCGCCTGCCCTCCGCTGCCGACAACCGACCGCTCAAGGGGGAGGAGTTCTGGCAGAAGGCGCGCCAGAGCATCTTTGTGAGTGCGACCCCCGGCGACTGGGAGCTGCGCCAGAGCGATGGCCAGGTGGTGGAGCAGGTGATCCGCCCCACCGGCGTGCTCGATCCGATCGTCGAGGTGCGTCCCACCGATGGCCAGGTCGATGACCTGCTCGGCGAGATCCGTGTGCGGGCCGAGAAGCAGGAGCGGGTGCTGGTGACCACCCTCACCAAACGCATGGCTGAGGACCTCACCGACTACCTGGCGGAGAACGGCGTGCGGGTGCGCTATCTGCACTCGGAGATCCACTCGCTCGAGCGAATCGAGATCATCCAGGACCTGCGCAACGGCGAGTACGACGTGCTGGTGGGCGTGAACCTCCTGCGGGAGGGACTCGACCTGCCGGAGGTGTCGCTGGTGGCGATCCTCGATGCCGATAAGGAGGGCTTCCTGCGGGCTGAGCGTTCCCTGATCCAAACCATCGGCCGCGCTGCGCGCCACATCGAGGGAGTGGCCCTGCTCTACGCCGACAACCTCACCGATTCCATGGCCAAGGCAATTTCGGAAACCGAGCGC
>Ga0310334_100385_pt1 | contig 11924 bp, 14 predicted proteins | sample LakMicMIDCLREDC7_FD_195548 | JGI IMG/M metagenome (GOLD analysis project Ga0310334, IMG submission 195548) | Enriched freshwater cyanobacterial communities from Lake Michigan, Michigan, United States - MI23.DCL.RED.C7 (v2) (version 2) | ecosystem: Environmental > Aquatic > Freshwater > Lake...
GCCTGTTCCTGGGGGGCCAACCAACAGCACCCCTTTGGGGATCTTGGCACCGATGGTGGTGAAGCGTTCAGGCTGGCGCAGGAAGGTCACCACCTCTTCAAGCTCCTGCTTGGCCTCGGCGATACCGGCTACATCTTCGAAGCGCACATCGATACTGCCTTCAGGTTGGATGCGGGCCTGGCTGCGGCCGAAGCCCATGGCCCGATTGGCCACCTGGCTGGAGCGGCGAATCAGCAGGGTGAGGCCTCCAAACAGCAACACCACCAACAGGATGTTGCCGATTAAACCGGCGGTGGCCTCATCGCGGCGGTCATCGCGAACGGTCAAGGGCACCCGGGCCTGCTGGGCTGTGCGCAGCAGCTCCTGGTCATTGCTGAAAACAGGCACCTGGACCTTGGCACCGGCCGGATAGGTGACGGTGACTTCCCGGCGCAGCAGGGACAGCTCCAGGTCCTTGACCTGGCCCGAGCGAACCTGTTGCAGCAACTTGCTGTAGCTGGGCGGCGGTGGTTTTGCCAGGCCTAAATCGCCCAGCAGGGACGGGCGCTCCGCCGGTCGCTGCCCGGGCGCTGATGGGGGCTGGGGTGCTGGCTGTGGAGTGCTGCTGCTCACAAGACCCAGTCAATGGTTGGGAGCTTAGCGATTTGACGAAAGGCGAGGCGGCAGCGGAAGATTGTTGTTTAGTTGCGCGAAAGGGATGGCTGTCCCCAAGAAGAAAACATCGAAAGGCAAGCGCAATCAGCGCCACGCCACCTGGAAGGGCAAGGCCCGGGTTGCGGCCCAAAAGGCCCTCTCGATCGGCAAAGCCGTGCTGAGCGGCCGCGCCCAAGGCTTCGTCTATCCGATTGCTGAAGAGGAAGAAACCGAAGCCTGAGCCCGGTGAGGGTTGCCTTGCTGGGAGCTAGGGGCCCCGGGCATACCCCGGAGCGCTTTTGGCCCCATCAAGCCTTAATTGGGGCCCGGCCTGGATCAAACTCCCGGCCGGGCCCTTGCCATAGGCAGCGTCTGCGGCCATCGAGCAGCTGAACCTGGTCCGCCCCAGCCAGCAGGGGCTTGAGGTACAGCTCGGGCGGCAAGGAACACAGGCTGGAGCGCACCAACTGGTCGATCCTGCTGCCGCTGAGCCAGCCCCCCCCCTGGCGCCGTTGCTGGGCCTCAGCTTGAAAGCGCCAGCGCCGGGGCAGACGCCAATCCTTGGGCCATAGCAACCACAGTCCATTGAGCTGGTGCCAAAGGGGTTGGTAGGGCCCTAGGGCCTGGTCCCAGCGCGGCAACCAGGCCCACTCATCCGGCCCAAGCCAGGGGGCGCCCAGCAAGCGTGGCTCGGCCCCCTTGGCGGCCTGGATCTGGCTATCGCCGATGGGTCGGCAGCCGATCAGCCAGCCCTCCAGAAGGAGGCCATCGGCGACCTCCTGGCTAGAGCCCCAACGGTCGCCGCAGCCCTGGCGCAGTCTTTTATCAAACCGAGGCAAACGCAGCTGGCCATCGCTGCCTTGGCGCCATTGGTCAATCGCCTCGACCAGCAGCCCAGGCTCATGGCTGCCCGGGGGAACCCGATCCACGCCGAAGGGATTGGCCGCCATCGCCTGCAGCCGAGGCCCATAGGGCAGGTAGGCGTCATCGATGGAGGCCACGGCCAGGCGCAGGCCCTGGGCGGCGGCCTGCTGGGCCAAGCGCCGGGCCAGGGTTGATTTGCCGGCGCCCACGGGTCCGTTGAGGCCGACCACGGGGCGCTGTCCCTGCTGGGCCAGGCTGAGCAGCCTGGTGATCAGGGTGGCTTCAAAACTCATGAACCCAGCTTGAAGGCCTCCAGCACCACCGCATAGACCAGACCAATGCGCAGGTTGTCGAGCACGATCCAGGTCAAGGAAGGATCGTCGGCCACCAGGCGACTGCGCAGGCGCACGACAAGCTCGATCACCAGCAGCCAGATCAACACCACCACGGGCCGGTGGCCAATCATCTGCAGGTAGTAGGCCGTGAGGTTATTGCCGGCGTAGAGGCCCACAAGCAAGGCCAGCAAGCCCATACTGCGCCGGCGCCAGTTGCCACGAAGGTTGCCAACCAGGGAGCGGACCAGCTGGCCCAGCAGCAGTTCAAAGCGCGTGCTTTGCAGCTTCGGAGGCGTCATGGCTGCAACAGCTGGTGGAGATAGCCAAGGGAGATCGGGCCGTCCAAGCAAGGGGGACCATGCAGAACAAGGGCTGGTTGGTTGGCGTCACCCAGGTGGCTGACCAGGGCGGCGGCACCAGCAAAGGATTCGATCGCATGCTCGGCGCTGGCCAGGCTGCGGGTCACCAGGGTGGCAATGCCTGCCCCCGTAGCGGCGGCCAGGCCCTGGGGCGAATCCTCGATCGCCACAACCTGCCCCGGGAGCAGGTTCAGCAGCGCCAGGGCGCGCTCGTAGCCCTCGGGATCGGGTTTCTTGCGCGCCACATCCTCACCACACACCCAAACGGCCAGCTTGACCATCAGGTTGGGGAGCAACTGCCGCAGCAAGGCCTCCACAGCCTCGCGGCCACTGGTGGTGACGATGGCCTGGGGCAGGCCGCTGGCAGCAGCTTCCGCCATCAGCCGGGCCACCCCCGGGCGCAGCCGCACTTCACCGGCCTGGACCAGCTGGCGGTAGTAGACCTGTTTGGCCCGTTGCAGGGCGGCCAGGCGCGCGTCCGAGAGCTCAACACCAGCTACGGCCATGCCGTAATGGCGCATGCGTTCCTGGCCGCCACTGATCGCCAGCAGGTTCACGTAGGTGGCCAGATCCCACTGCCAAGCAAGCCCCGCCTCGGCAAAGGCGCGGTTAAACGCCAAACGATGGCCTTGGAGCTCCGTTTCCGCCAGGGTTCCATCCACATCCCAGAGCAGGGCAGCAGGCAAGCGATCGGAGCCGGATCCGGGCATGGGGGCAGGCTAAAGCCGCAGCCTGGTTGCACCAGATCCAACCGCCGCAACCGCAGCCAGCGTGACCCGCTTGGCAGAGACCATGCCCATCGGCAGGCGGGATGGGGCGGCGCGGAATGGGACGGCGAAGAAAGGGGCGGCGCAGACTGGATCGCCACAGACTGGTTAGGCCAAGACTGGTTAGGCCCAGACTGGTCAGGCCCAGACTGGTGCGGCGCAGACTGGTGCGGCGCAGAATGACGTCCTACCGGATCCCCGCCTTGGCGCCCTTGCCAACCGAGCCCCGTTGGCAGTTGCCGGCGCCGCTTCTCCCCAAGCCCCGATCCCTGGTCCAGCAAGAGTTGGCCCCTCCAGGACAGAAACAACCAGGGACAAGGGCGAAAGGATCACGCGGCAAAGCAAAACGGGCCAGCGATGTCCCCGAAACACCAGACGGGGCGAGCCGCCCCCAAGCCAGCCAGCTCGAGGCGTCCCCCAGCCCAGGGATCAGGGAGCTCACCGAGCCGGCCCCAGGAGTTCCAGCGCAAGGGGCCAACCCCTTTGGGCTTCCCGCCCCCCTGCTGGCGCTGTTACAACGACGCGGCTTTGTTACGGCCGAGGCGATCGGGGGGCTGCTCGATCCGCCCCCGGCCCCGGAGCCGGCAGACCATTTCGCCGACCTAGCAAAGGCCGTCGCCCGCCTACGCCAGGCCTGCAAGGTCGCTGAGGCCGTGGCCATCTGCGGCGACTACGACGCCGATGGCATGACCAGTACGGCCCTACTCGTGGGGGTGTTGCAACGCCTTGGGGCCAAGCCCCAGGCCGCCATTCCCAGCCGCCAGGAGGATGGCTATGGGCTGAATGTCGCCATGGTCGAGCGGCTCCATGGCGAGGGCGTTGGCCTGCTGGTCACCGTGGACAACGGCGTTGCTGCCCGGGACGCCCTGCTGCGCGCCCAGGCCCTAGGCCTTGATGTGATCCTCACAGACCACCACAGCCTTCCTGACGAACTTCCGCCTTTTTTGGCCCTGCTCCATCCGGCCTGTACGCCGGAGGGCTCCCCCTACCGGGGCTTGGCCGGCGTGGGGCTGGCCTACGTCTTGGGCCAGGCCCTAGCCCGCGCCATGGGCGACCAGCAGGGCCTGGCCAATGCCCGCGATCTGTTCTGCATCGGCACTATTGCCGACATGGCTCCCCTGGTCGGGGTGAACAGGCGCTGGTTGATGGATGGACTGCCCGGGCTCAAGGGCAGCGCCCTGGCTGGTCTGCAGGCCCTCCAACAGGTGGCTGGTTTAGATGATGGCCCGATCGATGCCGGCAGTGTCGGCTTCCAGCTGGCACCGCGCATCAATGCGGTGGGCCGGCTCGGGGATCCCCAGTTAGTGGTGGACCTGCTCACCACCGCCGACCAGGCCGAGGCCCTAGAGCTGGCCCGGGCCTGTGAGGGCTACAACCGCCAACGCCGGGAATTGTGTGAGGCGATTGAGGCGGAGGCCGTGGCCCTGGTGGAGGCCGACGGCGACCAGAAAAGTCCCTTCCTGCTGCTGGCCCAAACCCACTGGCACCATGGCGTGATCGGCATCGTTGCCTCCCGTCTGGTGGAGCGCTTCAGCCGGCCTGTGGCCCTGCTGGCCTCCGAAGGGGATGGGCGGCTGCGGGCCTCGGTGCGGGCACCGGTTGGCTTTGCCGCCGACCAGGCACTCAAGGCTTGCCACGATCTGCTGATTCGCTACGGAGGACACCCAGCGGCTGGGGGCTTCACCGTTTTGGCCGAACGGGTGGCCGAGCTGCATGGGCGCCTCAATGGGCTGGCGGCCGCCTGGCTTCAGCAACGGGGCGAAGGCTCCATCGTCGAACCAGAAGCCCTGTTGCCGCTCGAGCAGATCGATCGCAGCTTCTGGCACCAGCTCCAACGGCTGGAACCCTTCGGCATCGCCATGCCGGCCCCCCTGTTCTGGAGCCACGCCTGTGAGGTGGTGGACCAGCGCGAACTTCGCGGCGGCCACCTGCAGCTGACCTTGGCCCAGGGGGAGGGGCGTGTGCGGGCGATCGCTTGGCGCTGGCAGGGCCCCAAATCCCAACCGGCCGTCGTGGATGTGGCCTTCCGGCTCCGCAACAACCGCTGGCAAGGGGAAGAACGGCTGCAGCTGGAGGTCGTGGCCCTACGGGCAAGCGGCGGAGAAGAGATATGCCTGCAACGCCGGCAGCGGCTCTATTGGTGCCGGCGCCATGGGGATGGCTTGCTGATCCGCAATGGCGCCGGTGAGGAATTGCTGGCGAGTCGAGCGCCAGGCCCTGACCAGGTCTTTGACCTGACACCCTGGGCGGATCACCCCCAGGCCAGCCACCCCTACCTGCTCAGCTTGGTTCAAGACGCCGCCATGGCCCTGGGCCTGGTGGCCTGAAGCTGATCGACTTAAAACGTTCGCAATGCGTCAAATCTTTTCGCTCGTCCTCCTGGGTGTGTTGGTGGGCCTGGCCTGCTGGCCCCTCAACCTGATCGACCACTGGCAGGACCTGATCCTGCATCAGATGCCTGCCTTCAGTTCCGCAGGCTGGACGCCCCTCGCCCGGGGCCTAGCCCTGGCGCCCCTGGTCGTCATGCCCTTGCTCCTGCTGATGCAAAAGGGGGCCTTTGCCCGGGGGAAGGGATCGGGCATCCCCCAAACCGTGGCCTGTGTCGAAGATCCGGAGCAAGCGCCCCAGCTTCTAGGCGCGACCCCGACCATGCTGAGGCTCACCCTTTGGAGCCTGGCCAGCCTGGCCCTGTTCCCCCTCGGCCGGGAGGGACCCGTGGTGCAGGTGGGCGCAGCTGTGGCCCAAGCCCTACGCAGCCGTTGGCCAGGACTTTTCACCGGCCTGAAGCCCAATGAGGTGCTGGCAGTGGCCGCTGGCGCCGGCCTGGCCGGAGGGTTCAACACCCCCCTGATGGGAGTGGTCTTCATCGCGGAAGAACTCTTGAGCCGGTTTCAAGCAACCCTGATCTGGCCTGCCCTGCTCGTCTGCGGAGCAGCCGCGGGCATGAGCCAAATCGGCGGACAACCGATGTTTGCCCTGGGCCTAATCACCAATCAAACCGGCGAGATTGCCCAATATCTGTGGGCCATTCCGATCGGCATCCTGGGTGGTCTGCTGGGCGGACTGTTCGGCCGCTTGCTCCTGCAAGTGACCAGCTGGGTCTCACCGATCGCAAGCAGAAGGCCGATTCTGATCGGCCTTCTGCTTGGAGGTGTGCTCAGTGGCCTGGCCCTGGTCAGCGGGGGCGCCAGTGGCGGTGATGGGGAGGCCCTAATGTCAACTTGGATCAGGGACGAATCCTCCTGGCCCGGCAGGGGGATCTCCATCCTGGTGGTGCGCCTGATCGGACCGGTTGTTGCCCTAGGCGCCTCGGTTCCGGGCGGCTTGATCGATCCGGCCTTTGCCCTGGGCGCCGTGTTTGGCCATGGCTTGATGCACCTCGTAGGGGGCCCGGCCGAATTGGGCCTGGCCCTGGGCATGGCCGCAACCCTGGCTGGCATCTCCCAATTACCGGTGATGACGATCGCCTTTGCGATCCGCCTGGCCGGCGATCAGCAGCTGGCAGCGGGGATCCTGATTGCGGCGGTGGTGGGGGCGATGGCGGGACGGCTGGTGCTGGATCGTCCCATCTACCACGCGCTTGCCGATCTTCAGAGGGCGCCGCGGCGGTAGAAGAGGATAAAGACGACGGCGGGACCGGCCAGGGTGATCAGGGCCAGGGCTGCGAAGTTGGCGATCAGATGAAAGTCAATTCCCATGGTGGAGTGGCTCGGGGCCTGCAGGCTGCATAGGAGTTTAAGCGGGCTAACGGCCGACCAGGGGCAGGGCCCAAGGCCTGTGACCGCCTGTTACAGATGGAACCCTGACCCCAGGTTGGCCAATGCTGGCTGTCGGACGCAAGCCAGTTGTTGGTTAGGCAGCAGGGGCTATCCCCCAGAACAACAGGAGCTGGCCATCAACCAAAACAACGAACGTCGACGCGGGGCTTCCAGTCCAACCCGAACTCATGATCAATCGACAACACGATAGGCAGGGGTAAACAAATCCGAAGACAGGGATTAAGACCAGCAGACTAATGCCAAGCCATGGAAACTAATTGACGCCAAAAAGACCAACGAGAATTATGGCGAGTCCTTGCACTAGAAAGGCGGAGTAGGACAAATCATCGGGTATCAATCCACGGCCATTCAAATTCCTAGGCCAAAGCAATCACAGCAGCAACCCGGCAAGACGGTGAAGTTGCTGGTCGGGTGAATCGGGATCAATGGCGATCGTGTTGTCAAAGAAATAATCATGGCAGAGGCGCCGAAACAGGCCATTCACTTCGCTACTAGCCTGGAAAGTGGCACCACCGAACAGGGCCATCTCAGCGGGGTTGACCCGAACTACGCTATTTTTTGTGATGAAGGGACGATCCAACTGATCTGAGAGCAGCACGGGCTGAAAACGGAAATAGTTAGCCTCTCCCACCAAGGCGCGGCAGGTGTCATCGGCAAGGCGAGAACTGCCGACAAACATCATCTCAAGCAGAGGATTGCCTAGATTTCCATTCCATTGCAGGGCCGATTGGTGACGGGCCTTGCCATAGGGGATTTCCGGTGGCATCTGCCCCGTGCCAAAGGACGCCACCAACACAGGTTCCTTAGCACCTGCGGCAAGGTGAGGATTGGTGAGGCGCTCAATCACGGCAATTGAGGAGGGATTATTTGCAGCAATGCCACCATCGATTAATGGGATACCATCCCGCTGGGCGCAGCTATGGTCATAGGAAAAATAGCTGCGGGATTGCTGCAATTGGGCAAAGAACTCCTGGGTATCGGGACCCTCCTGGAGAAGATGGGCGGGGAAACCTCCCGGGTAGGCAGACGAGGCCCGGCAAGCATCAAAAATCATAATCTGGCCATGGGATGGCTCATAGCTACGAAATAACAAGGGTCGATTATTCCAAGGGTCATAGGCAGTAATCGCCAAGCCCGTAGCCAAGCCATCCAGCCTCGTGTCCTGGAGACAGGACTTCAGCGCAAGCTCGAGCTCAACACCATCAAAAAGGGGCCCACTCGCCCCCTTAACAAAGAGATCAGCCAAGGACTGTCTAGGAAATATCTTGGCGCCGGCTTCAAGGAATAGCCTGGCAACCTGTTGGCAAGACATGCCCACCGCAAGGGCTGCCGCAATCAAACTTCCAGTGGACGTGCCAATCAGCAGATCAAAGCACTGCAACACCGACCTCGGGGGCAATCCCTTGCTCTTGCATTGGTCGTCAATAGCAACTTGCAATTCACAGAGCATCATTGCAGCGAGATAACCGCGGTAACCACCGCCATCGAGGCTGAGAATTTTGTAAGTCAAAAACTGCTCCAAGCATTCATTACTCAAGACTAAACATTCTCCCAGCCTGCCTAAGGAGCACGAGACCGGCTGTTCTGCGGCGAATGTGGATAACTGGATCGATCGATCCGAAGCATCCGACATGGACAATGGCAGTGTTGTTGGGAAACCGTTACTGTCCTGGCCCAGGGCAAACGGGCCATCATCAGCCACCCCCTCCCCCAGATAGGAACTGATGGGCAAAGAAGGTTGAAGCAACAGCCTGATGATGGCTGGGCCAGATTGGATAAACTATTTAGCGCATCAATGCTTTATTTGGCCAAGGAAATTTGAGGGATCTTGGCCAAAATGTTGTTTTAAAATCTTCTCAAATCTGGGGCTTACTGGCGATCACGGCAAAGAAGGGATCCCCCTGGCCGCCCAGCCAGCCCAGTGGGCCTGGTGAGCGGGTGGGTTCGGCCAGCAGGTCCGGCTGGGGCCAGCCCTGGGCCACCAGGACCCGGGCCACGACCCGCAGGTGATCCTGATCACTACCCTCCAACCAAATCTGGGGAGCTTTTTGGGCAAACATGCGATTGGAGAAGGCCACAATCAGCTGGCCGCCAGGGCGCAGGATCCGCAGCAATTCGGCGGCGATGGCTTCAGGCTGCTGCAAGTATTGCCAACCGGCAGTGATCAACACCCCATCAACGCTGGCAGCCTCCAGGGGCAAGGTTTGGTCCCGATTCAGGTTCTGAATCCAAAAGCGATCAAGCCGCGAATTGGCCTGAAGCTCTGCGGCATTAAGGCCATGGCCGATCACACTCCCGTAGCCGATCTCCTCGGGCAGGTGGCTGACCCAGCTGGTCATCAAATCGAGCAGTTGGGCTCCAGCTGGAAGGCGCTGGCGGTAGAGCTCGGTGAGGCGGGCGCGGAAACCGCCATCGAGGTGCTGCACAAAGCGTGGCTCGGCATAAAAGAGGGCGTCATCGCTGCGATCAATCTTGCGGCGATCCGCCTCCGTGAGAACCTCAACAACCATGGCGGCCCCTCTCAATAGGGCCATCCTGGCCCCAACCCTGGAGGGATCGTGGCGGGTGCCCGTCGCCGGCCTAGGCCGGCAGCAACGGGGCCAAGGCGAAGAAACCGCTAGGCCACGCCCACCACAATGGCCCCACCGGGCCCAGGCTCGGACAGTCCCGATCCGGAGACGCTTGATGCCTACCCAGGCCAGTTTGGTCTTGGCGGCCGATGACAGCCGCCGCCTCGCCGCCTTTTACGGGATCCTGCTGGGCTACCCGCCCGAAGCAGGATTCAGTGCCAGCCACTGGCGGCTGCCCTGGCCTGGGGGTGGACTGCTTGAGATCTATGAACCCTCCCAGAGCCGGCCCCTGCCCCGCCAGGTTGGCCGGCTTTCCCTTTGCCTGCAACGGGATTGCCCTGACGAGCGGCCCCTGGAGTTGCTCCAAAACTGGATCGACTCGCTCCTAGCGGCCGGCGCGACCATGGAGCAAGCCCCCAGACAGGAACCCTTCGGCGCCGAAGCTTGGCTGCTGGATCCCGAAGGCAACCGACTGCTGTTGTTGGTGCGATGACCTCTTAATGGTCAGGAGCGAAGTCCAGCGGTGGGCCGTTGATGGCAAGAGCTGCCCATGGGCATGGCACCCTTGCCATCGTGTGATCAGGGTTTGCTGCACTGGAGAAGCGGGCCCCTAAGCCAAGTCAATAGGGTCGTGAAGCCGTTGTAGAGAGGCTCTAACGCTCTAGTCCTTAGTCGCCCAAATAGCACAGCTCCAGCATCAAGCGTTGCCCCAGGCGCGCATCAATGGCGCAAAATTGGCGCAGGGCCCGTTGGCGTTGCTCAGAAGGGAGGTGACGCAGGTCGTTGACAGCCAAGGCCAGGCAATGGTGATCCAGTTCGGACATCGGCACCGCAAATCAGCAGATCGATCGAACCGGCTCCGGGCCAACGCTGCAAGGTGCTGGGGCCAGATCACCAGCTAGCCCCCTTGCCCTTGCACTTGCTAAGTCATCGCTGAATTCAGGCCCAAGGAACCTGGGATTGGCCCAGGCCCCTTAGGCAGGTGGAACCCTCAGCTCACCTGAATGGAGGTCACCTGGCCCAGGCGATGGGCCCGTTGCAGGGCTTCGTTCATGCGCCGGAAGGGCACCCGCAGCACCACTTCGCCAGTGCGCACCACGGCCTGCTGAACCACGCCACTGATCCGGATTGTCACCAGGCGATCGGAGCTGGGCGCCCCAGCCGTGACCCGCAAGGACTCCTGGCGATGGCCCTGGCCAGGGGTGTGGCGTTCGACGCTGGCGACCACGTCACCGTAGAGGCCGGAGCCTTCGGCCAGCAGGGCCTGGAAGGGACCCTCGGTGCTGAGGAAGCGGTAGTGGCCGATGGCAGGTCCGGAGCTGACCCGCACCGCCGGAGCCGCCCCCCTAACGGGCACGGCCCGGTTCTGATGCAGGGCGCGATGAGGGCCGCCTGGTTCCCCGTGGGTGACCCCTTCACCGAAGCCGCACTGCCACGGGCCAGTTGAAGCAGCCAGGAGAACTGGCGGCCCTCATGGCCGCTGGAGTAGTCCCAACCATGGATGTAGGGCACCACGTTCTGGCCGAAGCGGTGCAGGTATTCGGAGCTGTCGATATAGGAGTCGATTTCGGCATCCACCCCCTGCTCCTGCAGGATCGTGAAGTGGTGGAGCATCTCCGCTCGGTTGTGGGGAGCGCGGCCTAGCAGGTGCTTGTGGTTCAGCTCGATGAAGCGGTAGGCGCTGCAGTTCTCAAAGAATTTGGCGCGATACAAGCCGCTCTGGGCGATCGTGCGCACCAGCTCCCTCACATTCAAGTAGCCATGGCGGAACAGGGATTCGGCAGCCGTAAGCCGCTCGCTAGCCATCAGGTGCTGCTGGCCAAGCACTTGTTGGTAGAGCGAGCGAATAATCGTGTCCTTATCCTCGGAGGCGGCAATCGACCAGCTTTCCTTATCCCGATCATTGGCAAAGCGTTCAATGCCAAGTTGGGGCGCACGAACCAGGCTAATCGGACCAGGGGGAAGGGAGAATTGGGGCGGCTGCTTTCACCCGAAAGGAGTTGCATAGGGCCAGCTTGCTATCGCAAGAGCCGTAACATCGGGTTGTTGTTAGTCGCCTAGTTCGAGACAGTACGCCGCTTTTTCAGGCTCCAGTGACTCCGCATAGGAACGTTGCAATGCCCCTGGTCAGGCCAGGCGACCGGTGCCAAACCCAGTCAGCACAGGCTCAAAGCGCTTGCAGGCGCGCCACCTTGGCCTCCAGATAGCGAAGGAAAGGAGCCGCACTGAGGGGCTCGCCGCAAACTTGCTGCACCAACTCTTCGCCATTAACGCGGCGGCCCAGGGGCCAAACCTGATCCGCCAGCCAGGTGCGCAAGCTGGCTTGATCGGCTTCGGCCAGCTTCTGTTCAATCGGCCCGAGCTGGCGCTCCATCGCTTCAGCCAGCTGGGCACTAATCAGGTGGCCCAAGGCATAGGAGGGGAAATAGCCAAACAGGCCCTCGGCCCAGTGGATGTCCTGGAGGCAGCCTTCGCGATCGTTAGGAGGCTCCAGGCCCAGGAGCGACTGCATGCGGCGGTTCCATTCCCCGGGGAGATCGGCCACCGGCAGATCGCCTTCGATCAGGGCCAGTTCCAACTCGTAGCGCAGCACGATATGGAGGCAATAGCTCAATTC
>Ga0310334_100390_pt1 | contig 11757 bp, 7 predicted proteins | sample LakMicMIDCLREDC7_FD_195548 | JGI IMG/M metagenome (GOLD analysis project Ga0310334, IMG submission 195548) | Enriched freshwater cyanobacterial communities from Lake Michigan, Michigan, United States - MI23.DCL.RED.C7 (v2) (version 2) | ecosystem: Environmental > Aquatic > Freshwater > Lake...
TGCGCGTGTCGGGACTGCTGGGATGGCTGCTTTGGGGCGTGGCCCACTTGGCTTTCATGCCGGCCAACGAAAACCGTCTCAGCCTGCTGACCAAGTGGCTCTGGCAAATCGCCACCCGCGAGCACGCCTCCCTCCTGATCACGGGCAATCCCGACCAGCACATGGGGGTTGAGGTGGGCTTGGAGCGGGCGGAACGATCGATTGACCAGCCAGGGACAACGTCATCGCCATCCTCCTGGACACCAGCGGACGCCAAGGAATCGGCTCAAACCGGAGCATCAAATGCAGACGGCAGTCCTGCCGGTGACAGCACACCAGCAGCCCAAGGTCCCTCAGGTCAAGCCTGAGGGACCTTGGGACCAGCCATACGGGCATGGCCTCGAGACCAAAGGGCCTGAATTGGTACAACCAGCGGATTAAACGGTCGCTAGGACTAAGACTGCTATCGGTGCTCCTAGTTTTGCTAGGGGCTCAACTATCTAGGGGTGAGGCCAGTGAGCCCAGTCTAAACGCTCCAGCTACGGCTTCAGTGCCGGTGCCGGTGGGGACAGGCACGCCTTCAACGGTCTCCGGCCAACCGTCCAAACCCATCGACCTGAGCTTCGATAGGGGTAGCTATAGCGTGATGGAAGTGCCAAAAGGTTGGCAACCGCTACGCAACCTGCTGCCCAAGATCAGCTGGTGGCAAGTGGGCGTAGGTCTCAGCAACCAACTGATCACACCACTCAGCGCCGGTAACAATGCCTCCGCTAATTCCACCACAGCCATTGATCTCACGACCAGCTTGGGCACGGGCCTCAACCGTCGCCTGCCACGCGATGAACTAGATCGCTGGAGTCTCAATCTGCACCTCACGAATTACGGCAGCACGGGCAATTTTGGTGCCGAAGTGGGTTTGGTGTCGAGTCAGTTCTATCCGCAAAGCCTGTTTCAAAGCCCTTCAGGTCTGTGGCTCCAGGGCCTGTGGCTGCAGCGCAATGGTCATCCCCATGAGCGCCTGGCCCAACTCAAGCTCGGCAATCTTAGTCTGGGCAATAGTTTTTTACGCGGAGATGCCACCAACCTCTACGTAAACAACCTGTTGAATGCCCACAACGGGGTCAGCTTGCCGGGGGTTCCCTACGGTCCGCTGAATGCCATCGGAGCCATCGCCACGGTGCGGCTAGGACAATTGGAACTCACGAACCCGGAAACCAACAAACCGAACCTCTTAGGCGGTAGCCTGAGGTTCGGCCTGTTTCAGTTGGATGCGCAGCGCAATAACAGCGCCTTTCGTGGCTTCAAGCAGACCATCAGTCCAGGGGATGGGCTGCTGGAAATTATCGAATGGCAATTGCCCCTAGCCAGGCGCTTGAGTCACTGCAATGACGGCAAACAAGCGGAAACGCAATTAGACCCAAAGTCAGACAATACAAAGAACCAAGCCAACAACAAACAAGCAAAACCGACCAATCATTCAGGTCGCTTTATCTCCCCCTCGGGATGCCTGAGCAACCAATTGTTGCAGAACCAGTTGCCTGAACCCATGCTTCAGCTCACGGTCTACAACGCCAACTGGGGGTTTGCCGGAGTCAACGGACCGTCGATCCAGGGCCAGGCCCCACCCGGCCAAAAGCCAACTGGAACGCAGGCCAACGGAATCGGCCTATACCTAACTCTGCCAACCCCCTTGCTGCAAGGCCATGCCAGTCGGATCTGGCTATCGGGATCCCTATCGGGTCCAGCGTCCCTTAATCCATACCCGGCCTATCTGGCGGGCGGCTGGATCGGCCAGGGGCTGGTGCCCCGCCGACCTCAGGACCTCCTAATCCTGGGCCTGGCGGGATCCTCCACTAGCGCTGCCCTCCAACCCAACCAGCTAGGAGTGGCGGTGCTGGAGCTGAGTTATCAATTGCAACTGACAAGCAAACTATATTTCCAGCCCTATAGCCAACTGCAAAGTGGAATCCCCGGTCAGGGACCCCTTTGGACCCTAGGAATGCAATGGAGCTGGAGTCTTTAAACGCCTAGGCACCAACCAGGCCCAACATCTGAGGCGTTTGGCAGAACCACCCAAACAGGGAAGCCCTAGAAAAGCCAGGGATCCCATCGATGCCTAGAGCATGGGAGGGATGAGGCGCTTGGCGAGGACGATCCAGGTAAAGACGGCAGGCTGGCTCAGGAAGCTGGGTGAGAAGACCATGCCAGAAGACTGGGTCAGAAGACCATGCCAGAAGACTGGGTCAGAAGACTATGTCAGGAGACTACAACCACCCAGCCAGAATCGTTGCAAACCCAACAAGGACTCCTAGATTGCACTTAAGAATGGACTCAACCATGCAGGCGCAACCAAAACAATCCTTAATGATTGGCTCAATCTTCATAGTCCTAGCCTTTTTAGCGAATACCACTCAAAGCGTATTTGGCAAAGCTATTGAAAACGATGTAAGCGTAGAAATGTTCAGCTGGGTAACATTCTTAAGCGCCCTAATTGTAGTGATAATCATTATGGCATTGCGCCGATTTCGCGATCTAAAGACCAATGCCCTCCCCCTCCATTTACTGCGTGGGGGCACAGGCATTGCTGGTTTCCTGCTCTTCATCAGCGCTGCCCAGATGACGAGCCTGATGAACGCGAACGTGTTACTCAATACCACACCAATTTTTATCCCCCTGTTAGCGATGGTCTTTTTGCATAACCGCATCGGCAGGCAACTATGGATAGCCATCGCCCTGGGCTTTGCTGGAATGGTCATCATTGTTAAGCCAAGCGTCAGCATCTTCTCCGATCCAGGCAACTTGCTAGGGCTGCTGGCCGGATTTGTCACTGCGATCGAATTCCTAGCCGTAAAGAAACTCGACGAAAGCGATTCACCCCTAACCCAGATGTTCTACTTTCTACTGATTGGCACGGCGATCTGCAGCGTCCTAGTGGTCGGCAAGTTCCAAGCCATCACACCAGAACATCTCCTAATCATGCTGACCACGGGCATCTGCCTGGTCCTATTTCAGTTCCTATTGATCAAAGCGTATATGTATGCCAAGCCCCACGAGATCGGCGCTTTTCAATACAGCTCCGTAGTGTTTGCAGCCATCCTCGGCTGGGTCGTCTTCAAAGAATCATTGGACCTAACCACCGTCATTGGTACGGCTCTGGTGTGCATCGGTGGCTACCTGAGCATCAGCGGACGCAAAGAAATCGGTGATGGGGTGCAAGAAGGACAAGACAAGTTGCAAGCCACCTAGGATGCGATGAATGGCCGTGATCCAATTACAAACAGCAATGCTAAACTTTAAACTCCAACAATGCAGTGGGAGCTGGCAATAACTTAACCAGCAAAGAGAGTGCCAACCTGTTATCACTGGAAGCAACCATGGCTAGGATTCAAAGGATCAGCAGCATTGGCCACAACTGCCGAAATATCGCAGCCAGCAGCCGATGGTATGCCGAAACTCTTGGCTTTAGGGAGCAAGAAAGGGAACGCTTCAGCGGCGACTGGTTAGGGCAGCTGCTGACACTGCCAAGCCCAACGATCGAGCGTTGCTGCCTGTCCCTTGGCCAAGAGAAGCTGGAGTTGTGGCAATTTTGCTCGGAAGACGCAGTTGTCAACAACCCTAAACAAGGGGCGCAAGCACCCTGCCCAGCCGGTAACGATGCCGCCTTTCAGCACATCTGCGTCGTCACCAGCGATCTTCATCAGACCTTTAGCGCTGGGGCCTGCCGCGCAAAACAAATCTCAAATGCACCCCAAAGGTTGCCGGACTGGAACTCCGCTGCAGCTGGGATTTGGGCGGTGAAGTTCCAGGATCCCGATGGTTATCCGCTGGAGCTCCTGCAATTTCCACCTAGCAAAGGTGATCTCCGCTGGCATGAAGGGCTGCCCATGGGCGAGATGCCAAACAAAGGCAATGGACAAACAGACAAAATCCTCTGCCTTGGCCTCGATCACACAGCCATCAGCGTCGAGGATACGGAACGCAGCCTAGCGTTTTATGGCCGTATCCTTGGCATGACCGTAGCCAGCCAAGGGCACAACCATGGACCGGAACAGGACGGGATGGATGGCCTAATCGGCACCGATGTTCTGATCAGCGGCCTCCATCCCGCCGGGGGTGGAGTGGGGATTGAATTACTCAACTATCGCAAACCCGAAGGAGGCCGACGACCCCGCGCCTATCCCCAGGCCAGCGATGGCGACGAATGGCGAATCGGGCTCGTGGTCGATGACCTGGTGGAGCTATACCAAAAACTCCAGGGAGAAGCACTTCACACAGAGCAAGGCCCATTGGTGAACGTACCCAACGGTTTCGGCCCAGGCCCCCTGGCCTGCCAGCTGCGCGATCCTGATGGCCATGCCCTGCTGCTCTTTGGAGATGGTAACCCCTAAGGAGACTGGGCAGGACCGTCTAGCCATCCCCAGGCCGGAAGAGTAAACCAACACAGCAATTGGGAGTTGAGACCATTTCCATGAAGGTTTAACACCTCCTCAGGCCAAGCCTGGCTAGTTTAAGAAAGAGAATTAGCTGCAAACCCTTGACTAGCACGAATCCCCTCGAAGGCAAGACTTTTTCGCACCTACTCCAGGGCAAAGTCGCCATCGTCACCGGCGGCAATAGTGGCATCGGCAAGGCCATCGTTGAATATCTGGCCGAGCTCGGCGCCCAGGTCGTCATCGACTACCGCTCCCATCCAGAAGCCACCGAAGAGCTGGAACGGGAAATTGGCTCCTATGGGGGTTGCAGCTTTGGCGTCCAAGCCGATGTCTCCAAGCTAGATGAGATCCAACGGTTGATCGATGCAGCCGTAGCCCAATATGGCCGCATTGATGTGATGGTCAACAATGCTGGCGTGGAGACCCGAACCTCGGTGCTCGATACCACCCCAGAGCAATACGACAAGGTATTAGATGTGAACCTGCGCGGAGTCTTCTTCGCGACCCAGTATGCGGCCAAACAAATGATCGCCCAAGGGGATGGCGGCCGCATCATTAATATCTCTTCAGTGCATGAGGATTGGCCGATGCCTGGTAACACCGCCTACTGCCTGGCAAAGGGAGGAGTGCGTATGTTGACCCGAACAGCGGCCCTGGAACTCGCCCCCCATGGCATCAACATTGTCAATGTTGGCCCGGGAGCTGTGGCCACCCCAATCAACGACTCCACCATGAATGACCCGGAACTCATGGCCAAGCTCAATGCAGCCATACCCCTTGGTCGCATGGCGCGGCCCGAGGAAATCGCCAAGGTGGTGGGCTTCCTAGCAAGCGACGCCGCTAGCTACATCACCGCAACCACCATTTTTGCCGATGGTGGCATCATGCAGAGCAGCCCTGGCTTGTAAACAGTAAGTTTAAAGCTACAGAGCCAATCCTACAGGTCAAACCATCGAAAGATGGTCAAAAGCCAAGATCAACAATCAACAAGACCTAATCAAACCTGCTGTTGAGATTGCAAACCCATGACTGAGCTGAACGCCCTGCTATTTCCCCTCACTCCGGAGGGCCCAGCTGGCTGGTCCCTATTGATCCTGCGGGTGTTTCTGGGGATCTGCTTCATTCGCCATGGATGGCCCAAATTACGCAACCTAGATACTTGGGCAACGGCAATGAAAACCCCTAAGTGGCTCTGCTTTCTATCGGCATTTTCGATGTGGGGCGCAGGCATTGCCCTGATTCCTGGCGTCTTCAGCACCCTAGCGGCCCTCGCCATCTTGGTATCAATGGCCTACGCCATGGTGCTTGAGATTTCAGGTGGCACACCGTTTATCGCCCCCGACCCATACCAAATCCCCAAGGGTGACTACGTAGGGCCCATGGGAATGGGCGAACCACCGAGCTGGGAAAAGGCGGCAATCTATGTGGTGATGTGCATGGTGGTGATGGCCTGCGGTGGTGGCCTATGGAGCCTGGACACCCAGCTGGTTGCCCCCCTGGTCTCAAGCCTATTGGCCTGAGACCAGCCATCGGCTAGCCCTGAAAACGCTCCTTCAGGTGGTCTCCGACCCGAATGGCGTTGGCAATGGCCGTCAGGGAGGGATTCACCGCCGCAATACTCGGGAAAAAGCTGGTATCAACCACATAGAGATTGTCAAGGTCATGGGCCTTGCAGTTGATATCAAGCACTGAGGAAGCAGGGTCGGTGCCAAAGCGGCACGTACCGGCTTGATGACCGACGGCAGCAATGGACATGGCACTCTTAATGTAGATCTGACGCTCGATCAAATGGTTTTTAAGATAAAGCTGGTCGAGTACTGAGTGCAACTTACCATAGAGCTTATCGGCAGCTGTCTGGTTATTAGGCGTATAATTCAGGGTAATTTGCCCCTTCGCATCGACCGTAACCCGGTTACTAGGGTCAGGCAGGTCTTCACTAGAAATCCAAAAATCAAGGGCATGTTCAGCAATTTTATCCATGCTCCAGCCTGGCATTAAGAATGTCTCCAGTGGTGCATAGCCCTTCATAATCTCACCATTGGTCTTACCGGTCATCTGGATATTGCCCATCGGGAAATCAAAGTCATCACTACCAAAATACCAATCATTAATGCAAACGGTTTTTTGGAAGGTGGTGAGATTTGGCTCATGGGAGAGGGCTACCATGGCTTTGCTGTTGTGGAACATATAGTTGCGCCCGACCTGATCGGAGGAATTAGCTAGACCATGGGGATGCTTGTCATTGGCAGACATCAATAACAGGCGGGCACTATTGGCAGCGCCACAGCTAACCACCACAATCTCCGCAGTAAACCTTAGCGGTTCGCCATCACGCTCCAGATCCACCCCAGTGACAAGGCGACCACTGGCATCGGTGGTCAAGCGTTTGACATGGGAGCGGGTCAACAGGGACACATTGCCAGCCTCCAAGGCCGGGCGAACGGAACAGACCTCCGCATCCCCCTTGGCATGGACCAGGCAGGGAAAACCATCACAACAATTGCAACGCACACAGCGGCTATAGGCTGGATTGAGCTCATCGAGCATCACACCCGTAGGTGCATGGCAAGGGTTCAGACCGACGCCCCGCAGGTCATCAACCAACTGCTGCATGCGCGGCTCATGGGAAATCGGGGGGTGGGGGTAGGGGGCTGAACTAGGAGGATCGGTGGGGTCTTCGCCCCGTAATCCGTGCACATGGAAGAGCTCTTCTGCCCGTTGGTAATAGGGCTCAAAATCACTATAACGAAGCGGCCAGGCAGGAGAGATACCATCGTGATGCTGCACCTCCTCAAAATCTCGTTGTCTTAGGCGGAAATGGGCCGCTCCATACATCTTCGAGGCGCCACCAACAAAGTAATGACTGCCAGGCTGGAAAGGCTTACCCTTGCCATCAAGCCAGGTGTCGGAGGATACATAACGACCTTTTTGGAAGACCTCGGTGGCACTCCAATTTTCGGGTTCCCTAGGTAACCAGTCGCCCCTCTCCAGGATCAAAACCTTCAGCCCCGTACCCGCCAGCTGGCGAGCCAGGGTACCGCCACCGGCGCCACTACCGATAATCAGCACATCGACATGGCTGCCTGCGGGAACGGTGAATTGATCAGGACGGGGGAAAACAGCAACCATGGTAAAGTCGATTGATGGAACAACAATAGTTGAAAACAGAAGGAAAAATACTTAGGAATGCCTAAGCTTTTTGGTAACGCCCTAGAATCAGGACATTCAGCTAAGTGGATAACGGCTTAACTGGGTGATCATCTTGCAAACCATGGCGGTCCAGCCAGTCTGGTGACTTGCGCCAACTCCGGAACCGTTGTCGCCATTAAAATACTCATTAAATAGAATCAAGTCACGCCAATGGGGGTCATCTTGAAACAAGGATTGCTTGCCATTAAAGGGACGCTCACCTTCATCGTTACGACGGAAGAGATTGACCAGGCGATGCTCAAGTTGCAGCGATGCGTCCCAAAGGTTAATCCAATTACCGGAACGGGTAGGAAACTCAACCATTAAGGTATCGCCATAGTAGTGACCAAACTTTTGCAGCGATTCGATAATCAGGTAATTAATGGGCATCCAAACAGGTCCACGCCAATTCGAATTACCACCAAACATGGAAACCGGACTATCGGCAGGGCTGTAGCCCAGATCCTGGGTTTGGCTGCCTTCGGTGAAACTGTAGGGCTTGTCCTCATAGACTTTAGAGAGGGAACGTATCCCATAGGGCGAAAGGAATTCATCCTCGTCAAAGAGTCGCTCACAAATGCGCCGTAAGCGATCTTCAGGCACCAAGGCATACAGAATACGATCATTACACCATTGCCCCAAATGGGACGCCAACCAGGTTGGCGTCGTGCGTTCATGCACAAACCAACCCATGCTCTTGAGCACATCAAGAACAGGCAAACGCAGGACAGTGGCAACATCAAAACTGGCCACGGCGAGCAACGGAATTAAACCTGAGACGGAGCGGCTGCGCAGATAATCAGTTGAACCATCCTCCCGCTTTATGACATCGTAATAGAAACCATCATCCTCATCCCAATTAAGGTAATTACGAGTGCCCTTGGTATTCAGCGCAATTGCCAACTGCACGAAATCATTGACAAACCTTTCGCAAATATCACTATATTCGGGCTCCTGCAGACTCAATTCAACACAAATACTCAGCATATTGAGGCTCAATGAGGCCATCCAGGCGGTGCCATCACATTGCTCAATAATGCTGCCGTCCTGAAGCGGGAAGCGACGATCAAAAACAGCAATATTATCCAAGCCAAGGAAACCACCTTCAAATAGGTTGTCACCAGAGCGATCATTTCGATTGGCCCACCAACCATATTCAAGCAACAACTTTCTTAGGGCTGCCCGAAGGAAAGGCAGGTCGGGCTCATCATTCGTTGCTCGATCAATCTGATAAATCCGCATGGCCGCCCAGGCGCCAAGCGGGGGGTTGGGATCTGAAAGGGCCCATTCATAGGCTGGCGTCTGGGCGTTAGGAGCCGTGTAATGGGGGCTACGGAGCAGCAGGCATTGATGCTTGGCCATGGCCGGATCAAACACGGCAAAAGCCACAGCATGAAACATCAAATCCCACTGGCAGAAATAGGGATATTCCCATGCATCAGGCATGGAGATGATGTCATGGGCATGCAAGCGTCTCCAATAGGCATTCTCACTTTGTAAGCGCTCTGGGGGTGGCGTAGGTCCGGTGGGGTCCCCTTCTAACCAACGCAAGACACTCCAGCCATAATATTTTTTACACCAAAGCAAACCTGCGGCACCACTGCCATGTATAAGCCTGTCGTCGCCTTGGGTAAAATTAATTTTGCTGTCATAAAATTGCTGGCATTCATTGTCGCGCTCCCTAAAAGTAGTCTTAAAAGCATCACCAAATGCTGGCTCAACATGGCCACTAGAACGCAAACGACACTCAACAATCCATTCTTCGCCACTGGCTAAAGTTCGCCTTAGTACTCGAGCAGCCTTGGTACCCTGCTGGGCAGGGTTAAGGGCAGCATGCGCACCATCAACGACGTAGCGATGGAACGCATCTTTGTGAAACGGTCGCAAGCTATCTTCAGCAAAAATCCGTTGCGAGTTGGTTTCATTGTCCGTAAAAATCCATTCGCCAGGCGAATCACAAGCGAAGGCATAGGAACCAAGCTCTCCCTCAGCGTCCACGACAAGTGTGTCGTCAGTAAGCACAATGGGACGCTCAATCTCGTCGGGATAACCCCAACTCCAAGTATTCCGAAGCCATAGGGTTGGCAACAGGGTCAAGGGCGCAGCCTCGGGCCCCCGGTTATGGACGCGAATCCGAATTAAAATATCATCGCAGGAAGCCTTTGCATACTCAACTACAACATCAAAATAACGGGAATCATCAAAAATACCCGTATCAACAAGTTCATATTCAGGCTCATCGCGACCCCTGCCGGCATTAACGCTAACAAGCTGCTCATAGGGGAACCTAGCCTGGGGATACTTGTAAAGGCCCCGCATGAAGCTATGGGTAGGCGTATTCGCTAGATGAAAATAATAATCTTTGAGGTCCTCGCCGTGATTACCTTCCGGATTGGAAAGACCATAGGGCCGTTCCTTAAGAATAGGATCAGCTCCATTCCATAGGGCAATCGCAAAACAAAGGCGGCATTGCTCATCACAAATCCCCAGGAGACCATCCTCACCCCAGCGATACACCCGCGAACGGGCGTGATCATGGGGAAAATAGGCCCAGGCATTGCCATCTACGGAATAGTCCTCGCGTACGGTCCCCCATTGACGGTCGGGCAAATAGCTTCCCCAAAGTCCCCAGGGGGCCAGGCCACTATCCCGTTCAGCGATGCGCCGATGTTCAGAGGTCTCAAGCACCATGGCGGTTACAGCAGTTCCTTCAGGTGGTCAGCGATGCGAATCGCATTAGCAATCACAGTGAGCCCAATGCCCACATGGGGACAGGTAGGCAAAACACTGGCATCGGCAATAAAGAGGTTGCTCACCTCATGGCTTTGGCCCTGAAGATTCACGACCGAGGTGGCTGGATTGCTGCCCATGCGACAGGTCCCCAAGGCCACACCAAGGACGGACAGGGGAGCCTGACCCCGGGGGTGGGTGGGGGCTGGCTTGACGACCTGGGTTAGGCCATCGGCTTCCGTGGCCTTGAGGCAATCAATCCAGCGATAAACCAGCCGATCGTGGGCCTCCAAATTGTTGGCCTCGTAGTGGATCTGTACCTGGTCCCGGCGCAGACTGATGCGATTGTGGGCATCAGGGGCCACCCCCGTCATGGCCCACCAGGTGATCGAACGCCCAGCCAGCTGCTCGAGACCGAAATCAGGCATTAATTTGCTGACTAAGGACAGCACCGGCGGCGACTCGGCAAACAGGGCGTCCTGGAGCACTCCTCCTCCACTCTGGATATGGCCGAGGGGAAAGTCCACATTCTGATCGCCCCAATAAAAATCATTAATACCCAGGCTGCGGGCATCGTGGCCGCGACCGGGGCGGGCCGCCAGCTGCAAAATGGAGGTGAGCTGGGGTTTCATCAGGTTGCGGCCCACCTGATCGGAGCCATTGGAGAGGCCGCGGGGATGGCGGCCATCGGCGGAGCGCAGCAACAGGGCGGCCGTATTGATGGCCCCGGCGGCCAGAACCACCAGGTGGGAGCGAAACAACCAACGGTCGCCATCGATCTCAGCCTCAACGGCCTTCACCTGGTTACCACTGGGATTGGTGTGCAACTGGTGGACCCGGGCCCCTGTACGAATGGTGATCGCCGGCTGGGCCTTGCACGGGTTGACGCCAAACAGTTCGGCATCGCCACAGGGATGGCTTTGGGATTCCGACCAGCTCAAGGGCAGGTCGTAGGCGTGGATTCCCTGGCGGTCGAAGGCGGCACGAAGCTCGTCCATCACCGGCTCAATCGGCCGGGGTGCCAGCCCATAATCCCCCTGCCGGGGCGGCTCGGTGGGATCCACACCAGCCTTGCCATGGACCCGGTAGAGCCGTTCAGCCCGGTCGTAGTAGGGGGCGAAATCTGCGTAGCTCAATTCCCAAGCCGGCGTCGATCCCTTCTGCAGACGCACGGAGCCAAACTCCTGTTCACGCATGCGCTCCAGCACGCCTCCCCATATCTTGGTATTGCCTCCCAGGCCATAAAGCATCTGGGGCGGGAAAGGATCCCCATCGGTGCCAAACCAGGATTCCTTCGGGTGAAAACGTTCCTTGCGAAACAGTTCGGTGCCCGTACTCTTGAGGTCCTCTGGCGGGATCGACTGACCCCGTTCCAACACCAGGACAGAGCGGCCACCATCGGCCAACTCCGCCGCCAGGGTGGCAC
>Ga0310334_100391_pt1 | contig 11733 bp, 20 predicted proteins | sample LakMicMIDCLREDC7_FD_195548 | JGI IMG/M metagenome (GOLD analysis project Ga0310334, IMG submission 195548) | Enriched freshwater cyanobacterial communities from Lake Michigan, Michigan, United States - MI23.DCL.RED.C7 (v2) (version 2) | ecosystem: Environmental > Aquatic > Freshwater > Lake...
TCACCGTCCCCGCCCCCGTCACCGTGGCCCAGGGCTACGGCACCACCACCACCACGGTTGAGGTGGTTGAGGTTGAGTCCGTCAACGGTTGGTATCTGACCGTGGGCGCCGGCGCCATCTGGCCCGGCGACATGAACTACTGGGCCAACCGCGCTCCCCTGATGGCCACCAGCCAGCCCCGGGGTGTGCTGCAACTGAACGGTGGTTTCTCCGTTGACGGCGGTATCGGCTACGACTTCGGCGCCATCCGCACCGAACTGACCTACGGCTACTCCGCTCCTAGCGTTGAGACGATCGTCAGCCGTGACCTCAGCCGCTCCTTCAGCGCTGGCGGCAAGGTCAACAAGAACGACATCATGCTCAGTGCTTACTGGGATGTGCTGCCGTTCAGCCGCTTCACCCCCTACATCGGTGGTGGTATCGGCTACTCCAATCTGAGCACCCCTAGCTTCAACGTCGGCAACTACTACTCCGGCGGCCACAACAAGGGTCTGTTCGGCTGGCAGGCCAAGGCTGGTATCAGCTATGCCCTGGCCTACAACTGGGACGTCTACGCCGAAGGCACCTACTCCGGCACCGGCAACCCCCAGTTCGAGAGCGTGAACTTCAGCTCCTACCAGGACGTGGGCGCCAAGCTGGGCTTCCGCTACCGCTTCGCCTCCCCCGTCGTGGTGGTGGTGCCCGAGCCCGCTCCGGCTCCCGCTCCGATCCGCGGCCTCTGGTGATCCGCTGGGAAGGCTTCGGCCTTCCCATTCATCATCTTCTCGTTGGGACAGGCTTTGGCCTGTCCCTTTTTTATGGCCGTTGGCCGCTGCCCCGATGCGTCACGGCCATGGATAAGGGGCAGGGGCTTAGAAGGCCTGGACCCAGGGGTAAACCTCCAGGGCGGTCCAAATGCCTTCGCGCCAATAGATGTTGCTCTTCAAGGGGGCTTCCACATCCTCACGGTTCTCCGCTTCAAAGAGGCCAAACACATGGGTGCTGCCCTCCGTGGGTCCGAGGGTGAGCAGCACCCCCTGGTCTTTCAGCTGTTTCAGCTCCGCTAGGTGTTGCTCCCGAAAGGGTGTGCGCTTTTCAAGGGCGTTGGCACAGTAGGTGCCCCAGAGAACGAATTTCATGGTGGCGGTGGGGATCTTCCGGTTCAGAGCAGCGATTCACGCCGTAGGTAGACACGGATCAGTTTTTCATCCATCAGGCCAACCCGTGCACTGGGGGCCTCCTGGGAACGCTGCAGCAGGGCGATCAGGGTTTCGGGGCGGAAGGGCTGCCCCTCGGCCGTGGCCAGCTCACTGACCTCTAGGGCGGTCTGCATCCAGTTGAGCTGCTCCCGCAGCTGCGGCTCCGCCTGAATCCTGCCCAGGAAGGCGAACAGCTGTTCGAGTTCCTGCTGGTCGGCGGGATCACTCACGCCGTTGGGTTGGTCGGACATGGTTAGCTCACAAGGGACAGGGTGCGGGGCACCCATCAGATCCAGTCTTCCGTTGCGGAGCTCAATCGTCGAGGCCCTGACGCAGCTCCCTACAGAAGGTCCCGGCGGCGGCGGCGGCATCCTCCCCGGCCGCCACCGCCGCCGCCATGGCCTTCACCAGGGCGCTCCCCACGATCGCGCCATCGGCGCCCCAGCGGCGCACCTCGCGGGCCTGCTCGACGCCGGCGATGCCGAAACCCACGGCCACCGGCGTGGCGCCCTGTGCCTTGAGCTGCTGCACCAGGGGTTCCACCCGCGCCTCCAGACGGCTCCGCACCCCGGTCACGCCGGTCACGCTCACCAGGTAGGTGAAGCCACGGCTGGCCCGGTGGATGCGGCCCATGCGTTCGGGGGGGGTGGTGGGTGCCACCAGCAGCACCAAATCCAGTCCGTAGGAGGTGGCGATCGCAGAGAGCTTTTCGGCCTCCTCCAGGGGCAGGTCCGGCACCACCAGACCAGCGGCGCCCGCGGCGGCCGCCTCACGGCAGAAGGTGTCCATGCCGCGGTTGAGCAGGGGGTTGCTGTAAGTGAACAGCACCACCGGCGTGGTCAGCGCGTCGCGCAGGTCGGCGAGCATGGCCAGCACCGCTCCCGGCGTGGTACCCGCGGCGAGGGCCCGGCCGGCGGCGGCCTGGATCACCGGCCCATCGGCGAGGGGATCGCTGTAGGGAATCCCCAGCTCGATCAGATCGGCGCCGGCTTCCTGCAGGGCCAGCAGGGCTCCGCGGGTGGTGTTCAGATCCGGGTCACCGGCCATCAAGAAGGGCATCAGGGCACAGCGTCCCTGCTCCCGAAGGGCATCGAAGCGCCTGGCGATCGGCGTGGAGGAGGGCGGGGAGCTGATCCCAGGAGCGGCGGCGCACATCGGACCGGGTCGGGGCAGGCGGTGCTGGCGAGCCTATGGGGTCGTGGTGTCGGCAGCCGTGGCTTCGGAAGTGCTGCCATCGACTTCCGCCATGAGGCGGGCCTGCTCTTCGGGCGGCAGGGCATCGAAGCGGGCCTGGAGTTCGGCCGTGGTGAGGGCGTCGTAGGTCTCCCTGTAGATCCTTCGCTGCTCGGAGAAGGTCATCCGGCCGGTCACCACCCGGGCCAGGTAGGTGCCCGTCCAGCCCACCACCAGCAGGAGAAGCAGGGCTGAAGCGGCGATGCCCGGGCTGAATCCCTCCAGTCCGCTGGCCCTGAAGAGGCCGTAGCCCGCTGCGCCGAGGCCCAGAAGGGCGAGTCCCAGAAGCAGGGCCTGACCGCGGGTCACGCGGCGGACTCGCCCTGACCCTGCAGGCGGAAGTTCAGGAAGGGGGCGAACAGAATCAGGCCGGGGAAGAAGAGGAACACCAAGCCGTAGACCGCGGTGCGCTCGATCTTGCCCATTCGGGTCCAGCGCTGGCCCATCCACCAGTAGAGGGCCAGGGGGACCGCCACGAGGTAGGCACCGGCAAGGCCGCCAACCAGGCCGAATAGCAGCAGGGTCGGGCCGTCGAGGTGGCTCAGGGGGCCAGGCAGGGGCACGGATCTCCACGCCAATTAGCGCTCAATGTAGGACCCGCTTTCCAGAAGCGGTCGACGTTGGTTCGCAGCCGCCTCGGCCGGGGGCTCAGCCAGGGCAAGAAGGCCAAAAAAATCCCCGGGTCGCCCCGGGGATGGAAGTGTTCCCGCTGTGGGCAGGGAGCGAAGTGATGCAGGTGAAGAGGGAGCAGTGCCCCCTAGGTATGGCTTCAGCCGAGGCCGATTTGACCCAGGATGCCTTGGCCGGTGAGCAGTTCGGTGCCGAGGCCGATGACGAAGCCGAGCATGGCCAGGCGGCCATTCCAGGTTTCGGCGAAAGCCACGAAACCGAAGCGGGGGGTGGTGGAGTCAGCCATTGGAGTTCGTTGGTTACGAAACTTGAAGACACTGTAAAGCATCGTGAACGGGGGTGGGTGTGTCTGGCGATGCAGATCCGCGAATTGGGTCGGCTGGATTCCGGCGTCTGCTCAGGCGGCCATCAGGAGATCGTCGAGCTGCTGGGCCTGGATCGGTTTGCAGAAATAAAAGCCCTGGCCGAGGCGGCACCCCAGCTCCTGCAGGGCCTTGCTTTGCTCCAACCGTTCCACCCCCTCCGCCACCACGCGCAGGCCGGCCGAGTTCTGCAGGTCCACCACCCCCCGCAGCATGGATTGCTGCAGCTGGTCGGTTTCGATGGCGTTGATCAGGCAGCGATCCACCTTCACGACGCCGAAGGGGAGGGTTTGGAGCCGTTCCAGGCCGGAGTAGCCGGTGCCGTAGTCATCCATGGCCAAGGTGAAGCCGAGCTGGTCAAGGGCCAGCAGCCGTTCCCGTGCTCCGGAGTTTTGATCGTAGTTATGGTCTTCGGTGATCTCCAGCACGATCTGGCTGGGGTTTAGGCCATGGCGATCGAGTCCGTCCACGAGCTCCTCGATCAGTCCCTCGTGGTCCAGCTGCAGCGGCGACACGTTGAGCGACACATACTGCAGGCCCCCAGCCATCGACAGCCAGGGCCCCACCTGGGCCAGCACCGTGTCGATGAGCCAGGAGCCGAGCAGATGGATCTGTCCGGTGGCCTCCGCCACGGAGATGAAGTCGGCGGGGCAGACGCTGCCCAAGATCGGATCCTCCCAGCGGCAGAGCACCTCCACCCCTTCGATTCGCTGGTTGGCCATCGCCACGATCGGCTGATAGTTCAGTCGCAGCCGTCCCTGGTTGAGGGCGATCGCCAGGGGGCGCGCCAGCAGCCTCTTCAGCCGCTGCTCCCGTTTGAGCGCAGCCGCCAGGCAGATGCTCGCCTTCGGATGGCGATGGGCGCTGATCAGGGCCTGGTTGGCGAAGTCGAGGAGGAGCTCAAAGCTTTCGCCATCCTGGGGTGAAAGGCTCAGGCCCAGGCTCAGCTGGGGGCTGATGGGCTGGTCGTTGAGGAGGAGTGGCAGGGAGAGGGCCTTCTGCCAGCCCCTGGCCAGCTCTTGCAGCTTTTCGACGGTCCGTAGTCCAGGCACCAAGGCGGTCAGGCGTTCTCCCCGGCTGCGGCAGATCGAACTTCCTTGCGGCAAGCAGTCCAGGAGGCGCCCCTCGAGGGCATTCATGATCGATTCGATCTGATGCACCCTCAGGGGGTTGAGAAACCCTGCGTACTCCCGCAGTTCAAGCTGCAGCACGGTGGCCCCCGGAATGGAAAGCTGGGCGAAGCGTTCGGCCAGGACCGGCAGGGTGACGCTGCGGGAGGCCAGCTCCACCAGGTGCCATTCGCCATAGGTTTTGGCAGCCGGATCGAGTCGGGATGCCACGACGGGCATCGGCAGCGTCACTCCCCGATCGTCGTGGATGCTGCCCTGGACCAGGGTCAGGTTTTGGTCGGAGCCCGTCAGCATCCTGGCCTGGGCCAGGAAGGCGGCGTTCATGGCCACCAGGCCGCCCTGGGCGTCGCTGATGGCCGTCGGCCTCTCCAAGCGGTTCAGCAGAGCCAGGGCCAGGGGGTGTTGGGCAACCTCCCGATTCCATTCAACGCTTGTCATCGGGTAGGAATCCTCAACAAGGCGCCGGCCCCGATGGCGATGGCGGCGAACTCCGAGGTGAGCATGGCGTCACAGGGAGTCGCTCCCAGGATCAGCAGCAGGGTTGGCGTGACGGAGGGGCGTCGATGCTGATCAGCTTGTGAAGAGTGGGGCACCCGCTGGCCATCGCTGGGCCGTTTCAGGGTGAGGGCCCTGGCCGACGCGACGGTTCGGACCAGAGCTTGGCTGTGGAGGCGGCTGTTTGGCTCGAGATTGGACGGATTGCTGACCCGATGCACCCTTCCAGCCAGCTTGTCGCTCACCCCCTGCAATGGAGCTTGGCGTGCAAGGAAGGCGTGGAACTTGGGAGGGAAAAAGAACACAACCGAAGTGTTTCAGTGCGGGGGCTCAATCTGAATGAATGGATATTGAAGAGGAATCTCGAAACGATGCTTAGGGATGCGCTTACATTGCTCAGATATCTACTATACACGCTTAGCCCCGTTTGTAGGTCGTCTCTTGGCGATGCTTCTGAGGCTCCTTCACAGGCCTCGGATGCAAGCGCATCCGCCGAGCAAAATGCTGCGGAGGCTCAGATACCCCTCTTTAGGGGGGGGCAGTTTTGGGATGGGGGTCTGGGCGAACGCTGGGTGGATGCAGGGTCTCAGGGAGTGCCGCCGGTGGCGGGGGCCGGCGCCGGGTCGTAGCGCACCGAGCAGCGGTAGCGGAACGACAGACCCGGCAGGGCGATGTCGCTGCAATCGCTGCCGAGCACGCGGGCTCCGGCGGGAACGCGGGAGGAGGCGTCCCGTAGGGCGCTGGCCTGGTCGATGATCGACTCGGCAGTGACCTCGGCGGCCTTCACAGCGCCGGCGCCGATCAGCAGCAACGGCAGCAGCGCGGCGATGGTGTGGGAGGCCCGGATCCGGAGTTGATCAGCCAAGGCGAGAAAGCGCGGGGATTGTTCCAGCCTGAAGCCGGGGCACCGGGTTGTCAGCCCGGGCCGCTGGTCCGCTATCGCCTGGGTTATCCGGGCACCGGGCGGGTCCGGACTGCGCTTCCCCTTGCGGTGTGGCGGATTAGCCCGCCACACCGCAAGGGGAAGGGGGCGTCAGGGCTGGATCCGCGGTCGCCGTGGAGCCGACGGCCAGATCGATCGAAAAGAGATCCACGGCGGCGCTGCGCAGGGCCTCCACGCGCTGCTGCAACGCCTCGCGTCGCAGCCGCTCCTGGGTGAGCTGGAGCCGCAGGGTTTCGAGCTGCTCCCGGTGCTGGCGTTCCCGCTCGGCTTCGGCGGCCTCGAGGGCGGCTTGCTCTTGCTCGGCGCTCTCCAGCTGGTGGGCGATGGCGGCGTGAATCGTGGCCACCTCGTGGTCTGAGCGCTGGCGGGCCTCCCGTTCCCCCTCGAGCTCCTGCTCCAGCTGCATCAGCCGCTCCAGAGCCTCGGTGAGCCTGGCCTGAAGCTCGTCTCCCCGTTGTTGTTCGCTGGCAAGATCGGCCTGGAGACGGTTGTTTTCCGCTTGGGCTCGATCCAGCTGCTGGCGGCTGCGCTGAGCGAGCTCATCGGCGAACCGCTGGGTGAGTTCCTGGATGGAGAGGTCGGAGTTCATGGGAGGGGATCGCTGCTGCAGGATCCACACCTAGCGGCAGACTCACGCCGTTGCGGTCGCCTCGCTTACTCCGGCCGACCCTTCCGGCAAACCGCCCCTCCCGCAAGCGGCAGCGATGAGGGCGCCAGGAGCGAAAGGACAGATGGGCAGAAGGGATGCGTGTGCGGATCCCCCGCCACGGATAACACCGTTGCCCGCATAAAGTTTTGTGTCGCTGCGATTTTCAAGCCTCTTGGACAGCCTCGCCCTTTCCCGCCAGTTCACGCTCGAATCCGGCTCCCGGGCCATCGATGCCTGTGAGGATCCGGTCGAACTGCGCCGCATCGCCAAGATGCTGCTCTCGGCCTGGCAGCTTCAATCCGACCTCACCCGCCACTACGGCGCCCAGACCCTCGGGCTCCCGAGCCAGTTCTGATGACATGCGGCCAGTAGATTGAGTCGCTCACGGCCCTGGCGGGTTGAAGCCCGAGGCGCAGCGGCCCTGATCGAGCTGGTCTGGTTGGGGGCTTGTCGCTTCGGTTGCAAAGAGGATGATCGGGGCGGCCGGGGCTGGGCATTCCCATTCCCCTGCAGGGCACCGTTGCCCATGATCCGGACGGCGCGGATGAGCCATTCGATCACCGCCGAATCGCCGCTGGCATCGGAAACGGCTTTTAACACCGGCGAAGGAGAGGCGGGGGCGGGGAGTTGCCTGGGTGCAGCATGGAACGCGGGTTGAGATCAGGCCGCCGGGGCCACCGATGCGAACACTGAGCTGGCACGATTTCGATCAGGCCGTGGAGCGGATCGCGCAGTTGGTTGGCGACCGCCGCTGCAGCGGCATCCATGGCATCCCCCGCGGCGGACTGGTGCTGGCGGTGGCCCTGAGCCACCGGCTGGAGCTACAGCTCCTGGCGGAATCGCAGCCCGGTTGCCTGGTGGTGGACGACGTGTTTGAGACCGGCCGCACCCTGGCGCCGCATCGCGACTTGGCGGGGGCGGAGCTGGTGGTGTGGATCAGCAAGGCCGAGCCCGAGTGGTGGAGGGCCGTTGAGGTCACGTCCTCGGCGGAGTGGATCGTGTTCCCCTGGGAGAACAGCGCACGGGCGATGGCCGATGAACGGCGTTACCGCGCGGCGCGCAGCTGAGCAGCCTGGGCCTGGGCCTGGGCCTCGGCATCGGCATGAGCACCTGGCACCTGGCACCTGGCACCGGGCGCTGGAGGCTGAGGCAAAATGGGCCGATGACGAACAACGACAACTTCCGCTACGAACCCGTTGAGCGCTTCGGTGCCTCGATGACCAGCCCCCGGCCCTGGAATAAGACCGCCTTGGCGGGGGTGGAGTTACTGAACGGCCGGGTGGCGATGTTGGGGTTCCTGGCGGCGATCGTCGGCGAGTTGCTCACCGGGGAAGGCATCGTGGGTCAGTTGGGGTTGGGGCTGCGGTTGCTGTTGGGCTGAAGCGGCGCGGCGTTGGGCTTTTGGGGGTTCTCAGGACTCAGGTTTGAGGAAACGGCCCGCCAGGCGCACGGCCAACACCACGGCGGCGACTCCAAAAGACGCGAAGGTGATCACCTGGCCGGTGGTGCCGGTTTCGTAGGCGCCCCGCTCCAGCAGCACGAAATCGGCTACGGAGGCCGCCATGCCCCATAGCACCACCCACACGCTCACGTAGGCAACACCTTTGAGGGTTGGGTTCATGGGCTCTCAGGCGGTGGCTGGAGGGATCGGTGTTTCAACTTAGGCACCCGAAGGTGTGATCCTCTTGGGCAGGGTGATGAACAGCAGGTCGGTGGCGCTGGCTTGGTGAGCGAGCACGCCTTCGCGGCGGATCCAGGGGGATGCGGTGCAAGGCCCAGGGCAGCGGCTGGAGACGGCGATCGGCGCGTGTGTAGTGGCCGTGCACGCGGAGGTTCAGGTACCGCGATGAATGGCGTCAGAGGACATCGATGAACGTTTCCGTGTCGACTCCTGCCTGGCGAAGCACGCTTCCAAGTGTCCCCACTGCCAAATCACGGCGATGGACAGGCACCACGCAGGTCACATTGGTGTCGCCCCCTTCAGGATTGGGGAGTCTGGGCAACTTAGGCAACGTTGACCTCAAAGGTGGTCAGCAGCCGCGGGGTCAGCGCAGGTTGCGGACATTCCTCCAGGTAGTGCTCGGTGGCTTCGCGGAGGTTGGCGAGGGCTTCCTCGATGGTGTCGCCTTGGCTCGCGGTGCCGACCTCCGGGCACTCCGCCACATAGACCTCGTCTTCCCGGTACAGGATCGCCGTGAGGCGCTGGGGGGTGGCGGTCGTCATGGTCGCCGGAGTGGTTTGATCACCAGTCTGGGGGGTCTCAAACCGCCAACGCCATCACCGGCAGCCACACCGCCGGGATCTCCCGCTCCAGCCGCCACAGAGATTCCCCCACGCCATCGGCTGCTCGCCATCTTGTTTGCGTTGTTCGCGCACGAACAGGAGCACCCGTGAGCAGCGGGCGGCGTGGTGGATGTAGCGCTGGCCGGTGGGGGAAGACCACCGAGGGCCAGGTCGCGGTAGCGGGTGGAGGGGGAGAAGAGGGCTTCTCAGGCGGGCCCCGTGGAAGTCGTCATTGGAGCTTGTGCCTGGTTATTACCGCTAGAGTTATCTCGTCGTGGTTGTGACAGTTGTGACCACCATCGAGATCACGCTTCCCGACGCGCTTGCGGAAGAGGCAAAAGGAGCCGGACTTCTTTCTCCCGAGGCGATCGAGGATCTGCTGCGTTGCAAATTGGCGTCCGACCGCTTGAAGCGCCTCCAGCAAGCGCGCGATCGACTCTCCGCTCGCCCTGAGGAGGCGATGACGCAGGAGGAGATCCATGCGGAAATCAAGGCCTACCGTCAGGAACAAAGAATTGCGGCTGGTTCTTGATACCAATACGGCAGTCTCAGGACTGATCTGGCAGGGAACACCTGGCAGGATCATCGATGCTGGCCTGGCAGAGAAGGTTCAGTTGCTCAGCAGTGTGCCTCTGCTGGCTGAACTGGAGGGTGTGCTGCAAAGACCAAAGTTTCAGCAAGCACTTCAGCGGCGGGGCGTCAAGGTTTCGAATCTATTTGACGGCTATGCCGCTCTGGTTGGATGCGTAGCTCCGGTTGAACTTGTCGAACCCATCTGTCGAGACCCGGATGACGACAAGGTGCTAGCTGCAGCGATCGGTGGTGATGCTGATCTGATTGTGTCTGGCGATGATGACCTACTGGCTCTTGGCAACTACCGGAGCATCGAAATCCTCTCGGCAAGGGGTGCCCTCATCTTGATCGAAAATGCGAAGAGCTGATCGGAACACCCAGCTTCTCCCCTCAAACCGCCAACGCCATCACCGGTAACCACGCCATCGGCTGCTCGCCTTCGTGGCTTTCATAGGTGGCAAACCCCAGGCACACGAACGGTTCGGTGGGGGCGCCGGGGCGGCCATCTTGTTTGCGTTGTTCGCGCACGAACAGGAGCACCCGTGAGCAGCGGGCGGCGTGGTGGATGTAGCGCTGGCCGGTGGGGGAGGCGGCGGTGGTGGTGCTCTGGCTTTCCCAGTGGAAGAGGGCGGAGCCGAGGGCCAGGTCGCGGTAGCGGGTGGAGGGGGAGAAGAGGGCTTCGCTCTTGCGCAGGGTGATGAACAGCAGGTCGGTGGCGGTGGCTTGGTGAGCGAGCACCCCTTCGCGGTGGATCCAGGGGGCGTCATCGGTGAGCACGCCAAAGGCGGCTTCGATCCAACAGCTGAAACTTGTTCTGGAGCGCCACGCCGATGGGTATGTGGCTTATCCCTTTTCCACCGCGAATCTCCCTGGCGTGGAGGCATCAGTACGGCAAGAGTTAGCCCCTCAGCCAATCACAGCCTTCAGCTGCTGAAGCAGCAACGGCAATTCCACCTGCACAACATCCCACACCACATCAAGATCGACTCCCAGGTAAGCGTGGATCAGTTGATTGCGCATCGCAATGATCTGCCGCCAGGGGATTTCTGCATGGGCAAGCCTGACGTCATCTGGGATGCGAGTTGCCGCTTCACCGATGAGCTCGAGATTGCGCAGAACAGCATCCTGCATGAGCTGGTTGGCCTCGAACTGCGCACGATCCAAACCTGCGCAGTAACCCACGGCACGGTGGGCGAAGCGCTGCATATCCTGCGCATAGAGACGCCAGTCGCGTCTGGAGCTGCCTTCAGAGGGTGATGGCATCGGCTTCCACCGCAGGCCTGAGCTCCTGGCGGAGGGCCTGTTCCGTGACCAGATCAACGGGCAGCTCAAGCAGGTCTTCCAGAAACAGCTGGAGGCCATAGAAGCGCCTGGCCGTGGCGGGGCCATCGAAGGCCACCAGCAGATCCACATCGCTGCTGGGTGTGGCCGTGCCTCGGGCCCAGGAACCGAAGATGCGCAGGCTGCTCACGCCGAATTGGGCCGTGCAGGCTGGCGTGCATTCGCGCAGACGACGGATCAGGAGTTCGGAACTGACAACCATGGCCAACGGTGCATGCAGGAGCAGGGACCGCGATGACGCTAAACCGCCAACGCCGTTTTTATGCCAAGCAACAGCCTGGTAACCACGCCGCCGGGATCTCCCGCTCGAGCCGCCAGCGGATCGCCATCGGCCGCTCGCCTTCGTGGCTTTCGTAGCGCGCAAAGCCGAGGCACACGAAGGGTTCGGTGGGGGCGCCCGGGCGGCCGTCCTGCTTGCGTTGCTCGCGCACGAACAGGAGCACCCGGGAGCCGCGGGAGGCGTGGTGGATGTAGCGCTGGCCGGTGGGGGAGGCGGCGGTGGTGGTGCTCTGGCTTTCCCAGTGGAACAGGGCGGGGCCGAGGGCCAGGTCGCGGTAGCGGGTGGAGGGGGAGAAGAGGGCTTCGCTTTTGCGCAGGGTGATGAACAGCAGGTCGGTGGCGCTGGCTTGGTGCCAGAGCACCCCTTCGCGGTGGATCCAGGGGGATTCGGTGCTGAGCACGCCGAAGGCCGCTTCGATCTCGGCGCGGCTGTAGTGGCCGTGCACGCGTAACGGCACCGGCAAGGCCCAGGCCAGCGGGTGGAGGCGGCGTTGGGGTTGCTTGAGGGGCCGTTCGGCGAGCAACTCCAGCAGCTGGATCAGCTCTTCGCGCCAGGCGCTTGCCTGCCAGAGCAGATCCAGGGCCTGATCGAGGGGTCGCCACAGGCGGCCGGTGCCGTAGCCGCCAGGCTTCTGCT
>Ga0310334_100394_pt1 | contig 11652 bp, 11 predicted proteins | sample LakMicMIDCLREDC7_FD_195548 | JGI IMG/M metagenome (GOLD analysis project Ga0310334, IMG submission 195548) | Enriched freshwater cyanobacterial communities from Lake Michigan, Michigan, United States - MI23.DCL.RED.C7 (v2) (version 2) | ecosystem: Environmental > Aquatic > Freshwater > Lake...
AGCTGATCCACCCGGTAGCGCTCGAGGGCCTCCTGGCTGGTGATCTGGCGTTCCTGGGCGAAGGCCTGGAACGCCCCCTGGGTGTCCTCGTTGCTAAAGGGTTCCAGGTCCCCATCAACCAGCTCACCGATCAGCTGCTGGCGCAGGTAGGGCCGCAGCAGGCCGAGGCGGGCCAGTTCGCTAAACGCCACCACGTCCCCGGCACTGCTTGCCGGGGACGGGCTTGCCGGGGAAGAGCTTGCCGGGGAAGAGCTTGCCGGGGAACGACCTGCAGGGGCATTGCCTGGGGCCTGGGATGCCGCCGCTGGGTCAGCCATGGGGGGAGGAAAGGGAAGGAATGGATCGGAAAGGAGCTAGGTGCCGCAACGGACCGAAATCCGGTGAATCACGGCAGCCGAGGCTGGGTGCCTCAAATCTAGGAACCCTTGGGTTCGGGGCCGATTCCAGGGGTACGGCAGCGGAGCCGGCCGGGATCGGGTCGAACCAGGAGCAGGGGCCCTGGGGCTCCTCCCGGCTCAAGCCCATCGGCCGTTAGCGGAAGCCCGGATCCCCAAACCCCCTAGGCGGCCGGCCCTCCCTTCCTCGCCAGGGGCTGGGGGGGCCCCCATGGCGATCGAGCCCGTATTGCAGGCGCAGGGCTTCGATGCGGGCATGGAACCGTTCCCGCTGTTGCCAGTCCGCTTCCCGCTCGCGGCGATGGCATTCGTGCAGGCCCTGGAGGCTGCGGGCCTGGCTGACGCAGCGCTGGGAGGAGCGCAGTAACTCCAGGGCCTCCTCGAGCTTTTGCAGCTCCAGGCTTTTGAACTGCTGCAACACCGCGCCCCCCTCCCCTGGGCCCGGCGGCCGGGCCCAGGCCAGCGGCGGCAGCAGGAGCGGGGCGGCTGATGCCAGCAGCCCCCAGGCCAGGACCTGGCCGAGAAGCGTGTCCAGGCCTGGGCCCCGCCGGGTGGGCCGGCGGGGCTGGTGCTGCTGCCATGGCCGTGGGGTCGCCATCGCTAGGCCCCCCCCAGGCCAGCCGCCGGGGCGATGCCCAGCGGCTGGCACCGTCCCGAAAAACTGACGCACAGCCCCAGGCCGCCACAGTCGGGCGGCCGGGCGAGCTCGAGGCGGCCGCCGTGCTGGTGGGCGATGCGCTGGGCAATCGCCAGCCCCAGGCCGCAGTGGCCTTCGCCGCGGCGGGCCGGATCGAGCCGCTGGAAGGGCTCAACCGCCTTGCTGAAGAGGTGTTCGGGGATGCCGGGGCCGCCATCCACCACATGGATCACGAAGTGGTGGGGGGGCCTGCAGAGCAATTGCACCCGCACCGGCGGCAGGCCGTAGGCGATGGCGTTGTCGATCAGGTTGGCGATCGCCCGGCCCAGGGCGACCGGCTGCACGGATGCCGTGACGTCCTCCAGCTCCAGCTCGACCTGGCCTGTGTCGTAGCGGCCCGACAACTCCTCCAGCAGGGCATCCAGCGGCACCTCCACAAAGGGTTCCTTCGAGCCGGAGCCGGCAAACAAAAGGAACTGGCGGGTGATGCGCTCGAGGGCATCGAGATCGGAGGCCATCTTGGCCAGGGCCGCCCCATCGAGGCTCAGGGGCGCCCTGTCCCCCAGCCGCAGGCGCAGGCGGGTGATCGGGCTGTTGAGGTCGTGGGCAATGCCGGCGAGCATGGTTTGGCGCTCGCGATCGCCGGTCTGGAGCCGGGCGAGCATGGCGTTGAAGTGGTCGGTGAGCCGGCGCACTTCCAGGGCGCCATCGATCTGGAGCTGGCCCTCGACCGGGCTCCCCGCTGCGCCTTGGTCGCCCTGGGCGGTGCCGACGGCGGCCATCGCCTTGACCAGCCGCCGCATCGGCCGCTGCACCTCAAAGGTGAGAAACAGGGCAGCCGCCACCACGCCGGCGCCGATCAAGGAAATAGACAGGGTGAGGGCATCACGGCTGACCAGGCCCGGCAGGGGCAGGGGATAGAACAGCCACACCGGCTCCAGCGATGACTGCAGCCGGATCCAGACCCCCCGCTGGGGCTGGCTGATCGCCAGCACGTCCGGGCAGCGCTCCAGGGGTTTGCAGAGCAGGTGGCGCAACCGGGCCGCCTGGCGGGCCAGATGGCCGTCCACTGGGGGATGGGCCGGCAGGGGCGAGCGGGCCACCACCAGGCTGAGGCCCCCCAGCCGGGAGACGGCCGCGGGCGGGTAGCGCTCCAGGGCCAGCTCGCTGAGAATGATGTTGCGGGACAAACTCACCACGGCCTGGCGGATCTGGCCCTGCTCCAGGCTGGCTCCCAGGATCGCCCGCAATAACAACAAACTACCGAGCCAAGCCCCCGCAAAGGTGAGCAGCAGGCGGAGAGCCAAGGGCAAGCGCAGACGCCTGGGGGCCACAAGATTGGGGGGCAAGCCCAGAGTCTTCGGCCACCGCAGCAGGGAAATGTGACCCATTAATCGCGGAACTTGCCTTCGGGCACAAACACATAGCCCGAACCCCAGACTGTCTGCAGATAGCGGGGCTTTCTGGAATCGGGTTCGATCAATTTACGCAGGCGCGACACCTGCACATCCATGCTGCGCAGGTCCGTATCGCTGGCCGGCCCCCGGGCGATTTCGATCAGCCGTTGGCGCGAGAGGGGCCGGTAGGGGTTTTGCACAAAGGCCACCAGCAGGCTGAATTCGCCACTGGTGATCGTTAAGCGTTCGCCATTACAACTGAGGGTGCGCGCTTCAAGATCCAGCACACAGTGGCCAAACACCACCGGTTCGGAGCCCACCACCGGTGCCCCCACTGGCGCCTGGGAGCGGCGCCTAAGTACCGAATCCACCCGGGCCGTGAGTTCGCGCGGCAAAAAGGGTTTGGCCAGGTAGTCGTCGGCCCCCTGCTCCAGGCCGATGATGCGATCGACCGGATCGCCCTTCGCGGTGAGCATCACGATCGCCAGATCATCGCGGGCATCGCGCAGGCGCCGCAGCAAGCTGAGGCCATCTTCCCCCGGCAACATCAGATCAAGCACCAGCAGATCGGGCCGCTGAATCGCAAGGCGGGAGGAAAACTGTTCGGCCGATTCAAAGCAGCGCACGTCATAGCCGTGGCCCTGCAAATAGGTGCTGAGCATCTCGCGCAGGTCGGGATCGTCATCCACCACCCAAACCTTGTAGGGCTTAGCCATGGCCGAGCACCCCCTTCCATTGGCCGCTTGCGCCGACGGCAGCCGCCCTTTCCACCACCCCGGCCATCCCTAACCCCTGCTTCAGCACTGGCCTGATGAATCGCTCGCTTCCCTCAGCATCCCAGGAGTGCCGCTCCTCCGGCGGGCCTGGGCCGGCCCAAGGGCCCCGAAGGTGTGAGCGGATGTGACTCCGGCCCCAGCAGCAGGCATATCTGGACATATCTGGGCGGAATTCGGTCCCATTGCCGCAAAACTGCTGTGGAAAGGTCTCCAAGTGCTGCATCGCATGGCCATGGCCAATGCTCCCCAGGTCAGTCGTTATCAGAGCAACCCCTTGGACTGGAACCCTGGCCCCTGGTTTGGCGCCAGCTCGTTCAGCGCTAACCAGCCCAGCGCCTGGTAATTCCACCGCGGCAACGGCCCCTGGCGCAGCCCGCTTCGCCCAGCCCGATCAGGCCCATTCTCATACCCCGCCCAAGCTCGGCAGCATCACCTACCGCTATGGCCACGCCGCCCTGCTCTTTGGCGGTGACAAGATCTCCCTGCTGGGGGTGGGCGTGAACCAGTTTCGGCCCAGTGATGGGAGCTTCCTTTGGGGGGAGAGGTGGGGGTTCAGAGCTGATGCTGGCGTCCATCGGACCCTGGGGTCGGTGCTGATCGCCTCGGCCCTTTTGCTTCAGACCCCCTCAGGTGGCCAGGATTGAAGCGATTTGGTTGCGGCCGTTGCCCTTGGCCAGGAACAGGGCCTGGTCGGCGCGGCTGAACAGGTCGAGGAAGCCCTGGTCGCCTGCGCTGAGGCAGGTGAGGCCGCCGCTGATGCAGGGCTGGTAATCGGAATGGGAAAACACGCCCTGGAGGTGGGCCACTTCCGTGCGGATCGCCTCGGCAATGCCCATCGCTTCGTCGCCATCCATCCCCACCAGCAGGATGGCGAATTCTTCATCGCCAATCCGGCCAAATAGGTCCTGGGGCCGCAGTTGGGAGGCGCAGGCCTGGCAGAGGTCGGCCAGCACCCGGTCGCCGGCCCGGTGGCCCCAGCGGTTGTTGATCTGGCGGAAGTCATCCACATCGATGTTGAGCAGGGCCAGGGGCAAGCCCTTGGTTCGGGCCCGTTCCAGTTCCTTGTCGGCCAGGGCAAAGAAGCTGGTGCGGGTATAGAGGCCCGTGATCGGATCAATGGTGGCGATGCGCCGCAATTCCAGCTCTCGCATCACCAGATCGGCCATCAACTTCAACATCGTCAGCTGATGCTCACTGAGCTGGCGGGGCTCGCGATCGATCACACAGAGGGTGCCGAGATTGTGGCCCTCCTGGGTGCGTAGGGGGGCGCCGGCGTAAAAGCGCACATGGGGCTCATCCACCACCAGGGGATTGGTGCGGAAGCGTTCATCGAGCAGGGCATCGGGCACCACCAACACCTCCTGATCGGCGATGGCATGGGCGCAGAAGGCCATCTCCCGCGGCGTTTCCTGGGTGGCCAGGCCCAGCCGCGACAAAAACCACTGGCGGTCGCGATCCACCAGGGAAATCAGCGCCACCGGCATGCCCAACACTTCTGAGGCCAGCTGCACAAGCCGGTCAAAATGCTCATCGCCGGCGGTATCGAGCACCGAGCGCCGTTCCAATTCCCGCAGGCGCTGGATCTCGTTCTTGGGAATCGGATAGTCGGGATAGGGAGCCATGCCAGGGAAGGCCCAGAGCTATGGCGAGGCTAGGGGGGTCACCAACTGCCGTTCTGGTCGGGCAGCGGCCTTGGTCTTGACAAATCGTCTGGGTTGTGAAGATGTTCGAATTGGACCCGGTTCTTGCCTTGGGCCTTGGCCCGATACATGGCGTGGTCGGCCGCCTGCAGCAGGGCCAGGGCCGACGGGGCCTGGGATCCATCGCCATAGGCGATTCCCAGGCTGGCGCCCACCGTGAGGCTGTGGCGCTCCAGGGCGAAGGGCTGGCCGAGGCTCTGCAGGATCCGTTGGGCCAGCCGTTCCGCTTGGCCCACCGTGGCGCAGCCCGCCAGGATGCAGACAAATTCATCGCCCCCCAGCCGGGCTACCTGGTCCACGCCCCGGTCGCCGGCCAGGGCCAGGCGCCCCGTCCCTCCGCTAGGGGGGTGCCCCGCTCCCGGCCCTGGCGCCGGGTCCAGCGACATGTCCGCTGCCAAGTCAGGCGCCATGGTGCGCAGGCCTTGGCAGAGGCGCCGCCCCACCTCCACCAGCAACTTGTCCCCGACGGCATGGCCATAGCGGTCGTTGATGGGCTTGAACTCATCGAGATCGATCAGGCAGATCACCAGCAGATCCGCCTCACTTGTGCTCCCCCGGTTGGCGTTGAATCGGGCAATTTCCCGCTCCAGCAGCAGGTCCAGGCCGCGCCGGTTGGCCAGGCCCGTGAGCGGATCCCGCAGGCTGCTCTCCAGCAGGTCGAGCCCCTGCTGCTCGAGCTGGGCTTCGCGCCGGCGGCCCTCGCGCTGCACCACCAGCACCGAGGCCGTCAACAGCACGGCAAACACCACCAGGGTGAGGGCCATCAGCTGCAGGTATTGGCGGGCCAGGATCCCCACCACCGCCAGGGTTCGGGTGGGCCAATGGCTCAGCCGCAGCCAGCCCAGGGTGCTGCCGCCGGCCTCCAGCCGTTGCCAGCGCACCTCCGCGGCTAGCCCAGGGCCTGGCCGGCCCGGGCCAGAGTTGGGGGCGATCGGTCCGGGGCTATTGGGCGCCAGCCGGTTCGGCCCGTAGCGCAGGTAGGGCGGGCCCCCTGGCCGGTCGCGCTGCAGATGGGCCAGCACCCGCCCCCGCGGATCCACCACCAGCAGCGCCGCGATCGAGGGATCCACCATCACTCCTGAGAGGTCCTGCTCCAGGGCGACGTAGTCATCCACCACCAGGTGGGGCAGCAGGCCCTGGGGCAACACCCGCAGCACCTCCCGATAGCTCTGCTCCTGGCTGTCGATCAGCAGTTGGCGCGAGTACAGAAAGGAGCGCCAACCGCTGAGCAGCACGAGCACAAACCCCAGCAGCAGCAGCGGGATCAGGTTGCGCCGTCGCAGCAGATCGGGCCCCGGGCCAGCCATGGTTAGTCGCTGCCCACCACGGCGTAGCGCTCCAGGCCCAGGCCCAGCAGCGGTTGGTAATCACGCCGGTAGTCGGCCCGCACCGGCTCGGGAATCTGGATGGCATCGAGCAGTCCGTGGTTTGCCGGGTAGGCGGCCAGGGCCAGGAAGCCCGCCTGCAGGGCCTCGCGCCTGGCGGGGGCCAGGCTGGGCAGGCAGGCAAAGGGATGGGAGGGGAAGGGGGGCGTTTGCCAGAGCACCCGCAGCTCCTCCCGCAACTCGGGCCGTTCCCGCCGCAGGGTGTTGTTGATGCCACCGCCCGCCGGCAGCATCCCCAGGGCGACGCTGCGATACACATTGGAATGGGTGTTCTCAAACACCGGCTTGATCGTGATGCCCTGGCGCGCCAGCAACACCCGGGGCAAGAGGGTGGCGGCAAAGGCGTTCGGCGACGGGAAGGCCACCGCCTGGCCGTTCAGCTCGCGGATGCTGCGGATCGGACTGTCCTTGCGCACCACCAGCAGGCCCCGCAGGGGCTTGCTGCCATCGCGGATCAGGGGCATGTAACCGCGCCAGCGCTGGGCCAGCACGGCGTGATAAGGATTCATGTAGACGCAATCGGCCCGGCCCGTGCGCAGTTCTGCCTCGAAATTGGGAATCGAGGGGGCCACGCGCAGCACAAAGCACTGCTTCGAGACTTGCCCCAGTTGCTGCAGCAGGGGCGACCAAACGGCAAAGGTTTCCGCCGGCGGCCGCTGGGGCACCACGCTCACCCGGATCGGTGGCCCCGACGGGCGGCGATCCCCCAGGCAGCCGAGTTGGGGCTTGAAGGCCTGGCCGAAGGCAGAGTGACCCGGGGCCAGGGTGACCAAGCTGGCAACCAGGGCCAGCGGGGCCAGCGATAAAGGGACCAATGCCGGGCCGTGACCACCAAGACGGCCCATCCCAATCCCTGCCGACTCGAATTCCTCACCAACAGTTAGCAGGGGCAGGGCAGGCGGGGACCCAAACTAAACAAAGCGACGATGTTCCATCCATCGCATCACCCGCCGGTGGCCAAAGGGTGGCAACGATGACTGTTTCGCCAGCTACCGATCCCGTCCTGGCTATAGCGCCGCTGCTGCTGCCGTTGCCGTTGCCGCAGCCTCCTGCTGCTCCTTCAATTGTTCCACTTCCCGCTTGAGCAGGGCGCAGAGATAGTCGGGTGATTTGTAACGATTTGGCAGGCATTTGTGCAGAATTTCCAGCCGCTGCCAGCAAACGGTGCGTTGGATTTTCTTGAGGCTGCGGCCTTCAATAATCAGCAACCGCATGGCCTTGCAATAGAGCGAATAGTTGGCCTCTAGTTCACCAATGGTGAGGGAAGGAGTCTCTGAGGTCATGGGGAAGTGCTGGTGATGCGGGAGCGCCCGCCCGCGGAACAATGCCGTGGTCTTTTCCCTGGAGCGATCGGACAATGAGGTGTGCAGCCACTGGCGGGGAAACGATCCCAGCCCAGCCATTAACCCCAGGCGATCACGAGACCCGATCCGCCTGACCCTCGGAGCCTCAGCCCCGGGGACCGTCCCACCCATTGCCCACCGTTGGAATCGTCCCTCCCAACCTCAGTCCTACTGCCGCATCGCCCCGGCTTGGCCGACGGACCCCAGGCCGAACGGCAGCTTCTTTACAATTAATTTTCATTTGCAGCGATATTGCTCGCTAAGGAGCAGGGGATTCGGCAGGGGCTGGCCCTGACAGGCCTCAGCTGCGGCTGAGGTCGACGTGATGGGGGGCAAACAGGAACACCAGTTCGCCGAGCCGTTCCTGTTGGCCATCGAGGGCAAAGGCGCCCCCCGAGACGAAATCGGCGGCCCGCTGGGCCTCATCCGCCGGCATCAAACTCAGGTTCAGCACCACCGTTTTCTGCTGCCGCAGCGCTGCAACTGCCTCCATGGCGCCGTTGAAGCGATGGGGGTGCATCACCAGCACCTCCTGGCCCCAGGGGTTGGGGACGAGGGGAATGGGCTCGGCTTTGGCGGGAATCATCGTCTCAATGTGGCGGCTCCTCTGCGGATTGGCCAGCCTCGGCCGCTTCGAGCATCGCTGCCGTAACAACGATCGTTTCGATCGCGTCCTCGTTGTCGAGGAAGGCGTCGAAGGAGCGGTAGCGGCGGATCGTCGGGCCATAGGTGGGATCGGAACAGACCTCAGACCAGCTGAGCTCCTTCGGCTTCAGCTCCAGAAAGGCCGCAGTGGCCTCCTCCAGGTCTGCCGCATCACTGAAACCCTCCCCCTGCCAAACCAGCTCGTAAAAGGTCATATTCGCCGCAGATCTAGTCGCAATGTAGGCAGGTTCAGGCGCTTGGGCTCCCCAGGGGGCAGGCGAACGACCTGGTTTCAGTGCCAGCCCACCAGGCGGCTGAACTGGAAGAACAGGGTGCTCACCGTCCAGGCCAGCACCAGGGACCAACCGATCGTGAACAGTGTGAAATCGAGCCGCTTCGATTCACTGCGGATCACCGCCACGGTGGAGAGGCAGGGCACATAGAGCAGGGTGAACAGCATGAAGCTCAACGCCTGGGGCCAGCTCACCTGGGCGGCCATGGCCTGGCCCAGCAGGGTGGTGTCGGCCTGGCCATAGATCACCGCCAGCCCGCCCAGCACAATCTCCTTGGCGATGAAGCCAAACAGCAGGGCCACGGTCAAGGTGGGGTCGATGCCGGTGGGGGCCAGCAGGGGATGGAGCAGCACTCCCAGCTGGCCCGAGAGGGTCTGGGCCGAGGCGGGGGGCACCCCCAGGGGCAGGTTGTTGAGCAGCCACACGGCCACCACGCCAAGGATGATGAAGCGCCTGGCCCAGAACCAAAAGTGACGCACCTCGGACCAGGCCCGGGTGAGGATTTGGACCGGGGTGGGTAGGCGATAGGGCGGCAGTTCCAACACCAGGGGTTCTTCGGCGGCAAAGCGTCCCTGGAACAGCAAAGCGGTGAGAATCGCCGCCGCGAAACTCATTAAATAGAGACCAAAAATCACCAGGGCCCCCTGGCTGGGCGTGAAGAAGGCCGCCGCCATGAACAGAAACACGTTCAGGCGGGCTGAACACAACGAAAAGGGAATCACCAGCATGGTGAGCAGCCGCAGGCCGGTGGAGCGCATCACCCGGGTGCCGAGGATGGCGGGCACATTGCAGCCAAACCCCATCAGGCAGAGCACGAACGAGCGGCCATCGAGCCCCAGCCGTTCCATCAGGGCATCCATCAGATAGGCCGCCCGCGAGAGATAGCCGCTGTCCTCCACCACCCCCATCGCCAGGAAAAACAGGAAGATCACCGGCAAAAAGGCCGACACCGTGCCGATCCCCTGGTAAACCCCCTCCATCAGGAAGCCCTGTAGAAAGGTCGGTAAGCCCCAACCGGCCAAGAGCGGCGCCAGGACCCCTTGGCCGAACTGGCTCAACCAGCCCGAGAGCAGGCCCTGGATCGGCACCCCGATCGCATAGATGCCCTGAAACATCAGCAGCATCGTGGCGAAAAACAGGGGCAGCCCCAGCACCGGATGGAGCAGCACCCGATCGAGCCGGCGGGTGAGCCGGTCGCGCCACTGGGGTGGCAGCTGCACCGTGGCCGCCAGGATCGCTGCCATGCGCTGGGGCAGCTCCCCATCCGCCAGGGCGAGCCGCTGCTCCAGCGATTGGTTGGCCTCGGTTGGGTTGGGCGCGGCGCTGTCTAGGGGGGCTGGGGCCAGGGAGGCCTGGGCTCCCTGGCCCTGCGGCTGGAGGGGGACCGCTGGGAGGGCCTTGCGGATCTCCTGGCGGGCTTCGCCCAGCCCCCGTCCGTATTTGGCACTCACCAGCAGCACGGGCAGGCCCAGGTGCTCGGAGAGGGCCGGCAGGTTGATGCTGACGCCAAAGCGTTTGGCCTCATCGGCCATGTTCAGCAGGACCACCGTCGGTAGCCCCAGTTCCTGCACCTGCAGGGCCAGGCGCAGCTGGCGATCGAGCTGGCTGGCGTTGAGGATCACCACCACCAGATCGATGGCGGTGCTGGCCAGGAAGCGGCGCACCACCGCCTCATCCTCCGAGTGGCCGCGCAGGTCGTAGATGCCGGGCAGGTCGATCAGCTGGGCGCTGCGGCCCGCTAGCTCCAGGCTCGCCTGCATCAAATCCACGGTGATGCCGGGCCAGTTGCCGATATGGGCGTGGCTGCCGGTGAGCTTGTTGAACAGGGTGGATTTGCCCGTGTTGGGCATGCCCAGCACGGCAATCGTGGCCGGGCGGCAGGCGGTGGAACTGCTCATGCGCTAACGGCCACGTGGTCAATGGCCACCCGGGCCGCGTCGGCCCGCCGCAGCATCAGCTCGGTCATGCCGACGCGCAGGTGCAGGGGGCCGGCCCACCAACCGCGCCGCAACAGGTGCACCCGCTGGCCCCGGTGCAGGCCGAGGGCCTGGAGGCGGTGGCGCAGGCCGGGATCTACCGCCAGGGAGCTGATCGTGGCCGAGTGGCCCGCAGCCAGGTCGCTCAGCAGGGTTTCGGGGGCGGATCCCCTGGCGACCTGGATGGGGGCCGGGAACGGGCCCAAGATCCGAGCCTGGCGGGAGGGGGCGGTCGGAGAGGCCATTCGCAGCGGCGGGGCTTATTGAGAGTGAGTTGCATTATCCTAAGTCCTGGATCCGGGTCCGCCGGCGGCGCGATTGGCTTGGCCAGGCCAGGACCGCTGCCGGGCCAGCAGCGGGGACCTGGTCAGCAGGTGATTGCCATGGCCAGGCCGGTGCCATCCGGGTCTCCGCCCAGCTCCAGGGCCACGCCTGTGGCCCGGCGTTCGGCGGCCCGCAGGCAGGCCAGGGCATCGAGCAGGTCGTCGGCGGCCCAACCGCCGCGGGGCAACTGGGCCGTGGTGGTCGCCACCACCCCGGGCCAGCGGGCTTCAATCAGGTCGCTGCGCTGGCGCCGGCCCCCCAGCTGGCGTTTGCCCTCCCCCAGGGGCTGGCCGGCCCAGAGTTGGAAGATCACCTCTGGATGGGCTTCGCCGATCCGCTGCCGCCAGGGGTGCCGGCGTTGCAACAGCGCATCGAGTTGGCGGATGCGCGGCAGCAGGTTCCAGGCCTGGCGGCTGAGGGCCCGGCCATCGGTGGCGCGACCGATGGCGCAGGCCTCTCCATAGTCGGGGGCTTGGAGCATCGGCCGGATTGGCGCCGGGAACACGCTGCTGCCGCGGGGATGGCCGAGGAAGCGCCGCGCCTGCTGGTCGCAACGCCTGGGTCCCGACTCGCTGAGGCCGATCGGCATGTCAATGGACATCAGCCACGGAGTCAAAGTGCCACCTTCTGGCCCTCGCTCCGGCTGCAAGTGTTGGTTCGATTCCTCCAGGCTGGCTAGCCACGGTTCCAAGTCGGGCAGGATCCGGGCCTCCACAGGGCCCAGTCGACGAGGTCCAGGCGATCCAGTCCTAAGGCCAAGGTCGCCTGGAGACTCGGGCCA
>Ga0310334_100397_pt1 | contig 11626 bp, 18 predicted proteins | sample LakMicMIDCLREDC7_FD_195548 | JGI IMG/M metagenome (GOLD analysis project Ga0310334, IMG submission 195548) | Enriched freshwater cyanobacterial communities from Lake Michigan, Michigan, United States - MI23.DCL.RED.C7 (v2) (version 2) | ecosystem: Environmental > Aquatic > Freshwater > Lake...
CGGGTCCTCACGCCGGCCGGTTTACCCCCCCCGCTTCCCCCTGTGGGGTCCCCCGCCCCCGGGGGGCCCCCGGGCCCCCGGGCCCCCCCCCGCACCCCGGGGCGCTGGGGGGGGGGGGGGGGGGCCGTTGGGAGCGACTCCTGGTTGGCCAGGGTCTGCTCCTTCTGGGAACTGCGGACCATAGGGGGCTCCTTCCTTGGTGTAGTTGTTGGCGACTTGTGCCATCGCAGATGACTTAAGTCCAGTCATCAGCATGTCACGTTGGGCGGCCTGCTGCTGCTGTTGTTGAGCTGCAGCTGCTTCTTGTTGTAGCTGGTCCTGGGTCTTCACCAGGTTCGTGGTGTCGATCGACTCACTTGCAGCCAAGCGACGCAGTGCTTCATCGACATTCACGTACCTGGCCAACACCTCAGGGCCCAGGGTTTGAGTGGCAGTGGTGATGAACTGGATGAGCTTGTTGCGGTCGTCGCCACGGCCGATGGCCTCAAGGCCAGTCACGGGCCTGGGGTTGACCAGCGGCACACCACCTTTGCCTTTCGGGAACGGCGCCAGCTTGCGCTGCTTGCGCAACACATGAAGCAAGCGACGCACCAGTGGTAGCTGCAGCTCCTGGGTCAGGATCGAGTACAGGCCACCGATGCCAGCCTCTAGCTCCTGGCTCATGTACCTGATCTCTTCGGCGGTCACCCGTTCCCCGGGCCGCTGGATGGCGGTGTTCAGCAGAAACGCAAACTGCAGTCGGCCTTCGATCCGTTCGATGGTGGAGTTGGCGATGCCTAGGTCTTGGGCCTTCTGGGTCTGGATGACCGTGACGTCGTTGGCGTTGCCTTGAACGATGGCCCCGTTCTCAGCGTTCGCCAGGGTCTTGGGCCTGGTGGTGCCGTTCGGGTTGACTAGGAACAGGACCTTGGCCGCGGCCGCCGACCCCTCAAGGATCGCCTGGTACAAGGACTCGAGCGCCAGCAAATCCCCGTAATACTCCTCGATGTAGGAGCGCCCGTACTCCTCGCTGTCCACCCGGTTGAACCGGAGCGGAATCCAGGGGTTCACGTCGGCGTCGCACATGCCGTGGGACCCAGGGATCTCTTTGCCCTTGGCTTCCTGGTACCAATGCACCTTGCCGGCTTCGTACTCGACGTGGGTGTAGAGCTTCACCGTCTTGGAGCTGCGGCCTGATTCGTAGCCGCCGTCCTCTTCGTCCAGCAGGTCGTACAGATCCTTGGGCAAGGCGTCGGGGTACACCTCCTCCTCGACCACGATCTCGGTGACGGACCCCATCGGGTCACGACACACGACGAACCGGTTCAAGTGGATGACCTTGATGCCATCTTCTGCCACATACAGCAGGACGTTCCCACCTACCAGCAGGTGCTTGAACGCCTCGTGCATGGAGGCACGGCCATTGGCCACCTCGAACGCGGACATGCCAGCACGCTCAACCTTGACCAGCGCGGTGTCGAGCTCGGTCTTGATCTCGGGCCCCTGCTCTGCAACCCGTAGCGCCAGGTCGTCGATCTCGAGCTTGAAGAAGCTGGAGTTCGGGGGGAACAGGGTGATGAGTAGCTTGCTCGCCAGGTAGTTGACACCCCGGGCCCCAAGGGATTGGTACGGGGTCTTGAGTCGACCACGGTCCCCCTGTCCTGCATCCGGGATCAACCCCGGGATCGTCACCTTGCTGCAGTCCCTGGCCCGTTGCAGGTACGCATCACGGTTGGCCTGCAGCTGGCCGTACCTGGCCGCAGCCGTGACTTCGCCTTGGCCAACGCCCTCGTCGTTGTACGGCTTGCGCTGGCGATCGACGTTGCTGGTTAAGTTCAGTTCCATTACGTGGCCACGGGGTTAATGGTGAGCGACTTGCCAGCCCAACGTGTATTGGCAGGAACGCCGAGAGACGACGCTGCTGCCGACGGTGCTCGTTCCTGCAGGTATACGGTCTTCGGGGCTAACGACTGTTGGTAGAGGTACCGGGCCGTGGGGTCAACTCCCCGGTAGTTGCCGGAGGTGTAGTCTTGGCCGCCAGGAAGACCCACCAAGAAAGGGCTATAAGGAGTCTTTGGTTTCTCAACCGCGTACGGATCACCCAGGTTGTTGTCCATGTACCACTGCCGCTCTTGCTGCGATATGGATGACGGTCCGGTTGCGGATCCAAATCCGTAATTGCCGGAATACTGAGAATTGGTCTTGGCCGCTTGAGCCTGTGGCGCCATTGATCCACACATCACGCCACCCCCGGAATGCTGAGCCCGGCGCTAGCCAGGTCGGTCCGCAGCTTGCGACGACCGGTGCCGGCCCGGGCAACGACAGGCACGGACATGGCGTCGGTGCCAGCTACGCCGGTAGCCGTTGGCATCTGGAGGGATCCAGCCGCAGCCTGAGCCACCGGGTTGGGGGCAGGCGGGGGCGGTGCCTTGCTGATTGCTAGCTGCTCCTTGTACTGGGCAGCTTGAGCAGCCATCTGCTCCTGTTGCATGGCCATCTGCTCCCGCTGGAGCTTCATCTGCTCCTCCTGCATCCTGATCTGCGCACTGTTGTCAGGCGCTCCGCCACCACCACCTCCACACATGGGTCAGTCCTCGTTTTGTTGTTCAAGATAGACGGCCCATAGCATCCGCACCAGCTGACGAGCACCGACCTGCATCCATATTTCACGCTCAGTGGCGTTGGGATCTGGGCAGGCTTCTGGGTGGATCTCGTCCAGCCGCTTCAGCAGGGCTTCATCGAGCGGGGGGAACAGGTCATCCATTGGCTTTCATGGCGGGGTCGCGGTCCGGGTCCCACAGCTCGACGCTACCGGACGTGAAGTCATAGTCCCCGTAACGCAGGATGCGGGCCATGCGGGCATTGAGCAAGGCATCGCCAAAGGTCTCACCCCCCTTGCGGTATGCACCGACGACGGTGTCCCACATGTCCGGCAAGGTCTTGCAGTCGGCCAACAACTTCTCCGCCTTGACCGGGCCAAACCCTTTCAGCCCGGGGTAATTGTCACTGGTGTCGCCAACCAGGGCCTGGGTCATCCAGTTCCGGTTCGCGTCCCCGAGAGTGTTGACCTCCATGACGTCCATGCGCAGGAGCTTGCCCGGGATCGTGCGCATGTCTTTGTCGGCCGTGACCATGACCGGGTCCCGGTACTGACCACTGGTCATCAGGATCCCCATGACGTCGTCGGCCTCGAGGTTGTCGTGGCACCGGGTCGGCCACTCGTCGCTCAGCCAGCCCCGCAGGTCACGCAGGCCCAAGGGTTTACGACGGCCCGTGCGGTTCGCCTTGTACTCAGTGGACAGCTGGTGCCGGAAGGTGGGGTAGCTCGACAGACACATGACCAGTTCTTTCTGGCCCGTCGCCTCTTGCCACTTGCTGACCTGGTGGGTGATGTAGCTCTTGGCATCCGACTGCTCTAGGTGCAGCGTGTTGATCCATTCGTCCCACCGAATGTCACATTCACATGCGGAACACGCGGCGTACAGCAACCAGTCAGCGTCAATTAGCAAAGCCATGTTTGGTGTGGGATGTAAGGGGTTTGTAGACGCAGCACTTGGACGCGAACTTGTACGCGGAACTTAGGCACTCGGGGAACCCGAAGTCGCAGATGCCGCTGTCGTCGTTCAGATGGATGCAGGTACGGCACGTGGCCCGAGGCACAGGAGGTAAAGCGTCTGGGCTGACGTAACCCTCAGGCTTGGGCAAGTGATACTTGTCGCCACCTTTGTGCCCGGGTTTCGGGATCACGCGCAGGTCCTCGTCCTGGTGCGCCCATGCTTTCCAGTTCACGATCCTGCTGATGCAACTGACGTTCATCTTCAGGTCACGTGCGATCTGGGACGCAGAAATCCCATCACAGAGATGAAGCAGGCGGATCTCCCGGACTGTCTTGGCATCCAGGAGAGCGTTGGGGTTTGTTTCCCCAGGGCTGGCGTGGATGTTCAACGCTGCCCCCACCTCTTAAGAACGGCGCGGTAGTCAGTTAAAGCATGTCCAAAGGATGAATCGTACATAAACTCTTCTCCTTGGTAGCCGATCGTTTTGTATTTGTTCCAGAGTTTTTCTTCTAGTGCATCCAGCTCATCATCCGTCGGCGGCTCCGGCGGTGTGGTGGCTAGGGCGGCGCGGGCGAAGGCGATCAGCTCACTGCCATACACCTCTATGGCACATTCTGTTTCCGGTTCGTATTCACCAATGGCAATGCCGGAGCTTTCGTAGGGAGAGATTGTGATTGCGGCAATGCGCAACAGCTCCTCATCAGTCGGCGTCGGCCCCACCGGCTCCGACTGGGCTTCTAGGGCAGCGCGGGCGCGAAGTATCACGTCAGCCTGTTTGTAGTAGTGGCTGCTGGTGCGTTCAGCCCAGTCAAGCAGCTCAGCGCACAGGGCGCGAAAGGTGTCAGTCATTGGGCAGGGCCTCCAGAGCGCGGCGGATGGTGTTGGCACCGTGGTCGGTTTGAGAATGGCGAAGGATGTGCTCAAGGGCATTGAGTGCGGATTCCTTCAAGCTCGGCGGCTTGGGGCGTCGGGCGGCGCGGATATAGCGAGCGAAGTCATAAGCATCCTCACCAGCGTCAATTTCAACCAGCCTTAGACACGCCTCCAGTTCCTGGTCTGCGCCCCATTGAGCGGCGCGTTCCACCAGACAAAGAGTGATCGGGTGAAGAGGGATAGCCGGATCGCCGTAGATCTCGCTTACCCATTTGGCAGCAAGATCAGGCGGTGGTGTGATCGGGTGTTCCATCAGTAAGAAATCCTTACACGAGCAATGCCATCAAGCGGTACGCCTAACCGATACGCAGCACCAGCCGACAGGTCGATCGAGCTGCAGTCGCAACGGTCACGAATCGGCACCACCAGGCTGCGGCCCCGGTGGGTGACCGTTACCAGCGTGCCGCAACGGATCCATGGATGCGCTGCGCTGACGCCCCAGTGCTGGTACGTGCCACCACAGGCGTCGGCTCTGTTGTGATACCAGCCGTCGTACACCGTGGCGGTTACGGTGCGGGCTTGGGCTGGTGCGGTGAGCATGGCCAGCAGTAGCAGAAGTTTTCTCATGTTCCGAAGTAATGGGACATTGGTACAATCAAACGGCCGGTGTCCTGGTTGTACACCAGCTTGTCGCATGGGCCTGTCGCACCAGAGAACCGGTTCTTCAGGACCCGTAATTGCAGCTCGTTGCGTTCAGCAGCGTTGCCCTGCTGATTGCGCTCTGCGCCGATCACCATATCAGAAAGCTGGGCGATCGCTTGGCTACCCCGCAGGTGGCCAAGGCTGACCTGGGCCCCCTCCTCGTGGCCGCGGCCCTCTGGTCGCTTGAGGTGCGACACCATGACCAGCCCGATGCCGGTCTGCTCCACCACCTGGCGCAGTTTGGTGCACGTCACGTCGATCGCCCGTCTCTCGTCGAGATCCGTGAGTCCAGAGATGACGATGGTGAGATGGTCAAGGACGACGACGTCCACCCCCTCAGCATCTGCGAGATACCTGATCTTGCTGATGAGATGGTCGGGATCCATAGATCCGAAGTGGTCATACAAAAAGCAACGGCCAGTCCCAAAGACGCGGTCAAAGCCCGCTCTGATTTCAGTTTCATCTGCAGCGTTGGGGTCAAGGTGAATGGGTTTGTTGAGCTCGATGCCGACGATCCCCTGCATCGTGCGCTTGGTGCTTTCCTCGAGGGCGATGTACCCGACGCGGAGCCCAGCCCGAAGGAAGTGGTACGCCCACTCCCGGCAGATGCTGGACTTGCCGACGCCAGAGCCGGCGCACAGGGTCACCATCTCGCCACGCCTAAAGCCACGGGTCATGGCGTCCAGCTGTGGCCAAGGGTACGGGCAAGCTGAGCTGGCCCCGGGCTTGATGAGCTCTGCCCACAGGTCGTTGGCATTAACGATGCCGTCGGGCCTGGTGGGTGTGGCCTTCCAGAGCAGGTCCCGCAGGATCTCCCCCTCACCGGCGAGCAGCATCTCATTGGCGTCTTTGCGGGGCAATCGACACACGGCCACCTTGCCCAGTGGCAACACAGCGAGGCAGTCGTCGGCCGCCTTGACGCCTGGTTCATCGGAGTCAAAGCACAGGACTATCCGTGCGAATTGCCCGAGCCATTCGGCGTTGGCAGCCAGGTACTTCTTGGCGGATTGAGCCCCGTTCGGCAGCGACACCACCGGGTACTTGTTGCCCTGCACTTGGCTGACCGACATGGCGTCGATCTCCCCTTCGGTCACGGTGACAAACAGGCCTGTGCCACCACCGTGGCCCTGTCGCCAGAGGTGTTGGCCCCATAGCTGCAGGTTGGAGCTGTCCCCCAGCCAGCGGAACCGCTTGTCGGCGGTGCGCAGGTGTTGGGCCACCACCTTGCCGGCCTGGTTCCGGTACGGCGCCACCTGAACGGGGGTCCCGTTATGGGTGGAGCTGCCGTAGCCAAACAGGGTGCAGGTCTCCTCGGTCAACCCACGCTTCGGCATAGCCCGAGCCTGGACGAACTCAAGGATCGGCGTGACGGGTGGCGGGAGTGGTTCCATGCGGGGTTGGGGCTTGTCGGTCTTGGGCTGCTCCTGGTACCCGCATCCAAAGCAGGTTGCATGACCGTCGTCGTAGCGGGCCAGGTTGTTTTTGGATTCGCACTTGGGGCACGCCTCATGCTTCAGGAACTTGGAGGGCATTGGTCCATGCGGTTGGGATGTTGCCTTCACACCAGGCGAACCCGTGCCTCGTGGCCCATTGGGCGTACGTCAGGGACCGGGGTGCTCGACTCAGCTTGGCGTCTGCTTTCTGGAAGCAGAGCCTGATGTCTAGGGCTGGGTGCTGTGCCTTGACGGCCAGCATCTTGCGCCTGTCGTCGGAGTCGAACAACCCCTTGGTCTCCACGATCACCCCATTGGGCAGCACAAAGTCCGGGGTGTAGACCGACGTCAACACGTACGTCAGGGGCACCGATTCGTACTCGAACGCCAGCCCCCGGTGGTTGAGGCTGGCTGCGACCGATGCCTCGAAGCCCGATCGGTACCGGCTAGAAGTCGAAGCCCTCGTCGGACGCGGCTCCGGTTGAGTCGAACGGGACCGGGCCCTCCGTTGTGCCTGCCGCCCAGCCGGCTTCTTCTTGAAACCCGAAGGCGTCTGCTGTTCCACCGGATTCCACCAGGTCGATGATCTGCACCGCTTTCAGTCTGAGCGACAAGCCGACGCCGATGCCAGGCTGGTAGAAGGGGCACGCCTCGAACGACACACGGCCAGTGGTACCGGACCACATGCCACGCAGGGACTCACGGTCCTTGACGGCACCACCCTTGGCATCGAACAAGGCAGGGGCAGCGGACCAGGAGCGACCGTCGCGACTGACGCCCTTGGCTTTCATCTTGGCGGTGAGCACAAAGCAAGGTTCACCGTCGACCTCGTCAAACCCGAAGCTCGGGTCCACCAGCTTGAACTTGGTGGTTGGTGACTGCGCCTTGAGGCTGGCCTTGTGCGCCTCCAGCAAACCATCCAGCTGGTCGGCAATGCCGCCGGCGTCGGCCGCCGGGATGATGGCAGTGACTTTGTAGACCCCTTCCGGGTTGAACTTGGTCTCAGCCTCGATCAGCTTGGGGTACTTGAATGTCGCTTTGGGGGTGGTGAGCTTCAGCTTTTCCACGTACTGGACGTTGTTCATGAGACGAAGTAGTCAGCGTTGTTTACAAGTTGGGGATTGAACCCACCAAGCGTTGGGCGTGGCGGGATCTTGGCCTGCACTGCTGGGGGTAGCTGGGCCACGAGCTCATCTGCGATGGGCGTGAACCAGTCCCTTGAGTACATGCCAGCAAAGGTACTACGGATGCAACCCCGCAGTGTGGCCATCTCTGCTGGCGTGGTGGCGAAGCAGTCATGGATTCCGCCGAGATTGCGGATGCCAGCTGCGAACGCCTCGATGGTGACGGCTGCCATGTGGCTGGCGTCAAGGCTATGGATGACGTTGGGGCTGAGCCCGTTGGCCATCCGCTTGGGGTTGAGCTGGGTCGGCTGATGGTGGGTCATCAGCTCCATCGGCACCGACGACATGTGGTACAGGCGGATCCGAACCCCTGAATAATCCCAGTACTCCTGGGACACCAGCAGTCCTGATGGGCTGTGCCACTGGAGAGCCAGCCCCAGCTTGCCTGCTGCATGGCCGACCTTCTTGAACCAAGACATCGCCGCTTTGGCTGGGCCAATGTGGTTCGACGTGTGCCGGTACAGGATCGTGGCCATGTAGTGGTGACTGGCCATGGCCCCACGCTGGAACGGCCAGCTCTCACGCCCGACCGTATCCATTGCGCGCTCCCGGGCCCAGGCACAGCACTGGTCCACGACGGTGAGCCTGGTCGCTGAATACGGCAAGGTCATCACCACCGGCTTGGCCAAGGTGCGATCGGGCGACAGCTGCAACCAACGCATGGCATGGTCATTGCCGGCCGCGGCATCAGCGCGCAGTTCCTCGAGCACGTGGTCAAGCACGGCCCGGTAGATGTCCTGCGGGGCATCGCTGCTGGTCAGGTTGACGAGGGCTGCCATCTCCTCGGACCTGAGCAAGGCGGCGTAGTGCTGGATCCCCGAGCACGTGCAGTCGAGGACGACAGGTTGATCGCACACCCAGCCATACCCGTGGGCGCTGAACTGTTGGTACGCCCGGCAGAACGCAAGGAACTGCCACGGGTCCTTGGCGCTGGCCCAGAACTCCTGGTGGTTCCAGGGTTCCCGGCCCACTGCCTCGATCTGCAGCTGATGCTCATGCACCCAAGCGATGCGGGCGCTCCAGCTCAACTTGCTATGGCCGTAGGTGTTGGCCCCATGGATGCGCAACCAATCAGCTTCGGCCTCAGTGTTGATCGGTGTCCCATTGGCGAACAGCAACAGCGACCGACCGACGTCGTTGGACTGTGGCTGCATGTGGCTGGGCCGGTAGTAGTACCGACCCCGGAAGTCCAGCTGCACCGGGAAGTACAGCACCTCTTCCTTGGCCATGCGACGTGCAACCCAGAGCTGCTTGGCAGCGATCATCCGCTTGGTGTTCTCCCGACCGTTGCGTTCATGCAAGGTGCGGGCCACCATCTTCCACTCAAGTACACCTGGGTCGTCGTCGGCCAGGTGCTTGGGGTACGGCGGGATCTCGTGAGGCAAGCGGGACATCAAGCTGCCGATCTTCAGCCCCTTGTCCCATGCGTGACTGACCTGCTCCAGCATCCAGCGGTTGACCTTCCAGCCCACGGTTTGCTGCAGGTTGGCAGCCACCATGAAGGTGTCGTCACCTGTGGTCTGGGCTGCGACCAGCTCGGCGTTGTGCTTGAGCAACACGTTGCCGGGCAAGCCTTCGGTCCAGTACCCACCGGTCATCGGGTCCGACCAGTCCCGAGGTGGGACGATCGTCGGCAACGCAAAGGGACACAGCAGGCGCTGCTGATCCTCGGCGTTCCGCACCCAGTCGAGTGCAGCCTGTGTTGCCCGCACGTACTTGATGCTGTGCATGGGGCCGCGGTCAAGCTGGACCTGGATCAACCCGGTGTGCAGTTCAACCAAATGGATGAGGAACACACCGACACTGAGCCGCTCTTGTGGCGTCCAGATCTGCGAGTTCTTCATGCGCATGGCGTCGGCTTTCTTGTGCTTGAACCCACTGCGCTGTTGCTTGTGGACCTTGAGCTCGTACTCAGACGCACGGGCCAGCATGGTCTCCAGCCACAGCCGATCAGCGAGGGCCATGGCCAACGCATGGTGCTTGGGTACCTGGCTCAGTTGATCCAGGATCACCCGCATCGCCACTGCTGCCACCTTGTACGGCGACAGCTGCAACAGCGGGCCTAAGTTGGCGTAGCCACGGCCAGCCTTGCCGTCGCGCATGTTGCTGCGGTGTTGACGTAGGTCAGCAACGATCTTGTCAACACCAGCAGCAGCAATCAGATCACCGTGCTTCGACAAACTCTCCATCTTGTTCGCACGATTACGCACCATGCGAGATGAGAAGTTGTCGGCCCCGATCTGCAGCATCTCACGCTCCAGCGCAAGCTGATCGCTAAGGCTGGCCACGGTAGGTGTAGCCACCGTCAAACCCAGATCTCATCAAGGCCACAGCAGTGGGGTCCAGCTGCGTTGGGAACTGATCCAGCCAACGCTTGAACGCAGCGTCACGTTCAGCCACGACGTCGGCCGGACTTGGCACATCTGGCGCATCAGGGATCCTTGCCCAATGCGTTGTCCCCTTGAGGTGTGACATCTGAAACCAGCCCTTGTACCAGCCGTGTTGGGGGCAGAACCACAGCACGTCCCCCTTGTTGTTGGCGTCGAGCTTGGTGGGCAATGCCGACACTGGGTATACACCAGTGGGCAGATTAGCGGCGGGGCTTGTCATTTTGAATCTCGATGTTGGTTGCGGTTGGGTAACGATTGGTCGCGAACTTGAGGGCCTCGGCCTTGGATGTAGCACGGATCAGCTCGGTCATGGGCCGGGCGAACGCAAAGCTAACCGTGATCCGATGCAGCTTGGAGCCGGGGTCTTCGGTCCTGGTTAAACCTAAACCAACGACGGCGTCCCGTAGTTCTTGTTGCTGCAGCATGTAGTTGCTCTTGCCAAATGCCACTGGCCTAGCCCTCCACCTTGGTGGGTCCACACAGCACAGCGCACCTGGCGTACCCGACGATGTCGATGTACGAATCGAGGTGGTCTGGTTGTTGCTGAAGCCGGCTGATCTTGAGAGCGATCATCATGTGGGCCACTTGCTGGGCGGTGATGGGTGCCCCAACGATGGCGGCCCACATCTTGGCGATGCGGATAAAGCTCAGGGCCGGGTCTCCGTAGTCCTCGGTCCGGTCGTGGCCGATGGTCTCTGCTGCTTGGTCGAATTGCCCAATGCGGGATTGAATCATGCTGCCTCTGGTGGTGGGTTGTGTCTGGAACCAAGGAACCTGGCGGCTTGTTGCCGGTCACGACGACCAGCATCGGTGAGCATGTAGCCGGCGAGGCTGAGCCGCACCAGCTTGCTCGCAACCAGGATCTTGAGCTGGGCCTTGAGCGTTGCGTCGAACGTGGCCTCGTCGTCGACGGCCCTGGTCTGTGACGCATGGGACTTGAGTTGCCCAATGCTCAGCGCACCGGGGAACGAGATCCACATGGCGTCGAGCAGGTCCGATCGGAGCCGGGCCAACGCATTGGAGTCAGATGGGGTCACGGGTCGGTCCGGGTCTTCCAGGTGTTGGCGCCGTACGTGGCGAGCACGTGGCGGGCCCAATGGGTAGCGGTGGCCACGGCTGCGGCGTTGGGCGGGTGTTTGTAGGAATCAAACCACCAGGCCTGGTAGGCGGCGGCTAGCTCGATGTCGGTGGGCATGGGTGAGGAATGGGGCGGGGATGGATGGGGCCCAGCGGTTGGGCCCCAGGTGCTGACGGTTACGCGTGCCAGGTGCGGGTCTGAACCTCCCGAGTGATCGCCCGAGCATGGAATGGCAGGCGGGCTGCGTTAAGGGGTCCGCCGTACTGGGGGCGCAGTCCCTCCCAAGCGATAAGCGCCGCGGGTGAGGGGTGATGGCCGGCCCGGTTGGCCTCGGAACAGGCCCAGCTGTATTCACATTGAAGCCGGTGCAGTAGGTCGGTGGTGGTCAGTGGGCCCCAGAGCTCGGGGCGGGTGGCGCGTGGTTGGGTGT